>Ga0181527_1000085_pt1 | contig 102183 bp, 91 predicted proteins | sample PEATcosm2014_Bin_30_FD_119762 | JGI IMG/M metagenome (GOLD analysis project Ga0181527, IMG submission 119762) | Peatland microbial communities from MTU Mesocosm Facility, Houghton, MI, USA - PEATcosm2014_Bin06_60_metaG | ecosystem: Environmental > Terrestrial > Soil > Wetlands > Peat | place...
GGTGCAGGTATTGTCGTACCGCGTCATCGTGTAGGAAGCGATCACGCCCGTGCTCGGGTTCGTGGTCGGTGCCGTCCACGACATCGTGATCGAGCTGGCCGTCGCGGCGCTTTCGCCGAACGAACCCGGTGCTGCCGTAAGCGTCGTCGCGGTCATCGAAGCTGATGTGCCTCCTGAGACCCCATTCAACAGGGCCGCCATGTCGTAGCAGTACTGCGTCCCCGCGCTCTGGCCCGTGACCGTATAGCTAGTGGCTCCCGCACCAGCGGTGAATTTGTTCAGTAGCTTACCGCAACCACTGGGCATCCAGAATATCGTGTAGGGCGTAGTGACTCCCGAAGGATTAGTCCAACCGATACTGACGTTGGTTGTCGTCGCGCCGGTTTGCGCGATTCCCGTCGGGGGCGGAGGAAGGAAGGTAACCGGCACGATGGTGAAGCCGCTGACGGTAATCTGTCCGCTCGAGTACCAGGCCGTCCACCCAGCCGGGACGGTGATCGTGTAGGAGTACGTGCCGTCCGGGACCATGATGGGGATGTAGGTGCCTCCATTTGAACTCAATGAGTACGGCGTGAGGAGATTGTTTCCGCTCACGACCATCGACCAATAGAATGGGGAGGGGACCGCGTTCGAGGCGGAGAACCAGAGATTATCCCAGTGGTAGAGCGAGGCCAGGGATCCAGACCCGGCGGACATCTGTGCCTCTGTGGCCTGCTGGGGATTGCTGACCTCATAGACGTTGGTCATCCTCTCGCCAGTAGTTCCAAAATTGAAGGCTGCCGGAACGTATTGATAACCATAGGGGGTGTAGTCCCGTTCGAGATAGAGGTTCACCTGTGATTGCGTGTCATTGGCAATAGACTTACCATAATTGCCGTCAATCCCGCCGAAGGTCAGCTCTGCATTCTGGGGGAATGGAAGGTAGTTCCCAGTTGGGAACGCCTCAGTATACGGCGTAGGCGTAAGTCCAGAAACCGAGAAGGCATTGAACGTAGCCCCTTTTGCGAACGGGAACAACACATTGTCGAATATTACATCCTGATACGGCCGAGTGGTGTTGTGGTATGAAAAAACCACCTCGGGCTCGTTCGAGCTAGCCATCACGGCGTTGACTTGGAGTTCAACCGTGGAAGGATTCAGAACTTGTACAGGGGTATTGTCCGTCTGGGGAGCGCAGGCCGCGTAGTAACCCCCCTCGAGGGAGCCGTTACTCCCTGTCACGCTTGAGGTCGACGCTATCGTGGCATTTGGGATTGAAAGATTCCAGACGTTGTCCGTATAGGCGACGTAGAAAGCCTGTGGGGTCTCGATGCTGATGCTAGCAACGTCCTGGATCCAGTAATAGTAGTTCTGCGAGGAACTCGATTGAATCATGAGGACAACATTCAACTGAAGGCTAAGGTTCCCATTGGGCAGCGAATTGCATATAGAATCCGCAGGCCCGCTAGTGGCAAGGGACGTGATCTGGGCCTCACCGATGAATGAGTCGGTGAAATACGAGTATCCGGTAGGACTGGACCCATTGACCCCCCAGTCGGCCACTCCCATCGGAGCCGGTTCACCAGAGAAGTAATTGTAAGGGTCGATGACCCCGGAGCCTCTGGCCGCAACTGTACCAGGTGAAGATGTCGGGCTGGTCGCTGCGATGCTGGGTGAAAAACGCGGGCTCGTCGCAGTTCCTGTGACATTCCTGTGCGCCGCCACCGCGGAGGACCCCGGGTGGGTGTTCGGGCTGGACGGGCTGGCTTCCTCGGTCCTGGCGGGACTTACGAACGATGTCGATATCGACGCGAGTATCATCACGAGACAGATGGCAATCACTACCGGCGCCAGGCGAAGCAAGCGCTCGCGGGTCTTCAGGCTCTGTCGGCCGCGCACGCTGTTCTTGACTGTCGTCCCCCTTTCTGTACCAGTCGTCACGCTTCCTCTTCTCCAAGAGCGATTGCGCCGACGAAAACGCCGAGCGAAAACCGTGACCGCCCCGCCGCAGGGGTCTGCAGCCGCTCCCGGCGCGGTCCAGACCACGCGCTCGCCGCGCGTAGTCATCTTCATCGATTTGGGTTGAACGCAGACCATGGTTCGCGTATTTCATGATGCGCCCGCCGCGGCCTACGCGCCGGCTGACCGTTTCGTAAGGCCGGCCGCCGTGCGATGGCGCGAGGTGCGGCACCTCGCGTCTTGTCCGGTGGGTCACGCAAGGAGCGTCGCCTCCCCTCGAGCCCGCGACTCCGTCAGCGCGTCCGCCGGATTCGCGACCGAACCGTGAAACGGATCGCCCGCTGAGGGGCACTCGAATGACGGGACGCCATTCCGGAGCTGCGTCTCGGTAATCCCGAACCGCGCGTAGAAGCGAGCCGCTTTCACCCAGTCCTGTCGGAGGACCCCGTCAGCGCCGGGCGTGGCCGAAATCGCCGCCCTGGCCGCCTTGACGCGCGCGCGAAGCTCGCGCAGCCGCCGCTCCGCGGCCCGTTCGTCCGCCTCCCGCGAATCGTCCGGGAGGCCGCTCGTGATCTCCAGGAGGCTGAACTGCCGCGTCGGGGTCGCGATTGATTCTTCCGCATCCTCGTCCGGGCCGCCGAACGCGACCCGTGAGTCAGGGTGAGACCGTGCAATTCTTCGCGCGGTGACGCGAACCGCGGATGTGGTGTTCCATCAACCACATGCTTCGGGGCATCAGTAGCATGCGATCCCGCCCGCTCCGTGCGACCAGCCCGTGTTGCTGCGCGCGAGTCAGCACGTCGAAGAACGCCTCGATTGGAAGCGGGGTGTCCCCGGTACTCACTATCAGCGTGTAAAGTAGCCCACCCTTAGTCACCTCGGCAGGGAGCACGCTCCCGTCCTGCAAGTTGAAGGCGAGGTGCGGGTCCGCCCACAGAAGGTGGGCTACACGCCCGCTTCGGTAGTGGAGATGAACGCCCTCATTGTCGACGCTGACGACATCCGCACCCTTTCTACTGTGACGGATCGACCAATAGGATAGCCCGATTAGGAAGACGCCGAAGCCGACCCCGGTCGCGAGGACCGCTAGATTACCACCGTGCGATGGCCCGAGCAAGCGGCCGGCACAGACGATGAGAACAATGATGCCAACGCCGAGGATTCCCCAGGAAGCTCCCCAGCCAATTCGACTGAGCCTAACGAGCTTAGCGCTCAGCTCACGAACGTCGTACACTGCCGGCGTCTCAGCGTTCTCGGTCATTCGCCTGAGGGAAGTTCGTCCACTGCGATCGGCGGAGGTGATTCTGTCGCAGGGTTATCAGGCTCATCTCCGGGCGCGACACGGACCCCGTTCTGGAAGAGCGCCTCGGTAATCCCGAACTTCGCGTAGAACTGGGCTGACTTTCTCCAGTCGCGCTGAAGGATTTCCGCCAGCCGTGGAGAGGTCGAAACGGCTGCCCGGGCCGCCTTCACGCGGGCGCGTAGGCCGCGAAGCTGTCGCTCTGCTTGCTTCTCATCGGCCTCGCGGGAATCATCGGGCAATCCGCTCGTGATCTCGCGGAGGCTGAACTGCCGCGCCTGGGTCGCAACCTCGTCCGGGTCCTCGCCTTCGTCCGAGCCGCCGAACGCGACCCGCGACTCGAACCGCGTCCGCGAGTAGTCGCCGAAACGGGGGCTCGGGAAGCGACGGGATGGACGAGGCGGCTGCGGGCTCGCACCAGGCCTGCGGCTCGCGGGCCGGTTGATTTCGGGGAACGGGTTCGCGGCGTCGATTGCGGAGGCGCTCTGCGCGCTCATCGCGGTCATCGACACGGAGTGAGCGCGGAGGCCGCCCGAGCGGCGATCCGAGCCGCGAGGGCGGCCGTGTCGGGATAATGCTCGCGCGGGCGGCAGGCCCCGCGCGGGCTTTATCTGCGACCCGCGCGGTCGAGGGCGGACCGCGATGAGCGCTGGCGCGAACCCCCGGATGCGCCGCTCGAGCATGGTCCTGCTCGTCACGGGGATCGCAGTGATGTTGGCGGGACTAGGGCTCGTCTGGCTGTGGCTGGATACGCAGTCCAATCCAGGCGGGGTCGAGTGCGGTCCAGGGCAGTCCTGCCCAACCTCGTGGTGGTACTGGGAATCGACCCGGGATTCCGAGATCCAGATCGCGTTCCCCCTGCTTCTTCTCGGGACCGCTCTGTTGACGGTTGCGGCCGTTCGGCGTTGACCGACGACCTGTACGGCCGATGACCTGGCCGCGATCAGCGCGCGAGGCCGAGGGACGGCCGCGACGAGCGGGAGGACCGCCGCGAAGGCGAGCACGAGTTCGCTGCTTCGACCCCACGAGCCGCTTGATAATGTGGAACGCATCGCGGAATGAGGCTCGGACAGTTGACGCGGCCCCATGCCCGGTCACGCCGCCGCGGGCTGATCCTCCTGAGCGCAGCCTTTGCGTTGCTCGGAGTTGCCGTCGCGGTTTCGCTCATCCCGGTCCCCGGGTCAAGCTCCCAACATCCAGACTATCGGTTTGGGACCGGCCCGGCCCTCACAATCATTGACGCGGCCGTGATCCTGTCAAGCATCTGGTTCTCAATTGCGGCGGTGGACCTGTGGCAACGGCCCGTCCGCGCCGTCTTGGTTGCAGCCTTCTCGTCGTTCGTAGCTTGGGGGGCGCTGTTTGCTCTTACTCTGGCGCTCTCTATCCCCGTGAAGGGGTCAGCCGGTGTCGCGTACTACGTTCAACCCTACCCGCAGACCGTCTACGCACTCGTGTGGTCTCTGGGTGCTCTTTTCGGGTCGTTCGCCGCTTGGTTCATGAGTCGCGCCCTGCGTTTGCGATCGGCAGCGCTCCTTGACGAAGAATCGCAGGTGTCCGCCCGTCCGCGGCCTTGAAGTGGGACGCGCGCGGCCGATGGAGGACCGCGATCGGCGCGCGGACGACGGGCAACCGCGAAGAACGCGGAGACGGCAGGATGGGGCGACTGTCAGGGAGCCGTATCAACGCCTCTGAAGCGTGTACTCGGTCTCGTTCGCCTTAGGTCCCGTCGGGACAACTCGCTCCTTTGCGATAAGACCGGCCTTGCGGGCCGTTGAGAGAATCTCGCGCGCCATTCCCTCGGGAACGGGGCTAGCGAGTATCAGGATCCCCTGGGAGTAGATCAGCCGCTAGCGCAGGTGGGATCTCGGGTCATCCTCCGAGAGAGTCACAAATCGCTTGACATGCGAGTCGTCAAGAACCCGAAACGTCCGTCGCCCCCAGAGGATCTCACTCGATCGACCGTTCCTCCGATTGAGTCGGATGCCGTCGGCCGAAACCACAGCCTCTCGCAGTGTCAACGAGACATGCATGATGACCAGCGAGTAGGTTCCTCCGACAATCCCGGCGACGATGATGATTTCGCGGAGGACTGAGGTTGATTGAAAGGGCTGGCTCGCGATTGCCCTGTAATCGAGCGCAGCGAGTGACGCTCCGATGACAACGGCCAGCGCTGCTGCAATGCCAAGGAGGATCGAGTCGCGCCAGAATGCCTCGGTGTAGGGCCTCAGGTCGTACCTCATTTCCTGCTTTGACCGAAACGCGGCGACTTCATGAAGGACGCGCGCGGCCGAGTCGGGGAGGCTGACCCGCCTCCGCGAGCGGACGAATTCATTCGCGGGGTTCGTCCAGAGACGGGACCGCAATCAGCGCGCGGGGCAGAGAAGAGTCGCGAGGAGCGCGTTGGATCGAGCTTGGCCCGGCACGAAAGCACGCCCCTCAGAAACTCGTCCCACCAGCAGATAACCACCCCGAGCAACACACTTTCATAGGCGAGCTCCGTCGCTCAAGCCAGGGGAGGCGGACGTGGCAGACGTGATCTACTGTGGCCAGTGCGGTCAGGCAAACCCCGGCCACCACCGCTTCTGCCTGGCGTGTGGTAAGCCACTATCCACCCCATCATGGCAAAGCAGTCCCCAAACTCCCTCTCCTCCACCCTTCACCGAACCTCCCCGGAACCAGACCGCGCCGCCGGCGCCCCCTCCGCCGGCTCCAGTCACTCTTGAGGAAGCCCCTATGACAGTTCCCCGAGCGCCCGCTCGGCTGCCAGCTCTCCCTCAGGTTTTGCTCCCTCCCACCGTCGCGGCGACCTTCGCACTTGCTCCAACCGAAGTTCCCGCAGCCCTCTACTCGGACGAAGCGGGAGACCCTCGTATCGTTGTTACGAATCAGAGATTCCTGTACACATCCGGTCGGCCCAAGAAGAGAGCCAAGTACCTCTACTCCTGGAAGGCCTGGGCGCTCGAGGAGATTCACGGTCTCAAGCTGTTGACCCGAACAAAGTCAGGTGGTCTAGTTGTGGTCGCACTCATCCCCATTCCGACCCCCGGCTCCGTAAGCTACGTCGTCCAAGTCAACGGGGTTGACTTTGAATGGGGCTCGGAAGCCATGGCGAGGAATGCGTTCCAACTGATCGCGAGAGCCCGAATGCTTCGGATGGTGGAACTCAGACGCGCGGCCCGGCGTGCGTAGAGTCGAAACGGGCCATCGAAAAGACGGCCGACCTAGCCTCTATCGTTCGATCGCGGTTGGCTATGGAGGAGGGGGGAGCGGCTTCCCGCACCCACCGCAAAAGGTAGCGGTCCGTGCGCTTCCCATTCCGCAGGAAGGGCAATATCGTTCGGTCGGCGGAGCTGGAGGAGAAGGAGGTGCAAACTGCGGAGTCGCGGGTTCCACGCTCGGCGATGAATCGTACGCGGTGGCGCTCGCTTCCTCCTCCTTCTCCTGTCTTTTCCTCGAGGGGTACTTGACAAAACAATAGATACTGAAGATTAGGAAAAGGAGGGCTAGACCTGTTCCGGTATACTCCGTCGTGTAGCTTGTCGTATACCCTACGCAGGTGGTGGGCGGATTCCCGCATTCATAGGTGTAAGGCGTCTGCGTGGGCACTTGGGTAGTCGCGGACCCTGCGGTGATGGTGAGGATAAGAAGTATGATCGCCGCGACCAGGTAATTCCCGCTGCTCCACATCCTGGCTCAACTTACCCGACCCGGTCCGAAGAACCTTCCGCTCCATGTCTCTGAGCGAGCCCCCGTCGGCTTGATGTGGGACGCGCGCGACCGAAGACATGACCGCAATCAGCGCGCGTGGCCGCGGGATTGCCGGGCCGTTACGCCGACCTGGAAGGGATCCAGGGCGGTTCAGGAGTAATCGATAGTCACGGCGGCCGACTCGTTGGCCGGGACAGGGCCGCTGGCTTGGAAGATGTCGAAGTAGTACTGGGATTGCGTCGCCGTGAACGAACACGATCCGCCCATGCCCACCTCGTAACAGATCGGGGGGGGCCCCATAGAGCTACAACCCGAGGGTAGGCACGACTGGTTCGAAGGCGGCGGTCCATGACAATCCGAGTCGGCGACAAACTCCCCTGAGCCCGCCGAGAAGTTGGTCGGTCCCCCGGTCACAACCGCCCAGTGCGCGACCACGAACGCGCATTGAGGGAACGAAATCTCGATGGGAGCGTAGTAGTTCGTCGCGTCCAGAGTGTAGGGCCCCAACACTCCTCCTGTCTGCCTGGTTTCAAAAGCCCCGAAGCCCCAAGGCGAGGGCAGGGCGAGCACAAGCAGCAGGACCCCGATCAAGACAGCGCAGACGATTGCGGTTGGGTGTTTCCTCCACTCAGTTATCCTATCGCGCCCGCCAAGGCCAGGGGCAGTAGTCATACAGCTCAGCCAGCGCTTTCTGGTACGGTCCCACTTCGGATATCTTTTCGCAGCCAACGTCTCGCGGCCCCGCAGGCTTCATGAAGGGCGCGCGCGGCCGATGGACGACCGCGATCAGCGCGCGGGACGAGTGGGCATGATCTCCTTCTCCCCCAGGGAAACCCAGGACCGTATTGTCGTATCGCTTCAGGGTTACAACAGCGGGGTGCTAAACTGGCCCGAGACGTTGACCGAGGCGCCGCCCCAGGCCTCGAACCATATTGGAGGTGAAGGAGCTGTGAAGCTGAACGTACCGTAGGTCGAATTCGAGGAGTAGATTAAGAGGCCACCATCGTCGTCAAGGATCCTGAAGTCGGCCGCTCCACCGCCGGTCGAAAACGTACCCCAAACGTGACTGCCGGTAGGTGGGGACAATGTTGCTCCAGGGGGTAGAGTGGGTGGAGAGGCTGGCTGCTGGGCCTGCTGGTAACTGAACTCGTTCGGGACCATTAGAGAAAAGGAATGGGTTAGTGGGACCGTGAACAAAGAAACGAACACCACGACCACGACGACCGCAACCACCACCTTGATGACGCGATTTCGGGTTCGGAGACCGGGTTTTGACGAGGGGGGTTCAGGCGAAGCCGCCACGCCCGGGTATGTCGCTGCGCCGATATCAGAGTTGGCTAACGCACGGTCGCGCCGGGTTCGTGGGGGACGCGCGCGGCCGAGTCGGGGAGGCTGACCAGTCCCCGCAAGCGGACGAATTCATTCGCGGGGTTCGTCCAGGGGCGGGACCGCGATCGGCGCGTGGGACCGAGACGTGCGAACGCATGGTCTCCACCTTGAGTTGGTTACACAAGGTGACTTGGTGCTCCAGTCCGCGATAAACGCGCGCGCGCCCGCGCGCGTTCAGAGACGACGTCGCTCCCCTCGCTCGCAAGAGGTTAAAAGGCGGTCGGGCCCTCGACGATTACAGCGGCAGGAGATTCTATGCCACCGTGGGCTTGGGGAGTCGTCACCATCATTGTAGCTGTGGCGATACTAGCCATGCTCGTGGCACTAGATCCTTCGTCGCTCGGTCTCTCTGGGTGCCCGATTGCTGGCCCCTGTCCTTAATCGCTCTTCTACGACCAAACCTCGAATATCGATGTGCGATTCCAGCTGCGTATATGCAAGGTCACGCCGCTCATCGTGTGACTGCAGCTGCGGAGGCATGAATCATGGATCTGCCTACGGAGGATATCGATCATCGGGGCGTTCATCGAGTCGCCGAAGGTATGTCACGGTCGATTTTGAGCGGAACGCGATGGAGCGGTTCGAAGAACGTTACGTCCGCCCCGAACCGAAACCCCAATCGTTCCTCGATTACGTCGGCGGCGCCGGGCGGTCGGCTTTGACCGGAGCCATCGTCTACGGCCTCTCGACTGCGTTTCCGCCGGTTGGTGCCTTCGCGATTCCGGCGTACACCGCGCTCACTTACTCAAAGATGGGGTACGGTCTTTACAAGGTCTACGAAGAGCGACTGGCAACGGGGCGCGCGAGTCCCAAGTCAGTCAGCGGCGCGTCAAGCTCGGTCGGGGAAGCTGCTGCCAATCAGCCCTCTGACGCGATTGCGGCACAGGTGGCGACCGCAGCATATGAACATGGAGTCTTCAACGACTTGGCGAGTCATACCGGTCTCGAAAGTGTCGTACTCAAGGAGATGGTCAAAGGCTCCACTAGTTCGGCTCTGTCGACGGTGGGGGGGGACTTACTCAAGTTTGCCATTGGCAAGGCAGTGGGTGGCTAAATGGAGCCCAAGGATTTCGAGTTGATCACAATCATCGCTGCGAGGAAGGCCGAGCTCTACAAGAGCGCAAAACAAGAACTCCTGAGCACACTTCCGCGCTACGTTGATCGGAATGAGGCCAAGCTTCGACTCCGGCGGGCGATAGCGAGCCTGGACAACATGCTCTTTGTGAGCGACGAGGAGAAGGCAACGAAGACCATCACTCCGGGGGTTTCTGTGGCCGACTTGAAGCTCGACGAGTCCGCAATTGTGAGAGAAGTTGCCAGGAGCTTAGTTCAGATGTGATCGTCGATCGGCGCGCGACCAGCAACGGAATCAAAAGCTGAAACGTGAGACGTGCTGCCTTCGGATACTGCGCCCTAAATGGGCCATGAAGCCCCTGCGTTCGTCGAGGTCCATGACGCTGGGTCAACGACTGCTCGCCGCGCTGATCGCCCTCGCGATGATGTTCGCCCTTTCCGCGATTCTGTGGGTCGTCGCGCCACGTTGAAAGTGACGACCGCGGTCGATTGCGCGGGCGTTATCCGCGGCGCGCGTTGTCAATGAGTGACCGCGAGAGGCGTCGAAATGGTTTGGCCTGTCAGCGCTTCGAGGGATTCCGAATGCGACCTTTTCCTCACATCTCTTCTGGGCCTAGGTACCGAATCTCAAAACCTCAGCCGATCCCACCGCACCGTACCTCTCCGGGTAACAAGTTAGGATGAGGATTTGGCATTCCTTCCCGGCTTGGTCGAGTACGGCCCCCATCGCCTTGAGGCGCTCTGGGTCGGAGAATCCTAGAGCATCGTCGATGATGACCGGAACTCCCTGACCGTCTTTTCCAACAAGCATGGCCACAGAGAGCCTCACAATAATCCCGAGTTGCTCCCGAGCTCCAGTGCTAAGCAGATTGAATGGGATAGGGGTCCCGTCCAGCTCGCGATTCTCAATCGACAGATCCTCAGTGAGTGCCACCTTAAAGGTCGGGCCGTGAAGCAGCCGCCCCAGCTGTTCAATTTGTTCGCGCAAGGGTCCGACATAGGCGCGCTGCGCCTCGATTCGTCGGAGCGAGAGGACTTCGAACAATAGCTTTGAGGCGCTGGCTCGGTGCTCGACTGAGGAGAGCTCGTCCGTCTTCCAGTCGTGTTCCCTCTGCGCCGCCCCAAGAATGTCATAGATTCCCTTGCTCGCGGCAATCTCCAGACGTGTCGCGGATTCAGTCAGTGCTGTCTGGATGGTTCCCGACTCGGTCCTCGCTTTGAGTACTGCCGCATCGACACTCTGAGATCGGGCCCGGACCCCGTCCGAGTCGGCCTTTCGAAGTTCTGCGTGAGCCGCGTTGTCTGCTTCGCGTTTCCGCTCCGCATCCCCCCGCGCCTTCTCCGCCATCCCCTGGAGCTCGCTGTCGGGGGTCCGTTCTCGCTCTTCCTTGAGCACTTTTTGTCGGATTTCGGCCATCTCGGCGGCCTGGTCCCGCCTGGAGCGGAGCTCCGCCTCTTTCACCTGATTCTTGCCCCAGTCATCGCGGACTCGCTTGGCAACGTCCCTATCAGTCTTCACACTGGTCTGGGTGGTGATGAGTGCTTGCTGCGCTTCTCTCGCGAGACGTTCTGCAATCTCTCTCTTTTCAGGCAGAGGGAGACTCGTCGGACGCTCACGCTCGAGTCTCTCCACACGTGATTCCAATTCGTGGAGCTTTGCGAGCAACTCCTCCACGTTCGCGAAGGGCTCGGGTTCGTCGGTCCGAAGCGCTTGGCGAAGTGCCCTCTCTGCCTCTTTCTTCCGCGCGGTCGCCTCGTTCCGAGAGCGGTTCGACTCGACCGCCTCAGTGAGATTGTTCACCTCGGCCTTAGCGAGCGCCACATCCCAGGCAGAGCGAGCGTCACGTTGGCTATCTTGCAATCTTCCCAGGCTCATCCCCGGCTTGATCTCGAGACGCGCCTTGGTCGGAATCTCTACGACAACCAAGTCCGGAACAGGTACCGAATGTACGGCTCCTTTCTTGAGAGAAATGGGCTCCCCGCTCACGACCGGACGGAAGTCGGTCAGAGCCGTGATCGTGAGGGCCGGACTGGCGACCTCGAGCTTCTGCTGCGAGACCGTGAGATTAGTATGCAGCCCACGTAGGTTCTCCAATTCTTCGTCTGTGACTCCGCCTCTGGCCAAGGCCTGCACAGCCCCCCGCAGATCGTTCGAGGCGCGCTCGGCCCTCTTTCCGCGTTCAGAAAGAAGCCGAGAGTCGAACCGTAAACGAAGCAGTTCGTGGTCGTTCTTCCTCAGGGCGGCGGTCTTTTCCGCATCTTCCATCAGTTGTTCGGCTTTTCGCAAGTTCCCCTCAGCCTCTTGGTGGCGTTGCTTGGCCCTCTCGAGTTCAGGGAGTTCCGCATCGTAGGCGATCCTTAGACCCTCGACTTCGTGGTTACGTTCCTCTATCTCGTGCGCAAGCTCCGATCTCACATTGACTGCACTTACCGCCCTTGAGTAGCGCTCCTGCGCGGCTTCGACCTCGGCGGATGCCAATTTCGTCCGATCCTCGAGTCGTTTCACTTCCTGGAGCCGCTCCCCCCACACCTTCTGATCTTCCTCGAGTGCGTGGAGACGACGCGAAAGAGTGAGGAGTTCACCTGAAAGGCGCTCGTGCCGATCGGCTTCCTCTTGGGCCTTCGTAGCCTCTGTTTGGAGTTCGGCGACGCGTGTCTGTAGCGCTGTGACTTGCGTCCGCAAGTCCTGGGTCGCGCGAACCTCCTTTCCGCTGGCTGTGAAGTATTTTCGGTACTCCTCCTGAACAGCCTCGAAGAGGCTTGCGCTCTCATCGGTGTCTGATGCTCCGCCGGTCGCCTTGTCCAAAGCCTCGGTCAGCACACCTCTTGTCGGAAGTGGGGGTGGACCGACAGTCGTCCCCTGAAGGTAGCGGACTGCATTGAGAAGCTCGATGTCCACCGCCGACTCGAGAATCTCACGCATGCGTTCGTGAGCCTCCCGGCCGGTCCTGACCTCTGCTCGAGGGCGACTGACACGCAACTCAGTCTCGGGACGTCGCAGCCACCGCTTCCTGATCGTAAAGCGATAAGCCCCCGCCTCGATTTCCGCCTCAACGCTTGGGCCTTCGTCCCGGCCTACAGGTTTCGATTCTCGGACCTCGCGCTTGACGCTTGAGTCGAGCTCGTTCAACAGTAGATCGAACCCCTCAAGTAAGCACGATTTCCCGATCTCATTAGGCCCCACGATGACGGTGACCCCCGAAGGGCGGGGCTGCACTCCGCCGTCGACCACCCCCTTGAAATCCTTCAATTTGAGGCTTAGAATCTTCACGATGGATTCTCCTCTTTTCCCGTAGGTTTGGCCTGGACCAGGCGGTACAAGAGCGACAGAGCGTCCCTCACCTCCGCTGACCCAGTCCCGCCCGGGCTCTCGTCAGCCTTGGCCTGTAGATCGCCCAGAGCGGCGCGGGCGTACCCCGTGAGTCCGAGTGCATCCAAATCCGCGGCTGTCGGGCGGACCACAATCTGGGACTCTCTCTCCCACGTTTCGAGAGCCCCCAAAAGATGACGTTCTTCCTCGAGAAGCCGCGTCAATTCGGACTGCCCCTGAAGGCTCAGAGCCCCCTTGAGTCCAATCTTGATGATGGTGTTCTCCTTGGATGGAAAAGCATCGAACCAGGCCCGCAACCGCGGAAGGTCAGCATCTCCCGAGAGATCGAAGGTCTCTCGAGCAAAACGCCACCGCGCAATCGGCAACTCCCGCACCTCGCACTTCTCAGGCGTCACGTCAACGAGAAGAGCGAATCCAGAGCGATCCTCGTCATAATCCGTAGGCTCTGGCGCTCCCGAGTAGCGTATGCGGCCTGTCCCACCGACCGCAGTAGAACTATGCCGGTCCCCCAAAGCCAAGTAATGGATGCGCCCCTCCTGGATGGCTCTCTCTGCGTCAGCGAGATTGATGTTGGCCGGGTTCTTCTTGTCGGGCGCAAGTATGTCGACCCCCCCGTGAGCGAGGGCTACCCGAGTCCGCTCGCGTGTGGGTTGAAGATCCTTCAGTGTGACTTGTACCAGGTCACGGAGAGGTCTCTTGTTGGGCCAAGGTGCCCCAACGAGTTCGATCCCGTCGTCTATGAAGATAGGGACCCCGTCTGAAATTACATTCACGTTTTCGGGCTTGTGGTCGAGAAAGCCTCTCTGCTGATAGATGCTCGAGGCGTCCAAGGGATCGTGGTTTCCCGGAAGAAGATACCAAGTGAGCCGTGAAGCTCGCATTGCCTCCAGACTTCGGGCGGCAACCTGGGGAGAGAGCAGATTCGACTCGAATACGTCCCCAGCTACAACACCAAACCTCGCCCCTTCCTTGAGCGCGAGGTCCGCCATCGTCCGAATTGCGTCGATGCGAGCTTGCGTGAACCGGCCCTGAGCTTCCTCGGAGAGGAAGGACCGGGTCATGCCGAGTTGCCAGTCGGCCGTGTGAATGAATCGAACCATCTGTGTCATCCCGTACGGCTAGCGCAGATATCAATGGTGTGACATACCGCTCCTTTCTGAACTCAAGGATCGATTCGTATCGGAACTATGCGGCAATGTGGTGTTCGCTCCCGCGCGAACTTCATGAAGGGCGCGCGGCCGATGACGGGACCGTAATCAGCGCGCGGGACCAGCCTAGGTCCCGGCGGGCGCCTGACCTCCCGCTACAAAACCCCTCTCTGAACAAGGGGTCCGAATGTGCAGATACGGCTCTTCCTGTGACGGGACAGGCCCGCAGGCTAATCACCCGGTTCTTGCTAACACGCCCTGATGGCCGGTGTCGTCAGAATCCTCCTGGGTGGCCTGCTCATGCTTACGGGAATTGTCTTCTTTGTCACAGGAACTCAAGGGTTTTTGTCGGCCGGTCTCTTTGGACTTTTCTACTTCATCCCTGGACTCATTCTGGCCGTTTGGGGCCTTGGGGCGGCCGGCATCACTCCGCGCCTTGATGTCACCTCCTGGTTCACGAAGGTAGGAACCAAAAGAATCCTCTTCGGTATCTTCTGCGTCTTCTTGGGATTCGTCATAATACTCGGAGGCATCAGCGGCGGATTGATCTGGGTCCTGCTGGGGATCCCGTTCCTCGTTTGGGGGCTCTGGGCCAAGACCAAATCGGTCCAGTCCCAAAAGAAGGAGCATCTCTTTCTGCAACAACTTACGCCCGTGCAGCAACAGCTCTCACAGCCAACGCACCTCCACGCTTCATTCGATCAACTGCGGCCGGTGGCTCAAACCGCACCGAGATACTGCCCCATTTGCGGTCAATCAGACGCGCGGGAGTCCGCGGATTGCGTCCGATGCGGAAAGCCACTTCCGCCGCCGCCCTGATGCTAGGCCGAGTTAAAGCCAGATTCAAGACGGGACCGCGCGTCCGATGACGGGACCGCAATCAGCGCTGGAGGGGAACCCTGAGGTTCATACGCCCCTACTACTCTCCCGCGCTACGTGACGAATATCGACCGGGACAGGATTATCCTCGCCAAGATAGGCTGGTCTGAAAACTACGACGGCATCAATCGAGGAGATAACCCAAGGGGCAACTTCGAGGGCCTTCAACGGGGGGGTCCTGGCAACGAGGCCTTCAACTTCAAACGCGCCACCGACGGGCGCGTCTATGGGTACTTTCGAGCTAATCGAGGCCGACTCCGGATCAAACGAATCTACGACGACAGCGTCGGGGACTCAGTTGGCGGAGTTACCGTTGTCTGGGTCTCCGTGCCGCCCAATGAAATCGGCGTGCGAGTCGTGGGGTGGTATCGGAACGCGACGGTTTTTGATAGCGAAAAGTTCGGGCCCTGGAGCGACGAGCGTTACGTTGGAGACGAGAGCCCAGAGGGGAAGTGCAGATACATCTGCTGCGCCTCGGCAGACGAATCGGTCTGCCTATCTTCGCCAGAACGAGAGACGTGGAAGCTACCGGAGACCGTCACCAGCAGAATGCACAGAACCAACGTTCGGCATCCGCACGTGGGTGACTCGACCGAACGCGCTCCATGGGTGAGTCAAATGGAGAGCCTGATCGTCAGGATAGAGAGCTTTAGACCCGGGTCGAACCCGCAACCATCAGACACGAACGAGGCCACCGCGCGACCTTCATGAAGGATGGGAGCGTTCGATGACCGGCCGCGACAAGCGTGATTGCGCGAGGCGGGTTCGGGCAACAGTCTTAATGAACCTCACAGAATGCGAAATCGCGTGCCTAGGCAGGGAATCTGCGCCAAGTGCGGTCAGGATCGTTTCAGGCAAAAACAGTGCCGCAGGTGTGGAAAAGTGTTCTGCGGTCCTTGCTGGCCCACCGGAATGATGCACTGCCCTATCTGTCACATCGGAATCGAAAGGAACCTTGTAAAAGACAGCGACATCGTATAGGTCAAGCTGCGACCTTTCAATTTGATTTCTGGATCCCGTTTCGGTTCACCCAAGGTGTTACGACGGGGTGATACGTTACCCGCGATTGACTGTGTGATACGCCCCATGGTCCCAACACCGTCCCTGAGAATCTCAGCCAAGAACCTCGGAGGGCTCGCGCTACCCGATTTCTGCCCCCGTTGCTTCTGGCTCGGCCAGCACTACGATCTTCCTTTCGGGGGGCCGTTCCCGGGCATCTTCTCGTCCCTCGATTCGTACTCGAAGAAGGTCGTCCACGCCCACTTCGACCGCTTCAAGCGGGTCCCATCGTGGCTCTCGCCTCTGGGAGAGTTCACCTCTTACATCCCGCCCCCGAACTCGAGGACCTTCTACATCGACGACAAGACCACGGGAGTCCGGTTGACGGGTGCGCCCGACGCAATCCTGGTTCGAGATGACGGGAGCAAAAGCATCATTGACTACAAGACCGGCAGACATACCGCGGGTCAGGACCAGCTGTTTCCCATGTACGAAATCCAACTGAACGGCTACGCGATGATCGCAGATCGTGTTGGACTCGGCCCGGTGGAACAGGTCGCCCTCGTCTATACCGAGCCCGTAACGGACGGGGATGCTGACTTCCTCGACAAGGCCCGCACTCAGGACGGGTTCCGGATGGGCTTCCACGCGAAAGTCGTGCCCGTCGACCTCGACCCGGACAAGATTCCTCCGCTCTTGCGGAAGGCACGCAGGATCTTCGATGCCGAGAAGCCACCCAAGGGGACCCGGGGCTGTGAGGACTGCGCGAACCTCGACATACTGGTGAGCGCTTCTCAGGGGTGGAAGTGAGCGCGGGAGAGCCTATTCTCGTGCTCTGAGGACCGCTGGAGGTGAGAGTCCTGCCGTCACTCGACAGAAGTTCTGTGTCGGATCCCGCGCCTCGAGTCGTCTTCGACACCTCTGCTCTTCTCGATCTGTTCGGGAGGTGGACTGACGATCACAAGCAACGACGGGGAGACCTGGTAAGGGAGGTCCACATCTTGGCTCCTTTGAAACCGTTCCTCTTCAGTACGATTGCGATCCTCCACGAAGTGCGCGATCGCATGGTCATCGGAGCTGACCTCGAGAGATGCCTGGCTTTTGAGACCGTTAGCGACGCAGAACTCGCCGCGTGTCCGGGATTTGTCAAGACCCGGGAGGCCGACTACAGTCTGACTGCTCTAACACGGCGTTTCGAGCACGAAGGCTTCCGAACCTTCTTGATAACCAAGGACCGGACGTGCGCTCAAGACCTAGCGAAGGCGGGATCGAAGGCGTGCATCGTTCCGCCGACCGGGTTCGCTGAGGCAATCACCGTCCTCACTCCCGAAGGTACTCCTTCGGTGGCCCTCGCTCACCGTATCCAAAACAACACGTTCGTGAATCTTTCGCGAGGGATGCGACTCGCCCGTCAAGCCCAAGGCGAAAGGGAGTACCTGGACTGGCAGGAGTTTCTTGACTCGAGGACCGCGTCGAAGTACGATCTCATCGAGGCGTTGAAGGCAACGGGAGTGACGCTGTAGAACACGCCCGGTTCGGTTCCGCGACCCGTCGGCCGGGATGCGCCATCGATAACCGATCGCGAGGAGCTCAGTTGTTGCAGCCAATCATTGAGCCGCTCCAGACCCAGCGGGACTGGAAGTACTTGGCTGAGACGGCGCCTTGAGACGATCCACAATCGCTTGAACCATGTCGATGAGCTCGCCGTAAAGGAGAGACTGCAGTCTGCGCCAGTCCTGTTCGTCTTCCGGTAATGACTTGCCTAGATACTCCCGGTAGTAATCACCCAAGGACTTCTGTTTCTCGCGAATGTCTTTCTCCTTGCCGTGTGCCAGATCGTGATCGAAGTCCGCCCTGATTTGTTTGACACGTTCGAAGACTCGATAGCGGTCGCGGATATCTTGGGGAATGCGGGATACCCCCTGACCCGCCGACTCGCAGATGAACTGGAACATGTCTTCGACAAAGGACTTGAATCCTTCCAGATCATCAGCGACTCTTGGATTGGCAGCGATAGCCTCTGTCCTAATCGTTGGGGTGAAGATTGGATCCCCGACCATTTTCGAACTCAGCTCATTTGCCTGATGTCGCGCGTTGACCAATTCGCGGTGAAGAGACTCAATCTCCTCCGGTTTGGTCCTCTCCCGCCGTTCTACCACGTGAAGACTGCTTCTGAGTGAGCGGTGAATCACAAATGTAGTCGATCTCGATCTCGCGAGGCTCAGCAAAGCGGAATCAGTCGTGTAATACTCCTCCCCTCGAGGAGTCTGTATTCCGAGCACGCCGATTTCTACAAGTCGAGTCGCGAGGGTATCGAAATCCATCGAAGTCTCGCGGGCTGCGGTCTTTAGACGTGCCTTCAGGATGGGATACGTCACCCGGTCGCGAGATCCTGCGAGTGCTTGGAAGACCAACCGCAGTTTTGGAACCTGCATGGAGTACTCTTTCTCCATCGCTATTCGCTTCTCCTCTGAGAAGCGTTCGGCGGCGCGAACTATGGCTTGAGCTGTGAAGGCATCTTGGTCCGCTTCTGACTCCTGCTTGACTAGATTACAGAGATTCAACAAATCGCGGGGACGCTCATGAATGAGCCGAAGCATGAATGGCATGGTTTCCTGGAGGCCTCCGGCCCCACGCACGCCCGAAACATGGGTCGGGAACACTTCGTTCAACACCTCAAGTGCGTCTGACGATGTCCCGTGGAGGCAATACGAGACCCGGCGGGCAAGGAGCTTCTGGAGCTCAAGTTGGGTCCAGTGCAACTCTACGATATTACGCTGGATTTTGTCGTGCTCACTGAACTCAAGCAACCGGTACGCATCGGACCTAAGTGCAATCTTGATGGACAAGGATGCCGCGGCCGATGAAAGTTCCTTCCAAGCGAGCAGGAGACCCTCGGTCGCGCGTCGAGCGGCGGGTTTGCGATCCCAATACAAGTCAATTCGATCGAGGAAAACAGTCCTCGGCGCAGCATCAGACCCTGTGGCCTCCACCACTTGCGACAACACAGCAAGCGCTTGCGCTGTCCGATTCCGGATTGTGCTTAGGTACTTCCGCGAGGCCTCGTTTAGCTCGCGGTTCCCAAGCACGGGGAGACGACCATCTGGTCCAGGAACAACACCCGCCGATTTGGCCAAATCCAGAAACTCGGGCAGGACGTTGGTGCTCTCATTACCCCCAAAGTGTGCGAGCCCGATCGAGAGGAGGACGTGTACCTGCCAAGCATGCATTGCCGAAAAACGGGAGGTCCCGGTCTCGTCCGCGAAGCTCCGAATCCGTTCCCACAGAAACTCGTCAGGAGACGCGTCCACGAAGTCCGCTGGACTCAAATCTGACTCGGCCAGTTTTCTCAGAATCGCGGACTTCCCCGTTCCCTTTGGGCCGAGAATCAGGACGGAGCTACCGGCTTTGACCCGAGCGTATTCACTGGTAGGCACAAAGCACTGGAGAAGAATTGCGTCTGACTCGCCCTCAACCCCAGAGAAGTTCAGCTTCGAGAGTTGGCCCGGCACCGGTTTGCGAAACGTCAGAGCATACAAAAGCGCGCGCCCCTCAGTTGCCCATGAAACCCCTAAGTCGGGCTAATCTCGTCTGGCCGCGCTCCCGCACGACCAGCAATCACTGGTCAGGACGACCCACAAGGATCCTTGTGATGCGGGCCACGGGAAAGTCGTCCAGTTCGATTCGCGTCGCTTCGCGGTCCTGAATCCGTCCGAGGTGCTCGCTGAGTGCGTTCTCGAGGTCCCGCTCTGCTTGACCTGGCGAGGTGGCATGGACGAGTATCTGCGGGAACCCCTCCACGATCCCGAGGAAAGAAGGGGGGTCCGTCTCGCGCTCCCGCACATCCAAGATGCGCAGGCGGAACTCGAACATGCAACCCCCGGGCCGCGTCAGAAATGCTTCGACCGCGCCACGACCGCCCCAAGTGAGGCGCCCGCGTCAACATCCCGGAGCTTCGCGTGGAGCTGACGCAGCGCGAGCACCTTCTGCTCGAGGTCCTCGAGGATGATCCTGTTCACGCGCGTCCGGAGCTGCTCCCCTGTCTCCCCGTCCTTCGCATAGTCCGCGAACCCGCTCCGGGCCGACTCGAACTGGCCCGCGTTGAAGACGAGCTGGCCGGACGCCCAGGCGCGACCCGCCTCGGGATTCGGGGCCGCCTCGGACTCCTCGTGGGCAACCTCGATCGTGGGGCGAGGCGCGAGAGGTGGCTTCGGTGATGCGGGCGGACGCGGAAGCTCGCTCGCGCGGGTGAATCCGGGGAGCGGCGCTGCGTCCTCGCGGGCGCGGGGCTTGCTGTGGTAGGTCCCGTAGTCGGGTGAGTGCTCGCGGAGGTAGGCGGGGTACGGTCGTGGGCCGCCGAAGTTCACGACGTAGCGGACCTCGGGGTCCCGCGGAATCTGAAACCCGCAGCCGCACGCGCACTTTCGCGGGAAGCGGTTCCCGGTGACGGTCCGCAGGCGCGAAACGGTCGCGGTGGGCTCGGTCGGCGTTTGGCGCTCTCGTGTCGGACTCGTGGTAATGCTCTGCATCGCACGTCCCTCGCGAAGGCAGGGACGGGCGATGCAGATGGCAGACCGACCCCAGTTGGATGGAATTCCATTCCAACAACTCGCGTAATCACATCGCGGTGGAACTGAGCCATTCACTCCCGAACCCAATCCACAACGACCTCCGCTCCCTCCCCTTTCGCCGAGGGACAACCCACCACCAAGCTTGCTCCCTCAGGCGGCTCGACTCGTGATTTGGGGTGCCACACTCTGCTAGCAAACTAACGTCACTGGCAGGTCGGACAGCAACTCGGGAGGGGGAGGCCATGGCTGTCGAAATCCGAACGAGATACCAACCCTCGATAGCGGTTCAATCGCGGTACCTCGCACACAAGGCCAAGGCAACGAGGGGAAGAGAAAGCCACACAACCAATGCAACCCAGGCCAGGACGGGATTCGGCGAGATGGAGAGCAAGTCACCGCCATTCGGCGTCTGAGTGTTCAGTACCCAACCTGCAGGATTTGCAACGATCCTCGCAGGAGACAGTAATCCGACGGTACCCTGCCAAGTGGACGTGGTTTGTGTCACGGAAGGGACTTTGGCAAAATCGCCAACCACCGAAGTAACGTCCTTCCAAAAAAGCGAAAGGACAGCGGCCAACGTTAGCCCTCCTCCCAGGACCGTGATGTGTGACATGGACAGTTGCGAAAGCAGCATCACGAGCGCCAGGATCACGAGGCCTTCCCAGAGCACAGACCCCCACACTGCCACAACGAGAGAAGCCGGAGTCGAGATGCCAGCCGAGAGACCTATCCATGCGGCTAAAAACACGACCGATGCAGAGACACCGCCCGCAATCATTACCGCCGCGGCTACGTACCTGGCATAGAGCACTTGGACACGACTGACAGGCTGGGCCAGCACGGGCTCCAGGGCCCCGGATATACGATCCCTCCCGTAAGCAACGTACCCCATCAACACTCCGAAGGCCAGGACCAGAAACTCCACCCACTGAATCCAAGTGGAGAGGATTTCTCCGCTTGGCGCCGCACCACTGTAGCCCGCAACGACACTGCCGAGGTCAAACGATTGGCTCGCGAGGATTGCGCCTGACCCGTTGCGGAGCTGAAAAACGATTGGAAATCCACTGCTGGCACCTGGGGGGAGGCTGAACTGGAACCGCATCGCCATGGTGGCGAGGGGTCCGACATCCCCCGTTAGGTTGCTGGAGGGACCGCTCACTCCCTGCCCTGACTCGTTGATGTAGTAAGAGACCGAAAGGCCACTTAATGCGAATCCCGAGGGTGTCGGGAAAGCGACGACGAGGTTCGGCGTTAACGAGAAATCACCTACCTGTACGAGGGTAAACGTACCGGGTCCCGGTTCGATCTTACCAATTTGGGGAACCGGCAGCTCCACCCCGATTACAGCCGACCGGCCATTGGAATCGACCGAGTAGACGGCATAGTAAACCGCGGGAGGGACCATTAGGCTCAAGCTGGAGAATCCAGCTGATGACGTGAACCCCGAGACGCTGCCAACTGGCGGAAGTGTGGAATTCGGAGTCTCAAGAGTGATGTGGACCTGTGCTCCTCCAACCGGCACTCCAGCTCCGTCGAATGTGTAGACGGAGAAGACATAGCTCGAGGAGTAGGTCACAGTGACCGCTAGGTTCACCGACTGAGATGGAGAAGGCGTTGACTGAGGAGAGACTACCACGAAAAGAACGCATGCGGCGACCAGGAGTATCAATAGCAACCACGTCGCAGGAGTTCTCAACAAGCGGCGGATTTCCGGCAGAAAAGGATTCACGACTGCTCCCCTATCAGATGGAGAAAGAACGTCTCTAGCTCGGGATCTGCCGCCTCGAGCCGTCTCACTGAGTACCCCGCACGAACGAGACTCATGTTGATTGCGGCAGGATCAACGCCCTCTCCGGTCAGAGTTACTCCGCCACGACCCTGTTCTACTTCGCCAAACGACCCAAGAATTCGCATCGCGTTGGCATCGATTGGATCGAACGCAATCTGAAGACGCTTTCGGCTCGAGCTGGGGATTTCACGGGCGTCGAGGCATCGAATCAGCCGACCTTCGTGCAAAAAGGCAATCCTATCCGAAATCGCTTGGACTTCTCTGAGCTGATGGGAGGACACCAAGAACCCTTTCTGAGTCTTCTTGCCTTGGAGGATCCAGTTTCGGACCTGGGTCAAGGCCAAGGGATCTAGACCGTTGAACACCTCATCAAGGAGGTAGTAGGCGGGATCGCCGACGCCAGCCACCGCGAGAGCGAAGCGTTTTCGTTCGCCCAAGGAGAGGGTTCCAAATGCTCGACCCTCAAACTGCAGAACCCCCCACTCCGACAGCAAATCTCGAGCGCGGGTACTGCCGTGGTCGCCGCGGAGATCTGCATAGTAATTGCAGAGACGGCTCAGACTGGCACGGGGATCGTGTGCGGGCGTCTCCGGTACCCAACCGATGGAACGCGAGGCTTGCGCTTTGTCGGTCGTGATGCTCTTTCCTTCGACAACGACGTCGCCGCCCGACGTTAGAATGACGCCGGCGGCGATCCGGATTGTGGTTGTCTTGCCTGCCCCGTTCAGGCCGACAAGACCGAGCACTTCACCTTCACTGAAGGTGAGCGTGAGTCGGTGAAGCGCATCCCGTCGGCTCCTGCCGAATCGTTTGGAAACGTCCCGGAACTCAAGCATCTATCTGTACTCGCTTGGACCCTGTTTGAGGTAATATGCATTGGGGGCCCAACCGCTGAGTGGTTCGAACGATGGCACCTCTCACGTTGGACCACGTCACGGCACGGGCTGCGAGAGACGTCTCACTGAGGCAGGAGTCCACCGCTCTCCCGTCCGCGGACGTGAACGCCACGCTAGGACTAGGATGCCCGCCGATTGTACTCAGGCTGGCTGCTCGAACCAGACTTCGTACAATCGCCTTGCTCTTCACCTGCGTCGGGGAGAAGGATCTCCGCTATCCGACGGACATCGTATCCAGCAACGCGTAATTCTGTTGTCCGCCGGAGTTGTACCACACGTCAACCGTAGCATCGCCGCTGGAGCTCGCGGAACTGGACCCAGTGGCGTCGAGCCAGAGGGCGCTACGGACTTGGTAGGAGTCCCCGGAGGTCATCCAGACCATCTCGTCCAGTATGTACTGCTGAGCGGAGGACGTCTGAGAGTGCGTGGACGGACAGCTGGTCAGCGACCCGCTTGCAATCGTGAGAATCCAATTGCTCGACGAGAAGCTCGTGCCGGTGTTCTCGTTCCAACCGTTGGAGGAGATTCCCATGCTCCATTGGGTGGAGGGGGAGCCAGGAGAGCATCCTGAACTTCCCGTCTGGTTTGCACTTATCCTGAACGCAATCGTCCAAGTCACCGAGAAGATGTAGTTCCCATTAGACTTGGTCCACGTGAAGATGGACCCGTGCAAGCCCGAAACGAGATCCTCCGAACTGGCCCAGGGTCCGAACAGGCCGCATCCAGAGTATCCGACATTCCATGATTTGGTGTACTCGTAGACGTAGCCACTGGATGTTCCGAGAGACTCGTGCCAGGTGTTGCCACCGTTGCAGCCAATCCCGCCCGTATTGCCATCCCACGGGGAGGTCCAGGGGGAGTTCTGGACCTCAGCGTTCGCCAGGGGCAGGTAGATCAACAGCCCCACGAGAACAATCCCTGTTACCGACCAAGGCTTCCTCAAGCTCCGCAGGGATTGACGAATCGCCATACACTCGCCTTCGATGGTAATCACGTTCCAGGTCTATACGGAAGCGTTCATATTTTGGCGAGCCCCCCGGCCGCGAGCGAACTTTTCGTGCGCGGAGACTCCACCTACGCGTGCGGCACCTCAAGAATGGGATGGGGGAGAGCGCGGCCGACATCTCAACGATGCGCAGAGACCGTCGATCCAAGTTCGTACACGGCTACATATGCAAAGCCACGTGCTGATACGATGCGATTACTGATTGGAGCCTCCCTACTCCGCACTACAAGCCACCCATCGAGTTCGTAGCAGGCGCCGCGACCATCCAGGAACGGGTGTCCTCACCTCCCCAGCGTCCGCCCCCTGATGCTCCCCGAGGACATCGCGCCAATCCAGACTGCTTCCTCGAATCGCCTGAAGTCCGAACAAAGATCGACAGCCCCGCCGAAAGGGAATCGGTTCAATGTCTCGCGTCAGGCCCTCCCGGATGAATTCTATATATCATGAAAAGCTCACCCAGTCCCGATGTTCATCGATTCGAACCATGATGGGCATCACTCTTTGCCACCGACCACCGGGAGTCGGCTGGCGATCTCATCGAGCAAGGTGAACGGTGGTCTGGTTCACAGAATTGGAGTTTCTGTGGACTGCCAGCCGGCACCGGAGCGTTCCCGGCTTGTTGGATAGTCTCGTTGCCCTTGACAAAAAAGCCGGAACCCTCGAGGTTCTGATTTCCCTCTACGGCAAGGACGCCGTCCCCGTCACCGAGCTTTGTCGTTCCATCCCCCTCGAGAGGGCTACGTCCATGAGAGCGATCCGTGTGCTCCAGAAGATCGGACTAGTCAGTGAAGTCGACTCCCATCGATTTCCCTTCCGCAAAACGGTCTCCCTTTCTCCCCTTGGCGCCCGCCTCGCTTCCGCACCCGTGATAGAGTGGGAGTCAATCCTTTTCACCCAGGGGCTCGTAACCCCCGGACTGAAGACTCACGATTCCATTTCCTCACATCGGACTGGCCTGCACGCAACGCAAACTCCTCGATTCTGAACTCGCGATTCGCGCAATACACGAATTCGGTAAGCAGGCCACCTTCGAACTACGTCACGAACCGAATTCTCGAGTCGCACCGAATCCGGGTTCCGCAGCCGCGCTTGCGCGGTTATTGATTCCCGGTGACGGTTCTCAGCCGCGAAGCCGTAACGGTGGGTTCGGTCGGCGTTGGGCGCTCAGGCGTTGGATACGAGGTGCTCTGCTGCATCGCACGTCCCTCGCGAAGGCAGGGACGGGCGATGCGCGGGAGTGATCCCCCAGAAGGAGGAATCAGATCGGTGGTCCGCGCTGCGCCGAAAGACTCGAGGCCTTCTTATCTCAGGACGGAGGTTCGCAACGTCGGCTGCCGATGAGGACGAGGATGCTCATGGTGGGCGTCATCGTGACGATCCTCGGAGCCATCCTGTCGTTCGTCCCGCTAGCACCACAGCCCGCTGGGTCCCTGCACACAGACTCGAGCTTAGCTTTCTATGCGTTCCGGGCAGGGGGGCTTTCGGTGACCGGGGCCATCCCGACGACGGTGTCCTGGTCCGCTTCCGAGAGCGTGCAGATCGTTGCGTACACTGAACCGGGACCGGAATGCACGATGTCAGGGTACTCGGGCCCGTCTGGCAGCGGCTATGATGTACCGGGAGCCACCGCCGCCACCGACTCGGGGACTAGCGGTAGTTTCACGTTCGAACAGCCGGAGAGCGGCTGCATGGTCCTCGCTCTGAACCTGCCCGCAGGCAGCGGGCCTGTCAATGTCACGTACCATGTCACTACGGCAGAGACCACATTCGGCACACCCCTACTCTTGGCGGGCATCGTGCTCGTGATCGCGGGTGTCGTCCTTCGCAAGAACGAGAAGGGGCCGGCCGTTTTCTCACCGCTGGCGGAGCAGGCCCCCGCCCATACCACGCCAAAGGAACCTGAAGTTTAACTCGACCCCAAGGGGAAGCGGTACCCGGTGACGGTCCGCAGGCGCGAAACCGTGACGGTGGGTTCGGTCGGCGTGGGTCGCTCTGGCGTTTGGTACGAGATGCTGTGTTGCATCGCACGTCCCTCGCGAAGGCAGGGACGCGCGATGCGGGGGGAGGACCTGCTCCGCATAATTGAACGGTTGCTCGCCACATAGGCCGAAGGGATGCCAGACGGGCCCGAGGACACCGAGGTGGAGGCGGTCAAGGTTCGCATCGACCATCGGGCTGCGAAATGAGGCCCATGGATCGAGTTCGGGTTTGGACCCCACACATAGCGCGATGTCTGACGCTCTTTTCTAGAGGGTCGTGCTCACAGGGCCGTGCGCAGTTTGATTCCGGTCCTGATTGCTCTGGTCGTGGGCCTCTCGATGGGAGTTCTCATCGGACTCGCCATCGGGGCACAGAGCGGGACCACCGCTTTGCTGGCACTGGTCGGCGTTGTCGGAGGTCTCGTTACGACGGTCCTGGGGTGGACCCTAACCGAATCTTCTGACCGACGCAAGGAGCGCGCCGCTCAGGTACTTCGAGATCGCGAACGGTACGGTGACCACGCGGACGAGCTCAACGCCCACGTATTCGCCCCCTGCGCGACCGCGATGCTGACACCAAGGCATGTACCCTACCCAGATGACGAGCGCTTAAGCCGTGGGATCCAGACCGCCTTCCAAGGCGTAACCGGACCAATCTCCGGGTTGCCCAACTGGGGGTTCGGTCTCAGCCACATGCTTGCGGACCTTCCGGTTCGAGATGCTTGGAATCGGGCCATTGCAACGACTGAAGCCTACTTCGCCGCCCTGGACCAGGCGATGGCCTTACTCTTGGATCGATTGGATGCAGCGATTGGCGGAGCGTACGGGCCAGAGATGTACCTTCGACGGAGCAGGATGGACGCCGACCGGCTCACGTGGTGTGACACGCCGCAGTTGGCGTTGGTGATGTTCGAACAGCGCTCGAATGGGGGCGTGCGAAGGTTCGACCGCCCTCTGTCGGCCGAAGAGCAACGAGGAGAGCCGAGACTGCCCGGTTCGGGCGGTATGATCTTCTCGCGAGGCAACGTGTTCCTCCAAGGGCAGACCGCCGCAGAATCCGATCCTGGGCCTCTACAACGAGCTTACGACGCGGCGCTGAACGACCCCACGATCCTTCTGGTTATCGATTCCGCTTTGGCCGCCGAACGAGAGGCGAAAACCCGCGTCGCAGAGTTTGCCGAGATCGCACGACTTTATTCGAATGAGATATTGACCTCGCATACCTTCGTGGGCCGATGTAGGGTATGTATGGACTACGTGCTCGCCTGAGCCGGCCACCGTCACGGTGAGGATGGTTCACCCAAAATCTAACGGCTCCTGTGCGCTAAGCGTTCGTTCCTCGCGAAGAGGGGAACGAGCGATGCGCAGGCGGAATTCAAGTGCCAATGGGCGTGTCGTAGAACAAGGCAATCAAATGGCTCCCAGGAGTCGAGGCCGAGGCAACGGAAGCTCGAACGGGGTGGAGAGAAAGCAAGACGCAAGTCCTGCAGGGCACAAATCTGTCGCGAGGGAAGCCTACCGATTCCTAGCCAATCTCTCGACTGGTATCTTCGTCATTGACGGAAAGGCAAAACGTGCGATTGTCCAACGAATCGCTTCGGGCGATATGGGAACCAGGTTTCAACGGCTCCCGGTCGCAGCCAGTGCATTCGACATGGTGCAACTTCCTGGGAGACGCGTGTCCAAAGGCGAGCTGACTGCAAAGATGATACAGGAGATGCCACCTGAACGATTCCGCAGGATGCGACTCATCGAAGTGAAAGCTACACGAGGTCCGATGGAGAAGAGCCTCCGCGGCCTATTCTTCAGTTTCCAGTACCCAGAACAACTTGCCGCTCAAACGCTTGGTGATCACTACCGAATCATTTTCGTAGTAATCAACAAGAAGGCCGTCGAGTCTTTCCACCGGGTAATCAGTTGGTCAAGGATGTGGTCTATGGCTCGGTACATTCACGTGCAGTTCTCAATTCAGTTCTGACCGCCTTTCGATGCGCCCGGCGTGCCAGAGATGGAATCTCACCCCGCGACGGGGTTCGCCCTTAGGTGGACTCTCCTTCAAACACTCTAAGACCAGCGTGAACCGTCTTGAGTTCCGCTCGATTGAGGCCCCATAGCCCAATTGCCGTTTCGTCGATCTCTCGTTGTAACACTTCAACCGCATGACTATCGGCGGCTCTGGCGGAGGCATGGGCCCGGACAGAGAGTTCGCTCAGTCGCTTGTGAGCTGGATCTCGTGGGTCATAATCGGGGATGTGGACCTTCTTGGGGACCTGAGTTGCAATGTGCCGCTCCATCGTGTAGGATGCGACAGCGAGTCGGACCGGACTCGAGTTCAGTACGGCGCAGAGGTAGTGTGCTTCAGCCGCTGACGACGCTTCGATGAACATGATCGTGTGAAGGGGAACAGGCGGTTCCAGGGGGAGCGGGGCAAGGGTGACGGGCTCCAGAACCGCCGCCGAAAACTCTCCTTTTCCCGAGATCTTCCCAGCTGTATCCTTCCAGGCCACCTTATACTTCGATATCGCGGTACGCGCGTTGAAAAGCCAGTAGAACGGAGCGGGTCCGGTTCTTCCCTTCTCAAGAGTGACTGTCTTCCGTCCTGAAAAAGTCGATTTGTACGGTTCGCCCGAGCGCTCGCGTAGTTGCTTCTCGAACTCCTTCAGATAGGCAAGCGTACGAGGGTAACGCGACCCCATCTCAGTCACAGAGAGACAATTACCATCAGGGCCGACAGGCAGGACGATGAAAGAAGAAGGCGTCGCGCACCAAGGTTTCAGATCCTTTCCGTGGAGAAGGGGGTAGACTAGGTCTCGATCCACGGGCTTCGTGACGGGCTCGACTGCGTAGTGTCCGGCATCGACCTGGCTCGTTGCCATCAAGCGCCCGGATTGATCAACCAGATCCACGATGAACGCCCCATTCAACGACGTGAAAAGTCCGGCGTGCGCGGAATAGCCGGAGGAGCCCAGGACCTTTTTGACTGCCGCAACTGACCCGGCGGGAAGAATCGCCCACGGGGACTCGGGGTGACTTTCGCCGTCGATTGGGAAGAGCACCATTTCCGTCCTTGTCGTACCCGCAATTACCGACCTAGCTGGGGAGTCCTCGGAAATCACAACGCCCTTCCTCCGGCCCCATGTAACGCATCTAACCGGGAACGTCGTCGTCCCCTCCGGCTCAGCTAGAATCATTGACGTGCGGTTTGTTGCCCCCTCGAAGGGTGCAAGCTCGACCAAGTCATGAACGAGGGAGACATGGGCCGTGGCGGTCAAGTGACCACGGAATCCCTCATTCGCGGGGGACTTGAAAATCGTAAACGGCACGAGGAATCCCAAACGGCCTTCGGGGTTGAGATATCTCTGGAGCGCCACAACAACAAAGAGCGTTGCTAGTTCCTTTCTCGCAACCCCCATACCTGCGCTCTTCCCGCGTACGAGTCCGTACTGCGTCCAGAGCGATTGAGAATCTTTCCGGTATGCTTCCGGCAAATTCTCCCAACCGATCCAAGGAGGATTGCCTGCAACGACGTCGAACTTCCCCTTGGAGAGAGGGGCAAAGGAGTTCCTGATTACGCTGGCCCAAATGTGATTCTCCCCGGAATCCTCGAGATTCCAGAATAACTCGAATAGCTCGTCGAGCGAGTCTCGGTCATGCGACGTAATCTCGGTTATTTCCTTAGCTCTCTTCGAGAAGGTTTTTCGGCTCTCATCGAGCGGCAGGTCCAGTTGCAGACATTCTTCGACTAACGCGAGGACTCTGTCCAGATGATGCGAATCTACGACGCCCTGAGGGACTTCGAACGAGCCGACCGTTGTTTTCACCGTGTAAACCTTCTGGGCGGAGAACGTCACCCTGCGCTCGGTGAACACCGAATCCGCGAGGTAGACTGGAATCTCAACATCGTCGTCGCCTCGTTCGGCGATTAGGTCTCCCAGGGCGAAGAGGTAGTTCGTTCGGGCGGCAATCACCGCGAGTGGGTTTAGGTCGAAGCCGACGTAGTTGAGAAGCAACTGGTTGAGGACGACCTTCCGTTCGAGAAAGTGGTCCTCTGCGAACCGCCGGGCCCTCTGGATCGCTAAAACGAGAAAGGTGCCGCTTCCGCACGCTGGGTCTAGAAACCGTTTGTTCGGATCGCCATCGAAGTGGATCTCGTCCAAGACGACCTCGGCGAGCCAGTCAGGCGTGTAGTACTCGCCCAGGTTGTATCGGATCTCTCTCGGAACCAGATATTCGTAGAGCCGTTTGAGCAAGTCCCGGACCTCCTCCGGGTCCTGTTCTACCGGAGCCGGGTCAAAATCAGAAAGTGCTCCTACGACTCCCTTTATCGCCGACTGGATGTCCTTCGACCATGCGTCAAGGTACCAACCAAAATAGTCGGCCTCCAGGTATCCCTTAATCCCCAAGTCCGCGAAGAGTCCACCGTCCTCGAGGGCCCTGAGCCCCTCGCGCAACTCCCCCGTTCCCTTGAGATAGGCTTCCTCTATGGTTCGGAAATATGATCGCATCAGTTTTCCGCCGTACTGCGAGGCCACCTCTGCCGCGATCAGTTTCATGACCAATGCGTAGTAGGAATGGATCGCGAAAAGCAGGGCTTCGTAGTCTGGCTTGTCAGACTTGATCTCGTATTCCTTTTCCAGGCCCTCCATCTTCTCGTTGGCGTAGCCGCAGGCCTGCTCGAAGACCCGCCTCCAATCATTGAAGAGCATCCGGACTCGGACCTTCCTGGTAGCCACCAGGCCTTCGTAGAGGCAGCGGATTGCTGCCTTCCCGACATCGCTTTGCGGGCCAAGGTATCTGTTGAGGAGCTCTGCCTTCAAGGGCTTCTTTCGGAGCCCCCGAATCGCAGAGACTAGTTTGAGCACCGATTGAGTCGTGACGGGGTGCGGTCCCTCGGTAGACCAAGCCCCTGCCTTGAATCTAACGAACCCGATCTTGAATCCATCGAGAATCACTCCGATGTACCGACCCCACTCGCTCTCGCGTCTCTCCTGATCCCGGATGTACTGAGTGGCCTGGTCAAAGGCGTGGCTTACCCCAGCCTTTGAATCCAGCCTACCGGCGGCCTCGTACTCAATGACGACCTTTCCATAGAGGGCATCACCCCTCCGGGCTCGGATAGCGCCGAAGTTTCCCTTGAACTCGTAATCAGCCCAGTCAATCCCGAGCGGCTCTAGGGCCTTCGTTCGGAGGACGAACTCTGCTCTCTCCTTGATATTCTCCTCGTGACGACCACGACATTGCTCCGCGTGATGGAGGAAGTCCCTCGCGATCCCCTCAAGGTCAACTTCGACCATCAGGGCCGAGGTTCGGCTCTGTTTCGTCAGCGGAACACGCCCCTGGACGACAAAGTCCTCGCTCCGACACCGTCATCGCGTATTTGGTGACTTGTCCCCGAGCTATGTTGCCCGCTTAGTGGGGCGAGTCATCGGCGCCACTCCTTGCCCACAGTCAAGAGTTGATTCCCGGCTCCCAACGACGCCCGTCACTTGATAGCGCCCAGTTCGCGGGCCTTTCCTTCCATCGGGCTTCCCCGTGAGCCGTAATGACATGATTTCGGAGGGCTCCTGGTCCACGATAGAACTTCGGACATAGCCAACAAGAAAATCTCATAGGCCTAGGTTCTGCCATGCGCCAGATAGACCCTCACTGGTTGTAATGTTCATCGATTCCTGATTACCTGAGTCCCGCCTCAACAGTTCGCTGTCCCTCCCATCGTGAGAACCGCCCAGAGCAGAGTGGCAACGCCTTGATGCTTCGTTTGCTATTCGGCTAAGCGGAGAGAGACCCCCAGTGGAGGGCGGAGTCGGTTCGAGGCCGGATGGGTCCGCGCTAGTGCGATGACGACGCAAAGATTCGGTCTATCACTGTTGCTTACAGGAGTGGTACTCTTCTTCGCCGGGATCTTTCTGTCACCGGCCAATATCTACGCGGCGGACGCATTCTTCTATCTTGGTCTTCTGCTGATTGTTATCGGGGGCATCATCCTCTGGCAGCTGAACAAGACGAGCCAAGCAATCGCCGCTCAGGAAGCGCAACGCAACTATTTCCGGCGGCAACAGGTGATGGCTGCGCAAGCCCAACAAGTCCAGAACCCTCCTCAGCCGTCCCCCTCCGCACCTGGGCCGCCGTCGACCGCGTCGGCAGGAGGGGTAGTCTCGCAACCGGCAACGCCCCCCGTTCCACGCCCTCGAGTCCCTCAGTTCGCTCGACTCTCCATATTTCTTGAAAGATACCGCCCGAGCGATCGATTTGGCAGGGAACGGGAATACGAGATTGAACTCGCTCAGGCGTTACGAAATGAGTTCGGGCGACTCAACGTCCAAAGGCAGGTTCCGATTCCCCAAGGAACCGTTGACATTCAGGTATGCGGAATCGGCATCGAACTCAAGATCGCGGGCTCGGCAGGGTCCGTGCAGCGGCTACCCGATCAGGTGGCCGGATATCAACAACACTACGGCCCGAACCTGATGGTCGTGGTCTTTGATGACACTGGGGACGCGGACGGTATGGCCAGTTTGAAACGGCGTCTCTCAACCCAGGGGATCCAAGTTTTCGTCAAATGAGGGGCTGCTTTACGACTCCACGCCATCGAATACATCACCTTCCACACACACGACTAGCCAGCCACGACGCGGATATGCTCGCGCGCACGTCTCGTGCTGATTGCCAAAGACGAAGGTCGTGAATGTGGTCGACGGAACCAGCCCTAAGGTAGGACGACGGAAGAAAACAAATGCTGGCTGGCTCAAAGACCAGCTCGCACCACTCGTCGAGATTGGCGAGCGTGTCGCTACAGTTCACCCAGAAGTGGCTCACACGTACGGATGGCACACCGGTCTGAAGCTCGCTGCGATTCGTCACGCTACCGACGTCTTCTCAACTGTTGGGCGATCGGTGGTCCACGACGCTTACACCTACCGGAAATCGGTCTACTTAGATCTCTTCGCGGGATGTGGACTTAATCGGATGGATAACGGCGATGTGATTGCAGGTTCGCCGTTCGTCGGACTATCGGCGCCAAGGGCATTCGACCAGATTATTCTGGTCGAATCCAACCGGGGCTACAGCGAGGCGCTCCGAGACCGAATCGCGATCAACCCCGACCCCCGGGTGACGATGATCAAGGGAGATTGTAACGACTCCGTTGATTCGATAGTCGAAAAGGTCGGTGAGAAGAACTCGATGGTGCTCATGGTTCTCGATCAGGAAACCCTCCAAGCCAAATGGGACACCATTCGACGATTGTCGGAGGCTTTCAAGGCCCTGGACATTTTCCTTACCCTCCCTGCCGGAATCGAACGCGTCCTTGCCGCTGCAGAAGGGCAGCAGCGAGAGTCACCCACGATGGAGGCGACGACCGGGCTGATGGTCGCCGACATTCTTCGTAGGGGCGGAGGTTCGGCAAGCGAGGCAATCGCTAGTCAAATCAGAGAAGTGTTAGGCCGACAGTTGGGGCAAGCGTGTCTTATTCGGGATATTGAAAACCGGCCACTCTACGAGGTCCACATCTACACTCGCTCGACGAGGGGGAAGTCGCCCTATTGGAAGGGATACGAGGCAATCGCGGGCCGACTCGAGCACCTTTCAGCCAGAGATGTGGAGGGGGCCCTGAACGACATCAAGGGTCGTAGTTTAGGATCCTCAAGCTGAACCGGGGAATCCGTCCCAGGTCCGGCCGTCGAGGACTCTGCCGTTCCGATGCTTTTGTACCCCGCCCCACTGTTTGAAGAAGAAGGGAACGGACTCCCTCCGACACTTGTCTCTGAGTTCGGTCACCCATGCTCGCTTCATCGGACGGGACCGCGGTCCGCTCTCCCCGCCGACAATCACCCATTGAATTCCGGTCAAATCCAGTCCCTTCAGAGATCCAAGTAACGGTTCGAGCGAGAGAAACCGCACTGACGCGGGCACCTTCCGAAGTTCATCGGCTCTCCAGGCGACGGCCATGTTCTCGATACTGACGCCTTGCCAGATGTTCGAACTCCACGGGAGGGAAGGCCCGAGCTGGCCCAGCCTCTCTGCCCGTTTCGTCAGTATCTGGAACGTGTGCCACCGCGCTTGAATCATCGTCGCGAATACGTTTCGGATAAAGGAATCCGGAACCTTAGGATGATAGAGATCCGACATCGAGTTGACGAATATCCTCTTGGATTCCTTCCAATCGAGCGGGAGTCTGAGGCGGTCTGGCCAGAGCTTAAGGTCGAATCCCTGCTCGTAGGGATGGCCCTTGACACCCCGAAAGCGCTCGGCGAATCTGAGCGCATAGCAGTTCTTACAGCCCTGGCTCACTTTTGTGCAGCCAGTCACGGGGTTCCAGGTTGCGTCCGTCCACTCGATTGATGAGGACGCGCTCATCGGGATACCCTTCGGACTGTGAAGCTGGCCCGGCCATATACTTGCCGCCGGAGAGGTCACGAAACGGCCGAATTCGGATATAAATGGGGTCCCGAGCGCCTCTTCCCGGTAACTTGGAGCCTGGCATCGCCCCAAAGAAAGAGGCGCCCCGGGTTGCCCCGGGGCGGAAGGGGTTAGCTCCGGTTCGGTGGAGGGCCGCGCCGGAGAGGTACGGAGGCGTTCGGCGAGCTCGGAGTAGGCCCGTTCGCTGGGGGAGCGCTCAAAAGGGCAATTCTCTGAGGGATTGACGAATAATGGGCGGGCTGAGCGCACCTCAGGGGACTGCCCTCTAGCGGGGGGGCAAAACGGCATAACGGGTGCCGTGTTCGCACGGTTCTAGACCCCCAGAATGGGTGCCTCGGGAGGGGGTCGGGGTAGGTCGAAAAGCTCGACCGCCTAGCGCATCTTATCCACGGTTTCCCCGATGTTGCAGAGGGTCATTTCGAACGAACGGCCGCATCGAGAATCAGAGACTCCGCTCGGCGACCAGCGTTGGTTCTTGGCTTATGTTAGGGGGCGGGCAGTGGAAAGGTGCGGTGGTGTGGATCTCGAAAATCGATCCGGAAGAGAACGTTCCTGAAATCGTCCAGTTGTAGACCGAGCCGCAATAGGGCGAGTAAGGGCCGACAATAATCCCATTAGCCGAGGCGGACTGCCTAGGCTCCAATGGGGACGCCGCGCTCACGCTCGGAAAGTCCATCACGTAAGGATACTGGAGTTGAAGGGATGCCGAGAGGTTGACGATCGAAGAGCTTCCCGTGTTCTCCACGCTCAGAATCACCGCCGGTCCCCCCGGATTAATGAGCGACTGATTGAACTCAAACGACACTATCGACACGGGTGGTTGGTTAAGTTCGAAAGCCCCGAGGCCCCACGGCGAGGGAAGAGCGAGCACAAGAAGTAGAATCCCGATTAGGACCGTGCAGACGATTGCAGTGTAGTGATTCCTCCAGCTGAATGTTCTGTCTCGCCCGCCAGGGCCGGTGGCAGTAGTCATACGGCTCAACCAGCACCTTCCGAAAGGGTCCCACTTCGGATATTTCTTCGGGGTAGGCGCAACATGCTCGCGCAGGCTTCATGAAGGACGCGCGCGGCCGATGACCGAACCGCAGTCAGCGCACCCGGAAGGTCGCCGGCTCAAATCCGACCGGGCCTAATGTGGTACTCATCGACCGGATCTAGGGAGGCCCTTGCCTAGCCAACAAGTCTATGCAATCGTGCGCACAGCGGAGAGCGTGGCACAAAGGCTCGACGATGTCGATCTTCGGCTTCTGAATCTGCTACGGTCGGACGCTTCCACCACCCTAAAGGATCTTGCTCGCATCCTCGAGATGCCGCGCGCAACGGTCCAGTACCGAGTGCAGAAACTGAAGAATCTGGGCGTCATCAAGTCGATCAGCGCGATTCCCAACTTCGCCAAACTGGGACGACCGATCCTGGTGTTCGTACTCGTCAAGCTCGAGCCTACGCCCAAGGTGCATGTGGCGGTCGAAAGACAAATCGCTGGCCTCCCCGGCGTCGAACGGGTGCACGAGATCTCGGGAGAGTGGGATGTGTTTGTCGAGGCTCGGGTAGAGTCTATCGAGTCGCTTTCCCGGACCATCGATCGGCTGAGGGACCTCCCTGGAGTGTCCCACTCGATCACCGCATTCTCGCTCTCAGCAACCAAAGATTGAACCCCAATCGTCTCTATCCGACAAACCCAGCGCAAATCGAGTTGGCCTTCCGCCGAAGTGACCGGCGAACGTACTTCGACCTTCCGCCGATGGTTTGGAAACTGTACAAAGGCCAACTTCTCGTCTAACTTGACCTCACGTTCTGGATTTCTGCTGAAGGACTAAATAGGCGCGGTCTGGTGGACGTCCCGACCGACGGAGATTCTCTGTCGGTGAAGTGGGTGGGTTCATGTCCAGCGAGAGCGAAGGCTCGTCCGGCGATGTCGGCCGTCCCTCGGGACGAAGGATGTCGATGACCATGGCCATCGTCGTGATGGTCGTAGTGATCATCATTGTCGGCGGCGTGGGGTACGTGGCGCTGAGTGCGACCTCCAACAGTGGGACCCAGACGATCAGCGCGTGCTCTCCGCCGAACAGCCCGGTCTGCCTGTCCTCGTCCGGACTGACGGATGTGGTGCTGACGGTCCCCTACGGCGCCGGCTTCGGCCAGGCCGTCGCGACGACGACCCAAGGGTCGAGCATCCCGGCGACGGTCTCGGTGTCGGGCGGCGAAGGGGTTTCGCAGTATCAGATCAATTGGGGCGATGGGTCGAACTCCACGGGCGGCAGCCCGACCGCGAACCACGCCTACACCACTCAGGGGTGGTATGTGGTCAGCGCCCAGGCGCTGGTCGGCACCTACTGGCACACGGGTCCGAAGTATCTCTTCCCGCTCGATGTCAAGCCGAACTACCAGACTACCACTTCGGGATACTACCCGACCCTCTCCACGACGTTCACGAACGGCAGCCATGCGACCACCCAGTTCGGGTGGCTCTCAGCCCCCGGGACCGTGAGCGTTTCGGCGACGTACACGGAGAACTCGACCGCCACGGGCTACACCGACGCTCCACCAATCCTGGCGATTACCCCAGCGGCGGGCACGACGGAATCGAACGGTGCGTCGACGGCAACGAACGTCTCCTCGACGTATTCGTTCTCGACGGCAGGTCTCTACTTCATCACGATGGTCGGCAAAGTGAACGGACCGCAGGGCGCAGTGCTCTACGAGAACTACACCTGGACGGTCTACGTAGCACCGGCCGGTGTCTCTCCGGGCTGCGCGAGCTGCTCGAGTTCGACCGGTTCCTCGGCGACCAGCCCGCACCCGGGCGATATCACCAACCTGGAGGTCGCTCCGGCGGGAGCGGTCACCGAGGACCCGTCGGTCGCGTACGATTTTGTGAGCTCTGAAGCGCTCTACAACGTCTACGAGACCCTCGTGGTGTACAACGGCAGTAACACGGCATCCTTCCTGCCCCAGCTCTCCCTCTGCGTCCCAGGGGACACGGGCTCGAGCAGCTGCCAGGCGATCTACGGGAACCCCCTGATCGTCGACAACGCGACCACGGGCGAGCCCCAGTACTGGACGTTCCCGATCGACCCGGCCGCCCGGTTCTACGACCCCGCAACGAAGGCCGGCTGGCCGGTCTACCCTTCCGACCTAATGTTTAGCCTCAGTCGAACCTGCGGCTTTGCCGACCTTCCGGGAGTGGCGAGCCAACCCGGTTGGATCCAGTGCCAAGCGCTGCTGCCCAACGGGAACCCCAACTTCGACAACGCCATTCACTCGCCGTACAACAACACCCCCGGAAACGTCCTCTCCTCGATGCTTGTCAACAACACCACGTACTGTCCGTCCTCGATCCTGGCCCACTCGAACGGATGCATCACGTTCAACGCGTGGGGCGGAGGGCACTCGTGGCCGTTCGCCCTCGAGCTCTTCGGCTACCCCATGGGCGCCGCGGTCGTACCGTGCGGCTGGTTCACGTATGAGGACGCAGGAGTTCCGGGCTTCGGAACGTCGGCGGCCAACGGGGACGGGCCCTGCTACCTGCCGGGTTCGACCCCATCGCACCCCATCACTTCGACGAGCGACCCGGCCTGGACGAGCTATGTATCGAGCCTCTCCCCGACCTACTGGGACGCCTTCGAGGAGCTCGCCCTCAACACGCCGGGCATCCAGCCGAACGTTCGGTGGAACATGGTCGGGTCGGGCCCGTACTATCTCGCGAACGAGCCGTTCCAGCAGTCGGTGGGATACACGCTCAAGCAGAACCCCGATTATCTGGCTCCGACCGGATGTCCCTGGGCGCCGTACTGCTCGCCGCTTCCCGGGCCGACCCACTACGCGTCCACCGTCACGGTCGTCTATGAGGCGACCGACACGGTCGGGATCGAACAGTATAAGGCCGGGCAGACCGACTTCGCGACGATCCTCGCGGGCGAGACCCCACAGATGCTCTCGCTGGTCCAGGAGGGCAAGATCGGCGCGTTCACAACTCCAACACTGACCGTCAACACCCTTGGGTTCACGTTGCAGTTCGACGTGGCGGCGGCCAAGGTCCTCGACCCGAACATCCTCAACATCCCGGGCGACTTCTTCAGCCACATCGGGCTGCGCGAGTTCCTGGCCAACGCGTTCCCGTACAATACCGTGGAGAACACGATCTTCACGACGGACGGGATCCAATACGGGATCAATTTCGGCGGCGTGATCCCGCACGGCATGGGCAACTACTACCCGACCAACATTAGCTGGCCGAGCGGAGACCCGGTCACGAATGCCGGCGTGGCGGGAAGCGCGGCGTGGTGGTGGGCCCAGGCGACGAACTCCTCGAGCCCCTATTTCGACCCCGAGCTCGCGAGCTGCACGACGAGCTCGCCGTGCCAGTTCCCGATCATCGGTCAGAGGGGATACACGACGCTGGACCAGCTGCTTCAGGACTACATGCCGTTCATCAGCTCCCTCTCGGGCGGGCGGCTGGCGCCCAATACCTACGACCTCACGAACACCCAGGACTGGACCTACAGCACGTCGTCGCTTCCGGGCCAGTCGCCAATGCCGTTCTATCTGGCCAATTGGGCGCCCGATTACCCGGACCCGACCGACTACGCGCTACCGTTCTACTATCCGAACGCGACGTACACCCTGAGCGGGTCGTTGGAGGAGTCCCTCAGCTTGCAGACCTGCAGCGGGGGTTCCGCGCCGAACGGCATGCCGAGCGACTCCGGCTCAATAGCCGCCGTGCTGTTCTGGGCGAATCTGCCCGAGATTCCGCAAGCCTGCCAAGGGAATGCCTATTCCGCCATGACGTACGGGCTGCAGTTCGCCGCGAGCATGCCGACCGGACCCGACCGCGTCCTCATGTACAACCTAGCCGAACACATCGCCAACTCGCTGGCCCTCTACGTGTACTTCGACCAAGGGAACGACGTCGTGACGTACGCGGCCTGGATCAATCCGACGACCATCAATACCAACCCGATGAGCGGTGCGATCGGCGCTAACACGTACTTCCTCTACACCGGGAACGGGGTGCTGAGCAGCTGAGGGCCGAACGGAAGGAAGTGACCCGAACGATTCGCCGGCCGGTCCGGTCGTTCCGGACGCCGGATACGGGCCGGGGGACCTCCGCGAGCTCGTACGTTCGCGAGGGGAACGAACGGTCGACCGACCGCGACCCCTCGGGTCCTGGCTGAAGGGGGCCCTATGGAAATCTCGTACACCGTTCGGGCGGTCACCCCTTGCGAACACCGGGCTCGGTTCTCGATCGACCTCGACGGGGTCTCCTCCCCTACCCTCGACCTCGTTCTACCCTCCTGGATGCCCGGGTTCTATGTGATCTCCAACTTCAGCCGAGGGGTCCGCGACCTCAGCGCACGGCGGGAGCCGGACGTAGCTTTGCTGTCGACCGAACGCGTCGGTAAGGCCCGGTGGCATATCTCGACCGGAGGTGCGGCCCGGGTCCACGTCGAGTACACGGTCTACGGCCATCAGCTTGTGGTCGACGGATTCGACCTCACTCCCCAGCATATGTTCCTCAATCCGGGAGTCTGTCTTCCGTATGTCGAGGGTCACCTTTCGGACCCCGCGACTGTAGCTCTCGATGTTCCCGCCGACTGGGCGGTCGTCACCGAGCTCGAAGAGGTCCGTCGCGCTCCACCGCGGTACCGTGCACGGAGCTACGACGAACTGGTGGATTCCCCCATCGATGCTGGTCGGCCGGTCGTGCTCACGGTTCGTCCAGTGGGGATTCCGCACCGCATCTCCCTCTGCGGGGAGGGCGGAAACTACGACACCCGCGCCCTCGAGGAGGACATTTCCAAGATCGTGGAGGCGACGGTCGCCCTTGTCGGGGACTCACCCCCGATTCCCCGATTCACGTTCTTCTTTCACCTGACGAGCGGCCCGGAGGATGGTCTCGAACACGCCTTCTCGACGTCGATCGTCACGGACCGGAATTGCTTCCGGCCAGCGGAGTCCTATCGGGCCTTCCTGTACCTCACGACCCACGAGTACCTCCACCTCTACAACGTGAAGCGGATCCGTCCGAAGGTCCTCGGGCCGTTCGATTACACCCGGGAGAACTACACGCGGCTTCTCTGGTGGATGGAGGGAGCGACCCGCTACTTCACCTACCTCGTCCTTCGGCGGGCTGGCTTGTTTACGGCGGAGCAGTTCCTGGAGCAGCGCGCGAAGACGATCAAGGAGTACCTCGAGACCCCCGGCCGCAACCGGGTCTCGCTCGAGGAATCCTCCATCCTCGCCTGGATCGAGTACGAACAGCCGTTCGAAGACACCCCGAACCAGTCGGTCTCCTACTACCCGAAGGGCGACCTCGTCTCGATGTGCCTCGACCTCGAGATCCGGCACCAGAGCGAGACCTGCTCGTCGCTCGAGAGCGTGCTGCGCCTCCTCTGGAACGAGTACGGCAAGGTCGGTCGCGGACTCGAAGAGGACGAGCTCCTCCCGGTCGTGAACCGGGCCACGGGACTCGACCTCCATTCGTTCTTCGACCGGCATGTCCGGGGCACGGAGGAGCTCGACCTGGAGGCATTCGCTCGGCACGCCGGTCTCGTCCTCGCACCGAAGCCTACGCGACTCGACGAAAAGGACGAGCCCGAGCCGGGGGACCTAGGCATCGCTGTCGAGGACGCCGGAGGTCTCGCTCGGGTCCGTTATTCCTTCGCGGGGCGGCCCGGACACGCCGCAGGTCTGACGCCGGGAGACGAGATCATCGCGATCAACGATGGAAAGGTCACCTACGCGAACCTCGACAAGACGCTCGAGAAGTGCCCGGCCGGTACGCTCCTCGACCTCACGGTCTTCCGAAGGGGGTACCTCCATCGGGTCTCGCTCGTCACCGGGACCCTTCCTCCCCGGAAGTACGCGTTCACTCCTATGGACGGTCCCTCCGAGCTTGCTAGGAAGGTCTACGAGAGCTGGGTCGGGACGAGGTGGGGACCGCGTCCGACCCCATCATAGAATTCTTCTGGGTCCGCGACGCGAAAGGAGCTCGAATCACACGGGTTCGTCCTTACACCGGGTAGCTACGTCGGAACGGAAGAGGCCGAAGACGATGGGAAGCCGTTCTGGTGCCTCCCGGTGGGAAGGCCTCCCCTGACTGACGGTTCGAGCGAGGATACGATATAACGGCGGTTCGTGACGGTCTACGTCGAATCATCGGGAGGAATCATCTTGATCGGTAAACTCGCAGAATGTCCGACCTGTCACAAGACCATGGAACCCGGCTACCTCTGGGGGCTCCGGGGCCTAAGGTGGACACCGGCGCGGCAGGGCAAGCAGGGGTGGGAATTCTCGAACTGGGTTAGTAACGAGCCGGTGAACCGCGAGTGGAAGCTCCCGCTCTGCAACCGTTGCCTCGGCTGCGGAATCTACTGGTTCACAAAGAGCGAGGACTCGAGCACGGTACCTTTGCCTTAGAGCTCGATTGGGAACCCGGACGAGGCTTTCGCGCGTCGAACTCGGCACGAGACCCACCATCGTGACGAAAAGAACACCTATACCCTGAGCTCGTCCTTCTCCGCGGGCTTCCGAGTAGGGGGTCGCGCGCCAGCCGACCGCCCCCGTTCGCGGTCGGGTTCGGGCTTCGCTACCCAGGTCACGCTCTCGCGCGGGAACTCCAAGGCGGCGTATTCGGCGATCGGACCCTTCCGGTGGCGGTAGTGTCCCACGAGATGTCTCACATCGGGCGCCCTCGGGATTCGCCGAACTTCCCATTCGTACTCGGTCATGGCAACATACGTAATTCATGCAGTAAATAAATAGCTATCGCCTTAATGCTATAGATATGCACGGACGCGGGGTCTCGCCGGCCGAGATCGAGCGCCCACCCTTCTCCGACCGCCTTCCGCGGAGCGCGACGGGTCGGACCACCTCCAGCTTCGCTCGAGGGCCGGAAGATGGGTTTCGGCCGGGCTCAAGGGGACGGGGCAGGAGTCCCGCCCAAGCCTTTTAGCTGAGGAACCGGTCGCTCGCCGTCCACAAGACCATGCCGGACCCAACCTCGATACGCGTTCGCTTTCCCGATGGGAAGGAGGAATCGGTCCCCGGGGGGACTGCCGCGAGGGATGCCCTGGGTCGATGGGACCCGGAACAGCTCAAGAACGCGATCGCCGCGTCATGGAACGGCGTCCCAGTGGACCTGGCGTCCCGGCTCACCTCGGACGGCACCCTTGCCCCCCTCACGTTCGAGGACCGTGCCGGTCGCGACATCCTCCAGCATTCGTCGGCCCATCTTGTCGCGAAGGGCCTGCTGGAGACGATCCCCGACGCTCGCCCCACGCACGGCCCGCCGACCGACGAGGGGTTCTACTACGACTTCGACGTGAGGCCGCTCACTCCCGCGGACCTCGACTCGGTCCGAGCCGCGATGGACCGGTCCATCCGAGCCAAAGAGCCGTTCGTTCGACGCGAGCTCTCTCGGCAGGAAGCTGAGAAGTTCTTTTCCGGAAACCCGCACAAGCTCCGGTACATCTCCGAGGTCCCCGAGGGCGAGACGGTGTCGGTCTACGACACCGGGACCTTCACCGACCTTTGCCGGGGCCCGCACGTCCCCTCCACCGCTTGGCTTGAGGGCGTTCACATCCTCGGCTTCTCGGCCATCGGGCAGGAGGACCCCGCGATTCCCCCTCTCCAGCGAATTCGGGGGGTCGGCTTCCCCACCCGAACCGAGCTCGACGCCTACCTCAAGATGAGGAAAGAGGCCGAGGCACGTGACCACCGGACGCTGGGCGCGAAGCTGGAACTCTTCACGTTCATCGAAGAGGCTCCGGGGTTCCCGATCTGGCTTCCCAACGGGATGGTCGTCGTCCACGAGCTCGAGAAGTTCGTGCGGGAACACCTCGCTGCGGCCGGCTACGTCGAGATCCGGACGCCCCTCCTCTTTCCCCAGTCCGTCTACGAGACGAGCGGTCATTGGGACCACTACCGTGCGGACATGTTCCTGACTGAGCTCGAGGGTCGGACCTTCGGCTGGAAGCCGATGAACTGCCCGGGCTCGATGCTGATGTTCCGGTCCCGCGCTCGGAGCTATCGCGAGCTCCCCATGCGCCTAGCGGAGTTCGCTCCGCTCCATCGATACGAAGCGAGCGGGACCCTCCACGGGCTCACCCGCGTCCGCGAGTTCGTCCAGGACGACGCTCACATCTTCGTGACCGAGGAACAGGTCGAGCCCGAGGTCCGGACGCTCCTCGCCTGGATCGAGAAGGCGTTCTCCACGTTCCGGCTCAGCTGGAACGTCGAGCTCTCGACCCGTCCTGCCAAGTTCCTCGGTGAAGCAGAGCTGTGGGACCGCGCCGAAGCGACGCTCGAACGGGTCCTCAAGGCGAGCGGGGTCAAGTACCGGATCTCGCCGGGGGAAGGTTCCTTCTATGCGCCGAAGATCGACATCCACGTCCGCGACAGCCTCGGTCGGCCGTGGCAGACGGGAACGATTCAGGTCGACTATCAGATGCCGCTCCGTTTCGGTCTCGCGTACCAAGGGCCGGACGGCCAGCTCCATACGCCGGTGGTGGTCCATCGGACCATCCTCGGTACTTGGGAGCGGTTCCTCGGAGTCCTGCTCGAGCACACCGCGGGCCGGCTACCCCCTTGGCTCGCTCCCATGCAGGTCCGCGTCCTTCCGGTCACTGACCGGAATGCGCCTGCCGCCGTCGGGCTCGTGGAAGAACTGCGCTCCCAGGGGCTGCGCGCGGAGGCCGCGGGGACGGAAGAGTCTCTCTCGAAGCGCGTCCGGAGCGCGGAGGTCGAGCGCGTTCCCTACGTCGTCGTCCTGGGCGACAAGGAAGTGGCGGAGGGGACCGTGGCGCTGCGCGTCCGCGGTTCCAAGGAGAACCGACCGTTCTCGCGCCCCGAGTTCCTCGTCTACGTCTCCGAGCGGGTCCGAACCCGGTCGTTCGACCCGTAGGCTAGGTAGGCCTACGGCGAATGCGAGCGCCGCGACCGCCGGGCCTCGACGCGAGCGTCCAGGAACATCGTGTCGACCTCGGCTGAACCGAGCTGGTGCTCGGAGCGCAGGTGCTCGCGCATATGCGCGAGGTCGACGTGAACACCACAGACCTTGCACGGCACACGGGAGCGTCGCATGTCCGAATCCCGGGAGCCCACGGACTGCATCGGGTAGGCTACGCGAGGAGTAGGATAAAGACCCGCTCATCGGCCGCGGCCCCCGGCCGGTAGGCCGGCGGCCACCAAAGTTTATTTACGTATCCCCTTGAGCCGGCTCGGATTTCGAGGGAAACCCATGGATTTGTCAACCGGGCAACTCGAGCTACTGGTCCTGGTGGCCGCTCTCGTCGGTCTCGCGTACGCGGGATTGCAGACCGCGCTCGTCCTGCGCGAGGACGAAGGCAACGAACGCATGCGCGAGATCGCGGCGGCGATCCGCGAGGGCGCCATCGCGTTCCTGCGTCGCGAGTACACGTTCGTGTTCGCCGTGGCCGCCGTGCTGGCGGTCGTCATCGCCTTCGCCTTCGGGATCACCGGGGACGGGGCTCGCCTCGCGGTCGGGTTCATCTTCGGGGTCGGGGGCAGCGCGCTCGCCGGGGCGGTCGGGATGCTCGTCAGCATCCGGGCCAACGTCCGGACCGCCGCGCACGCCATGAAGGGTAACCTCGGAGCGACGATGCGCTACGCGTTCCGGGGCGGCAGCGTCACTGGGATGTCGGTGGCAAGCCTCGCGCTCCTCGAGCTCGTCGGGTTCTACTGGGCCTTCGGCGGCAACGTCCTCGACATGGTCGGGGTCCTGTTCGGGGCCTCTCTCATGAGCCTCTTCGCGCGGGTCGGTGGCGGTATCTACACGAAGGGCGCCGACGTCGGGACGGACCTTGTCGGTAAGGTCGAAGCCGGGATCCCCGAGGACGACCCGAGGAACCCGGGCGTCATCGCCGACAACGTGGGCGACAACGTCGGGGACTGCGCCGGCATGGCCGCCGACCTGTTCGAGACGTATGTCGTGACGGCCCTCGCCGCGATGCTCCTGGCCTATCTCATCGAGGGGATCCCCGGAGCCTCGCCGCTCGGCACGGTATTCCCGAACGCGGTTCTCTTCCCGCTCCTCGTCTGTGCGTGGGCGATCGTAGCGACGATCGTCGGGACGTTCTTCGTGCGGATGCGCACGGGCGGGTCGATCATGGGCGCCCTGTACCAGGGCCTTGCCGCCACGACCGCGGTCGGTCTGGTGGGTCTCTACCTCCTAGACTACTACTTCATGGGCGGGAACATCGGGGTCTTCGTCGCGACGGCGGTCGGCCTCATCGTGATGATACTGATCGTCCTGATCACCGACTACTACACGAGTTCCAAGTACCGGCCGGTCCACAAGATCGCGGAGGCCTCCCAGGCGGGCGGGGGCCCCACGGTCATCAGCGGGCTCTCGGTCGGGCTCGAGTCGGCGTGGATGCCGGCACTCGTGCTTGTTGGGGGAACGCTCCTCGCGTATGCCGCGGTGGGTTGGTACAACGGGTTCTCCTCGAGCCACGGGCCGGACGCCTACTTCGGTCTCTACGGAATCGGACTCGCGGCCGCGAGCATGCTCTCGGTCACCGGGATGATCATCTCGATCGATGCGTTCGGGCCGATCACCGACAACGCGGGAGGGATCGCTGAGATGGCGAAGCTTCCCGAGACCGCCCGCGCGATCACCGACCCACTGGACGCGGTCGGCAATACGACCAAGGCGATCACGAAGGGGTACGCCATCGGCTCGGCCGTCCTCGCCGCCCTCGCGCTGTTCGCGGCGTACACGTTCGCGGCCGCGAAGGACTGGGGCCAGCCGTGGGGCTCGTTTACGAGCCTGCTCACGCTCTCCACGCCCCTCGTTCTCGCCGGCCTGGTCATCGGAGCCGCGCTACCGTTCCTGTTCACCTCGTTCCTGATGAACGCGGTCGGGGTCGCGGCCGAGAAGATGGTGTTCGAGATCCGCCGGCAGTTCCGGGAGATCGCCGGGGTCCTGGCCGGGACGGCGAAACCCGACTACGGGAAGTGCGTGGACATCGTCACGCTCACCGCACTCCAGCAGCTGGCCGTGCCGGCGCTCATCGCCGTCGTCACCCCGCTCGCCGTGGGGTTCCTGCTCGGACCGATTGCACTCGCGGGTCTCCTGCTGGGCACGATCATCTCCGGGTTCCCGCTCGCCCTCACGATGACCACCGGGGGAGCGGCCTGGGACAACGGCAAGAAGTACATCGAGAGCGGCCACTTCGGCGGGAAGGGCTCGGATGCCCACAAGGCGGCGATCGTCGGGGACACGGTCGGGGACGCGACCAAGGACACCGCGGGTCCGGCCATCAACCCGCTCATCAAGGTCGTGAACACGATATCGATCCTGTTCATCGCACTGATTGTAGCGCATTCGATCATCGGGATCTAACGTCATCCCGAGGCCGCCGCCTCAAACCGCGGGGTTGATAAACCGGGCCGTGCTCATCGTGGCCGGGCAGACCATGTGCGACACGTGCGGCTGCAAGACGAAGAAGAAGCCGTAGGCCGCCGTCGCGTTCGAGAGCGTTCTCGATCGCGGAGGAGCCGGAGCGCGCTCCGCTTCCTCGGACGGCTGTCGAACTTAGCGGAGCGGATGGGCGGGTAGGGCTAGCCCTACGGGGCGCCCTTCAGGCGTAGTGGCTCAGGCTCGTGCGTTCCTTCTTGGAAGGGTCGTTCGGGCCGCCGCGCTCGTCGCGCCGGCGCTCCTTCTCGCACTCTTCCTCGGTGACCCAGACGAACTCGAGGTCCTCGGGGTGGTCGTGAGAGATGAACGCCCCCGCCTCGAAGGCGCTCGAGAGCAGCTCCTCGAGGTTGTCGGCCTCGTTCCCCTCGAGCCGGCCCGCGGTCCTCCAGTACCAGTCGGGGGCCTTCCCGGAGGCTTGCAGGTACTCGGTGATGAGGTCGTAGATCGACGTGCGGTCGTCCGCCATTCGGACGTGAAGGTGCCGGTCTTTGTCGGTCGGCGCGGGCGCGTCGGTGGCGGTCATTGTCCGTTCAATCGACGGCCCTCTATAACGGCTCGGCTCGGCCCGTGGGGACGACCCACTCTTCAAGAGCGGCCGTGGTCTGGGGCGTACCGTGTCTGCTCCGGACGAGAGCTCAGGCGGTGGGTCCCGCCCCACCCCGGGACGTGATGCCGCCCGCAACAGTCGCCACGCCTACCTCGTCGGCCGCCTTCACAATCGTCAGATCACGATGGAGGAGGCCGCGGAGCTCTTCGCGCTCATGCAGGGGATGATCCAGACGAGCGAAGCTGCCCGCCTCGCCCTGATGCGGATGCCTCCCCTGGCCCGCGCGACACCGGGATCTCTCGCGCCCCCGCCGCGCGCTCCAGCCGCGCCCGGAGGCGGCAGCGACGACCTGCTCCTGATCGGCCTCCTCGCCATGGGTGCGGGAGCCGGCCTTCTCGCGGCGATGACCAAGCGGATCCAGGATGCCACCACCCCCGCCGGGTCGGCCCCGAGTTCGCGCACCAGCACCGGTGATTCGTCCCGACAGGGGTAGTGGATGGGACCGGACCGGTTCGTCTTCGCCCACCTCGCGGACGCGCACGTAGGGGCCTGGCCCCGGGACCCGGCGGTGCGCTTGGCGCTGCGGGAAAGCCTGCTTTCCGCGCTTCGGGTCGCAGAGGAACGGAACGCCGAGTTCCTGCTCGTCTCGGGCGACCTCTTCCACACGCCGGTCCCCGACCCAGGCGAGGTCGCGCCGGTCACCGCCGCGCTCCGTCGCTTCGTCGACCAAGGCCGACGGATTTACGTCATCTACGGGTCCCACGACTACGTCGCGCAGCGAACGAGCTGGCTCGACGTCCTCGCCGAGACCGGCGTCTTTCTCAAGGTCGCGCCGGAAGCGGTGCGCTCCGAGGGGACCCGCTGGAGCCTCCCGTTCCTGGTCGACGCACCGACGGGGGCCCGGATCGCCGGCATCTCCGGACGCTCCCACGGTCTCGACCGGGAGTACTTCCGTGCGGTCGACTCCGAAGCGTTCCGCGCCGAGCCGGGGTTCAAGATCTTCCAGTTCCACGCCGCGGTCGAAGAATACCTCCCCGAGAGCCTTCGGGAGCACATCCACGGGATCCGGCGGGAAGACCTCCCCGCCGGATGCGACTACTACGCGGGGGGCCACATCCACTACACCTACACGGGAGAAGGACCGGGCGGTGGGCTCCTCGTGAACCCGGGGGCCGTCTTCGGGACGAGCCGGACGGATCTCGAGAACGGTCAGGAAGGACGGACCCACCAGGGCGTCGTCATCGTGACCGTGGAGGGAGGGCGACCCCGAGCCGAATTCGTCGACACGGCCCCTCGCGGCGCGGTCCACTTGGTGGATGTCGACGTCTCGGGGAAGACCGCGGACGAGGCGCGGACGGAGCTCGAGCGTCGCCTTTCCGTCGAGGGAAAGCACGGCGCGCTCCTCTTTCCCCGCGTCCACGGGACGCTCGCGGACGGAACGCTCGCGAGCCTCGCCCTCACACAGCTCGCCCGCCGGCGGAGCCCGGAGGCGGGGACCGTGCACTGGGATGTGCGGGACCTGGCGCCGGCGTCGGAGGAAGGGGCGGGAGCCACCTCCGAGTCGGAGGTCGAGACCGAAGAGGTGCGTCGGCTCCTGGCGGAGACCGCACTCGGACGGGCGTGGCTCGAAGGGGCCGAGGGAGAGCGACGGGTCCGCGAGCTCCTCCGGGAGCTCGGCCAACCGAAGGCCGAAGGGGAGTCTCGCCAGGATTACGCCAACGCGCGGCAGGGGAGCGCCCGCCGGCTGATCGGGGTCCGCCTGGAGCGGACCGGGGACTAGGGGCTCACCGTGCAGCTGCGCCGTCTTACCGTCAAGAACATCCGCAGTTACGAGGCGGCCCAGGTCGAGTTCGCGAGCGGGACGACGCTCATCGCGGGGGACGTCGGCTCTGGAAAGACGAGCCTCCTCTACGCCATCGAGATGGCCCTCTTCGGGGTCGCGGAGGTCAACGCCGCCTACCTCGTCCGACACGGGGCGACCCACGCCGAGGTCGCCGTCGCGTTCGAGGGGCCGGAGCGCCGGTACGAGATCTTCCGGCGGTTCCGGCGGGTCCGACGCAAGGGCCAGGAATCGTTCGAGCCGGAGCGTATCCGCTTCACGGTCAACGGGAACGACACCTCGTACTCCGCGACCGAGCTCCGCCAGCAGGTGATCGACCTCCTCGGGTTCCCCGACAACCCCAGCCCCCAGGCTCACTCCGACCTGTGGCGCTGGGCGGTCTACGTTCCCCAGGAGCGGATGCGCGACATCCTGGCCGCCCGGCCGCAGGACCGCCTCGAGACCGTGCGAAAGGCCCTGGGCGTCGAGCGATACCGCACCGCCGCGGACAATGCCCAAGAGCTGGCGACCGACCTGCGGCGAAGCGCCGTCTCGCGACGGGCCGAGGCGGACAGAATGCGGTACTTCGACGAGGAGTTTGCCGAAGGGAACCGCCAGGCCGACCGGCTCCGGATCGACCGGATGACCCTCGAACGCGGGCTCATGGAGCGCGAGGCGGCTGTGGCGACCCTGCGCGCCGCTCGGGCGGAGCTCGAGGTCGGGGTAAGGAAGGTCGAGGCGGACGAACGGGAGCGCTCGAGCCTCGAACGAGAACAAGAGGCCGACCGACGTTCGCTCAGTGAGCTGCGACACGTCCTCGAGGAGCAGAGCGCGGAGGCCGTTCGCCGGCGCGCCGAATCCGCCTCCGCGAGCGCCGACGCGGACGCGCTCGGGACGCGGCGAGCTGCCCTCACCGCCGCCGACCAGGAGCTTTCTCGCCTTCGGGGGGAGCTCGAGCGCCGGTCGACTCTCCTGCGTTCCCTTTCCGAAGCTCGCGCCCTTCTCGCCGCTGCGGAGCGGAGACGAACCGACGCCCTCGCGGCGGTCGAGCAACACCGGGCCGAGGAGGTCGAGGCGAAGCGAACGAACGAGGAGGCGCTCGCCGAGGGACCGACGAAGGAGCCTCCGGCTCCCACCCCCGAAAGCCTCGCGAAGCTAGACGAGCGGCTCGTCGCCGCCCGTCAACGAGAGGCCGCCGCCCTCCAGGTCGTGACCCAGGCGGAAAGCGCCCTCGCTGAGGTCGAGGAGCTCCTGCACGCGGGCGTGTGCCCTCGGTGCCATCAGAAGGTCCACCCCTCCGAGTTCGGGTCCCATCGGACCGAGGCCTCGGCGGTCGTCGAGGCGGCCCGAACGAAGCTTTCGACCGCCGAGGCGCACCGCGTCAAGATCGAAGAGGAGCGGCAGGCTCGCGAACGGTACGAAAGAGCCCTCGACCGCTGGAAGGAGGTCGAGAAGCGCCGGACCGCTTCCCGGGCCGCCTTGGCCCGGGCGGAGAAGGCGCTCGAGGGCTCGGATCGAGAGCAGGAAGCGGCCGAGCGCGCCACCACCACGGCCCGGTCGCGAGTGGAGGAACTGTCGCCGGAGGAGGAGCAGGAATCGTCGCTCCGGGCCAGCGTCGCCCGCGCCGAAGAAGCGAAGGCCACCGCATCCCGGGACGTCGAGAGGTCCGTCCTGGCGGCGGAACGACGGCGAGGCATCGACCGTGCCCTAGAGGTGCTGAAGACCGAAAGCGGTCGCCTTGAACGCGACGGGAAGCTCCTCAAGGGGAGGGTCGAGGAGCGGGCGGGGCGGGTGGCCGCTCTGCGCGCGGAAGGCGAGAAGGCCGCGGAGCTACGGGCGGCCGTAGCCGAAGCCGAGCGGAACCTGAAGGCCGCGGAAGACCAGCTGGCCGAGGAGAGGTCCACCCTGGCCCGGCTGGATGCGCAGCTCGACGAAGCCGCCCGACGCGTGCGGGCGGCCGAGGTGGGCCGGCGCGAGCGGGCGGAGCTCCTGGTCGAGGCCGCTGAGGTCGAGGAGAAGGCGACCTGGGTCGGCGGACCGTTCCGCGCTACGGTGCTGACGATGGAACAGAAGCTGCTCACGCACGCCCAGGCGCTCTTCGAACGGAACTTCGCGCGCTATTTCGCGTCGCTCGTGGACGACCCCGGGCTCGTCGCACGCACCGACCCCGCGTTCACGCCCCTCGTGATGATCGAGGGCGAGTGGACCCCCGCCGAGGCACTGAGCGGCGGCGAGCGGACGAGCCTGGCCCTCGCCTTCCGCCTCGCGCTCGCCCAGGTCGTGCGGGCGATGGGAAGCCTGCACCTCGATACGATCCTGCTCGACGAACCGACCGACGGTTTCTCTCCCGAGCAGGTGATCCGGATGGGGGAGCTCCTCGAGGAGCTCGCGCTGCCGCAGGTGATCCTTGTGTCGCACGAGTCCCAGCTCGCCTCGATCGCGGACCGGGTGATCCGGGTCCAAAAGATAGATGGCCGCTCGGTCCTCGAGGACGCCGGTCCGGTAGTCGCCGACGAACCCCCGGCACCCTCCGTCTGACCGCTGGGCGCGAGCGGGAGCTTTCGAGTATCCTCTACGGGACCAGAGACCGGAATTGCTCGGCGTCCCAGGGGGGTCGGGATGCGAGCTCGAGGTTCTCGGAGAGGTGCTCGGGCCGCTTCTGCCCCACGAGGGGGGCGATCGTGCCGGGCGCCGACCGCGCGAACTGAAGGGCGGTCTGGGCGGCGGTGAGCCCGCTGCGCCGGGGCCCAGTCCGAGCTAGCTGCCCCTGGAAAAGAGGAACGCTGGTGAAGCATCCGACGCCGAGGCGGCGGGCGGCCTCGAACAGGGTCGCCCGGTCCCCCTCGACCGGTTGGTTCACGACGGTCGCGGCCTCGGGCATCGAGAGGTTGAACGGGAACTCCACGAAGCGGAACCCATGCTCCTCTCCGCCGACCTTGCGCGCCAAGCGGACCGCGGACTCGAGCGAGAAGAAGGCCGGGTCGTCGGGTCGAGCGCGCAGGCAGTCCCAGGTGGCGAGACCGTAGGCCCTCAGCCGGCCCTCCTCGCGGAACCGCTCGTACAACTCAAAGGCCTTCTCGAGACGAGAGGCGAACTCCTCGGGGCCGACCACCGGTATCTGAGTATCGGGCGCATTGTGGAGATACACGAGGTCGATCGTGGAGAGCCCGAGGTTCCGCCGACTTCGCTCGAACTGGTCGGAGAGGTACGAGGGACTCATCGCGTGGCAGTCGTCCACGATGTCCGCCGGGTCGAGGATGCCCGGGCGGATGAGCTCCTCCGCGATCCAGTGGTCGGGAGGCGTAGGGGACTCGGCGTCGGGGGCGAAGTACCCGTTCTTCGTCGCCACGAACACTTCGTCCCGCGTCACCTCGTCGCGGTCCTCCAAACGAGCCAGAGCTCTCCCGATGCTGCGCTCGGCCCGCTGGTAGCGGTAGTTGATCGCCGTGTCGAGGACGTTGACCCGTCCCGAGGTGAGGCATATCGCCACCGCTTGCTCGACGGCGTGGTCCGTCGGGGCGTCCGGCGGACCGATGTAGGTCCCGAGGCCCATGGAGGAAAGGGCGAGACCGCCCGGAGCGTCTCGGAAATGCTCGGCGGGAAGCTGGCGCGCGTTGACCGCCCGACCTCGGAACCGGGAGGTTCCTTCACGGCTCGCATACCCCGAAAGCGCGGCCACGGTCGTGCGGGGGCGAGAGACCACAAAAGGTTCACCGTGAGCCTTCCTCGGACCCGTCGCCTCGTCACCTTGATGAAGCCACCTCGGCTTCCCATCGGGCCGAGGACCATGCCCGTCGGAAGTACGGACGGTTGCGGAAGCCGATCCCGCCCGTTCCCGTGGAGAAGTGCCGGTTCTGCCGGCTGAAGCGTCCTTGCCCGATCCACCCTCGCGGTACCCGTTCGTAGGGGCCGCGCCGGCGCCTCCGCTATTCGGCGCCCTTCGAGCGACGGCGCACGGGTCGTCCTCCGGAGATCGCCCCGACCGGGCAATAGGGGACGCACCAGCCGCAGTCGGTGCAGTTCGAATGGACCACGAGCCGGGTCGGGGTGAGCTCCATCGCATCCGGCGGACAGACCGCGGTGCACAGCCCGCACAGCACGCACGTTTCGGGGTCGACGACGATCACGCCCGGAACCCTCCGAACCTCCGGTCCTGCGTCGCCGGTCGCACCCCAAGAAGGCCCGCGGACCCTGCGACCGGCAACCGAACCCTCACGCGGCCGGCGGGTCGGGTCCGGGATGCAGGGCCCGTCCCAAGGCGGCGAACCCCGTGAGAGCGCACTTGATCCGGGCCGGGGAGAGCGGGATGCCCAACAGTTGAAGGATGTCGTCCCGGGTCAGCTTGCCCGCTTGCTCCACGGTGAGGCCGGCAACCTTCTCGGTCATCATCGAAGTGCTTGCCACGCTGATGGCGCAGCCATCGCCCTCGAAACGGATCTCGTCGATCTTCTGCGACTCCGGGTTGACCTTGAGCCGTAGCGTGATGTGGTCACCGCAGAGAGGATTCGATTCTTCCCCCTCACGGTTGGCGTCCGGGAGAGGCCCGAAGTTCTTCGGCGTGCGGTAGTGCTGGAGGATGACCTCCTGGTACATGTCGTACATCGCGGGACTCCGGCTCGGAACTCACCGTCGTGGGGGTACTAAACGCCTTCCGAAAGCCGGGACGACTCGGATCGGGATCCCGCCGCGTCCGCGACTTCGCTACTGCGGCGGGCATCCTAGGCGGCCGCCTCCGGGTCATCCCAGGCCGCTCATGTTATAAACACACTCGAGTGTGTAAATCCGATGGCCTCGGCGGTGCCCCGGTTCGAAGAGTGGCTCAGTTCTGAGCAGGTCGGCCGGCTTTCGAGTGAGTTCGGCGACCCCGAGGGGTTCGCCCGTCAGCGCGCTGGAGCCTACGAGCGCTTCCGCCACCTGGAGATCGAACCGAACCCCCTTTACCGAGGATACGGCTACTTCACCAACGTCAACCTGACCGGTATCGAACCGGGGGCCCAAGGGGCCCCCGTGAAGCTCCCCCCGCCGCTCGAAGGGAGTGTTCGGATCGTCCATGACATCTCGGGCACGCGGATCGAGCTTCCCGAGGACCTCCGCAACGCCGGGGTGCGCGCCATTCCGCTATCGGAGGTCTGGGGTTCCGGACCGGCGGAGGTGGAGGCGTTCCTTCGCGGGACGGAGGAGCCCGCGGACCGTCTCTCCGCCCTCGCTACGGCGCTGCTCAACCGGGGATACCGTCTCGAGATACCGGACCACTTCCCGCAGCCTGTTCGGGTCCAGGAGCTGTGTCTTCTCTCCAGCCCGAAGGAGGCCCTTTCGGTGCGACGGGCCATCCGTGTCGGCGAGGGAGCCCAGCTGTTGGCGACCGAGGAGGTCTACTCGTCGGAATCCCCCGCGAACGGCCAACGCCTGTACGCCTCCAGCACGGACCTGGACCTCGCGGACTACGCAAAGACGGTCTTCTTGACCGTGCATGCGCCCGACCTACGGGCGGTGTCGGTCTACCGACGGACCGCCACGACCGGGACCGAATCGCGGCTCGGCTGGATGTGGAACGGGCTCGGCGGCTACCGCGCGAAGATGCGCAATCACACCCGGCTCACCGGGCGCGGTTCGATCGTGGAGGACTTTCAGACGTTCTACGGGGCCAAGGACCAGTCGTACGACAGCTCCTTCGACCTGACCCACATCGCGACCGACACCCACGGAACGTCGATCACCCGCGGGGTGTTCACGGACGAGGCACGGGGCATGAGCCGCGGCCTCGTCCGGATCGAGCCGGACGCGCGGAAGACGGTCGCGCTGATCTCGGAGCACGCGATGCTCCTCTCCCGCGGGGCGCGCTCGGACACGATCCCGATCCTCGAGATCCTCTGCCGCGACGTGAAGGCGACCCACTCGACGTCGGTCGCCCCGGTCGACCCGGAGAAGGTCTTCTACCTCCAATCGCGGGGGATCTCTACCTCGGACGCGGTCCGGATGATCGGCGAGGGGTTCCTCGCCAACGTCTACGACCGCGCGCCGGTCGCGGGCCTTCGTGAGATCCTCTACCCGTCGCTCCAGGCCCGTTGGGACGGAGCCGCCATCCTGTGGAAGGAGGGCGAGTATCCCGCCTTGCCCCGGCTCGACGTCACGGGAACCGATGCCGCGCCCGACTGGCGATTCGACTCGAAACTTCGCTGAGCGAACGGCTATCAACCTCCGCCGACCTTACTCATTCACGTCGGTCCATGCCCCTCGTCAGCGACCCTTCCTCCTTTTCCGCAGCGGTTCTGCAGGACTTGCTCCGCTCGCTGCGTGAGGACCTGGAAGCGACCGGCGAACTCGTGCAGCACCCGTCGGGCGAGGTGCGCGACCCGGCCAGCCTCGCGACCGCGACAGAACTTCTCCGATCGACGCTGGCCGTCCTCGACCTGCCCGGCCCCCGCACCCCCGAGGTTCTGGTGGCCGAGGTCAACCTGACCTATTCCACGATGCTCTCGGTGATCGACCTCGTGAAGTCTCACACGGACGTTCCACGGGTCCCCCGAAAGCGTCCACCCGAATGACCCCGGCGGACTTCGGGCAGACCGAGGGAAAGGGTTGGTCTGGGCAGGCCGGCCCTAGGCGGGTTACGCGGCCGGGGCCTTTGGGGGGGGAGCCGTCGCCGGCTTCTTGCGCCCGAATATCCGGGTCGAGTACTCCGCGATGCGGGCCCACCCCGGAACCCAGCGCTCGAGGTAGTAGTCCACGCTCCATCGGCTGGGTCCGTGCGCCGAGTTGATGAGGATCAGCCCCGCCATCGCGAAGGCGTAGAGGATCCCCGTACCGATGTCCGTGGTCTGGGGGGTGATGGTGTACAAACCGCCGAATCCCTCCGGGATCGCCCAGATGAGGAGGCCTAGGACCAGACCGCCCGCGTAGGCGAACTTCCGCATGAACCCGAAGATCAACGCGAGGCCGATCAGGATCTCGAACGTGCCCACGGTGTAAACGACCGCCGTCGGGTTAGGGGTGGTCACATTCACCCAGAAGGTGAACCAGCCCGATAGCCAGCTCGGGGCGGACTGCTGAGTGCCCTGAAGGTCGCTCAAGAAGCTTCCGGCGAACCCGGAATAGAACTTGAGAGCCCCATCTATCGACCAAACGACCCCCAGCAGGATCCGAAGGATCGAGTTCATCGGGGAAACGTGGCGCGTCCACCAACTAGCATTCGCATCGTCCATCGGCTTGTTGCTCATGTCGACTCCTGGGGGCCCGTATGGGACCGGCATATAAGCTCAGGTGGACGGGGGTAAACTCGCGCCTACCGAAGGCGGATCCCTTCCGATTGCGGGCGCGGCTTCGGTCGGTGAGCGGGGCCGCCCACCGGCCATGAGGCCGGAGGGTCCGAGAGAGGCCGCCTATCCGACGGCCCCGGCCATCTCCATCTGGATGAGCCGGTTCAGTTCGAGGGCGTAGTCGACGGGGAGCTCCTTCGAGAACTCCGCCAAGAACCCCATCAGGATGAGGTGGATCGCGTCCGACTCGCTCAGGCCTCGGCTCATCAGGTAGAAGATTTGCTCCTCGCCAATCTTCCCGACGACCGCCTCGTGCGTGATCGTGGCGTCCTCTTCGTGGATCTCGTTGTACGGATAGGTGTCCGACCGGCCCCGCTCGTCCGGTAGAAGCGCGTCGCAGCGGACCGCCGCCTTGACCCCGGTCGCGCCCGGCGCGACGTGGAGCAGTCCCCGGTAGCTCGTCTGGCCGCCCCGGATGGCGATCGACTTCGCGACGATCTTGCTCGAGGTGTCGGGGGCTGAGTGGACCGCCTTCGCCCCCGAATCGATGATCTGACCCTCGCTCGCGAACGCGACCGACAGGATGTCGGCACGCGCCCCGCGGCCGCGTAGGTAGACCGAGGGGTACTTCATCGTGACCTTCGAGCCCATGTTGCCGTCCACCCACTCGACGAGCGAGCCCTCGTAGCCGACGGCGCGCTTCGTGACGAGGTTGTAGACGTTCTTCGACCAGTTCTGGACGGTCGTGTACCGAAGCTTCGAGAACGGCTCGGCCACGACCTCGACCACCGCGGCGTGCAGCGAGTCGGTCGAGTAGATCGGTGCCGTGCAGCCTTCGATATAGTGGATCTTCGCGCCCTTGTCGGCGATGATCAGAGTCCGCTCGAACTGGCCGACGTTCCGCGCGTTGATGCGGAAGTACGCCTGGAGCGGGATGCCAGCGTCGACCCCGGGCGGCACGTAGACGAAGCTCCCGCCCGACCAGACGGCGCTGTTGAGAGCCGCAAACTTGTTGTCGTTGTACGGCACGATCTTCCCGAAGTACTTCCGGAGAATGTCCGGGTGCTCCTTCAGAGCGGTGTCCGTGTCGCAGAAGATGACGCCCTTGGCCGCGAGGTCCTCGCGGATCTTGTGGTAGACCGTCCCGCTGTCGTACTGAGCACCCACCCCTCCGAAGAACTCGCGCTCCGCCTTGGGGATCCCGAGCTTATCGAAGGTGTTCTTGATGTCCGCGGGGAGGTCCTCCCAGCTCCGCTTGGTCTCCCCCTCGAGCATCGGGTTCGCGTAGTAGGTGTAGGAGTCGAAGTCGAGGTCCGTAAGGCTCGGACCCCAGTCCGGCATCGGACGCTCCACGAAATGGTCGTAGGCGCGAAGGCGGTACTCGAGCATCCAGTCCGGCTCGCTCTTGAACCGGGAGATGGCGCGGACCACGTCTCGACTGAGTCCCTTGGGGATCCGAAGGCGGTACGTCTCGGGGTTCTTGAAGTCGTACCGCGTGTAATCGAGGGGAGTGATCTCGGACGCTGTTTGTGCCATGGACAGCTCAGGTAATTCCATCACCCCGGTGTATTTAAATGAGAGGTCGCCGGCGGGACGACAACGCCTGTCCCGTGACGGAAACTCACGCTAACGGTATCGTTGTCTCCCGAGGGGCTACAACCTTCTTCGGGAGAGAACCCGAAGTGGGGCCGTTCGGTCACGACCCGGCCGCAGGACGACCGGACCCCAACAGGACGGCGGAGACCGCTTCGAGTCCGTCGAACATCTGAACGAGCTCGTCCTCGGTGTTGTAGAGGTAGGGGCTCGCCCGGGTGAGGGCGCTCACGCCGAGCCTTTCCATCAGGGGTTGGGCGCAGTGGTGACCGGCCCGGACGCAGATCCCCCGGGTGTCGAGGAGGCTCGCGATGTCGTGCGGGTGGGCTCCTTGGAGGGAGAACGAGATCACGGCCTCGCGGTCCATCGGGTCCTTCGGTCCGAAGATCCGCATCTTGTCGCCGAAGCGTTCAGCCGCGAGGGAGACCGCCTTTCGTTGCAGGCGGCGCTCGTGGTCGTGCAGCTCCTCCCAACCGACCTTCTCGAGGTAATCGAGGGCCGCGGACAACGCGACCGCTCCTCCGACGTTGGGGGTCCCCGCCTCGAACTTGGTCGGGGTCTCCCGGTAGCTGACGCGGTCCAGGTGGACGTCCCGGATCATCTCTCCTCCGCCCATGTACGGAGGCAGCGATTCGAGCAGGTCGGTCCGGCCCCAAAGCACCCCGATCCCCATCGGCCCGAGCGCTTTGTGCCCGGAGAACGCCAGGAAATCCACTCCGAGAGCTCCGACGTCGATCGGGAGGTGGGGCGCGGACTGCGCCGCGTCCAACACCACGAGGGCGCCCGCCGCATGAGCGCGGTCCGCGATCTCCCGGACCGGGTTCACGGTACCAAGGACGTTCGAAACGTGCGTGAGGGTCACGACCTTCGGCTTGCGCTCGAGCCAGCGGTCCAGGTCCTCCAGGCGCAGGCGCCCTCCATCGTCCACCCCGACGAACTCGAGCTCGATTCCCGCGTACTCCCGCAGCTGGTGCCAGGGAACGATGTTGGAGTGATGCTCCATCACCGTGGAGACGACCAGGTCCCCGCGGGAGAGGAGCTTGTGACTGAGGCACGTCGCGACGAGGTTGATCGCCTCCGTTGTGCCTCGCACGAAGACGACTCCGGCCGGGTCCGGCGCGTGGAGGAATCGTGCGACGCGCTCGCGGGCCCCCTCGTAGGCGTCCGTGGCCTCGACGCTGAGCGCGTATACCCCACGGTGGACGTTCGCGTTCGTCTCCTCGTAGTACCGCTGCTCGGCGGAGATCACGCTCCGCGGCTTCTGGGAGGTCGCCGCGGAGTCGAGGTAGACGAGCGGGTGCCCCTGGGTGGGGCGGGACAGGATCGGAAAATCCTGGCGGATTCGGGAAACGTCCATCGGTCGCCCGGGGACAGCGCCGAACGCTCTTAGGTCGGCGTGTTCGCGATCCCGAGGCGGACCCAGTCGTACCCTTTCGCCTCGAGCTGTTCGGCCAGGTCTCGGCCTCCCGAGAGCGCTATCGCGCCGTCCACCATCACATGGACCCGGTCGGGCTTCAGGTACTTCAAAATACGCTGGTAATGCGTGATGACGAGGATCCCCGCATCGGGCCGGTGGAGCTTGGACACGGTCTCCCCCACCGCACGTACGGCATCGATGTCGAGGCCGGAGTCCGGCTCGTCCAGGATCGCGAAGATCGGACGCATGGTGGCCATCTGCAGCACCTCGACCCGCTTCTTCTCGCCGCCCGAGAACCCCTCGTTCAGCGAGCGCTTGAGCAGCGATTCGTCCATCTCGAGGTACGATAGGTGCGTCTTCAAGTCCTTGTCGAACTGGGCGGTGTTCGCCGTCTGGGCCGTGTGGGTCTGCATGTACGCGGTCCAGAGGAACTTCGAGAGCGAGAGGCCCGAGACCTCCTGTGGGTACTGGAACCCCAGGAACAGGCCCGCGCGCGACCGCTGGTCGACGCTCAGCTTCAGCAGGTCCTTCCCGTCGAGGGTCGCCTTGCCTTTCGTGACCTTGTACTTGGGGTGGCCCATCAGGGCGTAGGCCAGGGTGCTCTTTCCCGACCCGTTCGGCCCCATAAGGGCGGTGATCTCGCCGCTCTTCAACGTGAGGCTGACCCCTTTCAGGATCTCCTTTCCGGCGACTTCGGCATGGAGGTCCTCCACGACCAGCGTGCTGGGACCGCTCAGGGTGTCGTTCGGCATCGACCGCGTACGAGCCGATACCGTTATTTAAGCATGGCGTGGTGTGTAAATCATAGGGTCGTCTCGAGACCGTGTGGGACCGATGACAGGGGTAGAACAGCTCGAAGGCACCCGAGGGCGGATCCTCGAGGAGCTCGCGGTCGCGCCTCGGACGGCGCGCGACCTCGCTCAGAAGCTGGGCATCCAGGAGAGCGCGGCCCGCGGCCACCTCGGTCGCATGCAGGAGCGCGGGCTCGTCGTTCCGACCTTCCGTCGGGAGGGCGTCGGACGCCCCCGCAAGCGTTTCGCGCTGACGGGCGCCGCGCAGGAACTCTTCCCGAAGAAGTACGACCTGATCCTGGACACCGTGGTCGACGAGCTCCTCGCCCGAGAGGGAGAGAAGTACGTGAGCGCGCTCTTCGCCGACGCCGCGAAGCGCATGGCCCACGAGGTCGCGAAGGAGGTGCCCCGCTCGGGCACGCCCGAACAGCGCGCGGAGAACGTCGTGCGTTCGCTGAACCGTCTCGGCTTCCGGTGCAGCACTGACCGGGCCCCGGACGGCATGATCCGGATCACGCGGACGAACTGCGTCTTCCGCCACAGCGCGATGTCCCACCCGTTCCTCCTCTGCGACGTCTTCGATAAGCACCTCACCGAGGCGCTCCTCGGGCAGGCTGGAGTGGACCTGCTCGACTCGATCGGTCGGGGAGGAATGCGGTGCACCCACCTGATCCAGCTTCGGTAGCCTCGGGACCGTTGATCCGTTCTGGGCCTTCGGCCGCGGTGACTACCCGTCGAGTGACCCGGCGGAAGGCGGCCTCACGGAGCGCCGTCATCGTGTCGGGCGCCGTTCTCGAGGAGATGAAGACGCACGCCCGCGAAGCCTATCCAGAAGAGTGTTGCGGCTTCCTGATCGGAGCCGGCGTATCGGCCGAGGATGATGGTCCTCGTGCGATTCTTGCCTTGGAGCGCGCCCGCAACGAATCCGACGGGCCGCGTCAGCGCCGGTTTCTGATCCCGGCGGAGGAGCTCCGTCAGATGGAGCGACGGGTCGAACCATCTGGGCGGACGGTCGTCGGTTTCTACCATTCGCACCCAGACCATCCCGCCCGGCCGTCCCAGCTCGACCAGGACGGTGCCTGGCCGGGCTACTCGTATGTCGTCCTCTCGGTGAACCCAGCCGACGTACCGGACGTTGCGGCATTCCAACTTGACCCCGATTCGTTGGCTTTCCGAGAGGTGCGTCTCTCCATCCTCGATACACCGGCACTCCCTCCCGCGCGGACCGGGGGGCAGGCGAGAGCCTAAGAACGTCAGCGCGAAGAACCCACGATGGCGAAGGCGGCGGTCAAGGTCCCCGCTCCGCTTCGCGGGTTCGCCGGCGGGGCCTCCGAAGTCGTTCTCGAAGGTTCCACAGTCGGAGAGGTGGTCCGGGCACTCGCTCGGGCGAACCCCGCGCTCGAGCGCCACCTGTTCACCGCGGAAGGGCGGCTCCGTACCTCCGTCACGATCTACCTCAACGACCAGGACATCCGCTTCCTCGGGCGAGAAGGGGCCCCCCTCAAGGATGGGGACATCGTCTCCATCGTGCCCGCCATCGCAGGGGGCGCGCCGGCCCCTCGCCGGAAAGCGCCGCATGGACGCCCTCGCCCGAACGCGAAGTCCTCGAGGGAGAGGGCGTTCTCTCGCGAGGAGCTGAGTCGGTACAGCCGTCACCTTTCGCTGCCCGAGATCGGCGTCGCGGGCCAGCGAAAGTTGCGGCGGGCGAAGGTCCTGCTCGTGGGCGCCGGGGGCCTCGGAGCCCCCGCAGCGTTGTATCTCGCGGCCGCCGGGGTCGGCGAGATCGGCCTCGTAGACTTCGATTCTGTCGAGCTCTCGAACCTCCAGCGCCAGGTGCTCTACACGACCTCGGACGTCGGCCGTCCGAAGATAGAGCGGGCGAAGGAGCGGGTCGAAGCTCTGAACCCGGGTACGCGAGTGGTCCCGTACCCCCAACGGCTGACGGCACAGAACGCCCTCGACATCCTGCGACCGTACGATGTCATCGTGGACGGGTCCGATAACTTCCCGACCCGCTACCTCGTCAATGACGCGGCCGTCCTGCTCCGGAAACCGGACGTCTATGGGTCGGTCTTCCGCTTCGAGGGACAGCTGAGCGTCTTCGATGCGGAGCGCGGACCGTGCTATCGGTGCCTCTACCCCGAGCCTCCGCCGCCCGAGCTCGTCCCCTCGTGCGCGGAGGCGGGGGTGCTCGGCGTCCTGCCCGGCCTGATCGGCATCCTCCAGGCGACGGAGACGCTGAAGATCCTCCTCGGCCGCGGGACATCGATGGTCGGCCGCCTCCTCCTCTTCGACGCGCTCGGTCTCGAGTTCCGAGAGCTCAAAGTCCGGAAGAATCCCCGATGCGTGCTGTGCTCCCCGCGCGCATCCCAGAAAGGGCTCATCGATTACCCCGCTTTCTGCGGCGTCCCGGACCCGGCCGCGGGGCCCTCCGAAAGGGTGGTCCCCCAGGTCGAGCCGGAGGCGCTTCGTGCCGAGCTCCGCTCGCACGAGCCCCCGTTCGTGGTCGACGTGAGGGGCCGAGGGGAGTGGGAGATCGGCCACCTGCCCGCCGCTCACCTCATCCCGAAAGAGGAGCTCTCCGAACGCCTCGACGAGATCCCTCGCGGGGCCAAGCTCGTCCTCTACTGCCGGACCGGGGTCCGCTCGACCGCGGCCACACGCCTGCTGCTCGACCGTGGGTTCGAGAACGTCCGAGTGCTTCGCGGCGGGATCAATGCCTGGGCGGAGCGCGTCGACCGCTCACTGCCGCAGTACTGACTGCCGCCACGCGGGCGGTCGGCTCACTTCCCCGGTTCTGGGGCGGACCCCTGCGGGTCCCCGACGTCCACCGCGAGCCGCCCGGTGTAGGAACGGACCCGGCGCGAAAGCTCCCGCGCGAACTCCGGCATGTGGGCCGGGCTGATGTAGAGCGGCACGCCTTCGGCGGTCACGAGGATCCCGGCGGCCGGGTCGGTGTAGATTGCGTCAAAATGGCCGATGACGGGACTCCACATCCGACCTCGGTAACCCCACGAACCGATGAACCCGGTGGGGCCGAGGTCGCGAATGCTAGAGTACTCGATCTGGCGGACCTGGTCGAGATGGATCCTTCGGCTTCCCAGGATGCGCCACGCCCTCAGATGGGTGTCACTGATCGAGTACGTGGTCGACAGGTACCGGATGAGGAAGAAGACGAAGAACAGGAGGATGACCTCGAAGGTCCACCCCTCGCGAAGTCCGGCGTTCGGCAGGACGATGAAGAGGAGGAGGATCAGGAAGACGTACACGCCGACCACGCTGTAGGAGAGCTTGCCCCGCTTGCGGTAGACTCCCTGGGAATCCACTCGGGGCAGCGAGGGCGGGGGATGGTTCTTCGAGCGGGACGGTGACGGCTCGTCAGGCGGCGGCTTCGTAGTAGTACTCCCCCTTCGCCCGTTGTTCCCGGTCGAGGACGGAACCCTCCCGGTTGATACGGGGTCTTAGCGTCTCCGCGTCGCGGCGGAATGTGATGTCAACCGTCCGAAGCAGGCGGTTCATCCCCTCGCGCATCGGGAACGGCCCGTCGCCACGGCCCTGCGAGCCATCGGAAGTCTCCAAACGGAAGGTCATCAACGCGTCGCAGGCGAGGTCGAGGAAGTAGACGTCGTGGTCGACCACGAGGGCGCTCACGGCCTGCCGCTCGACCTGCCGCCGAAGGAGCCGGGCCATCGACATCCTCTCGTCGGCGTCTAGGTACGCGGACGGCTCGTCCAGGAGATAGAGCGTCGCAGGTCGGGCGAGCGCGAGAGCGACCGCGGCCCGCTGGAGCTCCCCTCCTGAAAGGTCGGTCAGCGCCACATCGAGCACCTCGTCCAGGTGGAGGCCGGGGACGAGCTCGCGCTCGAACAGCTTACCGTCGAACGTCGGGTCGCCCACGAGCGCGTTCGAGCGTTCCCGGAGGCTCGCCGGTTGCGAGGCCTTGAGGTACTGGGGCTTGTAACTCACGGTCACCCCCTTCGGAGGGGTGCCGCTCGTGGGAGTTTCCACGCCCGCTAGCATCCGCACGAACGTCGTCTTCCCGGTCGCGTTGGGGCCGACGACCCCGACGGTCTCCCCCTTCGCGAGGGCCCCTGCCCCCACCGAGAGCCGGAACTTGGAGAACTCCTTCTCGAGCGCGGGGAACTCGACCAGGAGGTTCTGGCGCACCGTCGGCTTCGGCGGGTGCGCGACGAAGCGCACCGGCTCCGTTCGGAACCGGACGTTCTCGTCCTTCAGGTAACCGGTGAGGTAGGTGTTGATCGCCGACCGCATGGGGATCGGGTGGCTGATCACCCCGAAGGCGGCGGACTCTCCGTAGATGAGGTGGGCCTGGTCGGCGAGGTAGTCGAGGAGGCCGAGGTCGTGCTCCACCACGATGACGCTCTTCGTCTCCCCGAGCCGACGGAGGAGCCGGGCGACCTCGAGGCGGTGGACGATGTCGAGATAGCTCGACGGTTCGTCGATCAGATAGAAATCGGCGTCCGTCGCGAGCGTCCGGGCGATGGCGGCGAGCTGGAGCTCCCCTCCCGAGAGCTCTCCCAGACGTCGGTCCCCGCGGCCGCCGAGCCCGACCTCCTCGAGGATCGCGGCCGGCCGCCCTCCGGCCTGGGCGACGAACTCGAGGGCGGTCAACGACTCGTCCATGAGCCGGTCGACGTACTGCGGCTTGACGACGCTGCGAAGCTCGCCCTTCGCGACGCGCTCGAAGTGCGCGTGGAGCGAGGTCCCCCGGTAGTGGGAGAGGACGTGCGACCAATCCCCGGGATGCGCGTAGTCCCCGAGGTTCGGGACGTCGTCGCCCGCGAGGAGTCGGAGCGCCGTGGTCTTGCCCGTCCCGTTCGGACCCAAGAGGCCGGTGATCCCCCGGACCGGGGGCATGGGCAGTCGGTACAGGCGGAACCCGTTGTAGCCGTACCGGTGGACGATCTCCGACTCCTTCGCCTCGGGCGTGTTCAGGATCTTGATCGCATCAAAGGGACACTTGTGAACGCAGATGCCGCACCCGATGCAGAGGCTCTCGGAGATGACCGGCTTCGAGTCGGGCCCTTCGATGATGCACTCCTGGCCCATCCGGACCGGAGGGCAGTAGGCCTGGCACTCCCACTGGCATTCCTTCGGGTGGCACCGGTCCCTCAGAAGGATCGCGATCCGAGTCATGGATGACCCCCTAGGCCTCCCGAACGTCCTCGACGACCGCGCCGTCCCGCATCGTAAGGTGGCGTCGGGCCCGACGCGCCACGTCCGGGTTGTGGGTCACGACCACCAGAGAGGCGTTCCGGTCCTGACGGACCCGCTCGAGGAGCGAGAGGATCGCCTGCGTGTTCCCCGAGTCGAGCTCGCCGGTCGGCTCGTCCGCGAGCAGGAGACCGGGTCGGTTGGCGAGCGCGCGCGCGACGGCGACCCGCTGCTCCTCGCCTCCCGACAGCTGGTGGGGGAACGCCCGTTCCCGCCCCTGAAGGCCGACCTCCTCGAGGAGCTGGGACGCGCGGCGTGTCCGCTCGCCGCGGGGCACGCGCAGCGCGCGCATCGGTAGCTCGACGTTCTCTCGTGCGGTCAAGGTCGGCAGGAGGTAGAACCGCTGAAAGATGAACCCAACCCCCTCGAGGCGGAGGCGGGCCCGGGCCCGGTCGGACTTCTGGCCGACCGACTCGCTGTCCCAACGGACCTCGCCCGACGTCGGGCTGTCGAGGAGCCCCAGCAGGTTGAGGAGCGTTGTCTTACCGCAGCCGCTCGGCCCGGCGACCGAGACGAACTCCCCCGGGGGAATCGTCAGGTCGACGCCCCGCAGCGCCCGGACCTCCTCCGGACCGCCCGCCCCGTAGGTGCGGACGACCTGGGACAGCTCGATGGAGGGGACGCTCTTCTCGCTCACCGCAACGCCTCCGATATCGGCATCCGGAGCGCCGTTCGGGTCGCGACAGCGCCCGCGAGCAACGAGAGGCCCACGACCCCCGCGACCAGCTCGCCCAGGATCACGGGGTCGAAAACGGCGAGCTGCGCCGCCTCCTGGACGGCCGAGCTGGTCCAGGCCGCGAGCGCCTCGACGATCAGGTACCCTCCGATGACGCCGGCGGCCGCCCCCATGAGGGCGAGGGTCGCACCGTTCCACACGATCTCACCGGCGATCGACCGGCCCGAGATGCCGAGCGCGCGGCGGATCCCGATCGACCGTCGGTCTGCCTCCACACGACGCAGTAGGACGAGGGCGAGGAAAAGCAGGCCCACCGACAGGCCGACCGAAGAGAGCGCCAGGTAGAACCCCGTCAAGACCCCGCTCGCCGACTGGAGTTGCTGGGCCTCTTGCGTCAGCGAGCTGACCCCGTAGTAGGGGAAGAGCGCCTGCACCTCGTTCCGAAGGTCGTTGAGCGCGCTGGGGTTCGTGGCGATCGAACCGGTCGCGGCGACCTCGATCGTATCGACCGCGTCGGGCGCCACGGCGGACCCCCCCGCGTACCCCGTCATGGCCTGCAGGTCCGAGAGGGGAACGAGCACCGCGAACGCCCCGGTAGGTCCGAGGACCGTGGGGGGGACGCCGAACGTCCCCGTGACGTTGTAGGTCGTTCCGAGGCTGCGGTTCGCGACCGGGCTCAGGACAAGCTGCTGGCCGACCGAAACACTGTGCGCCGCGGCGTAGGGAGTCGACACCAGCACGTCGTACGTCGCCGAGCCGGAGTAGGTTCCGTGCGCGAAGTGGACGTCGTCGGTGGGGTCTCCCAGCGGGAGGGGGGACGGGAAGAGCCCGGATTCGGTCGGCCCCAGCGTCGGGTAGAACTGGTCCGGGATCACCCCTTCGGCGAGGACCGGGGTCCCCCCGGAGTGGGTGAAGGCGTCGATCGTCACGCTGAGCACCGGGGACGCCGCCGTCACGCCGGGGATCGAGAGGATCTGGTCTGTGTAGTTGTGGGAGTGCGTGATCCCGTGGAGCCCGGCCGCGCTGACCACGATCTGGTAGCCCGCGTTCTGGAGGTTCGCGAGCTCGTGGGCGGAGACCCCGCCGCCCACGCTCACGAGGACCACCGGCAATGCCACGGCGGTGGCGATCGCCGCGACCGCGAGCACGAGCTGGAGCCGCGAGTGTCGTAGGGAGCGTCCCCGACCCCAGCCCATCATGGGGCTCGGAGCTCCTCCGCGACGGGAAGCTGCATCGCCCGGGCCGCGGGTGCGACCGCGGCAACGAGCCCGACCGCGAGAACGAGAAGGAGGCCGTCGAGCAGGATCCCCCCGTTGAACGAGACGAACGAGAACCCGGCCGGCAACCCCGCGAGGAGGCGGGTTAGGTAGAGGTTGAGACCGTAGGCGGTGGCGTACGCGATCGGAAGGCCGATCGCGAGCCCGAAGAAGGAGAGCAGGAGGGCTTCCTCCACGACCATCGACCCGACCGAAGGTCGGGAGTGTCCGATGGCCCTCAGGAGAGCGAGCTCGCGCGACCGGTCATCGACCGACATCTGGAGCACCGTCGTGGCGAAGAGGGCCGCCACGACGACCCCGATGACGCCGATGAGCTCACCGAAGGTCCGGTAAAGGTTCACGACGTGCTGGATCGCCCCGAGGATGTTCGCGAGCGTGAAGACGGTCAGCTGCGGGAAGGCCGCCTCCAGCTGGCTCTGGTCGGAGTCGACGGCCGTGGGGTCGGTCAGATGGATGAGGACCAGGGACGCGTAGTCGGTCGTCGCGGTCGCGCTCTTGAGGATCTGTTGGAGCTCGGAGAGATAGACGAACCCGAGCAGGGCCGAGGGGATGAGCCAGAACGGGCCCGAGATGCCGACGACCCGGAACGCGGTCGCGTTCGCATACCAACCCTCGAGCGCGGATTCGGAGGGGGGTTGCGCCGCTCCCAGCCACACGAGGTCGCCGACCCCCACGTGGAGCACCGTCGCGAGCCCCTGGTCGAGGACGATCTCGTGCGTTTCCGGGCCGTTGTACAGACCCCCGCCGTAGTGAGGGTCGCCCGGCGCTGTGAACCCGGTCCCGTTGTACAGGTCCGGGGTCTGGATGCCGGAGTTGTCCGAAGGGATCCAGCCCACCGTGCCGGAGTCGGTCGGCGACCAGCCGCCCGGCACCGAGCTTGAGTTCGCCGCGGACCAGAGCGAGGCGTTCCCGAAGACGAGGTCACTGACGAGCCAGGGGCTTGCGGTGGCCACGTTCGGGTCCACCGAAGGGATCCGACTGGCGAGAGCGTGAGCTCCCTGTATCGGCGGGAACTCTCCCGAAAGGATCGTCGTGTTGTCGCTGGCCGCGACCAGGTCGACCCCGCTTTCGCTCGCGAGCGTGGTGGCGCTCGTCTGGACCCCCGCCGACAGGGCGAGCAGCAGCACGACCAGTCCGACAGCGAGCCCGATGCCGAGCGAGGTCATGGCGGAGCGGCCCGGCCGCCGTCGGACGGCGTCCAGCGCGTAGCGCACGGTCGCCTCCGGGCCCCCTTACCGACCGTCCGAATGACGGAGCTCGCCGAGACTGACCTGATGGGAGGCCTCGACGTTGTACTTGTGGATCGACTCCTCGCTCACGGTGCTCGCGCGGACCTGCGTGGCGTCGGGAAGTGTGGGGAACCGGCTCGGCAGGCTCGCGAGCAGGTCCCGGAGGACGTCCTCCACGAACTTCGGATGGCGGTGGGCGTCGAGGACGACCTGAGCTTCGTCCCCTCGTTTCAGGATTGCGTACGTCGGGCTCGACTGGGCGGCCTCGATGGCGGCGACCAGCTCGTCCGCCTCGACTTCGGTCGCGTCCGGGAGTTCGAACACGACGCGGGTTCGATTGCGCTGGTTGTGCGTGATCATCGGTAGGTCCTTGAGCGCCGGGTCCGCGAGGAGGGGGAACTCCTCCGTGAGGCGCCCCCGGCAGGTCTCCATCGCGCAGGGACACGCCGTCATGCCGACCGCCTCCGCTCCGACGGCGCGTGCCAGCGTCACGGAACCGTCCGCCCCGCGGGTGGCCCTCGCATCCGCGATGAGCATGTAGTCTTCGAAGCTCCGCTTCTCCTCGGAAATCCCTTTCCTCAGGAAGTACTCGGCCGACGCCTCCACGGAGGCTTCGGTCGCGTACGGGTGGCGGACCAGCAGCTCCCGGGCGATCGCGGAGCAGGCGGATTCCAAGCTCCCGACCGGTCGGGTGACCGTCTCGTCCACGACCTCGGCGAGGATCTCGGCGTTCCGGGAGAGGTCGGACCCCTTTCGCTCCGAGGGGAGGTCGACGGCCACATGGAACTCCACGGCCAGTGTGTGGGTCCCTTCCCGTCGTTCCACGGTCAGCGGCTTCCGGATTCTCGAAATGCCGACCGAGCGGAGGCGCAGGCGGCCTCGGTCGGGAGACATCGCGTGGATGTCGCGCATCGGCGACCCACCGGGGCGGCGCTTAAGTGAGTTGCCGGGGAGTCACCCTAGGGTTACTCGGGGCTCGCGCACCCTTATAGGCCCCCGGCCGGTGGAAGAGAGGATGACCGACCCCGCCCCGCCTCCCGCGCCCGGCTCGACCCCGCCCGCGAACTTCGCCCCCGCGACCGAGGGGCCGTACGCGCAACGGGAGCAGTTGATCACCGAGAACCTGAAGCAGATCTTCGACCCCGAGATCCCGATGAACATCGTCGACCTCGGACTCATCTACGGATTCGAGTGGACCAACGACGCGGTGAAGCTCAAGATGACCCTGACCGCGGTCGGCTGCCCGGTGGCCGGCATCCTTGCGGAAGAGGTCAAGATGGCCATCGAGAAGGTCCCGAACGTCAAGGCCGCGACGGTCGAGCTGATCTGGGACCCCCCCTGGAGCCCGGAGCGGATGAGCGATTTCGCCAAGCGCCAGTTCGGATACGTCTAGGGACGCCCGCGTGCCGACCGGTCGGCCATGTCCTCTCTTCCCGGAATAACGGTGCGACCCGTCCGTTGGGGCGACTTCGATGACCTCCGGGAGATGTACTTTCGATTGTACGACGAGCGCGCCGCGGGCGAGCCCATCGGGATCACCTTGTTCGCCGACCGCCCCTCCCTCGCCGACGAGGTGAGCTGGTTCGAGGGTCACTATCGGAGTGCGCTGGCCGGGGACGAGATCTTCCGGGTCGCGGAGCTCGATGGCCACGCGGTGGGCAGCTGCACGATCGGCCGGTTCGGCCCGGGTGGGACGTCCGAGATGTCCCATGTCGGCGAACTCGGGATCCTCGTCGGCCAGGCGCACCGTGGGAAGGGGGTCGGAACGGCTCTCCTCGAGCGGTGTCTCTGCGAGGCTCGCTCGAAGTTCGAGCTCGTCTACCTGACGGTGTTCTCGGTGAACACGACCGCCCAACAGCTCTATCGTCGGTTCGGGTTCACCGTGTGCGGTCATCTCCCGCGGGTCATCAAGCGGGGAGACCGGTACTTTGACGAGGAGCGAATGGTCCTCGACTTCTCGGTCGTCCCCGTTGGGACCGGGTCGAAACATTAAGGAAGCGCGCCCGTAGGGATTGGTGATGTCCTCGCCCCAGGGCGTGACGATCCGGCCCCTTCGCTCCGAGGATTTCCACGACCTCAGCCGGGGGCTCGCACACATGTACGACGAGCTTGCCGCGGGCGAGTCTGTTTGGATCACGTTGCGGCACGTGCCTCCGTCGGAGGCCGACTACCGCAAGTGGTTCGACCGCCTGCTCGACGGGATGCGTACCGGCGAGTCGATCACCAACGTGGCCCAGGTGGACAGTCGTGCTGTGGGCCACTGCACCATTGAACGGGCGAGGCCTGGGCCGACCACCGAGCAGTCCCATGTCGGCGAACTGGGGATCCTGGTCCAGAAGGGACATCGAGGGACCGGAATCGGGGCCCGACTCCTGGAGCGGTCCCTAGACGAGGCTCGGCAGAAGTTCGACATCGTGTACCTCACCGTGTGGTCCAAGAACGTGGAAGCTCAGAGGCTCTATCGCAGGTTCGGGTTCACGCTGTGCGGGCACTTTCCCCATACCCTGAAGCGGAACGGCCAGTACTTCGACGAGGACCGGATGTTCCTCGCCCTCACGGACCCCCCTGGCCGGGCCGGAGCCAAGCGTTAAACGGCCGAGCCTATCGGCGGCGGGGATGGCCGCGACCCAAGAATGGCGACGTGAGCTCGAGACCGAGCGCACGATGAAGAACGGGTTCATGGCCCAAGACCCGGAGTCCCCCTTCGTGGTCGGGCGGGTCCCGTTCCACGAGCTCCGCTACTTCCCCCCGGACCCGAAGTTCCGGGTGCGAGCGACGCTCCAACGCCGGCCGACCCCCGAGGAGGCGTACCTTCGGACCAACCGGGACAACCAGGCGGTCATGCGGTACATCGGGGACCTCACGTTCGCGATCGGTGGCGAGCCGCTGCACCTTCGGCTCTACCATGCCGGAGAGGGTGTGGGGACGTCCGTCTTCGTGCCGTTCCGTGACCTCACGAGCGGACGGGAGAGCTACGGTGCGGGACGCTACGTCATGCTCGAGCTCAACGAGGCCGACGAGTACGAGGTCGACTTCAACCGGGCGTTCAACCCCTACTGCGCGTACACGGACGACTTCGAATGCGCCTTCCCTCCGTCGGAGAACGACCTTCCTATCGCCATCCCTGCCGGCGAGAAGGCGTGGGCCGCCGACCGGGATCCGGAGGGCCCGTCGCGCGCGGTCGTCGGCCGAGCGCGACGTTCATCCCCCCCCTCGCCGGCCAAGCCCACGACCCTTCGGACGGGGAGACCGGCTCGACGGTCTACGGGTGGCCGAACGCCCCGAAAATCCCGTTAACGACGAACTGGACGCCCACCGCGGCGAGCAGAAGGCCGAGCACCCGGGTCATCGCCATGATCCCGGTCTTTCCGAGGTAACGGAAGATCTTCTGGCCGTACCGCAGGATGAAGAATGCGAGCACGGTCGTCACCGCGATCGCGAGGAAGACCGCGGCCACCATGACCGGGTCGTCGCCGGCGCTCCCCTCGTAGATCATCACCGTCGAGATCGCGCCGGGGCCCGCGAGCAGCGGGATTCCCAGGGGGACCACCGCGATCTCGTCCCGGCGGGCGGCCGCCTCTTCCCGGTCCTCGTTCGTGAGCTTCGTCCGCGTGACCTCGCCGTGGAGCATGTCGTAGGCGACGATGAACAGCAGGATCCCGCCCGCGATCTCGAACGCGGCGAGGGTGAGACCGAAAGCTTCGAAGAGGAATCGACCCACCAAGGCAAAGACCCCTAGGACCGAGCCGAGCACGATGACCGCGCGCCTTCGAACGATCGACCGGTCGGCCTCGCTGAACCCGTCCGTCAGCGAGACGAAGAACGGGAGGGCCCCCAACGGGTCGACGAGGGCGAAGATCGTCACGAAGACCGCGACGTAGACCAGAAAGGCCGCCACTCGTCTCGCCCCCGTGGGCGGGAAGCACCGGGGGCCTTCAATCCTCCGCCGTACTGGCGGAAGCGGCCCACCGGGGGCTCAGGGTCGGCGAGAGGCGGCGGGGCGGGTGACCCGTGCCTTGGCGCGAGGTCGCCCGGCGGAAGGGCGGCCCCGACGAGGCGCTGCCTTCGACCGGACCCGTTTCCGAGCCCCTCGCCCTACCGTCGCCACGGCTCCCACATCTCGGGCCCTGAGACGGAGCACGATCGGCTCCTTCTGGGGGTTCGCGACCAGCAGCACGTACTCGCCGGGCGCTTGCGGGTCGAAGTAGATCCGAGCCTTTCCGGCCAGGCGGACCCGTTGGACAAAGGGGCCCGACTTGTGTCCGATCAGCAGAACGAACGAGCGACCCGGGTGGGGGTTTTCGAGCTCTACATCGATCTCGCACGCGGGCGAGACGAGACGCATCTCGACCCGAACGGTCGAGAGCGGCTCGAGGACGAGGAACCGCGGAAGGTCGGGAAGCGCGACGGCCACACGTTCCCGACAACGCCCCGGCGGAAAGCGTTGCCCGAACGCTGGAATCACGAAAGCGTGAGGTTAAATTGGTCGGAAAATTCGGCCCGATGATGGCAGCGAAGCGGACGGCAACGGCGGTCTGGGAGAACGACCTGGTCCATGGTCACGGTACCGTCAAGGGCACTAGCGGAGCGTTCGGCGAGATGGCGGTCTCCTGGGCGGCTCGGACCGAGGCGCCCGGCGGGAAGACGAGCCCGGAGGAGCTGCTCGCGGCCGCGCACGCCGCCTGCTTCTCGATGGCGCTCTCTGGGGGCCTCGGTCGGATCCAGAAGCCTCCCGAGCGCCTCACCGTGTCCGCGACGGCGACGTTCGACAAGGTCGGGGACGCGTGGAAGGTCACTACGATGGAGCTCGACGTCACGGGGAAGGTTCCGGGGATCTCGGCGGCCGAGTTCCAGCAAGCGGCTCAGGCTGCTGGCCAGGGATGCCCGATCTCGAACGCCCTCAAGGGGAACGTCGCGATCTCGGTCCACGCGAAGCTCGCATAAGGTAACGGGTCGAGGGGACGCTCAACCGTTCCCGAAATCCGACAGCTGCCGCTGGACTCGCTTCGGGGGTTCGCCGGACCCATCGCTGACCGTCGGCCCGGGCCGGGTAGGGGTTTCCTCATCCTCCGATCGGACGGGAGGCGCGACGGGGGCCGAACCCGCGAGGATCTCGGTCACCGCTCGGGAATCGGGCTCCGTTCCTAGGAGGAACCCCACCTCCTCGGGAGTGAGCTCGAGCTCGTGGGCGATCGCGCCGGCACGCTGTCGGACCTCGACGCGGCTCCCTCGGCCGGAAGCGGCGGAGAAGATCCGCTCGAGGAACGGCAGCACGACCTCCCGGCTCTTGGCGGTGGACAAATGGAACCGGTGTCCTGCCTTCTTCGCGAGCGAATCCCGGGTGGCGCGCAGGGCGCGGGAGCGTCCCATATCTCCGAGGAACGCCGGGAAGGACACGCCCGCGCTCCTCCCGGCGCCCGGTCCGTCGTGCAAGGCCAGGGAGACCCCCCCGGTCATGAGCTCGGACGCGTAGCTCCACAGCCCGTAGACCCGGGCCCGTCGGGCACGGGCGAGGAACTGGTCGGCCACGGCGAGGACGCGGAACGCCGCGTCGCGGTGGCCGGCGTCCGGTGCGAACATGGGCAGGTTCTCCTCGATCCACGGCAGGAGGTCGTCGGGAGGAGCATCGAGCCGGTCCTGGACCTCCACGGACCGGTAGTAGCGCGGGGTCGTGAGCGCCTCTTCGGTCAGCGCTACGAAGTCCGCGGCGAGGTCCCGGAAGCCGAGCACGGTGAGCTGCCAAGGGCCGGGGGGCAGCGGAGCGATCGCGTCGAGGTCGTTCAGTGCCGCGCGCACGTCGCCGTGGGACCGCTTCACGATCGATTCGAGGGCCCCCGGATGAAGTGCGATCTGCTCCGAGCGTGCGACGCGTTGGACGAAGGCCGATAGCTCGCCTTCGCGCAGCGGATAGAAACGGATCCGCACGACCCCCGTCCGGAACACGGTCGAGTATCGGGTCAGCGTCCGGTCGTCGTTGACCGTGAGCACGATCGGTTGGCGCGTGGACCGGGCCAGGCGGGTGATGGCGCCGAGCCCTCCGCGGTCGGAAAGGTCCGCCGAGCGACCGCTCGACCTCCACTCCTCGATGTCCCGGCGCGCGGCGGGCAGTCGCGCCCACCCCGCGTTCCCGGGAGAACGGGGGACCGCGCTCCAGTCTTCGAACGCGCGCGGCTTCCCCTTCGGGAGAAGCCCCCACGCGGCGTTGAGGGCGTCGATCGACACGTACCGTCCCCGCAAGAAGTCCGCCAGGGCCGGCGGTACCGGTCGGGAGCGGGCAGACTCCGTGAGACGGCCGGTGAGACAATCCGCCTCGTCCAGGAGGATCAGGGCGTGACGAGCTCGCTTGCCGGCGACCGTTTCGTCGAGCGTGTGGCTTACGGACGCCCGTCCGGCGACCTGCTCGACGGATTGCTCGTTGCGAGCGTCGGAGGCGTTCATCTCGACGAGGGTCCACCCGAGCTCGGCGGCGAGCGCGAGGGCCGCGGTCGTCTTTCCTACCCCGGGGGGCCCGGAAAGCACCGCCGCGCGCCGAGCCGGAATCCGACCCTCCTCCCACTGCTTGGCCCAGGCACGAAGCTCGTACCGAGCCCTCGGGTTCCCGACGATATCGTCGAGACGAGTGGGCCGGAGACGTTCCGCGAGCGGCAGGCGGGAGTTGGCCCGGGAGGTCATCGGGCGGGTACCGGTTGCCGGGGATAAGGAGTGCTGGGGGAGGGGGTGTCGGAACGGTTGAGTACGGCCCGCGACTGGGAGTCGGCGGTCAGGGTATGTCGAGCCCTCCAGGCCCCACCGTAGAGAACCGCCGACTCCCCCGCACGCAACGGCGCTTCTCGGCTGTCTCGATCTCGGTCGACCCGCCCGCCGTTGCCCCGCCGTCCGCGGACGCGCGCGCGGCCGCGCTCCTCCGGCGTGCCCGGGAGCACGGGGTCACGACGTTCGACGTGGCGGACGCACGGTTCCCGGAACGGGCAGAGCGACTGATCGCGACGGCATTTCCCATCCCGGACCCCGACCTTGCGGTGATCGTCGGACGCTCCGTCGAGTCGCTGGCATCGGAGCGCACCCGTCAGGGGGATTCGTCTCCCCCCCAGGACCTCGATACCGCTCTCGCAGAATCCCTGGAACGGAGCCGGCGTCGACTCGCTCCGGTAGCGCTTTCGGTGATCGAATGGCATCCGGGGCCGGGCGGAGGCGCGGAAGACGCGCCCGGATCCGCGGCCCTCCCCGGGACCACCACAGGCCCCGGAGAGCTGGTGTGGTCGGTCCGGCTTCCCACTCCGGTCTCCGTCCTTCCGAAGTTCGAGCGTTCGCCCGCTCTTTTCACGAGCGAGCTCTCGCTCCTGGACCTTGGACTGGTTTCCGTCTTTGAGCCGACCGATGATCAGGTCGAGGCGCGCGTCGTCGCCCGCAACCCATTCGCGGACGGCCGGCTCGACGGCAGCCGGTTCGCGACCACCGCGATGCTCGCGGGTCCCGGAGCCGGGCCGGTCGACCTCCGACGGCTGCGAGCCGAGTTCGACCCGGTCCTGGCTCTGGGGTTCCTGACGAAGGACCGTCGCCGGACCTTGGCGCAGGCCGCCCTCCACTTCGTGTTGCGCTGGCCCTGGGTGGCAACGGCGGTCATCCCACTCCCCAGCCCGGAACGGCTCGAGGAGATCCTCGGCTTCGGCGGTACCCCTCCGCTCAGTGACGACGAGCTGGCCCGGCTCAGCCTTGTGAAATAGGCTCCGGGATTCGCCTCCGCATGCTCGCGGTCGGAGACTTGGCCCCGGACTTTCCCATCCCCCTCGCGGAGGGGAAAACGCGCACGCTCGCCTCCTATCGCGGCCATCCCGTAGTGCTGTACTTCTTCCCGAAGGCGAACACCACCGGTTGCACGATCGAGACCCGATGGTTTGCCCAACGCTACGACCAGTTCCAACGGGCGGGGATCGAGGTCATCGCCGTGAGCGTGGACTCGACCGAGACCCAGTCGGCGTTCGCGGAGAAGTGCGGCTCTCGTTTCCCGATGGTCGGCGACCCCTCGAAGGAGGTCGCGCGGAAGTACGGCGTCCTCGGGCTCCTGGGGTGGGCGAAGCGCGTCACCTTCTTCGTGGACGCCGAGGGCCGGATCCGAGGCGTTGTCGAAGGCATGACCCCGGGGCCCCATCTGCGGGCCGCCGAGAAATGGGCGGCGGCCCCCGGCTCGGTCCCTTAGGCCGCCGACAGACCACCCAACCGGGGACACGGACACCGGGACGGGAGCGATCTCAATCGGCTGGGCCGAGGCTGGGATAAGCCATAGGGCCCAGGGGACACCACCTCAGGGCCGTCCGAAGCAGACTACCCGGCCGGGCTCAGAGCGTTGACGAACACGGTGACCGCGTACGTCGCCCCGGGGTTCGAGGGCACGCCGATGTAGATCCCGAGGTTGCCTCCTTCGGCGTCCCCGGGGATAGTGAGCGGCAGCTTGGGCATGGTGTACGCGAACTTCAACGGAGGGGCCGGACTGACCTTCACCGAATAGATAGTATGGCTGACACCGTCGAGATTGATGATCGACAGCCACACGATCGAGAAGTTTCCGCCGGAGGGAACCTGAATGGGGAATCCTTCGGCCTCCGTATAGTTAATGGACCAGCGGCCGAACCACGGTCCGTTCGTCGTATTGCCCTCCTGGATCACGAGGTGGACGGAGGAGATCGTCACCGTGCCGGAGTTGTTCGAGGGAAGGACCAACACCCCTCCCGCGATCAAGCCCACGAGCACGATCACGACGATGGCCGCCGCGATGACGGCGATCGTGATTCCCCTACGGAGGGATCGACGGCTGAGGGGAGACATCGTCCGCCTACCTTCGGGTGAGCCCCGTCGTTTCTATCGTGATGGACCGACCCCTTACGTGTTGGAGGGCGCGAGGGAATAGACGGGGATCTTCGCAAGGATCGTGTTGGGCGTGCCCATGTACCTCAGGTAGATAGTACACGCCGTCGCGCTCGTGAAGCACCACGGGGGAGCCCCATGATAGTCATCATAGTCCAGCGTCACGTTGCCGTACGGCCGATGCGTGGCGGGGTTGATAGGGGCCACGCAGCCGGCGAAAGTACTTCCCTGTCCGTCGAAGTTGATGAGCCCCGCGTTCGCGACGCACATGAAGTCGAGCGGGTATCCGCCGTTGTGAATGTACAGGATGAAGGTGTCCCCGACTTGGACGGTGTCAATGCCCTCGGTTAGCGGCACAAAGATGCCGAGCCGATTGTAGTAGACCCCATTCGCGGCAGTGGTGCTGCCCGCGTCGAAGTTGCCGCAGTACCCGAGATACGGCGCGTAGCCCGCGGGTTCCTGGGAGACGCCCGGGAACCATGTCATGGAGGACAGGGAACCGTTGACGAGGACCGTCGTGCCACCGCTGCTGCTCGCGTTGTTACAGATGAAGGTGAAATCGATGTCGCTCAGCAAGATGTTCGGGGACGAAACCGCGGTGATGGTGAACTGGCTCGAGTTGAGCGCGGAATAGTTCCCCGTCTCGGCCCCGCTCTGCCCGTCACCGCATTGGCCGTACCAACTGTTCGTACTAGGAGGGTCGTGATAATCGCCTACCCATGTCTCCGCCGCCCCTTGGCTCATCGGATAATTGCCCAGCGTGTACCCCCAAGGTTGACAATCCGTCGGGTCGCCCCAGACGGGATTGCTCCCTCCCGCGTGGATGACCCAGCTGACGATCGGGGGAGAAGGGGGCGTATAGAACCGGAACGAGAACAGCATGACTCCGGCGATCAAGGTGAGGGCGATCAGCAGAACGGCACCGAGGATCTCGGCGACGCCCCGACGCCGCGCCAGTCGCCAACGGCGGTGGAAGGTCATCGGAGTATCTATGCGTATTAGGGATTATCAAGCTATCCGTATCGCGGATGGGTTTTTTCGGGGTAGGCGACGCGCACAGAACGCCGCCGATCCCCCGGCTTGGACGAACGTCGCTCGGGTCGCTCGGGCTCAACCCCGCTGCTTCTTGAGGAACGTCTGGTGCGATGCGCTGCCGATGATGGCTCCGCACCATCCGCAGTACACGATGGTGACCCCTCCCATCGCAACCATGGGCGTGTGGTCCCAAAGGATGTCCGTCTTGGGGTCAATGGCATGGTTGCAAAATGGGCAATGGGGCGAGGGCGCCTCGGGAACCGCCATCGAATCGACCAGCCGCTGGTTGGACAAGAGCATTCCTCCAGTAGACGCCTAAAGGACCAGGATGACAAGTTTCGGAAGCTATTCGTTCCACCGCGGGGCCCCGGCTCGCAAGTAGAGGGATACCGTCCCGTTCGGAACCGACAGTACGGCGGACCCCGTTGGGCACCGTGCATGGGAAGGGTCCGCGTGTACACCGCCACCCAACGCCGGCTCCTCTCGGGGGGACGCCGTTCGCAGTTCGTCAAAGCCGCCAGAGAGGATTGAACTCCCGACCTGCTGATTACAAATCAGCCGCTCTACCGACTGAGCTATGGCGGCACACCGGAGTGATTCCGGAACGACTTCTTAAGGAAAGACCTTCACCGCGGTGTCCAGAACCATTTCTGTCGCGCAATCGGTTCACGAATCCTGCCGCGTGCGGCCACCCCCTTGAGCGAACCGGGCGGGTAGGACCCGCGCGATTCTCCGTCAAGGATACAGGCTCTCCGCCGACACTCCGTCAGTACCTCTAAATACGAAGGTCTTCTTCCTCGCCGTGAGGTCGCTGGCATGGCGGAACGTGTAGGCAGGGAGCAGACCAAGCGAGTGAAGGGTTATCTGTACTATCTCGGCAAGGACGGGTTCCTTTGGAAGGTCCCAACGAAGGTGAACAAGTCCGGCAAGAAAGGACGCGTCGGCACCGAGAAGATCAAGCGCCAAGCCGGCTACATGTACTTCCTTGACAAGAAGGGCTTCGTCTCGCGCGCCAAGATGAGGAACGCCTGACCTGGTCGAGGACTTCGGACCAAGCTCGGTCAATTCCCTCGAGGGAAGGCGGCACCCTGCCGCGAGTCAATCGCCCGGGAGCGTCTCGGCCCGGCCCGGGGGGGTCGCGACCATTCCACCGCCCGCGCCGACTTCACGCGGGCGCGGCCCGTGTGGTGACCCCGGGACTCGGGAAGCGGGGAACACCCGAGCTAATGGCCGATCGACGAGACCGAGCGGGGCGATGGAACCGTTGCCGGACGGAAGACGTATGACCTGGGTTACGACGTCGGCGAAGACGACACTAGCATTGCGGCTACTCTATCCGCGTTAGCCGGTACGGTTCAGTGCCGCCTATATCGGATAGGATGCGCGGGGACACGTACGGTCGACGGCCGGAAAGGAAGACACGCCCATTGGTGTAGTCAATATCGAAGAGGTTCCTGCAAAGTGGGCTCACCGTCGGCAACACCGGATCATTCGATCGTCCGACGGTGATTACGTGGACCGGGCTCCTTGGGAATATGGTCTCAGCGATCGCCGGTAGGATTCCATGGGCGACGGGTAGTCCGGCCTCCTCCACCATCGCCTCGAGGCCCGAGAGGTACACCAAGATGAGGTTCGGCCGATCCGATGTCAGGGGGGCGGCCTGAAGGAACTCGGAGTCTTCGAAAATAGGCACCGACGGGCCCGCCTTCGTCCAACGGATCCGGTCGAACGGAATGATTGACTCCGGCATTTCTTCAGCGCGATAATGCTGGGGAAGAGCAGACATCACCCGCAACCGGCTTCTGACCGCATCCTTCGGGAGGGTGTCCGCAATCGACATGTACGAGTCTTCGGGCTCTAACGAGGCTGGGGCGAGGACGAGTGTCCGTCCACCGGCTTGGATGGTCTGTATTACCATCGGGCCGATGATCGCCCGGCACACCTCTCTGGGTACTGCCGTATCGAGAGAGAACAAAGTTAGCGCATCAGGAAGGAGCCGCCCAAATGCCTCGGCATAATCGGTACTTCCGGGCCACATTCCCGGGTCTTCGGGACGGGGATCCGGGGCCGGGGGGTGGATTCGGTCGAAGGCTCCGAGACCTGCGGGAGTGATCGCGGCGAAGCGACCTCCCGTGATCGTGAAAGGGTAGGTGTCGACAGAGACCTTCACACCGCGCAGCTTTTGGATGCTGAGCCAGCGTTCCAGCCTGCCTTCCTTGAGATGCCGCGATGTCTCCGCAATCCCGTCCACCTGGTAGTCCAACGCCGCGGGCCCATCCCGTTCGAGCACGAGGACGAGGGAGATGTTCCCCTTCGTCATCCGCCGGAGCAGGATACGCTCGATCTCGGATCGTGACGGAACCGGCTCCCCCGGGCCCACGACTCTTTCGAAGTACTGGTCGATGATTGCGTCCCACGAGTCAAGGATAACCAGCGTGGGGTTCTTGGCGTCCGTTTTGCTCCAAGCCGACTGGACTGCCTGCGGGAGCCAGAGAAACTCGTCTAGCTCCCGGGCCTCATCCCGGTGGGAAAGCAGATTGTCCTTGATATTCAGTCGGCCGCGATCCTGAACGTGCCCGGTTTCTTCGGAGGCGTCCACGACTTCGATTCCCTCGGGCGATAGCATGCCTAGCCAAGGGATTTGGCGGAGGAGGGATCCCCGCGTCACTCGGAGGCTTACGTAGACACGGCGCCCATGGAACGACTCCAATAGGGCCAGGGCCAGCATCGTCTTGCCGGATCCCGGTGGCCCTCGGATCACGAGGGTCTGCGCATGCGGTGGCTGTATGAAGGCCTCGAGCTCGCTAGGGATCCGGACGACGACGCTCATTGTGCCGCCACGGGGGTCTTGGACCGACCTTAGCACGATTATCGCGCGTTGGCAGATAGACTAGTTGACGAACATGTTGCCATTGGCCGTCTCAAACGCCCGCCGTTGCAGCGAATTCCGCGAGTATCCGCTCGACTCGATCAAGCATCTTCGAGACCGACGATTTGTTTCGCGAAACCTTCCCGGCCAGCTGAGTGAGCGTGATGTGACGCGGCACCTCGAAGTAGCCCGACGCGAGAGCTTCGTGGAAAAGGGAACGCTGAGCCGGGGTAAAGTGCGGGACCGGGCGGAGCGAGCTGCCATTGAGCGACACAAGACGAGGGTCGGCGGCGGCCTTGTCAAGGATCTTCATGACATGGCTCATCCTTGATCGCTCGGCGATCATTTCCCAATACATCATCCCGTTCCTGATCATGACGGGGAATCGAAAGAGAATCGCGGACCTTCTCATCAGGGACACCATGGGCGTGCGGCGGTATCGAACTCTGTATCTCCCAGTATCGGAGATCGTGTCGATCATGTCGGCCTCTACCACGTCGGGAAACGTGGCAATTTCCTTTGCCCAGTCCGCCGACGAGTCGTCGATTCCGAACTCTCCTACTATATCGCCACCGGATACGGGCACGGCGTCGATCGCGTTGATAACGAAATCGCGATGCCGGCGGGAGAAGTTCCCGTACCAAGCTCCCAGAGGCGCCGTGGTTACGATTTTCATGACGACGACATGACCGGGAGGTCGGGGGATTGAAGCAAGCGCCCGGCGCCTGCGAGGCTCCGTTACCCTCCCCCCTTATCTTGAAGATGTCTCGCTGGACGGGTTGTCATCACGCCTCCGCCGAAATGGTGGCGTGTGATTGGAGGCAGATCCGTGGTTCTTGCACAACCAGACCGATACGGATTCGCCGTAGGATGCACGTCTATCCCACGGTAAGTATCTATCGAGCTGAGTGCCTCGAGCGATTGTCGCTCTGTTCGACGTTGCGCGTCTGCCCAACCATTGCCAGCCACTTCAGGGAAGTCGGATGGTCGGCTGACTTCCTCGTCGAGTCCCGAAAAGGGGATCCCCCGCCGGAACCAGTCCTCCGTGATTCCGAACCTCGCGTAGAACCGCACGGCTTTCTGCCAATCTCCACGCAGGGTGTCCGCGAGCCCCGGCGTGGCGGACACTAGCGCCCGCGCCGCCTTGACGCGTCCGCGCAGGTCGCGCAGCCTCCGCTCCGCGGCCCGCTCGTCCGCCTCCCGCGAGTCGTCGGGCAGCCCACTGGTGATCTCCAGGACGCTGAACTGCCGCATTGGGGTCGCGATCTCCTCTGCGTCCTCGCCTTCGTCCGGGCCGCCGAACGCGACCCGCAACTCGAACCGCGTCCGCGTCCGGAACGCGTCCCATCACGCCCGTCGCGCGCGAGCGTCTCGGACCCGCCCGGGGGGGTCGCGACCACCGCCCGCGCCGCCGTCACGCGGGAGCGGAGGTCGCGGAACCGCTGGATGGTCGCGCGCTTGCCCCCTCCCAAACAGGGGGAATAGGAAGACGTCCAGCCGCCACCGGGTCCACCGGGTGCCGAGAGGTTGTCGACCTGCCACGTACCGAAGTTTGCCGGAAATAGGTAGCGAACGTCTCTGGAATGGGAAGAACGTAAGACAAGTCATAGTGCAATCTTCCGATTGTGACGGGAACCCGCACCTCGAACTGAGATGAACTCGTGAGGTTCGAGGCAGCGGCTCTTCCACAGGTCGATATGCTTTGAGAACTGTTGCCAGCGAAGCCGTTCGAGACGGTAAGATTCACGTCGCCGCCGTAGTCGCAGTGGCAGGCGCCGGGGTTGCGATTGCGATGTCGAGTCGGAGAAAGAAGGGGAGGGGAGGACCGACTGCGCCGGGTCCGCTTCCACCGCCTCCGCACGACCGGCGAAAAGAAGAATGAAATGGTTAGGCCGGGCCCCGCCCGCCTTCACGGAAGGGGCTGCGCGCGGGCGTTGCGTCGCGGACCTACGGGTTCGGCGTGGGTTGGTCGCTCTGCCTTTCCCTGCCCGGCCATGCCTTCGTCTTCCAGACGGCGACGAGGAAGACGATGGCGAGCGCGGCTACCACCTCGGTCAGGTAGAACACCACTGTGCCCGACACCTGACCGAGGATCGAAAGGACCAGCAGGCCCAGCAGGGTGCTTGCGACACCTACGACGTACCAACGAAACGCGCGAACGAACTGGACGCCCAGCGACATCTCATCCTTGACCATATTCCTATCCTAGTATCCTGATGGGACCGGGTTCGGGGAAACTATTGGCACTAGCACGAGCCAGACCCAGTAGAAACAAACTCCGGACCCATGATCGTCGGCCTGCACCCACAGTAGGTATCCTGCCAGCACCCCGATAAAGGGTGACATTAGGAGGGACACTGGGGCACCTATGACAGTCGCGGCAAGAATAGACGCAGCAATCCCGCCGACGGCCACCCCGGCCTCCATTCCGTAGACAGCCCACTGGGTCTCAGCCTGTGTCAACGAGATCGCCCATCCAAGCAACCCCGCGGAATACGTCTGTCCACCGGGTTCCGCAGCCGCGGAGATGGTGGCCGTGATGGTTGTCTGTACCGACGAGAATCCGGATTCGGTGATTTCCACCGAGACGGAGAATGTTCCAATCTTGGAAAACTCATAATTCATGATTGACGAACCCTGCACCCAGCCGCTGACTCCCGGATACGACCAATAGTACGTGTACGAGCCCGCACCGCCCGCAGGGAGTGACATGAATGTCGTCTCGTAAAGTTCGCCGTTGCTTGCGGTGATGGGGGCATTGTATGACGACGAATAACCGGCCACGCACAAGCCCGCAGGGTCGCTCTGACAGGCTGGATTTGCTGAAACCCCACTCGGGGCACTCGCAATCAAAGCGACCGATAGCGGTGTTGACCCACCGCCGCCACCCCCGCAATTCGGCTCGCATTGACTAGGAGCGTTGGGGCATTGTTGGCAAACCTTGAGGGGGTTCGCAAGGGCCGGAGAAGGCACCATCACGAATGCGAATGACGCGAGAATCATGACAAAACAGAGTCCGATCACTCCCGGCGCGAGCCGACGCGTCCGACGGCGAGTCTCGACGTGTTTTCGACCTCGTGGTCTTCCCACAACTTGCTCACACATGGTCTTGCCAGCGGTCATTCTTCCCCCTCCCGGCGCTTGAAAACGATAGAGGAGAGGCTTGGGAAAAGCGGCGGGCCAAATCGCTCCACCGCACTGCCGGACCGGTCTGAGGCCGCACCCGGCACGGTCCAGACCACGCGTTCGCCTCGCGCCGTCGGGCGATTTTCCTGAGGCGGGTCGCGAGGCATCGATTGAAGCCGGGTTTGGTTGCCTTCTACCGGCGTATACACTCTTGTTCGGCACCCCCGGGATTTGGCGGGGATTTGTGATGCGCACGAGTGTTCATTCACACGTACCAATAACAGGAAACTACTCCTGCGACCCCGACACCTCGGTGTCTCGTTCCGAGACGCTCCGCAGACATTCCAGAGTGCGGTTTACACCCATATCTCCTAGAGAACTTCCAGAAACCCCGTACCAGAACTGCGTCTCCGTGATTCCGAACCGCGCGTAGAACCTCGCCGCCTTGCGCCAGTCGCTCGCGATAATCTCGGCGAGTCCGGGGGTTCGGGACACGACCGCTCGCGCCGCCTTGACGCGCCCGCGCAGGTCGCGCAGCCTCCGCGCCTCCGCGCGCTCGTCGCCCTCCCGCGAGTCGTCGGAGAGGCCGCTCGTGATCTCCAGGAGGCTGAACTGACGCGTCGGGGTCGCGATGAATTCCTCCTCGTCCTCGTCCGGGCCGCCGAACGCGACCCGCGACTCGAACCGCGTCCGCGTCTGGTTCGCATCACATCACGCAGGTCGCGCGCGAGCGTCTCGGCCCGGGGGGGGTCGCGACCACCGCTCGCGCCGCGTTCACGCGGACGCGGAGCTAACGATACTGGCCCGTCGCGCCGTCGGACGGGGGCGTGGTTGGCGAAGCCTTCGCCCGGCGTTTCCTCCGCGTCAGGACGATGACCACCACCGTCGCTGCCACGAGCAGCGCAACGAATCCCCCGAGGACGTAGTATCCCGTCGCCCCGGGTAGTCCGAGGAACCCAGCCGGAGATCCGCCGCAGGCCGAGGTCGAAAACGTCACGTTCTGTTCTCGCGGGCCGCCTGCCACCGTCACGTTTCCCGAGGACGGACACGCCGAGCGATTCGTCTGGTGGCCTATCGTGAAACTGAAGGTCCCGTTCGGTTCCGGGAACGTGATCGAGGAGGTCGTCGAGGAGAAGATCGTTCCCCCTACCGTGGCCGACCAGTTGGTCCCGACCGGGAGTCCGGTTTCGTGTACGGTCAGGCGGTAGATCTGCGGGAGGATGCTGATGTTGTTCGTGTTCGAGTCCGCAACATACACGTTGTGATTGGCCGTATCGTAGGCGATGCCAATCGGTCCCGACTGTACGGCTTGGGTCAAGACTATCCGGTTGGTGTCGGGGTCGATGACCGTAACGTTGGACAGGTACTGCCCTCCGGGTTTCCCTTGATCGGTGATATACACGTAGCCGTTGTTCGGGTCGTAGACAGCCCCCCCGCATGCGCTCCCGATCGGGATCGAGGCGACGACGGTGTTGGTGGTTCCGTTCGCCACGCTGACAAAGTTGGAAGAGTCTGCCTGTATACCGTTGGTACAGGTGTACACCTCTCCGTTCGAACTGTCGTACGTCACACCGGGTCCACCGCCTGATGGGTAAACCTGCCCCACGACACGGTTGGTCGTCCCGTTGATGACGGTGAGGTTGGCAGGTATGGCGGCCCCTTCGTTGGAAACAAACACCTCTCCGTTCGCTGAGTCGTATACGGCCCCGTTGGGGTGGACACCTACCGGGATTGCCGTTACGGCCGTCGCCCCATGAATCACACTCACGTTGTTGGTGGAAATGTCCGTGACATAGATGTCACCATTCGCCGAGTCGTAGGTCCCGACATTCGGGCCGCATCCATAAGGGCAGCCGGCCCCCACGAGCGGGATGGTCCACTCCACCCGGTTGGTAGAAGGACTGATAGCATAGACAGTCGAGACCGCATCGCCGGTGTAGACCAACCCGGTCGCAGTGTCCGCCGCGATCGTCTCAATCCCAAAGGGCGTCGGAATCGAGGCGACCACTTGATTCGTGGTAGTGTTGACGACGCTGATGTTGTTGGAACCGAAGTTGGTCACGTAAAGGTAATCGTTCACCGGGTCGAAGGCCACACCAAACGGGTACGAACCGACCTGAACAGTGGGTCCCGCGGAAGCCGTTGTAACGGAGGGGCCGAGAGAGGGAGGCGGGCCGCTGCGAGCCTCACTGACTCCCGAAATGGAGGCTATCAAGAGCACGGACATGGTGACGATAGTGACGCTCGGCGCATGCTGCACTCGGGAACGGAATCTCCCTTGAGACGAGACGGGAGTTTGACGTGCGGGTGGAGACGCCATACCGACCTGGATTCCGATGGTTCTCAGGTAGGTTCGATCGAGAATTCAGGCGAGCTCAGTCCCGCCACAAGGGGAGTGAAGTACCATGCGGCCCCGGTGCGGGGACTGTACCACAATCCAGTGTAGGCGGCGTACATGGTCAGAGCGACCCCGTTCACCGCCATGTACGTAACATTGGTGTTGTTATGGGTCGTCCCCGTGGCGCCCGTTGGCTCGGCAATCCATTCCCCGGACTCGAAAGAAGGTGTGAAAGGTGTGCTGCGGGACCAAGTGGGGTTGCCTAGTCTGCTCTGATCTTGAATGGAGAAGAAACTTGTTCCTCCACTCGACCTCACCGTCACCTCGATTTGGTCCCCGGGAAAGATTTGGAAAGAATTGTTGTAAGTAATGTTACCTGGAACGTCTTCTACCCACGCCGAAATGCTGCCTGCAACGTCTTTGACGCCAGCTTGCCAGAGATTGGTGTTGTTATTCGGTCCTTTGAGGGGCAACCCCCCGATCCCGACCCACATTCCGAAAATCAAATTGCTGCCCATAGGAATCCTGAACACTCCAGTAACGTTGGAAATACCTACCGAATTCGGCAAGTATAACTCCACGACGATACCACTGATGTATACACCCGAATATGGGTTGCACGTGAATGCAAAAGTGACCGTTCCCGAGGCGCTGTCGTTGTAGCCATAGAGTGCCGATTCGGTCCCGGGATTAGTGCCGGTCGCCTGATTTGCGCCCACCACCCAATTGCCGGCGGGACTCGCCATCGTATATGCGCCCGAAGGGCGCGTGGAACCGATCAGTGCCAAGAGTAGCGAGGGTTGGTGTGTGGCAATGTTCGTCACGCTCAAGCTCGCGCCATAATTGTTGGCACCGGTTCCCACCACGCCCACCGTTGTGCCTGCGGTGAGTTGCCCGACTCGGCATGTGCCATACTCGGCGATACTTATCGTGACCGTGATTGTGACGGTGCCTCCATGTTCAGAGACAACGTCATAGAATGCGACCGATTGCGAGTTCGCAAACTCGCCTCCGATATAGGACGCGCTGACACTGCCAGCGGTCACTGACGAGATTACGTTGGTGCCTCCCAGGTAGTTGACAGTCACGTACAGGAAGTCTCCCGTGATCTCGGAGAACGAGGAGATCACGCAGGTTGTCCCCTGTCCATCGCCGCTGGCACCGGAGCAGGTGCCACCACCGAAACAATTGCTGGCGGGTGCCGGTCCGGAAGGAAACAATGGCTGAGAGTAGATATATCCTGCCCAATTCCGGCTGGTTATATTGGCTATCAAAGAAACCACCCCGCCATTCGTTGGTGTGAATTGGGTAGGGTTTGCGCTGCTCGGAGAAAGGATTCCTGCATTAGTCGTCCACTGAGAAAAGGCCACCAAGTACGGAAGGTCAATGGCGTCCAGTGTGTAAGCAGTGTACTGTTTGAGCGGCAGAGTTTGCCCGTTTGAGACAGTGGAGCAGCTGCCGCCGCTCGTTGGACAGACCTGGACCTCGGCAGGGATCCACTTCATAGACCAGTTTTCGAATGTGACAAAGGTTACTTCGACAGTGGGAGGAGGCGGGGGAGGTGGGGAAGACGTCGTGTCGAGGGTGACCGAGGCCGAGTACTGGTTGTTCGGGTTGGGCGTGTAGAGAGTAAGCGTCGTACTGAGGCATGACCCGCACCCGACCGAAGCCTGCCCGCTAAGGACCCACCCGTAGAACGTGTAACCGGAATCCACAGTGCCGGTCATCGAGAACTGGCACGAAGAAGAGTCACACATGTCGCGGGGGCCGACAGTGGTGTGGCTGCAGTACACCGTTCCGCCCAGAGAGATCGTCCCGTGTGTGCATTGGAGCGTCAGGTACGTGCCCTGAATGAGGTCCGGCCCGGTCCCGTTGTCTGCGGCCGAAAGGCCGCTGGATTGCCCCACGTTCGAAGCGCGCACCGTAGAAGGCACGACCACGAAGGCGACTGCAGCGAAAACCATGACAAGGCAGATGCCAACCACTCCCGGCGCAAGCCGGCGCGTGTGCCGGCGGACCTCGGCGTGTTTTCGACCTCCCAGTCTCCCCCCAACTCTCGCGTTCACACTCTTGCCAGCGGTCATTCTTCCTCCTCCCGACGTTCGAAAACGATAGAGGAGAGTCTCGTGAAAAGCGGCGGTCGAATCCGTTCCGCCGCACCACCGTGTGGGTCTGCGGCCGCACCCGGCACGGTCCAGACCACGCGCTCGTCGCGCGCAGTCATTTCCTTCGACCTTTGGTTGAACCCGAATCACCTCGAATCTATATCATGACAAACCATAGCACGGCTTACGCGCGGACAACCGCTTCGTCAGGCCGGCCCCCGTGCGACAGCACGAGTTAACGCGGCTCGCGTTTCATCATGCCGGTTACGCGGGGAGCGTCGCCCCTTTTCGAGCCCGCGGCTCTGCCAGCACTTTCACCGAGACCGCGAGGGAGGCGGGAAACGGATCGTCCTGAGAAAGACAATCGAGAGATGGGACGCCGTGCCGGAACTGTGCTTCGGTGATTCCAAACTTGGCGTAGAAGCGAGCCGCCTTCACCCAGTCCCGTCGGAGGACCTCCTCCGCGCCGGGCGTAGACGAAATCGCGGCCCGGGCCGGCTTGACGCGTCCCCGTAGATCGCGCAACCTCCACTCCGCGAACCGCTCGTCCGCCTCCCGCGAGTCGTCGGGGAGGCCGCTCGTGGTCTCCAGGAGGCTGAACCGGCGCGTCGGAGTCGCGATGAATTCCTCCGCGTCCTCGTCCTCGTCCGGGCCGCCGAACGCGACCCGCGACTCGAACCGCGTCCGCGAGTAGTCGCCGAAGCGGGGGCGCGGCGCGGAAACACGAACCGATGGGAGCGAAAGCGCGGCGATTGGGGCCGAGGGTTTCGGCGGGCTCGGTCCGCGGGGCGGCTGGTCGAGCGGCCCGAAGCACCGGACCTCGAGGCCGACCCTCAGTATGTGAGATGACGCGTGGCGTCCCGAAAGACTTGCCACCTCGCAGCAGGTTTGTCAGTCACGCACTGTGGCCAACCAAAGCGCACCCAACAACGGCAAGCCAATCCATAACACGGCGACCGTGGCCAGCAGACCGGTGGATATGCCCGCCAATGCAAACTGGGATCCTCCGTATCCGATCGTGCCCCACTGCGAGAGGAAGCCGGACGAAAGGTACGGAAGTTGCCCCGGCGAAATCGCCCACAGGCGGAGCTGGGTCGTTGCGAACCCGACCGAGGATGAGCCATAGGCTGTGCCCGATCCTCCGAACAATGATGAAAGCGTTCCCCAGAGAACCCCGAAGGTAACCCCGACGGCACCCCCGGCGGCAACAACGGCTCTAGTTGTCTGAAAAACGTGGGAAAACAGGTAGATTATTCCCGCGAAAGCAAGGCCGTCGGCCAACAGACTTCCGATGAGCGGGATCAAGAAAGCCGACGGAAGGGGCTGACCTAGGACCGTCTCAGCTGCGAAATCAAGGAACAACACATCAAGCACAACGGTGCCGGCTACCAGCACTGTCGTGCCGACGTACCGGCTGAGCAGAATTCCTCTTCGCGTCACCCGCCGAACGAGCACCGGCTCCAGTGTACCAGAGAGACGGGCTTGCGCATAAGAAACGTAGGCGATGGCGATGGCTGCGAGCGCTATAAGCGGCGCTTCCTCGAGTAGGAACGAATTGAGCAGAAATTCCCCCGGGGGGGAGACGACCAGCGTGGCTCCGGGTTGAATCGGCTCCCCGTTTGTATTCTGCCCAGTGTAGCTCACGGAATCGACCACACCCTGTTGAGGGTCTGTAAGCTCTACAATGACCCACGTGGCGTTGGCGACTTGCGGTTGGGGAAAGATCGTTCTGAATCCTCCCAGCACTCCGAGAGGATACGTTGGAAAACCAGAACAGTTCTGCGGTGGATTGCCTGAATCAGCGGAGGCAGAACTACAGTAGACTAGCTGGGCGCCATGCGGGAGGGAGCCATTGGCCCCTGCCCAAATGGCGACCAGCTTTGCCACGGGGTCGTAATAGTTTGCCGAGACGGGTGTGACCGGATCCAGACCACCTATTTCGCCTCCAGGTGCGGGGGCAAGCTCGAACCCTTGGAGCGCACCGCCCAATTGCAACGCGGTTGTTGAAACGCCCCCGTATGACACATAGGTCTGCACGGAGTAGCTTCCATTCTGAACGGGGACGACGAACTGCAGTTGCCCCGATGAATCGCTGACCTGGCTCACGTTGAACCACGACGACCCGCCGCTCGCGTTGAACCATGGACCAATTGAGAGCTCGACCGAGACCCCGCCCAAGGGCTCTCCCGAGATACCAAAGACCCAAAGGTCGATGTGGTAGGCCCCGCCTTCGTAATAATCGAATCCGGAACCGTTGACATAAGTAGTGCCGGATTGGCCTGCCACTGCTCCATAGGCGAACGCGGAACCAGCCACGGCAATGATCAGCGCTAGGACGGCAACTCGTCCGGAGAGAACATGGCGAAGGTCGTGAAGGTAAGCTTTCATGAATCGGCATCGATGGCTTGGAGAAAGTACGCCTCGAGCGATTGGTTCTCGGCCCGGGCTTCGTCAATCTTGTATCCCCGTCGGACGAGTTCGCTGACGATATCGGGTAGCGCCAGGGTGGGGTTGGCCAGGAGGATCGTATCACGCTCCTCTCTAACCGACCCGAGGCCCTGAAGAAACCGAAGCCCATCGGTGTCGATCTGCCTTATCTTTAACCGAATAAGAGGCGCCGCCGCCCGAGCCAAGTCGTCCCGGGTAACGATGCGTAAGAGATTGCCCTCATGGATCAATGCCACTCGGTCCGCCATCGCCTCGATCTCGGAGAGGAGGTGCGAGGAGAGCAAAATTGCTTTATTGAGGTGCTTTTGCTCGAGAATCCAGTTTCGGATGAAGTTCAAGCCCCTGGGATCCAGTCCCGACAGAACCTCGTCCATGAGTAGGTTGTGCGGATCCCCCATCATCATCGCGGCAATCGCGAATCGTCTTCGCATCCCGAGCGAAAACGTCCGAATCCTCTGGCTCTCGGCGGATTCCAGTCCAACTCGAGCGAGCAGCTCATGCGCCTGCGCTCTCCCAAACTTCCGCTCTAAGCCACTAAATCCCGCATAGAACGTGAGCAGATCCAGGGCTTTGGCTAACGGGTCGAAGGGGAAGAGTTCGGGTGCCCAGCCAATGTACTGGCTCGCTCGGACCTTGTCGTGAGAGAGGTCGAAATCGTCCACAATAACCGACCCTCTCGTCGGCACCGAGAGGCCCACGGCGATCCGAATCGTCGTTGTCTTTCCGGCTCCGTTGAGTCCGACCAACCCCAGAAGCTCACCGTCTCGAATCTCCAAGTCGATATCCTCGATAGCGGGCAAGGAGCGTCCCGGGAATCTCTTAGTGACGTCCCTAAGCGTGATCATATCGGGCAGCCGGCGTCATTCAGCATTTCAATCTGCGAGTGTCAGAATTGCGCGCTCACTTGAAACCTTTCCGAGCACCCAGTACACAGTAATCCTTCCTCCACAGAGCGTGGCGGAATCAGAAGCCGAGTACGCGGGACACGGCAGGAAGCCGACCTTGTCTCGTCTTCGTGTTTACCGATTCCGGGTTACGATTGAATCGCTTCCGGTCGGCTCTCAAGAGAACGCCGGTCACCCTCCTCTCCGACACCAGCCGTCAAGCGGAGGCCGCGCCCCGAGATAGCCCAACCTCGTCGTAACGCGACTTCAGCTAACCGTCCACGAATTGAGTTGGACTGTGGATGTAGTGAATCCCTGGGAATAACACACGTCGTTAAAAGCCACTATCGCATTGGCGTGGCCACCTCCCCAAGGCTGGCTCGCGCCATTTTGCGCTTCAATCTCTCCGAACGGATCGTAGGTTTGACCCGAGACGAAGGTGCCTGTGTAAGAAACAGTATACGGATTCATATTGACCAGCTGGTAACCGCCAGTATTGCAACCATGTCCGGTGTACGTCGCCACCAGCCTGGGCGCGGAAACCGAGCTACCCGTTCTTACATTCGTTGCGCCAGCGTAAATCGTGAAGAACGCGTTCCCTTCTCCGCAGCCCCCCGACTGGGCGTAACCGTAGGCAGCAACGGTTCCGGAAAATGAGACCGTAATTGTAAGCGTACCCGTGGTCTTTGGCGAAAAAGACACGGGATCGTACACTCCGGCCAGGATGTCATGCTCGGTGGTATCAGGATTCGCGCAAATGTTTGAGTTTGCAAAATTACTACCATAGCCATCGAAAAGCGCGCTGTTGGTCAGCTCGGCGGTGTTCAGATTGTAGTTATCGTATCCGTTACATGGCCCCCAGTCGGCTTTGGTCTGAGTGAAAGTGGCATAGGCCAGCGTTGTCGGCGACACAAACATCACCACAAACAAAGCAGCGAGCGCTACCAAAGTCATTGGAATCATGTGACGTCGGCGGCTCCGTCGCAGTCCACGCATTCGAACTTCAATGCTTGGTCCCGCGAGAACTTCGAAATGGGAAATTGATCTGCTCTCAGTTTCCTCTAGACTCGCTTCGCTCATTTCCCCGCCCTCGATATCAGGTAATGACTGAACGGGTAGACGTGCGTACCCTCTGTTTCCCGTAAACGGGACACCCGTTAACGGGACGCCCGTATACGGGAAACCCGTAAGCGGGCGATTCGTCGACGGACTCCGCCCTCGCAACCATCTCTTGGGAGACGCGATTTCGCTTCACTCAGGTAAGACCCGAGACCAAGAGTGGAGGGGTCGTTCGACCAGGGCTGTTCCCCGTTCGGTCAGTCTGTATCGCTTCGCGAACGGGAATTCGGGCTGAAGGTCGAGGGTTACCAGGCCCAGCTCGACGAGACAGCCGAGCGCGCCATCGATTGCCTCTTGACCAATACGGAGCCGACGGCGCATCAGAGATGGGCTCGCAAGGCTTCGCTCACTCCCTAAGTCTTCCCCGTAAAGGAGGAGCAGAATCTCGAGCGACCCTCGGTGATGTTCGAGCTGGCTGATCAACGGCAGGGCATCACGAGGGGAACCTCGGGGACATGCTCCAAGCGGCTCCGATAGGTAATGTCGGGCTGCCGCCTGTCGGGTCCCTTCGACCGCACGTCGAAGGTTTGCCTCAAGGCGTGGGTTCAGTGTCTCCAAGGCGGTCGATTTAAGCACCTCGGATGGAGTTCTGGACTCTGATCGAGACGTGTCGATCCCTCGCCTCAGCCGAAGCACCTCGGGCGAAAGATGGCCATCAGCGGTCTGCCCATCTCCGGCTACAGGGTCTTGCCGGTCCGCAATCGCACCCGGAACGACCCGGACCGCGCGCTCGATGCGCGCAGTCATGTTTCTCGATATGGTTGGACGCGCATCGACTCCCCCTATTTCAATGGACGCGCGCGTGTGCCCACGCGCCCGGCGACCTCTCGATAGGCTCAGTTGCGCAGATCATCGCGTCACTCAGAGAGTGTCGCCCCCGTTCGGACTTGCAACTCATTCTACTCATCGAACGTGTTCGGGCCGGGTCGAGGAAATCCATACCGGACTCCGCCATGTTTGCCGGCGCGCCGTTGCGAAACAAAGTCTCCGTGATCCCGAACCGAGCGTAGAACCGCGCCGCCTTGTGCCAGTCGCTCCCGAGGATTTCAGCGAGCCCGGGAGTCCGTGAAGCTACCGCTCGCGCAGCCTTCACGCGCCCGCGCAGGTCCACAAGGTGCCGCGCGGTCGCCTGCTCGTCCGCCTCCCGCGAATCGTCGGTCAGCCCGCTCGTGATCTCCAGGAGGCTGAACTGCCGCGTCGGGGTCGCGACCTCCTCCGCGTCCTCATTCTCGTCCTGGTCGCCGAACAGGAGCCGCGACTCGAACCGCGTCCGCGAATAGTCGCCGAAACGGGGGCGCGGATACGAGCGCGGGGAGGGACCACGCGGGCGAGCCGGCTGCGCGCTCGCCTCGGTCCCGAGGATCGCGGGCAGGTCGGGGAACGGGTTCGCGGCGTCGATTTCGGAGGCGCTCTGCGCGCTCATCGCGGTCATCGACACGGAGTGAGCGCGGAGGCCGCCCGAGGAGCGGTTCGAGCGACGAGGGCGGCCGTGTCCCCATCATCCTCACCGAGCAAAGCGAGGGAACGCCTGCGCGCGAAGGGCGCGGGCGCGAGGTTAATGTGGGACCCGCGCGGTCGAGGGGCGACCGCGATGAGCGCCACGGAGCCACAGAATACCAACCCGAACGCGTCTGAGGAGGGCAGTGAACCTCGGCAAAAGGGGGGCAGGCGGGGCAGATTGTTGACCGTGGTCCTGGCCGTGACCACTGTGGCCTTGGTTTTTCTCAGCTTCGTTCTCGTCGTCTTGTTCACCGTCCCCCTCGTGTCGACCCAGAAGACCTCGGTCGAGTGGTTCGGTTGGAGGGGGCATACGCCCACTCAGGCAGTGTTTGGGTTTGCCTACGGGCCAACTAGCTCGACATGCGTTCCGTCTAATGCAGCGGGACCCCTGACGGTCTCTTTCACCTGGACAGCCTCGATAAATATCACGACCGCCCGCATCTGGTGGAGCACGGGCGAGTATGAACCCATTCACATTGTTTACCAGGTCAACAATTCATCTGATGGAGGATACAGCGTGCCACCGACCCTCTTAGCGTAACTTTGCTCGACCGACAACTACCTCACGCTTCAGTGGTTCTCGAGCAATGCGGTAGCTCTCGTCACAATGTCGGGGATCCGGGAATACAACTACACTGCTCAGCAACCGATCTGGTAGCGCGCATGACGCGACCGCGATGACCGCAGGAACCGCTGGTCGAAGGCGCAACCCGCCCAGCCCTACGATTTCCCGATCGCGCTCCTGGAAGTCCTTGACGAGATCGGACCGCACCGTCCTTGTTTCGATCGCTGTTTTTCTCGCGATCGTCGTATTGTTCGCACTCTTCTTGAACGGCTTCTTCTTCCCGCCTGGAACGACGACCACGGGCCCTGTTTACCTCCCTGTTGGAAGCGCCTTTGGGGCAGGCAATCCGCTTGACGTCAACTGTACGGTCTCGCTCGTTCTATCAAAGGCGTGCGTGACTGCTGGTGACTTCACATACGAACTGACCCTTACTGGCTGGGGCGTCCCGTTCGGTTCGGTCCGCTTCGAGATCGCCAACTCCACTGGGACGGTCTTAACCAACTCGGGAGTAGGGGAGTTCGCCGTGGTGAATGCCACGGATGTCCCGTTGACTTTCTCGGTCATCGGGGCCGGTCGCGGGCTCGCCATGACCCAGGATTGGACCACCTATAGCCCGGGAATCTCGGATTCCAATTCCACGGCAAGGTGGGAATCCATACTGGTGGACACCGGTCAGATACGGCCGATCTCGCCAGTGGGTTTCGAGTTCATCGCGAATGGAGTGGGCTATTACACCGGCGACGCGATTACACCGCTGTCGTGACTGATGCAACCGCGCCGGCTTCCCGAGGGCGCGCGGGGCCGAGTCGGGGAGGCGTACCAGACTCCGCGAGCGGACGAATTCATTCGCGGGGTTCGTCCCGAGACGGGACCGCGACCAGCGCGCGGAGGGGATTGGCGCCGTCACTTACGGCAGAGCCAAGGACGCAATGACGCCGACCCCGGACACAGTTGCCGTCGCCACGAAGTTGTCTCCTTGGCCGACTGGGTCGAGGGTACCCATGTCGACCACAATGGAGTACTCAGAGCCAAGAAGCGAATGGGCGGAAATCCCGGTCGCCGTGGTGAAGTAGGTCCAGCCCGATTCCGTCGGAACTTTGAGCGGACCTCCCGCTTCCAGGTCGAAGGCGGCGAACGCGCGACCGGAGGCATTCACGATTGTGAACCCTCCGGAGGGATGGACGGAGATTGTGAACCCACTCGAGTTGGTGACATTGAAGAGCACTTGTCCAAATTGGACAGACGAGGCTTCGATCGAAATTGTGTAGATGTAGTCGTTCGGCGAGATGCAGCCTACGGCCAGCACGCTCGGCCCGCTGCAGAGGTCCGGGCCCACAGGATTCCCCACTGCGAACCATGGCCCGCATTCAAGCACAGGACAGGCCGTGGTCTCAGCCGACGGTACCAGAGCCACAGAAACGACAACCGCGGTAAGGCTCACTGCGACCGCAAGAATCACGACCAATCGCTGAGCTTCTTCCGAGAGGGCCATGGATCTTTTGCGCAGATCGAAGAGCGACGCATCACGATACGTGTTCCGGTGATTCGCCGCGAGCGCATCTCGCGCATTCGCGGGCTTTATCTGCGACCCGCGCGGTCGATGACGGACCGCGATGAGCGTGCGCGGGGACGGGAACACCCCGGAATCGTCTATGTGAGACCCAGAAGTCCGACGACCTCGGAGAGGTGGTCGAGGCACGGCACCGAGGAGTCCTTCAGCTTAGGGCCCTCGCGGGCTTCGTCCGCTTCCCAGTAGTGTTGCGACAAGCCACGGTAGAGTGCGGCGCCCATCCCGAAGCGCCGGGCACCCTCGACATCCATGACCCAACTATCCCCCACGTGGAGAATCGCCGCGGCTGGAACCCCTGTGCTTCGCACCACCTCCGAGAAGACGCGTGGGTCGGGTTTGCACGCCCCAACGTCGGTGGATGCGATCACGTCAGTCACCCGGAATCCACCGGCTTCTTCCAGGGATAGTTTCCACGCTGATCCAGACCTCGATGTGTTCGTCGTAACGATGACCGGAAACCGCCGATCGTTGAGTGACCGGATTAGCGCCTGAGCCTCCGGATTGATTTGGGCGGGGTGCTCTTTCAGCCCTCCCTCCGCGTACCCCAGAACGGCGGATTCGGGGTCACCGGCGTACTGAGCTCCCAGACGCTGCCGAATCAGGTCCACCTGAATGACCAATGGGATTGTCTCTGGGGACATGCCATCCCTTTTCCACTCTTCGTGAAGCGCCGCCCGGGCTCGTCGGAGTTCTTCCAATAGGACGGGATCGCCACTTGACATCCGGAGTCTTTCGGCCAGGCGATTCAGCCGAACCGCGTACTGAGCATCCACTATAGCCTCCGTGTCCCACGCGATCGTATCATGGAGGTCGAGAGAGAGAACGCGATAGCGCGGAGTCATCAGTCGAATCCTGAACTCCGAAAGGCGGTGCCCGATTTAAACGCGCCCGGAAGATAAGCTGCGATTCGAGCGAGCCCCTGCCGGCTTGATGTGGGACGCGCGCGGCCGATGACGGACCGCGAGGAGCGCGCGGAGTAAGGGGGATTTCGGCATCAAGTTACCGCCAGCCCATTCACAAATCCGGGATCAAACATTCATCCGGCGCCCGAGGGTGACGAGTGGCTACACGACGAGCAGTAGATGGTAGTGCGTCTTCTCGTCCCCGTCCGATAGCACCAGGGAAGGGGTCCGGGGAAGGATTCCATGAACGAACACCCGACCGTTTCGGGCACTGAGTCGAATGTGAACATCCACCATCGGGCGGACGGCCCGAGTGAGAGGCGCTTCCGCGTATCCGATGAAGACGCCGTGCAGGGGAGACTGGTGAATGTACGTGAGAGACAATCCAGGAAGGGTGGTCGGCGTGTACGCGTTCGGCACGAGTCCGTTGATGGCCTCCAAACCGGCGATCGACAGGACCGCCAAGTTCGGTTTTCCCGGGTCGGAGTTCTCGCTCAGGAACCGCGCCGCCTCCGGGACCCTAGGAGAATAGCCCCCTTCGTTCGAGGAAGGAAGCGGTAGGATCGCCGGAGAGAGATCTTCCGTCTCAATCCCCGGAAGTGGGCAGAGGAGTCGCACCTGACGGAGGAAGTCTTCCTTCGATGTCTGGCCCAGATACAGCTTCCAAATCTCGGTCGGCTGCATCCCAGGCGGCGGGATGTGAAGGACTCGACCACCCCCCGCGACCACCTGGTTCAGTAGCGGGGCGACCATCATCGCCACGGCCGAGTTCGGAACCTCGGGATCGAGTTCGATCAGGGTCAGCTTGCCGACGGGAAGCCGTCCGAAGAACGTGGCGTAGTCCGACGAACCCGGCCATATCTGACCCGGTGACGGAGAGGGTTGGCGGTCGATGGGGGGAGTTGCGGGTCGCGGACCCATCCCCAGAGGCACGATGCATTGGAATCGGCCTCCTTCCAGCGAGAACGGATAGGACGAATGGGCGATCCGTGTCCCCCGGAGCTTTTCGATGTGGAGCCAACGCTCCATCCGGTCCTCATGGATTTCCCGAATCACCGCGACCACGCCATCGGCCAGGTACTCGAGCTGGCCGGCGTCCGCGTGCTCTATGACCATTACCAGGAAGACGGGGGCCTGGGCCATCTGGGCGAGGGCCACCCGTTCGAGCTCCTCTCGAGAGGGAAGAGCATCGTGAACGTCTTTTGTGATGTCAACGTGTCGTTCGACGATCGCATCCCACGAGTCCAACACGATCAGTGTCGGCACGGAGGGCGAGGCTTGGCTCCAACCCTCCAGCACTTCGGGAGGCAGTAGCAGGGAGCGCAGATTGTCGCTCGGGGCTTCCGGCTCGACCAGCCCTCGGACGGACTCGAGGGACCGAAGGGTAGTGCGGAGGCCCGACCCGCCCGCCGTCATGTCCACGACGGAGAGCTGGCCGATGTCCGAGAGCCGACCGAAACTTGGGATGTCGAACGTGAGGCGGGATCGGGGAACCCGGCTCGATACATAGATCCGCCGCCCGGGAAACGCTTCGATAAGGGCGAGGGCCAGCAGCGACTTCCCAGTCCCCGGGGCCCCGCGAATGACGAGGGTTTGAGGGGCCGGGCGATCCAAGAACTGAGTCAGCTCGTTTGGAAGATCGATTGCAGCTCCCAAGAATTCGGCTCCGCAGGATTATGCCACCCCGACGATACTTAAATCTGACGACAGGGGGTCTTGCGAGTCGGACCTCCCGTCAGTGGCTACGACCCCCCAGGCCGGGCGAGATTCTCAGACCCGCCGAAATTTTCACACAGGCGTTCTCGGGCTCACGGCGTCCCCGCAACCTGCCCGCACGGCGCGCGCGTTCGTTGACCGACCGCGAGGAGCGCGAGGGTCGAGAGGCCCGCGACTTCGACGCGAACCTACCCCGAGCGCCGGTCGAGCGTCCGCTATCGGGGAAGATTCCCCGCGATCCTCACGAGGCGTTCACCGAACAGTGAGACTCCGCTGGCCAGCAATGCGGCCCGAACGATCAGGCTGACTTGGCGCTGAGCTCCCCTACCGACGCCGGACGGACCAAGAATCGACTCCTGCACCTTCGCTGTGAAGTCGGAATACCCCGTGTCGTGGACGTACTGAACGTCACTCATTCGATGGAGATAGCGAGAGACCGCATCGAAATCCGGGTCAGAACGAAACTCGGCAACGAGCCTGTTTCTCCCGAAACGGCGGAGGTGCGCGGCAACCGATCCTTCACTCGAAGTCCAGAGGGCGCCCTTTCGGCCAAAGTACTCGCCCACAGCCGCGAGATCGTCCATCAGCGATTGGCATCTCGCACCGAGTTATCACAAGTGCGCCAAAGGCGTGGGGGGTGTGCAATCACCCAGCTCGGCCGTGGCCCTGATGAAGGACGCGCGCGACCGATGACGGGACCGCAATTGGCGCGCAGGACGGCAGGGAAGTCGCATCGGCGACGCCTCCGGTCCGAAGACCTACCCGTTTCGGGTCTTCTTTTTCTCTTCGTAGCGTCGATGGAAATAGTCGGGATGGTCCTTGGCCCATTTGCGCTGATATTCGCGTTTCTTCTTTCGGAGCGTTTCTATGTTAGCCTGTCGGTATCGCCGCTGGTATTCGCGTTGCCTCTCGCGGGTAGCCTCTCGGTACCGCCGGTAATACTCGCGCCGCTTCTCGGGATTGCGAAAGGGCATTGTATCTCGAACTCATTGATGGCCCTCGTCCCTTAAGACCTAGTTTTGACAGCGAAGAGCGCGCGACCGATGACATGACCGCTATGAGCGCGCGGGACGGGGAACGACCGCGAGGAGCGCGCGAGTCCCTCGGAAATGCCTCCATGAGCCAGCGACAATCCCATCCGAGGACGCCATCTGCCGGCCAGGACTACCTAGGACGTGACGACGCCTTGTCCCTTCTGTCCGGGGAGCGCCTTTCCGGACCACGAAGCGGCAAGAGACCATGTTCGGAGGGACCACCCGGACGAAGTGAGGAGATTCCTCGAACAAGCCCGGACCCGGCAAGGCGTGCACATGACCGACCCCGAAGCGTGGGCGGCTGGTGAACTCCTATCGGAGTAGCGTGATTATCGTCGCGGACCGTCACAGGCGCGCAGGCTTCATGAAGGACGCGCGCGACCGATGACATGACCGCAATCAGCGCGCGCGTGAGCGAGTAACGAACCGCAGCGATTCCCCTACTCGCCTGAAAGCGACGACGGACGGGTGTTGCTTAAGCCGAGGAGTCTCTCCGGTGTCGGGAAGTCTATGCCCTACTACGAATGCCCGATTTGCGGTGGAGGTTACGTCATTGACCCGGCCCCGTCACACCCGAAGTGCGATCGCGATGGGGGCGCGCTCAAGCGTGCGAGCGAAGCGTTGTACGAACTCGCTGCCCGTCGGGACGATTACGAGCCTCCATCAGTCAAACCGAAGCGCCACGGCAAGACGAAAACCAGCTGACCCGACCGCGAGGAGCGCGCGAGCTGGGCCTATCCGCTCCCGCTTCCTTTCGGACAAACCGCCTCACTGACATGAAACCGGCCCACAACCCGCCCGGTCCGTCGGAGGCCGGGGACCGCATTCCCGTCCGTCACGTTTGTTTTACGGGCGGCTCGCCTAGCTCATCACAGAGTTGTCACTATGATGCAGGAAGAACAGTGATGCCGAAGGATCGAGCGACCCAGTTCGGGCGGTTCGAATCGCTGGCTCTCGCGGTGGATGCCTTACTAGGCTCGGTTCTCGTGACGACCCTCGATGGGAGGACGCAACGATGACCGCGATCACCCCGCCCACAGTCGGTCACTCGTTCCTTGCGAAGACTGTCGACGGAAGTATCGAACCCGTTGGCCGATGCACCGTATGCGGCTGTCCCCAATCTTCCGCCCAGAACCTTCCGACCTGTGAGAGCTACAAGAAACTCCAGCAGTCGGTCAGCGACACGTTCGATTCTGGGGCCCGTCGCGATCCGTACAGTCGGAAGGTGACAAAGTAATCCCGACCGACCTCGGGGCGAGGCCCTTTGCCTGTGCGCTCCTCGCGCTCGATTGGACATGATACGTTCCCTCGATGGTGCGCAAGTCGCAAGCGACCCGCCGCCTGTCCACACTTCGGCGGCGGACCATGGAGAACTGTACTTACGTCGGACTGGACCTGAGTAA
>Ga0181527_1000086_pt1 | contig 101073 bp, 86 predicted proteins | sample PEATcosm2014_Bin_30_FD_119762 | JGI IMG/M metagenome (GOLD analysis project Ga0181527, IMG submission 119762) | Peatland microbial communities from MTU Mesocosm Facility, Houghton, MI, USA - PEATcosm2014_Bin06_60_metaG | ecosystem: Environmental > Terrestrial > Soil > Wetlands > Peat | place...
AAATCCCGCAAAAGGCGCGGGATTCGCACTTTCCCACCGCCACTACGACGACTGGCTGATTTATTAAACCGGACACTTCACTTGCTTAGAAAACCGGACATCTGCACTTGCTAAGAACACTGACGAGTAGGCGACAATCATACCGGAATCCGCGGAACTGATGCCGGTGCTCTTTGAAGACTGAACTGAACCGGCCTGATATCCCCCTGCGACTGATGCCATAATCGAGAAAGGAGCTGAAATATTCGCATTTCGGCCTCTAGTACTGCGACCGGGTAATTGGGTAAATGGTCGTGCTCATTGTGTCACTTTGGAACCGGATTGATTGCGAGTCCATGGCTCACCTATTCACGCGGTCTGGGTACTATAATAGTGGAAGCATTGTGACGCATTCCCGTTGAGGAATTCATGCCCCCTTTACTTACTCACCTTCTGCTGTTGTCAATCGTGCTGTATTCATTGGTGGTCATTGTTGACATCGTTCGTAAACCTAACTGGAGGTTGCTGACTGAGGGCCTTGGCATCATTGCGGCGTTTCTGCTTCTCCGCTGGAGTACGGGATTCCCGACGGTTCGCGAATCGTTTTCATCTTTACCGTCAGTCGTCTCTGTCGTCGCCATGTACGCATTTGTTCTGCTAGGAATGGCGGCCAACTATTTCTTTTATCTTAGGAAAGAGTTTGCGTGGATGTCTTTCATAAGGCCGTTCCTGGTATCACCGATCGTACTTTTGCCCCTCATCGGAACTGTCGACAATCGGGTTGACGTAGAATCAACGCAGGCAATTTGCCTGGCAATACTCGCATTTCAGAACGGCTTCTTCTGGAGAACGGTATTCGATCATGCGCAGCGGCGAACCAAATAGGACGACGTGGTTTCTTGCTTTCGCGCTTTTAGTGACCGCTGCCTGCGCAACATCCGATGCACAGGCTGATCCTCCTGTAGCCCCTCAATATAGGCGATTCTTTAGCTATTACGTTGATCACAGATCGATGCTGGAGAAGAGTCTGAACCTTGTCGGCATGACAGATCAGGATGTGGGTCGAAGCTTCGCTTTGATAGCTGGCGTTTCCCACTACCCCCGCTTACCTGTCGGTTCGCGAGAGTTGCGACCCGCGGAGGCCGACCGAGACGAGTTAATTTCGTATCTTCAAAAAAATGAGTTTTTCGATGAGGTCGTCGTCTTGTGGGATGACGACATGAATCTCGAAAACTTGTCATATTTCTTGCGAGAGTACTTCCCTCGTCGTCTGGCCGCATTTCCAAAATCTAGATTTCTATTTGCGTATAGCGGCCACGGCTTTTCCGATGGGGACCAAGGTTACTTGCTCCGCAGCTCCGCTATTAGTTTTGAAGATAAGAATTCGGCGGTTAACCTACGCAATGTGCGTGGCTTAATCGATGAAGAGGTGCGGTCTGGCTACCAGGTATTAGTGCTTCTAAACTCCTGCTACGCGGGCGCTTTCTTGACCAATACGTCATTTGGGGGCCGCTATCTGCCAAAACACCCCGGAGCGCACGCAATTACAGCAGGCGCCGCAGGCGAAAGGGCATGGAGTGATAGCCGAATTGGGCCCGGGAGTGTGTTTTTCGAGAAAGTGCTTGCTGGGCTGGGAGGAGCGGCCGATAGATTTCCCGACGGGGGCGACGGGATTGTCACTGCGACTGAACTTTATGCTTATCTCAGGCAGGAAGTCCAAATCTCCACAGAACAGCGACAGTGCCCACAACTCGGGGACTTATCCGCACGCCAAAGCGAGGGGGAGTTCTTTTTCTTGAACCGTGCACGTCAGGTCCGCGCCGGGTTAGTGCCAGATTGGAGGCCGCTCCTAAACATGGCGGCAGGCGGCATTGAAAAGACCGAGCTTCGGAGCGCAAAGGACGACGCTCCAAGTAGCGAGGCCCAATTGGCCACCGTCGCCGGGACAATCCCTCTGCCCGGTACCGGCGTTACTATGCAGCTTTCGGGCTTTTTCGGCAACACGCAAATCGACGACATAGGTGGCGCGCTTCGGGTCGAACTGTCGATCTCACATACGACTGCTCGCTACGAGCAGATTGAACTTCGAACTCCCTTCATCAACAGAAAGTTATCCGGCGTTTTTTCTCCCGGTTTTGGTAAGCCTCCTATCCCTGTCGACCTAGAGGTATCTTTCTCTGTTGTCGTGGCCACGTCCCACCCATCCTCTGAACTGCCGTTGTTTCCGTCCTCGGATGGGGGTTTTCGCATAGCCTCGTTCCAAACGTCGGATTGCGATTTTTCTTGTTACTACCTTGAGATCATTGGAACTTGGGTCGCTCGGGGTCCCAATCTCAGCGCGAGCGGCACCATCCGTAGCTCCCTTCTGGGCCGAGGGATAGGCGCAGATACGACTGCCGGAATCGATCCAACTGGTTATCCAAGATCCGTGCAGCTCAAGGGCTTCGCTTGGCATGCGAATTCAGGCGGTGCTCCCATCCCGGACCTAGTCAACGCTACGGTAGATGGCGTCGCGCTCAGGCTGTCTTGTGCCTATATCACTTGGCCTGGAGTCCGAGACGTCGACCTCCCTTTGAAGTCCGATCTAGCCGCCAAATAGAAACACAATCGCGCCGATCAGCGCATGACCGCCAAGTCACTGACTGAGCTGATTCGCTGGGATTCCGACATTGTTTGCGAGTAACCGGCAACTCGGCAGTTACCAGTTGATTAACAGGGCGGCGCACCGGCGGTGCCGGTGCTTTCTTCGTTGCCCTGAAGCTCCCGTTGGCAGCATTGCGTCGCTCTGGCTGGCCTCCTCGACTCCACCGAAAACGCGCATCTCAACCCCCAAAGCCATGCGTCAAGTGCCGCAATCGTTGTGTATTCTGCTAATTAGGGCTTCTCGCCGAAATAAGTCCTCGAATGTCGGCTTCTCGAACGGTTTCCCCGAGGCCTCGGCTCTGCTCCGAACGGATCACGTTCAAACCGGAAAATCACCCATGACCGGCGACTCCGAAAGGTACGGTCCACCGGCAATCCATGGCGGCCTCTGTAGAATCACCTTAGAACCGGTCTGTTCCCGCGGGCTCACCCCGGCATTTCTCGTCGAAAGGCACACGCTTGGCGAATCTGCGCGTACTCATTGCCGGCGGCGGCACCGGCGGCCACATCATTCCGGCGCTGGCCGTGGCGCGCGAACTGGTTGCGCGGCACTCCGCCGAGGTGCTGTTTGTGGGCACCGCGCGGGGCATGGAGATACGCCTGGTGCCCGAGGCCGGCTTCAACCTGCGCATGATCGATGTGGGCCCGCTCAAAAACGTATCGCTGGACGTCCGGCTGCGCACTCTGATGCGCCTGCCACGCAGCGTCTCCGACTGCAAGCGGCTGATCCGCGAGTTTGAGCCCAGCGTGGTCCTGGGGGTGGGCGGCTACGCCTCCGGCCCGGCCATGGCGGCGGCGCTTCGGCTCAAGGTGCCGGCCATGGCCTTCGAGCCCAACGCCATGCCGGGGCTGGCCAACCGGCTGGTGGGCAAAAAAGTACAGGCCGCCGCGGTCAACTTTCCCGCGGCGGCGAAGTGGTTCAATAATTGCGAGGTTACGGGCGTCCCGGTGCGCCCGGAGTTCTTCAACCTTGAGCCGCCCGCCGGCGTCGCGCCCCACCTGCTGATCTTTGGCGGCTCGCAGGGCGCGCGCATCTTCAACTCCCATCTGCCCCCGGTGATTGCGGCGCTGCTCGAAGCGGTTCCCGGCCTTACGGTCCTGCACCAGAGCGGGGTGCGCCACGCCGAGCAAACCCAGGCGGCCTATGCAGCAACCGGCGCTGATCCCGGGCGCTGGCAGGTGCGGCCGTTTCTGGACGATATGCCGGCGTGCTTTGCCCAGGCGCACCTGGTGATGGCGCGCAGCGGCGCCTCCACGGTGGCCGAACTGGCTGCCGCTGGCAAGCCCAGCCTTCTGGTTCCTTTTGCCGCCGCCACCGATGAGCACCAGAAGCGCAACGCCGAGGCCATGGTGCGTGCCGGAGCTGCCGTGATGCTGGAGGAAGCGGACCTGGGCGTTCCCGGCAAACTGCTGGAGGCGCTGAGAGTTCTGCTGGCCGACCCGGAGAGGCTGGAGCAAATGGCCGCCGCGGCCCGGACCCAGGCGCATCCCGCCGCCGCCGAGCGCATTGCCGACCGGCTGGCCGCGCTGGCGGGGGAGAATGTGCCCCGCGGGCAAGCGCGGTAGAGCAAGGAGCGGAGTTCCTCGGCTTCAGCACAAACGCAAAAAGCCCGTCTGCCGAAGCAGACGGGCTTTTGTGAGGAAGTCCGCAAGATCTGGGGAAAGCTCTGCGGAGAACTGCGTCAATTACCGGTGTCCGCCGCCGCCATGGCCACCGCCGCCACCGGCATGACCACCGCCGCCAAATCCACCGCCGCCGCGGGCTCCGCCGCCGCCGCTAAATCCGCCGCGTGCGCCGCCGCCGTATCCGCCACGGGCCGCACCACCTGCGTAACCGCGTGCACCGCCGGCATATCCGCCGCGGGCCGCACCACCTGCGTAACCGCGTGCACCGCCGGCATATCCGCCGCGACCCGCCCCGCCGTTAAGTGGATTTGGGCGTCCCGCATATCCGCCACGGCCGTATCCGCCGTATCCGCCACGACCGTAACCGCCGCGTCCGTACCCATAGCCGCCGCGACCGTAGCCGTACCCGTGGCGCCAGCCCCAACCGTACCACGGGCCTACGCCGATGAACGCGCCGCCGTAAAACCACTGCGGCCCGTAATAGCCGTAGGGGGCGCACGCATAGGGGTAGTACTCATAGTAGCCCCAATCGCAGACCGGGGGAGCATAAACCTCAGGGGCGGCAACGACTGCAGGGCCGACTCCGACTCCCACATCCACTTGGGCATTTGCCGTAGCCGCGAACGGCAGAGCCAGAAGCATCGCTATCAGAACCAGGCGCATATTCCGCATAAATTTCTCCTTGTGCTGCCCCGTCCTGTCGATCTGGACCTGGGACCCGGAGGTGACCTCCGTCCTCAGCACCTGCCGGCTCTCTGGGTTTCTCTTTCCCAACCGGCTCCTGATATCTCAAACAGCATTTCCGCGGTTTAGTTGCGGTCCTTTTGAAAAGAATCGTTCATGGCAACGGAAAGGGCAAGGTTTTTATGCGTTCATCCGGGGCTTGCGTGGCGCCGGTCTACACGCCAGGCGGGAGACGGAGCTGCAAAGGCAGCTCGAAGCCCACAAAAAAGCGGCCCCTCCGGTTGGGAGAGGCCGCCTGGCGCAGGCAATCAGGCAGAGAGACTACCTGCGGAAACGTTCATGCCCGCGATCCCGGTCGAAATGCCGGTCGAAAACCGGGCCCCGGCCCCAACCCGCATTGCCGCGAACGAAGGGGCCGCGGACGCCGGCGAAGTTCCACCGGCCCGGAATCCAGTAGCCATTGGCCATGTAGCCGGCGATCCAGACGTATCCGGGTCCTGGGCAGGGCGGAACGTAGGCCACCGGTCCGCGCGCATAAATTCCGAATTCGGCGGCCTGGGCCGTCGTCGCTCCCAGGCCCAATCCGCCAGCCACCACCGCTGCACCAAGCATCCAATTCCGCATGCTGCCCATAACCCCTCCATTCCAGCCGGCCCGCTCAGAGATCGGAGATCAGGGATCAGAGATCGGAGGTCAAGGGCCGGCCCGGCTTCTTCCCGGTTTGAGGCTGGTTTCTTGCTGCCTCTCCGGTCAAGCCGCTTATGTACTGATTCAACAGGGGTTGCGTCAAAAGGTTGCGGCCACGGAGCGAAAATAAATTTCCGCAACTTTCTCGAAAATCGGGGTTTATGGCGGTTTCCTGAGCTGCCCGCAGGCTCCTGACCGCGCCAATGGTACAGTGGAGTTTCGTCCTCTATGTTCACCACCTCCCAGCACGCGCACTTCATCGGTATCGGCGGCATCGGTATGAGCGGCATTGCCGAAATCCTGCTCAACCTGGACATGAAGGTCTCGGGCTCCGACCTGCGCCGCGGGCCGGTCACCGACCGGCTGGCCCAACTGGGCGCCACCATTTATGAAGGCCATGAGGCCGGCCACGTGGCGGGGGCTACGGTTGTGGTCACCAGTTCAGCGGTAGGCCCCATGAATCCCGAGGTGCTGGAGGCAAATGCGCGCAAGATTCCCGTCATCCAGCGCGCGGAGATGCTGGCCGAGCTGATGCGGCTCAAATACGGCATCGCCATCGCCGGCATGCACGGCAAAACGACTACCACGTCGATGGTGGCCAGTGTGCTCTCCGCCGGCGGCCTTGACCCCACGGTGGTTGTGGGGGGCCGCGTGGACGCTCTGGGCTCCAACGCCCGCCTGGGGACGACGCAATACCTGGTGGCCGAGGCCGACGAGAGCGACCGCTCCTTCCTCAAGCTCTCGCCCATCCTGGCCGTGGTGACCAATCTGGACCGCGAGCACATGGACTGCTACAAGGACATGGCCGACGTGGAGCGCGCCTTTCTGGACTTCATGAACAAGGTGCCGTTTTACGGAGCGGTGACCGCCTGCGTGGACGATCCGCTGCTCAAGGGGATTCTGCCCCGCGCCCGACGCCGCGTCTTCACCTATGGGGTTGCCGCGGAGGCCGATTTCCGGCTGGAGTTTCTGGTGGCCGGCGAAGGCCGCTTCGCGCGGTTCCAGGTGAACACGGCCGCCGGGCCGCTGGGGCCATTCGAGCTGCACGTGCCCGGACGCCACAACGTGCTCAACGCCACGGCAGCGATAGCCATCGCCCGCCAGCTTGAGGTTCCCGCGGACAAGATTGCCGAGGGGCTCAGCCACTTTCGCGGCGTGGATCGCCGCTTCCAGCAGCGCGGCCAGGCGCGCGGCGTCACCGTGGTGGACGACTACGGCCACCATCCCACGGAGATTCGCGCCACTCTTGCCGCCGCCCGCGAGTGCGGCCGCGGGAGGGTCTACGTCGTCTTCCAGCCCCACCGGTATACGCGCACTCTCGATCTTCTGGACGAGTTCGGCAGCGCCTTCGCCGATGCAGACTCCGTGATCGTGCTGCCCATCTACGCCGCCAGCGAGGAACCCATTCCCGGCGTGACGGCGGAGCGCCTGGCGGAGCGGATCAGACAGTCCAGCCGCATTCGGGGCCCGGCCGTTCATTTTGCCCCGGATTTTGGCGCCGCTGTCCAGTTGGTTGCCGCTGAAGTCCGCGAAGGCGACCTGATCCTGACCCTCGGCGCGGGCAACGTGAGCCAACTGGCGCCGCAGATCCTGGCGGCGCTCGAAGGGGCTTAATGAAAGATCAATGTTCTCCATTCGTGTTGAGAAGAATTGCGATATAGAATCGTGATGCAGCATTTTCCTAGAAGGCGGCGCTATGCGTAAGTCAGCGTTCTTCTTGAGTTCTTGTATCCTCGCAATCGGGCAGTTCACCTTATCTGCACAGACTGTCGATTCCAGTCAAAAGCAGGCGGTTCAGAGCCTTCCGCCTATCATTATCTCTGGGCTGGAAGCTTACAAAGACAAAGGTCCAGACGATGCCGTTCGAGCGTGGATTAAAGGTAGCGCAATCGATGGAAGTAAGGATGCGCTCACTCAGGCGAACAACTTGCGCCAGATTCAGGACTATTACGGTGCGTATCGGGCGTACGAAGTCATAAGCACCCGAGATATTACGCCCAAAACACGGGTCGTCTACTTAGTCCTTGACTTCGACAAGGGGCCGCTCTTTGCCAAGTTTGTCGTCTACCGGCCAGATCGAGACTGGATTCTGGCAAACTTCACTTTCAACACCAAAGAAGAAGCCATTCTTCCAACAGTGATTCACATGGATTGAATAGCAGTGGGTGGGTTGCTCATATCTTCCGGGTCCACCATGCCTAGCTTTTGAGACCTGGGAAAACGCCTTCTGTACGCGTGGCTCAAGCCCCGGCGTTAGCCGCAATATCGCGCTCAATCGTCTTGCTCAATTCAAGTTTGGCTTTTGACAGGTCATGCATCTGCTGAAGGTTCAACCAGAACTCCGGGCTGTTGCCGAAGAAGCGAGCCAGGCGCAGCGCGGTATCCGGCGTGATCGAACGCTTGCCATGGATGATTTCGCCGATGCGCGTTGCGGGAACGCGGATCTTCAAAGCCAAGGAATTCTGCGTAATGCCGAGGGGGATGAGGAACTCTTCCCGCAGCATTTCGCCGGGATGCGTGCTGACCCTCTGAAGGTTCCATCCGGAAGCTGGTCTGTTGATGGTCATACTTGCCTTTGCCTGCCTTTCCGTTAGTGGTAGTCCGTGATCTCGACTTCGTACGCCCCGTCAACTTTCCAAACGAAGCAGATGCGGTATTGATCGTTGATTCTGATGCTGTGCTGGCCGACACGGTCCCCCTTCAGCGGTTCCAGGCGATTGCCCGGAGGGACGCGCAGGTTGCTCAGATTGATGGCCGCTTCAATCTGGTCCAGCTTGCGGAGAGCAACCGCTCTTATGGTGGTCCAGCGCCGGCTAAAACCCGCCTCAAAGAGTTCCTTCGTATCGGCGTCCTTGAAGCTCTGGATCATCTGCAATCAGTATATGACGCATGGCGTGATATGTAAAGCGTTAAGTTGGGAGATTTCCCGTATCCTGCCGCTCGACTGATCCCTGTTCCCTCCGACGACTGTCTCGAAACGATACAGCCCGTAACGCCGCAGGTTCCCCCCTGCTCCCATTGCGGGAAAAGGCCGGCAGGGTGCGGGCTATAGTGAAAGCTGGCGACTCTCACGACCTTGCTCAGGCGTGACGACTGAAGGTAGAAACCAATCCCGTCCCCTGATATGGGAGGATGAAGCGCCCGCGGAGTCTCGCTTCCGGCGCGTGCGGCAGGGTGTGCTGCCCAACGGGCGCGTCCGCCCCGGCGGACCCGGCATGCCGCTGGAGATGGTTGACCCGGACGGCGACGATGACCCGCGTCTGGTAGGGGGGCGCTTCGACGGGCCGAGCGGACCCTGGTGGCGTCCTTCGAGCACCGTGGGGCGGGTGTTTCTGGGGTTGGGCCTTCTGATCGTTCTGGGCGGGCTCACCACGGCCGGCGTACTTCTGAAGACCTATCTGGAGCGGGACGCGCGCTTCCGCATTGCCGGGGCCGGCAACATCGAGGCCACCGGGCTGACGGAGGTGAGCCGCGCGGAGATGCTGCCGGTGTTTGGCGAAGACATCGGGCGCAACATCTTCTTTGTTCCCCTGGGCGAGCGGCGCAGGCAACTGGAGAAGATTCCCTGGGTGGAGCGGGCCACGGTGATGCGGCTGCTGCCGGATCAGATTCGCGTCCAGGTGGTGGAGCGGCAGCCGGTGGCCTTTGTGCGCCAGGGCCAGCAGATCGGGCTTGTGGACGGGAGCGGGGTTCTGCTTACCATGCCTGCGGCCACGATGGCCCAGCACCACTACTCGTTCCCGGTGGTGACGGGGATCGACCCCCGCGACCCATTGCCTTCGCGCAAGGGGCGGATGGCTGTGTACCAGCGCCTGCTGGCGGAACTGGACGCCAACAACCAGCACCTTTCCGAACAGATTTCGGAGATCGACCTGACGGACGCCGAGGATGCCCGCGTGACCATGCCGGAGCAGGGCGCCGACATCCTGGCTCACTTTGGCGACGACCGCTTTCTGGAGCGCTACCAGCGCTACAAGGCGCACATCGCGGAGTGGCGGCAGCAGTATCCCAAGCTGGCGGCGGTGGATTTGCGCTATGACCAGCAGGTGGTGCTGGAGATGACGCCCGGCACCGACGCCGTGGCGGCAGCGGTGGGCGAGGCGACCGCGACCTCCGGAACAGGTGAGGCAGCGGGCCCGGCAAAGCCTTCTGCGGGGACGAAGAGCGCCGATGCTTCTGCAACGGGTGCGGCGCCGGGCAAGCCAACGCCGAGCAAGCCTGCAGCCAGCGTGAAGCCGACCAAAGCGACAACGAAACCGGCGGCGCCGGGCAGGCTGAAGACTCCCGCGCAAAAGGCAGCCGCGCTGGAGGCACTTGCAGCCAGACAGCGGGAAGCCAAAGAGCGAGCGGCACAAACAAAGGCCGCGCACGACAAGGCGGAACGAGACAAGAAGCGCGCGGCCGCGCAGCACGACGCGCTGACCGTGAACAGGCAGAACCCTTTTCCATCCACCCGTCCAGCCGCGGTTGCGGCCCAGGGGCAGTGAGCGCCATGAGCCAGAAACTGGACAACCTGATCGTAGTGCTGGACATCGGCAGCGCGTACACGCGGGTGCTGGCGGCCGACCTGAATGAGGGCGCGCTACGCTATCGCGGGTACGGGATGGTGGAGTCGGCGGGGATGCGCAAGGGGCTGATCAGCGACCTGGCTCCGGCGGCCAGGGCGGTGAAGGCGGCCAACGAGCAGGCGGAGCGGGTGGCGCGCGCCAACATCAGCGAGTGCGTGGTGGGCGTGGGCGGGCCGCATATTCGCGGACTGAACACCAACGGAGGATTCGAGCTGGGCAATCGCCCCTGCGAGATCACCCGTGAGGACGTGCGCACCGCGGTGGAGCGGGCGCGGGCCGTGGAGCGGCCTCCGGATCGCGAGATCCTGCACCTGCTGCCGCGCCAGTTCATCCTCGACGATCAGCCGGGAATCTTCGATCCCGTGGGCATGGTGGGTGTGCGCCTGGAGGTGGACCTGCACATCGCCACCTGCTCCGGCAGCGCTCTGCAAAGCACGGTGACCTGCGCCAACCGGGCTGGCCTCGAGGTGACCGAGGCGGTGCTGGAGTCCATTGCCGCCGCCGAGGCCACGCTCTCGGCCGACGAGCGGGAGCTGGGCGTGTGCCTGCTGGACATCGGCGCCCACTCCAGCGATCTGACGGTGTTCTTCGAAGGTGCGGTTGCGCATACAGCTTCGGTTCCCATCGGCGGGCAGCATTTTACCAACGACCTGGCAGTGGGCCTGCAGATACAGTTGGCCCAGGCTGAAGAACTCAAGCGCCAGTACGGCCACTGCGTGGTGACGGCGGTGCCGCAGCAGGCGGAGATCGAAATCTCGAACCCCCAGCCGCAATCCCTGCGCCTGCGCGCCATTGCCGAGATCCTGGAGCCGCGGGCCCGCGAGCTTCTCTACTTTGTCAAGGAAAGCCTGCGCCAGGGCGGGGTGGTGGATGCGCTGGGCGCCGGTTGCGTGCTCACCGGCGGCGGAGCCATGCTGCCCGGCATCCTGGAGGTCACAGAAGACCAGTTGCGGGTTCCGGCACGGACCGGAATGCCGGTGCGCCTGTCGAATATGCCCGGCGAACTGGTCCATCCCAGTTTTGCCACCGCCATTGGAATGCTTTTGTATGCCCACCGCACGCGGGTGACCAGGGCGGCCGAAAGCAACAGTCTGCGCGCCAAACTGCGCGCCATCTTTGCAGCCAGTTTTTAACCGTCAACGTTTTCAGACACCATCAGGAGGTCCGAGCCGCAATGGAACATGAGAAGAATCAAGCCGGGGAGATGCGTATTCAGTATTATGAAGAGCCGGTGCGCGGAGCGCGCATCAAGGTGATTGGCGTGGGCGGGGGCGGCGGCAACGCCGTAAACCGCATGATCCAGGCGCGCCTGGAGGGCGTGGAGTTTATCGCCGCCAACACCGACGTGCAGGCGCTCAAGCTGTCGCAGGCGCCGGTCAAGCTCCAGCTTGGGGTGCGGCTCACCAGCGGCCTGGGCGCGGGCGCCAACCCCGACGTGGGCCGGCGCGCGGCGCTCGAAGACTCGGAAAAGATCATCGAGGCACTGGAAGGGGCCGACATGGTCTTCGTCACCGCCGGCCTCGGCGGCGGCACCGGCACCGGCGCCGCGCCAGTGATCGCCTCGCTGGCCAGCGAGATGGGCATTTTGACCGTGGCCGTGATTACGCGTCCCTTTGCCTTTGAAGGCAAACGGCGGCTGCAGCAGGCCGAGCGCGGCCTCAAGGAGCTGCTCGAGAGCGTGGACACCATGATCGTGATCCCCAACGAAAAGCTGCTGGCGGTGGCCAGGGACGCCGGCTTCTTTGAGAGTTTCCGCATCGCCGACGACGTGCTGCGCCAGGGGGTGCAGGGCATCAGCGACATCATCACCATCTCCGGCATCATCAACCGCGACTTTGCCGACGTGAAGACGACCATGGCCGGCATGGGCCACGCGGTGATGGGCACGGCGGTGCGCTCGGGCTCGAATCGCGCCATCGAGGCGGCCCAGGCGGCCATGGCTTCGCCGCTGCTGGAGGCCGGCGCCATCGACGGCGCGCGCGGCATCCTGATCAACATCACCGGCTCCAGCTCGCTCAAGCTCTCCGAGGTCAACGAGGCTTCGTCGCTGATTCAGTCCTCCGCGCACGAGGACGCCAACATCATCTTTGGCGCCGTGCTGGACGAGAAGATGGGCGAAGAGGTCAAGATCACGGTCATCGCCACGGGCTTCCGCGACCAGATGCCGGAACGGCGGGCGCGCATGCTGAGCGTGGGAGACGAGCCGGTGGTTTCAGTGCCGGTGATGGCGCCCGGCAACTGGCTGCACGAGCCTGCCCCGGCCCCCGCCGTCGCGGCCGCGCAAGCGCCGGCTCGCTTCCTGAGCCAGGACGAAGAAGCGGAAGAAGAGGCGGCCGAGGAGGCAGAGGACGACGAGGCGTTCTTTTTCGCATCCTCGGCGGCGACGGCTGTAGCCACCACCTTCAGCGTGGCGGCTCCCGCGGTGCAGGCTGAGGTCGTAGCCGCCCCTGAGTTTGGGTTCGAGGAGCCGGAACTGGTGGCTGCGCCTGCCAGGCCGCAGTTCGCCGAAATGGACGAGGAACCGTCGTACACCCCGCTGCCCAGGGACTACGCTTCGGACTTCGGCGGCGGACCGTCGAGTCAGGCTGAGGCGAACGAGTACCGCGCCCAACCGGCAGCGGCGCCCTTCCCTGAAGCCACGGAAGAGGCGGAGCGGGACCTGGATACGCCGACATTTATGCGCCGGTTGCGGTTCTAGGAGGTCGTTTTGGGAATCCCGGCGCGGGGCTTGCCCTTTTGGAATTCGGCACCAGGGCTCGATTCGTGCAATATAGCTCTAAGGCGTATAGTTCAAATTAGCTTTAATGAACGAAGCGATCCCCAGAAAGTGGAATGGTGGTCGTATTGTCATTCTGGCTAGTGTGGAGGTAATCAACTGCCGCTTTTCCGGGTGACGGAGATCGCATTCGGGATAGAAAGGTTGCAGTTAAAGTGAACCCATTCGCGGCAGGGACAGAAAGCAACCCGCGGAATGGCCGATTAGCAGGAAGTGCGCCGCCCACGGGCAGACGTACGGCACGAACTTCATGGTTGAGAGGATTTGCTGGATGAAGCTACCGCGCGTTTGGGGATTTGGATTGGTTCTAATCGGTTTCGGCATGGGCAGTGCCTGCGCGGCGGCGTTGAACGCTCCGCACACGCTGCACCACGCCAAGGCGGCCGAGTCTCACCTGGCAGAGCCTCATCGCGGCAGCGGCCATCACGTCGCGGCGCATGTTGCCGGGCCGGCAGCCAGGTCCACAATGGCCCGTGCCGGAACAACCCACGCCGCGGCAAAAGCCTGGCCCGCCGGGCACGAAGCCAGGCTGACCTCACGAGGCCAGGCCAGAGCCAGCATGCGCCGCGTAACTCTCACCTCCCGCCCCCATCGCTACTATGAGCGTTTCAGCGCCAGTTCCTTTGCCAACGGAGACATCTTTGCCGGCGACCTGGCGGGCGGCGAGGACCCGGTGGTTCGCCAGGCGGCCATCGATGCGCTGGGCGACATGAACGGCACCGCCGTGGTCATCGACCCGTCCAACGGGCGCATCCTGGCCATGGTCAACCAGAAGCTGGCGCTCTCGCCCGGAGCCGAGCCCTGCTCGACCATCAAGATCACCGTGGCCATGGCCGCGCTCTCCGAGGGCCTGGTCACGCGCGACACGCCGGTGCAGTTGGCCGGCTTCCGCATGAACATGACCGACGCGCTGGCCAAGAGCAACAACCTCTACTTCGAGGAACTGGGCAGGGAACTGGGCTTTGAGCGCGTCCGGTACTACGCCAACCAGTTTGGCCTGGGCGAGCTGGCCGGTTACAACATCGACGGCGAACAGTTGGGCGTCTATCCCGATAAGGAGCTGCCCGCCTCGGAAGGCGGCGTGGCCCGCATGTGCAGCTTCGGCCAGGGCGTCTCCATGACCCCGCTGCAACTGGGCGCGTATGTGGCAGCCCTTGCCAACGGCGGAACTCTCTTCTACCTGCAGCACCCCACCACCCCTCACGATGTGGCGGCCTTTGAGCCCAAAGTGAAGCGGACTCTGGACATTGCCAAATACGTGCCCGACCTGCAGGACGGCATGGCCGGCGCGGTCGAGTATGGAACCGCCCGCAGCCTCCGCGCCACCTTCCGCGAGCTGCCGGTGTTCGGCAAGACCGGGACCTGCTCGGACAATGGAACCCGCTTCGGCTGGTTTGCCTCCTACTCCGACTCGCCCCAGGGCAGCCTGGTAACGGTCTTCTTCCTTGAAGGCGGCCGGCCCACGTTCGGCCCCCGCGCGGCTGAGCTGACCGGCATTTTCTACAAGAATCTGTGGGACCGCAACTACTTTGCGGACAAGGGCCAACAGACTGCCCAGGCCAGGCCGCCGGTTTCCGCGGCGCAGCCTTCCGCACAGCAGCCTTCCGCGCGGCAGGCTGCCCCGCCGCAGGCTGTTCAGTAGGTCGTTCGAACCGGTTCCAACGCTCCGCCAAGAAGCCGCCTCCGGGCGGCTTTTCTGGCATTTGTGCACTAATTTCCTTTGCGTGAAGCCAATTCCCAACTGGATCATCGGATAGGATGAGACCCTCCCCAGTCTCTCTCGCCGTCCACCGGCCGGCAGACGAGAAAGGACGGTCTGATTCCCTTTAAGCGAAGACAGTACCCTCCCCATGGCTTTGCCGGAACACATTCTGCTGATGTACGGCTACCTGCTGCTTTTTACCTGGGTTTTGGTGGAGCAGTTCGGTATCCCGCTGCCCGCCATGCCGGTTCTGCTGGCCGCCGGCGCGCTCTCCGCCGAGCACGAGCTCAGCTTTACCGTGGCACTCGCGGCCGGGCTGGCGGGATGCCTGATTGCCGACATTGCCTGGTTTTTTCTCGGCCGCAGGTACGGCCACCATGTGCTGCGCATCTTGTGCAAGCTGTCGCTGGAGCCAACAGTGTGCGTCCGCCGCACGCAGGATTCCTTTGGCCGCCGCCGCGCCGTCACGCTGATGATTGCCAAGTTCGTGCCCGGCCTGGCCACGCTGGCCGCTCCGGTGGCCGGACAGAACGGCATGGGCTTCGGCCGTTTTCTGGTCTTCGACGGCATCGGGGCCACGGCCTGGGTGGGCGCTCTGCTCACCGCGGGCCGCTTTTTTGGCGACCTGCTCAAGCGCGATCCCCGCCTGCTGGACTGGGCGGGAAAGTTCTCGGGCGCGCTGCTGATCCTGGGCATTCTCGTCTTCTTTGTGGGCCGCGTCGTCCGCCGCCGCATGGTGATCAAGAAGCTGGTGGCCGCGCGGCTGGAGCCGGAGGAGCTGAAGCAGCAGCTCGATGCCGGCGAATCGGTTTACATCGTCGATCTGCGCCATCCGCTGGAGCTGTTAACAGACCCCTTCACCCTGCCCGGCGCGCTCCACTTCTCGCCCGACTCGCTGGCCGCGCGACACCACGAGATTCCCCGCGACCGCGACATCGTGCTCTTCTGCACCTGCCCCAGCGAGGCTACCGCCGCCAAGACGGCGATGACCCTGCACAAGCTGGGCATCGAGCGCGTGCGCCCCTTGCGCGGCGGCTACCACGAGTGGAAGCGGCTGGGATTTCCGCTGGATGCAGTTGCGCCTGCCACGCCAGCCGCAAAGTGACCGCTGCAGCGCGCCGCCCGGCGAACCTACGCCCCAACAAACAGAGCCGCTATGCTGGCTCCGATGGGTGACCCGATCCCGCTGCAAGGGTCGGGGCCAGGTGCTGCGTCATAAAGCCCGTTGCTTCCCACGGTGATGTCGTTGAAGGCTCCCTGGTTCTGCCAGAGTATGGGCGTCACAAACCCGAGCTTGTTTCCGAAGGAGGCAAACAGTCCGGCATAGAGAGGGGCCACCGCGCTGGTTCCGCCCACTACCGCTTGCGAGCCGTGGACAACGATTTCGTAACCCGTGTTTGGGTCCGCGTCCGCGCAGACGTCGGGGACCATCCTGCCGCTCCCATACTGGGTGTTTGCGGGCGCGGGCGGCGCGCCAATCTGGAACGCCTGCACCGGGAAGACGGTCGAGTAGCCGCCGCCCGTTCCTTCACCGTTGGTCTGGCCGGGATTGTCGTTCCAGACCGTTTCCTGCGTCGGAGTCTTGTTGGTCCCTCCACAGCCGACCACATGCGGGCAGGAGGAGGGACAATCCACATTGGCCGGGGTCGGTCCGCCGTCGCCGGAGTCGTTATCCCCGGCCGCGCCAAACACGATCATTCCGCCGGCAGTTGCGGTTTGCGCGATCGATTCCATCTGTTCCGCCGCGGCAGTGCCCCAGTTGGCTTCGTCTGAGCCCCAGGAGATGGAGCACACATCGCATCCATCGGCGCTTGCTTTTTGAACGGCAGTTCCGATGTCCTGCGACCAGTAAACGCGGATGGTGGCCGCCTGGCCGGTTGCGGCATAGTAGGCCGCTCCGGACACCTGGATATCGAGGGCGACCTCGTAGTCCGGATCGTCCGCGGAACCGACGTTCTGGTTGGGGCTGTTTTGTGTGCCGTCCACCGAGACATCGGTGATTTGCGGCGAGGGCTGGCCGATGGACTCGAAAAACAAGTCCATGTCGGATTGCACCCAGCCGCCGCCCAGTTCAACAATGGCGATCACGCCGCCGCCGGCGAGGCCGGTGGGCCAGTTGTAGGCCGCGCAGAGAGCGGGCAGCGTCCACGGACCAGCAGCGGGGGCAGCCGCGGCGGCATGGGCAGTGATAGAGGAAGTGTTCCTCAGCTTGTAATAGGGCCTGACCTGGTACCTGGGGGAAGGGGACATGGGAAGCTCCTTTTTTCGTCTTACCTGAGTTGTGCGTGAAGCATGCCATATCGTTTCAAGAGAGGACAAGAGAATTTCCGGTGATTTTTTGGCGGAACTGGCCCCCGCCAGCATGCGTTTCCCCAATTCGTCAGACCGTCGCATGAACCCGCTCAAACCCATTAAGCTGGAAGGTTGAGTGCGGCTCTCACCGCACGGGAGCAAAAACCTTGGCCTACGACGATTTGCGCGACTGGATCAGGACCCTCGAAAAACACGGCGAACTGAGGCGCATTGGCGAAGAAGTCTCGCCGGAGCTCGAAATTACGGAAATCACCGACCGCGTGTCGAAAATTGGAGCGGGGATCGGAGCGCGTCAGAGTGCCGGCGGGCAGGGAAGTCCTGCTGCGCAAGAACACGCTCCCGGCGGCCCGGCGTTGCTGTTTGAGAACGTGAAAGGCCATCCCGGCCACAAGGTCTTCATCAACCAGTTTGGCAGCGAGCGGCGCATGGCGCTGGCTCTCGGCGTCGAGCGGCTGGATGAGATTGCCGAGCGCATCCGGGGGCTGATGAACGTGAAGGCGCCCGCGGGCCTGTTCGACAAGCTCAAGATGTTGCCGCAACTGGGCGCGCTGACCAGCGCCTTCCCCAAGACCGTGAGCGCCAAAGAGGCCCGCTGCAAGGAAGTCATTCTCCGCGACAACTTCGACCTCAATGTCTTCCCCATCCTCAAGTGCTGGCCGCACGACGGAGGCCGGTTCATCACTCTGCCCTGCGTGCACACCCGCGATCCCCGCAACGGCAGGCGCAACATCGGCATGTACCGCATGCAGGTCTACGACGGCCGGACCACCGGCATGCACTGGCAGCGGCAGAAGGTAGCCGCGGAGCACTATCGCGAAGCATTGCGCGCGGCGGCGTCTTCGGCTTCGGATGCCGATCCCAGGACGGCCCGCGTGGCAGCCATGGCGGAGTCGGCCGGCGGCGCGGTCGCCATTCCCGTCGGTCCCATCGGCGGCATGCCGCAGGTAGCCATGGGCAACCTGAAAGGCTCGCGCCTGGAGGTTGCCGTATCGATCGGCACCGATCCAGCCACCACTTTTTCCGCCATCGTGCCCGCGCCGCCGGAGGTGGAGGAGTTCATGATTGCCGGCTTTCTGCGCGGCAAACCGGTCGAAATCGTCAAGTGCGAGACGGTCGATCTCGAAGTCCCTGCCCACGCCGAGATCGTCCTCGAAGGCTACGTGGAACTGGGCGAGCTGCGCAGCGAGGGTCCCTTCGGCGACCACACCGGCTTCTACACCCTGACCGACCAGTACCCGGTCTTCCACCTCACCTGTATTACCCATCGCAAGGACCCCATCTATGCCGCCACCATCGTGGGCAAGCCGCCCATGGAGGACGCCTGGATGGGCAAGGCCGTCGAACGCATCTTTCTGCCGGCGATGAAGTTGACCATCCCCGAGATCGTGGACATTCATCTGCCCGTCGAGGCAGTTTTTCATAACTTGATGTTAGTTTCGATCCGCAAGAGTTATCCCGGCCAGGCGCGCAAGGTGATGAACGCCATCTGGTCGCTGGGCCAGGCCATGTTCACCAAAGTCATCATCGTGGTGGACGAGGACTGCGATGTGCAGGACGTGGGCGAAGTGGTGCTGCACGTGGCCAACAACATCGACCCCGAGCGCGACATTCAATTCACGCTGGGCCCGGTGGACTCGCTCGATCATGCCTCGCGGCTGCCCAACTACGGATCGAAGATGGGCATCGACGCCACGCGCAAGTGGAAGGCAGAAGGATTCGAGCGCCTCTGGCCGGCGATGATCGAGATGGACTGCGGGACCAAAGCCAGGGTGGATGCGCTGTGGGAGAAGCTGGGGTTGTGAACCGGACTTCTGGTTGTGCGTTATGATGCAATTGGAAGAGTATTCTGAATGATTCTGCTCGATAATCCCATTCCGCGCGATTGGCTTGACTGGACGAATGCCTCCGTTGGCGGCGTAGGATTGCTTCTCACCATAGCTGCCATTGTTCAAGCGACTGGTGCAAAGCGGGCAGCAAAAGAGGCCAGAGAGGCGATTTGGCAGCGGGAGGCGTCGGACTCATTTTCCGAGTTGGGAGGGCTTGCCGGAGAACTCGTTCAGTTGCTCCAGTTTGAGAGACCGAGCGAGGCTGCGGTCCGAGTTCGGGATTTGTTGGCCCATATTCCACGGGATCGCGCCCGTTTTGCACGTTTCCTTGCCGCCGATTCAGATAAACTGAAAGCGGTGGAGGCCGTATTCCGGAAACTTGCCCTCCAGCTTTCCGCCCCAGGGTTCTTGGAGAAGAAGGACGAGTTCCAGGCGGCAGTTCAGGAAGTGCTCGGAGCAAACAGTGTGTTAAGCGAAGTTTATGGACGTTTGTTGGCTCGATTGGATGAGGAGGGAAAATGAGCGATAAGGCAGAAGAGCTGGCCAGGCAACTCCTCGAGAAGACAGAGAGTGGGAAGTTGCTTTGGACCTTCGTCCCAGAGGCAATATCTGGCGGTGATTGGTTAGAATCGGAAAAATTCCGCACCGATCTGGACGATGGTTTTTCATTCTTCATCAGGCGACGTGTCAACGGTGACAACAAGATCTTGGATTTCGAGTTGTCACAGTCTGGTAGAGTTGTTCTGTCGGCCCAGTCCAGGAATAATGTTCCTATTGGCCCTGTAACTCGAAAACTCCTTGAGATTAGGAGGGGCTTTATTAGTCCTGACGATAAGGAAAAACTTGCCGAGCCAGTTGATGAACCCATCCTTGCGCGTTTTAGACTTTTCAGCGATCTGTTTCACGCTGCGCGAAAGTGTGCGATGAGCGGGGACCAGACCATCGAAAAGGTGCAGCAGCTTCTCGAACGGCTGGGGTAGGTCAATTTGTGGCCGGTGCCCCAGTTCCGGATTTTCGGACCTGGGATACCCCCCGGCTTCGCCACCCCAACCAGCGTTTGTCTGACCACTGACCACTGTCCACTGTCCTCAGGCTGCGGTAGCTACTTTCTTCGGCCTGCCGCCCTTACGGCCGTTCGCTCTTGACGCCCGCGCCTTCGCGGCGCTCCGGACTTTGCCGCCCAGCTCTCCCAGGCGCGCGGCCATCCATCGTTTCGATCCGAAGAACCCTTCCAACAGCGCCGGAATGTACAAGTCGGCGTCCAGCGCGGGGAAGTGAAGGCCGAAGCCCGGCGGGTCAATCTCGATCTCCCGCAACTGTTCCCACGTGGCCTTCTCCAGCCCTTGAGCATCGCGCGGCGAGAAGGAAATCTCCAACCCAGTGCTCAGGCGCACCACAACGCGCCCGATGCGGCGATCGTAGCGGGCGCTGAGGGCGTGGGGAATTGTAGCCAGCATCTCTTGCCCTCTGCGGTTGGCTTCCAAGAATTCTTCATGCTTGTCCATGTATTTCCTCCCATGCCATGCAAAGATTGGCGATGTGATCCAGCAACTTCGCTTGGATGTCGTATAACTGGTGATCTGAAAAACCGAAATTTGCCCGCAAACTCAGTGGGCCAGCCGGACAATTCAAGTTGAAAATGGCGCTGTTTCCCTGCCCGATGACGTGAACGTGCGCCGGCCAATGATCGTTGGGGTAGATAACGACTCGCAAACTCCCCAATCGCAAGACGGTTGGCATGAGCGAAGTGTACCATAAACCTGAGCGGTTAGGATAGAGTCCGGACCATAGTAGTTCACTGTAGGCCCGGGCGTTCTAAGTCCGGACTTTCGGACCTTGGGAAATGTGAGCCTCGCAGTAGCCCTCTCTGCGATACCCTAAACTCATGCGGGCAGTCTCCTCCTGGCTTCTCCATGGCTTGATTGCAGCAATGTTGGCCGTTGCAGCGCCCCTGTCTGCCCAGCAGCCCGATCCCTTCCGCTGGATGGACTTCCACTCCGCGAAGGACCAGGACATTATCGTCTGGGTCACGCGGTCGCTGGAACCGGAAAAGTGGACGGCGATTCGCGAGATCGGCGTCCAGTACGATGCGGCGCTGGTGGTCACCACGCTGCGCGCCACGCCGCAGTCGCCGGCCAACGCGGATACCTTCGCCGTGTGGAGCGTTTCGCTCACCAATCATTTGCTTACGCCCATCCTCAAGGGCGTTAACCTGCGCTGGCTCGACTGGATGACGCTTGCCGACGGCGGCCCGCAGGAGCTGGCCGCACTCTACGACAGTTGCGGCGAGTGCGCGGCAGACACTTACTTCACCGCCTTTCACTACGACATGCGGGCGCACCTTTGGGCGGCTCGGTGGATGCGCGGCGGGCAGGGAGCGCCCATCTGGACCGCCAACGCGCCGGCCGGCGTGGCCTGGACCCAGATCTACGCGGGGCTGGCCGAGCCCAATGGCCGCGAACTTGTGGGCACCTGGAACCACTTCGACTACGGCAAGGAGAAACCGGCCGAGGACTTTGTTTACCGCTACGATCTGGACCCCTTCAGCGGTCTGGAGCGGACGCAACTGCTCAGCGGCAAGGACGCCGACGCCATGAAGCTGCGCCTCTGCCGCGGGCAGGACGCGCTCCCAGGGCTGGCGCGCGGGCAGGACGCGCCACTCTGCCAGCAGCTTGTGAATCCGCGCCCCGAGCGCAAGCCCGTCACCACCCCGCCGGCCCACAACCGCGGCCAGTCCATGCCGCCGGGAAGCCGGCATTGATCCCCATTGCGTAATGGTCAATAGAGGACTGTCTGGCCCCGCACGCTTCGGCTAACATTCGAATGAAATGGAGCGTGAAAAATGAGATTTTTCTTCAGTCCTGGGCGATTGGCCTTGTTTGCCCTGGCAGCCGTACTTTGCACCGCAGGATGCCACAAGACTCCAACCCAGATTGCCAAGGATACCAACCAGGCGGGCACGCAGGATCAATCGACAGATCCGGCAGCCGCCAATCTGGCCCCTGTCGAGGCAGCCGCGAATCCCGCCGCGCCCGGCTCCCCGGCTGCCAGTCCGGCAGCCGGTTCGGCCCCGGCCCCGGCACAGGCCCCGGCCCAGGCATCATCCGCATCTTCTGAAGCGCAGAGCGCTCAGCCGCCAGTTCCATGCGTCTCGCCTACCCAGGTTTTGGGAGAGGCTTCGGCTGATCCGAGCACCGGCGAGCGGGCTGAAACTTACGCTCCCCAGGCCCCGCCGCCGTTGCCTGAATACGACCAGCCTCAGGCTCCCGGCGACGACTACCTGTGGACCCCCGGCTACTGGGGCTATGCTCCAACGGGCTATTACTGGGTGCCTGGCGTGTGGGTCGAGGCTCCCTACGAGGGCGCCCTCTGGACGCCCGGTTACTGGGGCTTCTGGAATAACCGCTACGGCTTTTACCGTGGCTACTGGGGCCCGCACATCGGCTACTATGGCGGCATCAACTACGGCTTTGGCTATGTCGGCTTCGGCTACCAGGGCGGTTACTGGGGCGGCGGCCACTTCAACTACAACCGCTCGGTCAACAACATCAACACCTCCGTGGTACACAACGTTTACAGCCGCGCAGTCGTCGGCAACACCAACAGCACCCGTGTGAGCTTCAACGGCGGATCGGGTGGTATCCAGGCGCGGGCACGGCCTGCGGAACTGGCGGCGCTGCATGAACAGCATGCTGCGCCCATGAGGGCACAGCTCCAGAATGAGCGCGCTGCAAGCGCCAATCGCGCCCAGTTTGCCAACGTCAATCATGGCCGCCCGGCCAACGCGGCCATTAGCCGGCCCCTTGCTGCCGACCGCAACGTGAGGACCCCCGCGACGGTGCAAGCGCGCAATCAGGCTGAATCGCAGCAGCGGGGCGCGTCCGAGGGGCGTCCAACGGCTGCTGAACCAGCCCGCGGCAACGCAGCGCCCCGGAATGAACCTTCCAGGGCGGAACCGGCCCGGCCCGAGTCCAGGCAGGCCTCTCCGCAACGGCAATCGGTCCCGCAGCGGCAGGCCGCTCCACAACGAGAATCGGCTCCGCAACGAGAATCGGCTCCGCAACGGCAATCAGCCCCGCAGCGGCAGGCCGCTCCGCAACGAGAATCGGCTCCGCAACGAGAATCGGCTCCGCAACGGCAATCAGCCCCGCAGCGGCAGGCCGCTCCGCAAAGACAGGCCGCTCCGCAACACCAGGCTGAGGAGCGCCCGAAGAAATAGCGTCGTACTGAGCATCCCCGCCGGTCTCTGCGAGAGTCGGAGGAAAGGGGCCGGAGGACTAGCGCAACCAGACTGCAACGCAAGAGCCGGAAACCCGCAGCCAGCGCGGCCTCGTGCGCAAAATGCATGGGGTCCGCTCGAGCACGGGCAAAGAAAACAACCTGAGCAGCATCCAATCCTTCCTGGAGAGTGAATATGAGCCGTTTTCTCAGATTTGGACCCATCCCGGTGCTTGCCCTGGCGGTCCTGCTTTCGACCGCCGGATGCAAATCGAAGCAAGACCAGAACACCGCCAATGCCAACCCGGCCGTCGCGCAAGATTCTTCTTCCGATCCCGCGGCGGCCAACGTGGCCCCCGTTTCGACCGATACCAGCGCTCAGGCGCCTGCATCCTCCGGCGGCCAGCAGAGCGCTCCGCCACCTGAGGTGGCCGGCTCCTCTGCCCAGGCGCCGGACCAGGGTTCGGAGGATTCCGGTTACGGAGAGGAGCCGGTAGCCACCGCTCCCCAGCCGCCGCCGCCCTTGCCCGACTACGAACAGCCTGCGGCTCCCGGCGACGATTATCTCTGGACCCCCGGCTACTGGGGCTATGCTGCAACCGGCTATTACTGGGTGCCCGGGGCGTGGGTTCAGGCTCCCTACCAGGGCGCGCTCTGGACCCCCGGCTACTGGGGCTGGGCGCACAATCACTACGGCTTCTACCGTGGCTACTGGGGTCCGCACATCGGCTACTATGGCGGGGTCAACTACGGCTTCGGCTACGTGGGCGCCGGCTACCAGGGCGGCTACTGGAATACCGGGCACTTCTACTACAACCGCGCGGTCAACAACATCAATGTCACCGTGGTGCACAACGTCTACAACCACACGGTCATCAACAGCGCGATCAATGCTCATGTGAGCTTCACTGGCGGATCGGGTGGCATCCAGGCGCGTCCGAGGCCCGCGGAACTGGCGGCGCTGCGTGAGCCCCATGCTCCGCCCATGAAGGCCCAGATTCAGATTGAACATGCGGCCAGCACCAATAAGGCCCAGTTTGCCTCCGTCAATCACGGCCGCCCGGCCAGCGCGGTCCTCAGCAAGCCGCTTGTGGCCGATCGCGACGTGCATCCCGTGGCCCCGCCTGCGGTACACACCCCGCCTGCTGTGCAAGCGCACGGGCCTGCGGAAGCGCGCCCCAACGCCGCTGAAGCGGGACATGGCAAGGAAGCGGCCCGGCCGGAAGCCGCGGCCCGCCCTGCACCGCACGCCCAGCCGGCGGCCAACAAGGCACGGCCTGAGGAACGGTCGGCTCCCAGCAAGGCTGCTCCGGAAAAGCCTGCACCGCACGCCCAGCCGGCGGCCGGCAAACCAAAGCCTGAAGAAAAGTCCGCGCCTGGGAAGGCAGCTCCGCAACGGTCTGCTCCGGAAAAGTCAGCGCCCGGACGTGCAACTCCGCAAAAGGCTGCGCCGCATGAGCAAGCCAAGCCGGCACAGCCGAAACATGAAGAGGAGAAGCCCCGCTGAGTTCCTGGGGCGTCAGGGCGAAGGGTGCGCAATCACTCAGCCGTCAGAACCCGGATGGCCACCAGATCGCGCACCCAGCGGGCAGGGCGTCTCTCGCCAGTAGCTACAAGCTGAAGGGGCCCACTCGCCGCAATGGGTTTGCCGTCCAGGGTGTCGGCGACCATCACCGTGGCGTCGTGCACGTCGGGGTTGACCTCGGCCACGGCGTAGACCGCCTTGTAGCCGTCTGAACCCTCGGCCACCAGATACAGCCTCAGATCCTTGCCGTGCGGCTTGTCCGGCACGCCCAGGGGTTTGAGCAGGTCAATCAGCGGCACGCCGGAGTAGTTCTGGTAGGCGTTGATGTGCTGGTTGCAGACGGTCAGGGTCTTGTGCGGCAGAGCGGCCAGCGTGGCCTGGGTCCACTCGGCGGACTTGTCCCCGAAGGTAATCTTCAGCGGACCGGCCGGGAACGAAGGCTTGCCCATATCCATGCCTTTGCCCTGGCCCATGTCCATGCCTTTGGCCATGCCCATGTCTGTGCAACCGCATGTGCACTTGCTCATGTCCATGCTCTTGCTCGGGCCCGTGGCCATGCCGTTCATTTGACCCGCCTGGGCCGGTTGCGGCTGGCTCTCAGCCGGCGTCTGCGCAGTCGCCGCTCCCACGCCCAACCCAAACAGGAAAGCTGCCGCCCAAACCCTCATCCGCATCGTGAATCCCTCCCCGAATTCATCGTATACTGGCCTCATGTCGATCATGGGCAACATTGCCGGCATTGCCAAGGGGATGAGCATCACCTTCGGGGAGATGCTGGAACCTACGCAGGTGGAGAACTACCCGGACGGCAAGGGCCCTCTGCGCGGAGCGGTCTTCGAGCAGCGCTTCCGCGGCGCGCACGTGTTGCAGCGCGACGAGAACGGCCTGGAGAAGTGCGTGGCCTGCTTCCTGTGCGCCGCGGCCTGCCCCGCGAATTGCATCTTCATCGAGGCCGCGGAAAACACCGCCGAGCAGCGCATCTCCTCGTCGGAACGCTACGCCAAGGTCTATAACATCGACTACAACCGCTGCATCTTCTGCGGCTACTGCGTGGAAGCCTGCCCCACCGACGCGATTACCCACGGCCACGGCTTCGAGTTGGCCACGCTGAACGCCACCAACCTGGTCATGCGCAAGGAAGATATGCTGGTGCCGGTCGAGGCGCTGACGGCAAGGTGACGCATTGGCCCTGTGCGACTGGCGCGGATAATTTATGATCTATAACTTACTCGTCAATTGTCTTATCGTCTTAGCCGGGTTCTCATTGTTTGTAAGGCAGTAATTTCATGCCTTCTATGAAAATCTTGACGGCAGATTCGAGTAGAAACTGCTTCTTGGGTAGGTAATCCTTGAGGCTCGGCTTGATTGCCGTTTTGTATGCCTTGATTACCTGAGACGTAACGTCCTCGCATTGGTTTCGCAATATCGCCTCGAAGAGGACCGAGTATTGCCTCGCATAAATCTCTTTGTCTTTCGCTACGGCCGTGCGTAAATGATAGTTCAGTCGTGCAAAGTCTGCACTAAACCCAGGACCCTGCAGGAGTATTTTTAGACGATCCAAGTCAGTAGATTTGACCGCTGCGCCGTCGATGAAGAACATTTCGCCTTCGTCGAATGGGAAAACAACGTCTTCCATTAGTCTTTCCCATGGGAGGCTTATCTGGATCAAAGGCCCAGGTCTGTCTTTGCGTACTGCGTAAAGAGCAAACTTGCGATCATCTGTTTCTTGCGATTCATCTGACATTTCGTACTCCTTGCCTCTGCGTAAAGAGAGGACGCTTGGATGGCACCTTCAGCGAGTTTACCGAGCCCTCCGCGCCAAATGCTGCTGGTCCAGTGCTTGCCGCAGCAGCGATTTGATGACGGCCTGTCGGCTGATGTTCAGTTCCTTGGCCGTTTGATCGAGTTCCTGAAGCATGGGAAGAGCAAAGTCCACATTCACCCTCTGAATCGGCGGCATCATTTTGCCTTTATTAGTGAAAAAGCGCGAGATGTTCAGCCCGCTGTCTGCGAGGTCGGCGATCTCATCGGCGGTAGGCGGCTTAGGGGATTCAAGTGTTTTCGGCATACAATTTCTCCTCTTCACGGGTCGATTTCCATAGCGTGATCAGGTGGTAAAACTCGCCCTCCTCATCCTCACGAATCTCAAAGATGAGCGAATACAACCGCTGTTCTACCCATCCGATCGCACGGTATTGTTCGGGCAAGTCCGACCGTTGATCGAGGTAGTAGGGGCGGTCAAAAATCTTCTGCGCCTCTTCAAAGCCGATGCCACGACGGGGATTCTCCCTCAACCGCTGGCTCTTCTGCGGATCGAAGTGAAAGCGCATATGTATAACTGTTATACCTTTTTCAATGCAAATGCAAGTGAAAAATGCGCAGAGATGTGTGCCGGTAAATGGCCGATTCACAAACCATTTATCCTATTGAGTGTTGGCCGCGTTCCCCGTTTTTCCGGCGGCCGATGAGGACAGGAGGGGTTTTGGCGGATTTTCTTTCAGAACTGAAGCGGCGCGTGCTCGTCTACGACGGCGCGATGGGCACCAGTGTGCAGAAGCACAACCTCTCCGCGGAGGATTTCTGGGGCAAGGAAGGGTGCAACGAGCTGCTGGTGCTGTCGCGGCCGGACGTGATCCGCGCGATTCATGGGTCATTCCTCGAAGTTGGCTGCGATGTTATCGAGACCGACAGCTTCGGCTCGACCAGCATCGTGCTGGCCGAGTACGACTTGCAGGATCGCACCCGGGAACTGAATCTCGCCGCCGCGAAGCTGGCGCGCGAAGTGGCAGACGCCTTCTCGACCTCCGAACACCCGCGCTTTGTGGCCGGCTCCATCGGACCCACCACCAAGCTGCCCTCGCTGGGCCACATCGGCTACGACGCCATGGCCGCGGCCTATCGCGAGCAGGCCGAAGCGCTGATCGAGGGCGGCGTGGACGTGCTGCTGATCGAGACCTGCCAGGATTTGCTCCAGGCCAAGATCGCTTTGGCCGCCTGCCAGGACGCCATTCGCGACGCGCGCGAAGGCAAGATCCCCTCGACCGGATGCCCGCCGCGGCGGGTTGCACTTCAGGTGCAGGTCACGCTGGAAGCCACAGGGACCATGCTGCTGGGCTCGGAGATTGGCGCGGCGCTGGCTGTGCTCGAAACATTTCAGCCCGACGTGATCGGTCTCAACTGCGCCACCGGTCCCGCGGAGATGAATGATGCGGTCCGCTTCCTCTGTCAGAACTCGACCGTGCCCATCAGCGTGCTGCCCAACGCCGGCCTGCCGCAGAACGAGGGCGGGCACGCTGTTTACAAGCTCACGCCCGCGGAGCTGGCGGCTTATCTGCGCCGCTTTGTCTCCGAATACGGCGTGCAGGTCGTTGGCGGCTGCTGCGGCACCACGCCTGAACATCTGCGCGCTGTCGTCGAGGCGGTCCGTGGCCTCAGTCCCGCGCCCCGCGTGGTCACGCCGCAATCGGTCGCGGCCAGCGCCTTCTCCGCGCAGCCGCTCGAAGCCGACGCGCAGCCCATCGTCATCGCCGAGGAGATGAACACCACCACGCGCCTGGAGCACTTCCGCAACATGGTGCGCGCCCAGGACTACGACGGCATTCTCGCGCTGGCCAAGCGGCTGGTGGCCGAGGGCTCGCAGATGCTCGACCTGTGCTGCGCCATCGTCGGCGAGGACGAGGTGGGTTACATGAACGCGGTTCTGGAAAAGATCGCCACGCGTGTTACTGCACCCATCCTGGTGGATTCGACCGAGGCTAACGTCATCGAGGAGGCGCTCAAGCGCATTCCCGGCAAGCCCATCATCAACTCCATCAACCTTGAAGACGGCGAGAAGCGCACCAGCCTGGTGCTGCCCATGGCGCGCCGTTACGGGGCCGCGGTCATCGCGCTGACCATCGACGAACAGGGCATGGCGCTCACCGCAGACCGCAAGGTCGCGATTGCGCATCGCATCCACGATCTTGCGGTGAACAAATACGGTCTGCGCTCCGAGGACCTGATCTTCGATCCACTCACGCTGCCGATCTCAACCGGCCAGGAGGACTATCGTTCGGCGGGCGTTGAGACGCTCGAAGCGGTGCGTCGCATCAAGCTCGAGTTGCCGCGTTCACGCACGGTGCTCGGCGTTTCCAACATCTCCTTCGGGTTGAATGCCTACGCGCGCCGCGTGCTGAACTCGGTCTTCCTCAAGGAGGCCGTAGACCGCGGCCTGGACGCGGCCATCGTCAACTACTCGAAGATTTATCCGCTCTACAAGATTCCCGAAATCGAAGTCGAGCTGGCCCGCAAGCTCATCTTCCAGGCGAGTGATGGAACCGGCAGCGAACCGTTGCAGAACTACATGGCGCACTTCACAAGTCTGGGCAAGGGCTCTGTCGAAGAGGACGAGATCGAGGTCGAGAATCTCTCCACCGACGAGAAGCTCAAGCAGCTCATCATTCGCGGGGAGCGCACCATTGGCCACGGCGAGAACAAGCAATCGCTTGAAGAGGCTCTGGAGGCCGCTCTCACTACGTACACGCCGCTCGACCTGATCAACACCGTGCTGCTTGACGGCATGAAGACCGTGGGCGACCTGTTCGGCGCGCGCAAGATGCAGTTGCCCTCAGTGCTCGATTCGGCCGGAGTGATGAAGGCCGCGGTCGCGTATCTCGAACCGAAGATGGAGAAATCCGACGGCGGCGGCAAGGGGACCATGGTGCTGGCGACCGTGAAGGGCGATGTGCACGACATCGGCAAGAATCTGGTCGACATCATCCTTTCGAACAACGGCTATCGCGTGGTGAACCTGGGCATCAAGCAGCCCTCCGACTCGATCATCGCCGCCACGCGCGAGACGGGCGCGGACGCCATCGGTTTGAGCGGCCTGCTGGTCAAGTCCACGCTCGAAATGAAGTATGTGTTGCAGGATCTGGAGCGGCTGGGCCTCGCCGTCCCCGTCGTCTGCGGCGGCGCCGCGCTCACCCGCAAATATGTTGAAGAGGATTTGCGCAAGGAGTACGCGGGCCCGGTGTTTTATGCCGAAGACGCCTTTGCCGGATTGCACATCCTCACCGATCTGACGTCGCAGGACGTGGCCGTGCGCGAGGAGCGGGAGACGGAGGGCAAGACGGTGAAGGTCTTTGCCAAACGCAACGTGGAAACGCCCGAGCTGACCCTGGTGGAGCTGACCGCGGAGGGCCGATCGCCAGTGGTGGAGCGGGTATCCGCGATTCCCAAGCCGGCTTTCTGGGGCGCGCGCGTCTTCAAAAACTATAACCTCGACGAAATCTTTCCTTATCTCAACGAGACCGCGCTGTTCAAGAATCAATGGCAGCTCAAGACCGCCGCGCAGGGCGATTATCTGCGCCTGGTGGAAGAGAAGTACCGGCCGATTCTGCTGGAGCTTGAAGAAGAGGTAAAAGCAGCCGGCTGGTTCGAGCCCAAGTCGATCATCGGCTTCTATCCCTGCGCCGGCGACCGCGACGACCTGGTCGTCTTCGATCCCGAAGATCCGGAGCGCGAGCTGGAACGCATCACATTTCCGCGCCAGGCGCAGGGAAGGCGGCTTTCGATCGCTGACTTCTTCGAGCCGATTGGCGCCGCGCAACGCGATGTGGTGGGCTTTAGCATCGTGACCGTGGGCGATGAGGCCAGTAGGCAAACCGCAAGGCTCTTCGAGGCCGGCGACTTTACCAAGTATCTTTATCTGCACGGGCTTTCGGTGGAAACCGCTGAGGCGCTGGCGGAGCTGGTGCACAAGCAGGCGCGCGCGTTTCTCTCCATTGCGGGCGAAGACTCGCCGCGCATTAGCGATCTCTTCCATCAGAAATACCGCGGCTCGCGCTACTCGTTCGGCTATCCGGCCTGCCCGAATTTGGAAGACCAGACGAAGATTTTCCGCCTGCTCAAGCCCGAGGAGAACATCGGCGTGCGCCTCACCGAAGGCTTCCACCTGGAGCCCGAACAGAGCACCAACGCCGTCGTTGTGCACCATCCCCAGGCCAAGTATTTTGTGGTGTGAGGTTTGTACCCTATCCTCCGGCGCGAGCTATCCTGAAGCTCGGCGAGGATCAGCCCATGAGGCCAAAGCATTCCAGCAAGCCGGCGCAGCCAGGCACTTCGTCGCGCGGCTTCGACAAGGAGCTTGCGGAGCTGGAAGCGCTGGCTGAATCGGTAAGAGCCGGCCCCGCTCCGGACGCAGCCACAATCGAGCACCTGCGCAAGGCGCTGGCCCACCGCAACAACTTTCTGGTGGCCAAGGCCGCAAAGCTGGTTGCGGATGCGGAGGTCTTTGCGCTGCTGCCGGAGGTGCTGGCGGCATTCGACGGTTTCTTCGTCGACGCAGAGAAGACCGATCCGCAGTGCTGGGCGAAGAACGCGCTCTCGAAGGCGCTCGTCAAATTGGAGCACCGCCAAAAGGACGCTTACCTGCGCGGCCTGCGCCACCACCAGTTGGAACCGGTGTGGGGCGGTTCGTCGGATACGGCCGGAGCCCTGCGCGGCACATGCACGCATGCGCTGGTCGAGTGCCCCGGCATATCCGACGCTGAACTGCTGACGGCGTTGTTGGAACCGCTTGTGGATTCCGACAAGACCGTACGCGTGGAGGCGGCGCGGGCCATCGGACAGGTGGGCGGCGTGAGCGCCGCGCTCCTGCTGCGGCTGCGCGCGCTGCTGGGCAAGGACGAGCCCGAGGTGCTGGGCGCGGTCTACTCTTCGCTGCTCGCCGTTGAAGGCGCGCAGGCCATTGCGCTGGTTGCCAGTTACCTGGAGGAAGGTGACGACCTGGCTGCCGAAGCCGCTTTTGCGCTGGCCGACATGCGCACCCCTGAGGCTCTGGGGGCGCTGCTTGCGCGCCTGCGCGCCGGCGCCGATACGTGGTTCGGCTCGGTGCTGCTGAGCGCCATCGCGCTCACCCGTTTGCCTGCAGCGCTGGACTTTCTGATTGCGCTCATCGCGCGGGATGCGTTCGAAGCGCCCGCGGCCATCGAGGCCATCGGCCGCATCGCGCCCAGTACCGAGCTGCGCGCCCGCGTGGAGCAGGCCGTCGAGCAGGCCGGCAGCCCGCGGCTCAGGCAGGCCTTCCGGCAGCACCTGCCCGCAGTGCCGGAATGACACTCGCGGATTGAATTGGGCGGGCCGCGGTTTTGCACAGATCCGCTTTGCGTATAATTATCGCCGCTTGTGTAACAGTGGAATCACGGTAAGAACGGATCATGTGTGTCCTCCTCGAACGGCCAAGGGGCGATCGCTAAACGGCGAACGCTCTCTCGGCCGTTCGTTTTTTTCTATCCATACGCTTACCGATCAAAAGGGAAACAGGGAAGCGACCCAGCTGGCAGAGTGCGCTCGGACATCCGCTGTGCACAGGGTCCGGCCTGCCGCTTTGTCGATCCCATCCGTCCGCGTTTGACGCAGGGATTCCGACAGTGGTCTGATGGTTGCGGCGGGATGAGCGCAGCTTGCCCCGCTTCAAGATGGGGACGTTCGGAATGCGGGCAGGTGCGGCGATGCTGACGGCGGTTCTTTTGTCGGGTGCTTTGTTGTGCGGATGCGGTGGAGGCGGCAGCGTGGACGGGGGCCCCCCTCAAGGTCCACAGGCGGCCGCGCCCACCATCACCACCACCGCCGCGCAGAACGGCGCCGTGGTGGTAAGCCTGGCCTCCACAACTTCCGGGGCCACGATTTATTACTCCTTGGACGGCTCGACGCCCAGCGTGTCGTCGTCGCAATACCTGGCGCCGCTTCTGGTGGCCTCGAACCTGACGGTCAAGGCCATCGCCACGGCTTCGGGCGACTCGGCGAGCAGCGTCACCAGCCAGAGCTTCGCGCCCAACATCCCCTCGGGAACGCTGGTCTGGTCTGACGAGTTCTCGAACTCCACCAGCGCCAACGCGCAGCCCAATCCGCTGGTCTGGACCTACGACACCGGCAACAGCGGCTTCGGCAACCAGGAACTGGAGAACTACTGCGCCTGGGGTTCGGCTACGTCTCCGTGCAACCCGGCGAGCCCGAATGCGTATTTGGGCACCGACGGCTATCTGCACATCGTGGCCGAGCAGCCTTCGGCCGGCGTCTACACGTCGGCCCGTTTGAGGACCCAGGGCCTGTTCAGCTTCCAGTACGGACGCATTGAGGCGCGCATGATGCTGCCCGAGTCGCAAGGAATGTGGCCCGCCTTCTGGCTGCTGGGCAACAACATCGCCACCATCAACTGGCCGGCCTGCGGCGAGCTCGATGTGATGGAGCACATCGATGGAAGCAATCCGCAGAACGAGGGCTTCGACTGGGTGCAGGGATCGATTCATGGAACGGGGCTGAACGGCGGCATTCAATATCATCCGGCGGGGTTCTCCGCAGCCGCCTGGCATATCTACGGCATGATCTGGACTCAGGGACAGATTCAGTATTACGTGGACAGCCCGGCCAACATTTACGCCACCTTCACGCCCAGCACCCAGGCCGGGACATGGCCCTTCGACGCGGGTCCGCAGTTTGTGATCCTGAATCTGGCCGTTGGCGGAGATTGGCCCGGTTCCCCCAACGCCACCACCGTATTCCCCTCGCAGATGGTGGTGGACTACGTGCGGGTGTACACCAACTGAAAGGGCGAAGGCGGCCGTTCCCGCATATTCCCGCTTTAATTCCCGCAAATGACCTTTGGATCGCCTTTGCGCGCCGTTTGCTGTAAAGGCGCTTGCGTTGGCTTTGCCACTATGGTAAAACCAAATCATTCAGTTTTGCCCCCAAAGGGCAATCCTGAGTTTCATGCAGAGTGGCTGAGGGACGGGCCCTGTGACGCCACGACAACCTGCCTGGGCAATCCAGGAGTATGGTGTCAACTCTCGCTCGCTTCGGCGGGGAACATGAGATTCGGGGGTCGCTTCAGCACTCTTGGCCGAGGCGGCTCGCAAGGTTATTCGAGTCCTATCAGGTTCGCTCTTTATTGAGCCGGTCACGCGCCCGCGTATCCGCAGTTGCTCCCGGTGTTTGCGAGGGACTTGTGACCATTGCTTACGAGTTGCGATGTCGGGAATGCGGCAGATCCTATGGGATTCAACCGCTTTCCATCTGTGAAGAGTGTTTTTCTCCGCTCGAGGTGGTCTTCGACCTCGAGTACGCCCGCACCCGCTTTAGCCGCGAAGCCATCTCCCAGGGACCGCTCAATATGTGGCGCTATCGCGCCCTGCTGCCCGTCTCGGACAGCTATGAGCCGCGGACCCCCGCCGGGTTGACTCCGCTGGTCAAGGCGCCGCGGCTGGGCTCCCACATCGGGGCCACCAATCTGTACATCAAGAACGACGCCGTCTGCATGCCCACGCTCAGCTTCAAGGATCGCGTGGTGGCCGTGGCCCTGGCCAATGCGCAGGCCTTCGGATTTGACACCGTCGGCTGCTCTTCCACCGGCAACCTGGCCAACGCCGTGGCCGCGCAGGCCGCTCGCCTGGGATTAAAGACCTTCATCCTCGTCCCCGCCGATCTCGAACCCGCCAAGATTCTCAACACCCAGGTCTATGGCGCCACGCTGGTGCGCGTCGAGGGCAACTACGACCACGTCAACCGGCTTTGCTCGCAGATCGCCGACCGTTACAACTGGGGCTTGGTGAACGTGAATCTGCGCCCCTACTACGCGGAGGGCTCGAAGACGGTGGGCTACGAGATCGCCGAACAACTGGGCTGGCGGCTGCCCGACAACATTGTTTGCCCCATGGCCGGCGGTTCGCTGATTACCAAGATCCGCAAGGCTTTCAGCGAGCTGATTGCGCTCGGGCTGGTCGAGGACAAGCCGGTGCGCTTCTTTGGAGCGCAGGCCACCGGCTGCTCGCCCATCTCCACCGCGGTCAAGAACGGAACCGACATCATCGAGCCGCAGCGGCCCAACACCATCGCGCGCTCGCTGGCCATCGGCAACCCGGCCGACGGCCCGTATGCTTCCCGCGCCATTCGCGCTTCCGGGGGTTGGGCCGAGGACGTGTCCGACGTCGAAATCGTTTCCGCCATCCAGGAACTGGCGGAGACCGAGGGCATCTTTACCGAGACCGCCGGCGGCGTTACGACTGCAGTAACGGCCCGGCTCTATGCTCACGGCCGCATCCAGCCCGGCGAGCTTACCGTTGCCTGCATCACCGGCAACGGCCTGAAAACCACCGATTGCCTGCTCGGGGCTTATGAGCAGAGCCAGGCCATCCGTCCGCGGTTGAGCGACTTTGAAAACTTTGTGGAAGAGCGCAATGCCGTGAATCGGGCACTCAGCCTGGTGGGAGAAAGTTATGCCCGTTAAAGTCCTGTTGCCGAATGCATTCCAGAAGCACACCAACAACGTGCGCGAAATCTCCTCGACGGCCGCCAATCTGCCCGAGCTGATTACGGAACTCGAGAGCCGTTTCCCGGCCCTGCGCCAGCACCTGCGCGGCGAGGACGGCCAGATTCGCCGCTTCATCAACTTCTATGTCAATGAGGAAGATATCCGCTTCCTGGGCAACGAGAAGTACAGCTTCAAGGACGGCGACGAGGTGCTGGTCATTCCATCGATCGCGGGCGGCTGACGCTAAGTTCCCGCTCTTTGAGTTACTCTGATCGCCAAGGGAACCTCTGATTAAGACCAAATCCACGCCGGATATTCCCTCAGGGGCTAAAGCCCGCATTGATTTTGGGGTATTTACGGCACGACTGAAGTCGTGCCCTTTCAAAACATCGACTTATTCAGAGGTTCCCTAAATCCACGCCGGATATTCCCTCAGGGGCTAAAGCCCGAGTTGATTTTGCGGTATTTACGGCACGACTGAAGTCGTGCCCTTTCAAAACATCGACTTATTCAGAGGTTCCCAAGGGCTCTTTCGGCGCGGAGAGCCCTTTTTATTACTGGCGAGTTACAGACCGAACAAAGTATTTGCACCTTATTCGCGCCCGCTTGACAGTCCTTTGACAATTGCGGGCTCATACTGTCCGCGTGATCCCGTACGAGCGGCACAAAGCACCATTGAAGCTGGCCATAGGTTCCACTCCCCTGGTGGAACTAGCCTTTCCCACCTTTATCCCATCCCCGGCTGCGGCCCCGCCCCAACCGCGCATTCACGCGGAGGTGGGCCGCTACCGGCTGCGGCTTGCCCAGACCGCCGAAGATCGCGACGCCGCCTGCCGGTTGCGCTTCAAGGTCTTCAATATCGAGCTGGGCGAAGGGCTGGAGAGCTCCTATCGAACAGGATTGGACACCGACCGCTTCGACCTCTGCTGCGAGCACCTGCTGGTGGAGGACAAGCTGGAGGACAATCCGGCCAGGCGCATCGTGGGCACCTACAGGATGCAGTCCGGCGCGACCGCCGCGCGCAACCTGGGCTACTACTCTGAGCAGGAGTTCAGCTTTGCCCCCTATGAGCCGCTCCGGGCCGGCATTCTGGAGCTGGGCCGTGCCTCCATCGACCGCGAACACCGCACTCCCGAGGTGCTGACCTTGTTATGGAGGGGGATCGCGCAGTATGCTACCAACATGGGGCTGCGTTACTTGATCGGCTGCTCATCGTTGAACTCGAAAGACCCGGCGGAGGGCTGGCAGATGTACAACCAGCTTGAGCAATACCGGGTTTCACCGGAGTTCGAGACGGAGCCGACCGCTGCTTACGCCTGTCCCAGCGAGCAAAGGGGCGCACATGCACAGCCGTCGCCCTGCCAGCACGATCCCCAGTCCGACTCATCGTTGCGGACCCCCGTCAAGGCGCCCAAGCTGCTGAAGACCTATCTGGCCATCGGCGCGCGCATTGCCGGCCCGCCGGCCTGGGACCGTGATTTTGGCACCATCGATTTCCTTACCATGCTCGATCTCAGGTTGATCTCGCCCTCGGCGCGCAATCGCTTCCTCGCTCCGCTTATCCAATGATGCTGCGCAGGTTCCGGCGCGCTGTGGCGCTGGGATTGGCTCTCGCCATAGTCGTTCTCCGCTTTTGGCTCCTGCGCCTGCGCGGTCCCCTTACGATGGAGCGGCGCGCCCTGTGGGTCCAACGATCGGCCCGGGGGATACTGGCCGGCCTGGGCATCGGCTACCGGGTTGAAGGCCAGCCGCCCACCCACGGCCTGGTGGTCGCCAACCACCTCAGCTACCTCGACATCGTCATCCTGAGCGCGGTCATGCCCTGCTTCTTTGTCGCCAAGATGGAGATCGTCGGCTGGCCCTTCTTCGGCAAGGCGGCGCGCAGCGGCGGAACCATCTTTCTCGACCGCTCGAGCCTGGCCAGCGCCATGTCGGTGGCCGACCAGATGACCGAGCGTCTCAAGCTTCCGATTCCGGTGCTGCTCTTTCCCGAGGGCACCAGCACCGATGGCAGCCAGGTGCTGCGCTTTCACTCCCGGCTCATCGACCCGGCCACGTCCGCGGGCGCGCCCATCACGGCCGCTGCCGTTCGCTACGTGATCGAGGGCGGCGTTGCGGAGCGGGAGCTGTGCTGGTATGGCGACGCGCCGTTTCTGCCCCACCTCGTGAAGGCGCTGGGCACACCCGGCTTTTCCGCCGAGATCACCTTTGGCGAACCGCAGGTTTACCCCGACCGCCGCACCGCCGCCGACGCCACCCATGCGGAGATTGAAGCCATGCGCAGCGGCGCCGTCCTCGCTCTTCAATAAGGTTGGTTTTTCGCTGAGAGCCGGCATGCCAAGCTTCGTGTGCAACAATTCCTAGGGATATCAAAGCTGGCTTCCAGAAGCAGCCTGTACTGGCTCTGGCGGGCGGCAGAAACAACCTCGGAGACGATGATGAAAAACCTGCCATCTGGTTCAAGCCCGCTTTCGCCATTGACACGGCGCGATTTTCTCAAGGCAGCCGGAGCCGCGGCGATGCTGCCCGCCGGCGCATGGGGCGCAGGCCGGCCTTCCGCTTCCAATCGCATCACGCTGGGCGTCATCGGCTGGGGCATGATGGGGCCAGCCAACACCAAGGCATTCCTGGCGGAGGACGATTGTCAGGTTGTGGCAGCGTGCGACCTGCACACGGGTCACCTGCAGGCCGCCGTGGACACCATCAACACGCGCTACGGGAACCAGGACTGCAAGGCCTATCGCGACTATCGCGAGCTGCTGGCGCGGGACGATATTGATGCCATCATGATCGCGGTGCCCGACCACTGGCATGCGCTGGTGGCCACTGAAGCCGCAAGGCGGAAAAAGGATATTTATGGCGAAAAGCCGCTTGCCCGCACCGTCCACGAGCAACAGGCCATCGTCAAAGCCGTCCAGCAGAACGGCATCATCTGGCAGACCGGCTCCTGGCAGCGTTCATTGCCCTCATTTCACAAGGCGGCGGAGATTGTCCGCAACGGTCTCATCGGCAATGTCGTGCGCGTTGAGGTCGGCCTGCCCGGCGGCCACCACGATTTCCCCGGTACAGTTCCCGCGCTGCTTGCTAAACTTTCCTCGCTGCCTGACAAAATCACCAGTCCCGCCCAGATCGTGCCGGGAACTCCCGCCTGGGATCTGGCCGTCACCGAGCCTCCGCCTGACCTGGACTTCGACCGATGGCTCGGTCCATCGAAATCGGAGCCCTACATCGAGGCTCGCGTCTACCAGAACTGGCGCTGGAACTACAATACCGGCGGCGGCCAGTTGCTGGACTGGATCGGCCACCACGGCGACATCGCGCATTGGGGCCTGGGCTTCGATCTGACCGGTCCGTCTGAAATCGAAGGCCACGGCGAGTTTCCGGCGGCAAATGCGGTATGGAACACGGCCACGACATACATGATCGAGTGCAAGTATCGCAAGGAGATCACGCATTATCCCGTTGACGTCGGGATGACCATTGCCGGCGGCCATCCCGCGATCATGATGGGAACCAAATGGATCGGGACCGACGGTTGGGTGTGGGTCGATCGTGGTGGATTTGACGCGTCCAATCCTGCCTGGATCAAGGGAGACTCCCTCCCCGACGATCTCCGCAAGGTGAAGCTGTATGAGTCCGTTGAGCATCGGCGCAACTTCCTCGACTGCGTAAAATCCCGCAAGCCGACCATCGCCCCCGTCGAGACGGCGCATCATTCCACGCTTCCGGGCCATCTGGGCCTAATCTCCATGCTGGTCGGACGCAAACTCCAATGGGATGTGGCAGAGGAGAAGATCCTCAACGACAGCGCCGCCAGCGAACTGCTGTCACGCCCTTATCGCGCTCCCTGGCAACTGGTCTGAATCGGGCCCAAGGCAGCATTGCCTCTCCGGATGCGGCCTTCCCTCTCCGCATGCGCCCTTTCTCGATAGACTGGCATGGTCAAGGCCATCAGGCCGAGTTTCAAGGCTGCGCACTATTCGAACGGATGTCCGAAGTAGCTGAGCACCGATAGCGCAATCAGCCCGGCGCCAATCAGCGATTGAAGTCCCGAGACCGTGCGCATCCAACCGCCGGCTTTGAGATCGAATTCACGCGGCTGGAGCATGCGAATCCAGAGACCGGGATTGAACCCTTCAAAGCCGATATTGAACGCGCTCATCAAACTGAAGAGCAGCGCTGTACTGAGAGCTTTCAGCTCGGTTCTGAAAATGCTCCCAAGCCACTGCCGCCTGGCTGAGGATCGAGCCCTCCTGCCAGGATTCGGACCCAGCCGGCCAAGGATCGAAGCATACGGCGCACGTTTGACAGCGATGCGAGAGACACGTTCCCTGGCTCCATCAGGAGCGACAGGCTTGGCTTTGGCAATCATATACAGGCCGCTTCTTTTCAGCCCGAAGTGCATGCCGATCCAATATACGAGTGTGCAAAGGCCTGAAAGCGCAGCGATGATCTCAAGTGGCCGCAGCGCATCGTCCCCCCATGCGCAGGTCCAGTCGAAGAACACCCGTTCGAGACGCGTTTCCTGAGCACTGTGATAGGCCCGGTTCACCTGCCGTTCTTCCTGCTCAAAGCCGGCATCTTCGAGCGCTTTCCTAAGGGTGACAATTGGCCGAGGGTTGTCCACGTAAATCATCGAATCCAAATTGTGAGCCGCGTTGAAGAGTTCAGGCTCCGGACTTTCCCCGGGCTGATAAAGAGCCCCTTCCAGGTTCGCTTGCTCGAACTGAGTATCTTTCAGAATGGCATCCCTGAGATCAGCGGGAAGAAGGCCAGCCTGGTTCACCACTTTGTAGGGGCCCACTTTTGTGATGCCTGCCGTTGTCAGGTCCTTCACGCTGGCACAGGTTGGGAACTGGCTCTCGCGTTGGGATGGGGTCTCCCGCTGGATGGGCTGGAGGTCCTCACCGAGGAGTTCGGAGAGGTCCGCATTGGTGAGATCCGCATTGGTGAGATCCGCTCCTCGGAGACAAGCTCCGCGCAGGTCCGCCCCGCTTTGATTCAGGTCCGCTCCGCCCAGGTACGCACCATTCAGTTTCGCTCCCACGAGAATGGCTCCGCAGAGGGTTGCCCCTTGCAGGTCGGTTGTCTTGTCGGAATCTTTTGGGTCCGGGCTCGAGAGATCCGCTCCGGCAAGGTTTGCCTCGCTGAGGTTTGCGCCGGAAAGGTCGATTCCGCGCAGAGTTCGATTGTGGAGATCCTTGCCTTGGAGATTCCAGCCGCTGAGGTCTCCCCGGGCCCCTTGGGCCCCATTGGTTTTCACCCACAATTCGTGATCGTGAAGCACCTTGTCCAATGCTTCCGCCGGGTGCCCAGTTCCTCTGCTGCCTTTCCGTGGACACCGGTCTTCGGCCGCTGCAGGTAGCGTTGAGGCCAGGCAAAGAAGCAGGAGCCATTTCTTCATAATGCGCGCGATTGTAGCAAAAATCGTCAAAAGCCGTCGAAGTTATTCGAACGACTACTTTGCTTCCGCCGGCGGCGCCGCCGTCGAGCCGCGCACCACCAGTCTGGTGGAAACCAGAAATTCGCGCTGTATCTTCGGATTGTCGGGTTCCTCGGCCTGCAAGCGAAGCGCCTCGAAGGCGGCGCGCGCCAGGTCGGCGCGGGACAGGCGGATGGTGGTCAGCGGCGGCACCGTGAACTCGGCGAAGTCGATGTCGTCCAGGCCGATCACCGACACGTCTTCGGGCACGCGCAGGCCCTCCATGTAAGCGGCGCGCAGAACGCCGATGGCCGTCATGTCGTTGGAGCACAAAATCGCCGTCGGCCGCGTTGCCAGCGCCTGCAACTTTTCAAACCCGGCCACGCCGCCCTTGAGCGTGTGGTCGCACTCGATCACCCACTTCTTCTGGATCGCCAGCCCCGCCTTTTCCATGGCCGCGCGGTAGTCGTTTTCCCGGGTGATGGCCGAGTGCAGTTTGTACGGCCCGGCCAGAAACGCAATCTTGCGATGCCCCAGGTCAACCAGATGTTTTATGGCCTCACGGATGCCGGTGTTGTAGTCCATCAGAATGGTGCTGACTTTGGGGTCTCCCAGGCGGAACTCGGCCAGCACGATGGGAATGTCGCGGTGCACCAACTGGTCCAGCACCGGTGCTTCCGCGCCAAAACTGAGCACGGCCACGCCCTCGACCTTGCGCTCCAGCATGCGGCGCACACAGTTGGCCAGCACGGCGGCGTCGCTGTTCGAGGAGCTGATCAGGATCTCGTACCCGTGGGCGACCGCAACCTCTTCAAAGCTCTGGATCAGCTCCGGGAAAAAGGGATTGGTAATGTTTTCGACAATGATGCCGAGAAAACGGCTGCGGCCCGAGACCAAGCTGCGCGCATGGGTGTTGGGAAAGTAATTCAACTGCTCGATGGCCTGCCAGACGCGCTTGGAAAGGCGGTCGCTCACCACCGGAGACCCGTTGATGGTTCTGGAGACTGTAGCGATGGAAACCTTGGCCAGGGCGGCTACGGTGCGAATATCGGGCGTCTTGGCGACGGTCTTGCGCGTACCTTTGCGAATTCGAACCACGAACCAATCCTCGACCAAGGGTGAAAATAATGCTATAGCATTCTACAGGTTTCTGCGGAACTCCTGGGGCAGCCTGGTGCAAATCGCCGATCCTTACCCTCATTTTTTCTCGCCATGCCGGCCGGGAACGGGCTCGGCGCCTCTGCGCTCCGCATAGCCGGCGGATGAGGTCCCGCCGCCGCGAACCTGCGCTAATCCTTTTCCGCAAGCAGCAGGCGCAGATCGCGCAGGTTCTGGCCGGTGGGGCCAGTGACCACGGAGTCGCCGAGAGCGGTGAAGAGCGGACAGGTATTGAAGGCCTCCAGCGACGCCTTCAGGTGGAATCCAAAGGCATGGGCGCGGGTCACGGTGGTGGGGTCGGCGATGGCCCCGGCCGCCTGGGTGTTGCCGTCGATGCCGTCGGAGCCTGCGCTGAGCACGGTCAGCCGCTGGCCCGCATACTTCTCCAGTTCCAGCGCGCAGGCCATGACAAACTGCTGGTTGCGGCCGCCGGCGCCGGGGGTGCGGTCCATCGTGACCGTCACCTCGCCGACGGAGATGAGGCAAAGCCGCGGGTGGACGGCGCGCAGGGCGTGGAAGCGCTCCAGCAGGTAGCGGGCGGCGTCGGCATAGTCCCAGTCGTCGCAACTGTTGTCCACCGCCACGTGGTAGCCGGCCTTCACGGCCAAGGCGCGGGCGTTTTCCACCAGGTCGTGGCTGGAGAGCAGAATCTCGAAGACCGAATCGCGAAAGGCCTCGTTTTCGCCGCTCATGGTGGCGGCTGAGGTGACGCGCCGCGCCGGGACGGCCTCGGCTTTGCCGATGCGGGGAAAGAAAGGCGGCCGCCAACCTTTGTTGCCGGGCGATTCGGGCAGGTCTTCGCGCTCAAAGAAGGCGCGGATGGAGGGCGGCAGCCTGGGGTTCAGATCGTATCTGGCCAGCAGCTCGCGCACCTCGGCCACCGTCGAGTGATCCGGCGAAGTGGGGCCGGAGGAGAGCGCGTCCAGCGTGCGCAGCGGCACGTCGGGCACCAGCAGGCTGACCTTGGCCGCCTCCGGCGCGGCCATGGCCAGCCGTCCGCCTTTCACCGCGGAAAAATGCTTGCGCAGGGTATTGATCTCGTTGATCGGCGCACCCGAGGCCAGCAGCAACTGGTGGAAGGCGATGGTCTCCTCGAGGGTGATCTGGGGGTCCAGCGGCAGGTCGAACATGGCCGAGCCGCCCCCGGAGATAAGAAAGAAGATCAGCGTGTCTTTGCGGGCCTTGCGCAGCATGGCCAGCGCGGCGCGGGCGGCGGCGAAGGAGTCTTCATTGGGCAGCGGGTGGCCGCCTTCAAAGTAGCGAAAGCGCCAGTTGCGGCGTTTGGGCAAGTGGTTCGAGCAGCAGATGCCGCGCAGGCCCTTGCGGCGGGTCATGCGCTCCAGCAGGGTATCGAGCATGGGCCCCGCGGCCTTGCCCAGCGCAATCACGAAGATGCGCTTAAAACAGGAAAGATCGATGGTCGCCGGGCCGCTGCCGTCGGGCAGAAGCCGGTGCAGCCTGTGGCCCTCAAAGCGAATGCGCCGGTCGAACGCCGATGGGATGTTGCAGGCGGCCACGGCGCCGGTAAAGATCTCGGTAGCTGTGGCGTGCATGGTTTCCAGGGCGATTTCGCTGACCGGGGTCATTGCAGTTGCTCCTTGAGCCAACCGGAGAGCGCTTGCTGCATGGGCTCCAGTTGACCTGTAAAGAAGTGATCGCCGCCGCCGAGAAGCAGCAGCCATTTAGGGTCGGCAGAGGAGGCGGCCACTTGCGCCAACTGTGCGGCTGGCGCGTACTGGTCTTGGTCTCCGCTGAGGAAAAGTTTAGGGATGGTGCAGTGCTGCAGGAAGGGATAGTGAGAATTGCATCCCTCCGCCTGGGTGGGCAGGCCGAGCGCGATGAGGGCGCGAACCTGGCTGCGGATTGGGTCCTGGCCGCAACAGGCCCCCGCGAGGGCATTGACCGCCATGGCCGCGCCGAAGCTGAAGCCGGCCAGCACCAGCGGGCGCTTGTATTCGTTTACAAGCCAGTCCAGAGCAGCCAGCACATCGCCCGTTTCAGCCTCGCCGTCGTAGGTGCCCTGGCTGAGGCCCGCGCCGCGAAAGTTGAAGCGCAAAACCGGCAGCGCGAGCCCCCACTCCGGATCGTTCAGAACCTTCATGGCGCTGTAGACCACCTTGTTGTGCAGGTTGCCGCCGCCCTGCGGATGAGGATGGCAAATCACCGCCGCAAACGGAGCATCGGGCGCGCCTTCGTTCACCATCGCTTCCAGGCGGCCGGCGGGGCCGGCCAGTTCCACGCTGCGCAACACGGCTGCTGCCGGAATTGTGCTGGTGGGGGCGGGTGCAATTGTGGGGATCATTCCACTCTTCATTCTACGCGCTTCCGGGGAATTTTTCGCCTTCCGCACGGTTACCGTGGAGAGTTCCCTGCATCCGGCCCGTTCGCGGGCTCACAGGAGGCAAATCGATTGACCACTGGGGACTGCAATCACCCTGTGAGGCGGGGATCACCCCTGGAGTATTCTGGCAGCATCATGTCCGATCGTCCGCCGGCTCATCCTATCGACCCCATTCGCTTTACCCGTCAGTTGTGCGAGATCGAGTCAACCACCTACCACGAGGGGGCGGTGGGCGACTTCCTGGCCGATTTCCTTGCCCGGCGCGGCTGGGCTGTGGAAAAAACTCCCGTGGCTCAACCGCCCGAGAGCGCTACCGACGGCCCGCGCTGGAACGTATACGCCGGCACGGCCGGCGAGACGCCCGACCTGGTGTTTTCCACCCACATGGATACCGTTCCGCCCTACATCCCTTTCAGCGAAGACGCGGACTTCATGTACGGCCGCGGCGTCTCCGACGCCAAGGGCATCATCGCCGCCCAGGTAGCCGCCGCCGAAGCCCTTCGGGCCGTGGGATTTCGGATTGGAGTTTTGTTTGTATCAGGCGAAGAGCGCGACTCCGCCGGCGCCAAGGCCGCGAATCTGGCGCCCAAAGGCAGCCGCTTCCTCATTGACGGCGAGCCCACTGACAATCGCCTTGCCCTGGCCTCCAAAGGCGCCCTGCGCGCCGTGCTCAAGTCCACCGGCAAGATGGCCCACTCCGCCTATCCGGAATTGGGAGACAGCGCCGTCCACAAGCTGGTCGAGGCGCTCGGCAAAATGCTGGCCCTCCCGCTGCCGACGCTTGAAGACGTCGGCCCCGGCACGCTCAACATCGGCCAGATTCAAGGCGGCCACGCCCCCAACGTTATCGCCGACCAGGCCGAAGCGCAGGTGCTGGTCCGCCTGGTGGGCGACTCGGCCCCGGTGCGCGCCGCGCTGGTCCAAGCCGCCGCCGGACTGGCCGAAGTCGATTTCACTCTGGAAATTCCCTTCGTCCGCCTGCGCGCCGTCGAGGGCCTGCCCACCATGATCGCCAAGTTCACCACCGACATTCCCCAGCTCTCGAACTGGGGCGAGCCGCTGCTGCTCGGCCCCGGCTCCATCCACGTCGCCCATACGCCGTTCGAGAAGCTGGCCAAGAAGGAACTGCTCGAAGCTGTGGAGTTATACATCCGGGTGGCGAAGCAACTGCTGGCATGACTCACCCCTACTCATTGCCGGCTGCAATCGGCAGCCGCTATCATCGCCAAAGGAGCAGTCGTCATGAGCGCATCCATCTTAGACATCCCCGTCAAGAAGATTACCGGGGAAGAAACTTCGCTGGCCGAGTTCAAGGGCCATGTTCTGCTGCTCGTCAACGTGGCCTCGAAGTGCGGCCTTACGCCGCAGTACGAGGGCCTGGAAAAGCTCTACGAGCAATACAAGGGCCAGGGGCTGGTGATTGCCGGCTTCCCGGCCAATGACTTCAAGGCCCAGGAGCCGGGAACGAACGAGGAGATTCAGGCGTTCTGCACCACCAACTTCGGCGTCAAGTTTCCGCTGTTCGACAAGATCACGGTCGTCGGCGCGGAGAAGCATCCGCTCTACGCGGCCCTGATCGCCGCGCAGCCCAAAGCCGTCAGCCTGTCCGAGGTTCCGTTCCGCGAAAAGCTGAAGGGCTACGGAATCGAAGCCAACCCCGAGCCTGAGGTGCTGTGGAACTTCGAGAAATTCCTCGTCAGCCGCTGCGGCGAAGTGGTGGAGCGGTTTGCGCCCGACACCCAGCCGGATGCGCCCGCATTGGTCGCGGCCATCGAGGCGGAACTGGCCGGAAGTTAGCTTCGCGGTCTAGCTCTAAGTGTAAAAGCCGGTAGCTCGCGGTGCAAAAAGTGGCGCATTCCGCAAAGAACATGCTGGCAGTTCCGGGCATAACCCATGTATTCTCAGGCCATGATTCCGGACCAGGTCCCCACGCCCGCCGACGCCAACCTGCTTGCGCAGGCCGCCTCGTCCTACTTGCTCTCGGCCCGGCATCAGCCGGTCCAGTGGCACGCGTGGGGCGAGGCGGCCTTTGCGCGCGCCCAGGCTGAAGACAAGCCCATCCTGCTGGACATTGGCGCCGTGTGGTGCCACTGGTGCCACGTCATGGACCGGGAGTCCTACGAGAACGCCGAGATTGCCGCGCTCATCAATCAGAATTTCGTGGCCGTGAAGGTGGATCGCGACGAACGGCCCGACGTGGATGCGCGCTACCAGGCCGCGGTCGCGGCCATCGCCGGCCAGGGCGGCTGGCCGTTGACGGCCATTCTCACGCCCGACGGCCGTCCCTACTTTGGCGGCACGTACTTTCCCCGCGACGACCGCTATGGCCGGCCGGGCTTTGGGCGCGTGCTGCTCACCATGGCCCAGGTGTGGCGCGAGCGCCGCGAGGAAGCGCTGGAGTCGGCCGCGAGCGTGATGGCCGCCATCGAGCACAATGAGAGCTTTTCCGGCCGTGGCGGCGAACTCAACCTGGCCCTGGTGGACAAGATTGCCGGCTCGGCCCTCTCGCAGTTCGACCCCCGCAACGGCGGCTTCGGTTCGCAGCCCAAGTTTCCTCACCCGGCGGCGCTGGACCTGCTGCTGGAAGTGGCCATGAACCGCGACAACGCACAGGCCCGCGACGCCTTTACGACGACGCTCGAAAAAATGGCCCGCGGCGGCGTCTACGATCAGTTGGCCGGCGGCTTTCATCGCTACAGCGTGGACGAGCGCTGGGTGGTTCCGCACTTCGAGAAGATGCTCTACGACAACACCGAGCTGCTGCGCAACTACGTGCATGGATTCCAGAGCTTTGTCCGCGGGGATTTTCTCGACACGGCGCGGGAGATCGTCGCATGGCTGGACGCCATCATGACCGATCGTGAGCGGGGCGGCTTTTATGCCTCCCAGGACGCCGACATCGATCTGGACGACGACGGCGACTACTTTACCTGGACCCTGGACGAAGCCCGCGCCGTGCTCGATCCCGCCGAGCTGATCTTCGCCTCCAGCTACTGGGACATCGGCGAGCTGGGCGACATGCACCACAACCCGGCCAAGAACGTCTTGCACGTGAAATCGACGCTGGAAGAGAGATCCGCGAACGAAGGCGAGCTGGAGGCTTTCCGCGCCCTGCGCGACTCGGCCCGCCGCAAGCTGTTTGCGGCTCGCGGGCTGCGGCCCATGCCGTTCATCGACCGCACGCTCTATACCGGCTGGAATGCGATGGCCGTGACGGCCTACCTGGAGACGGCGCGGGTGCTGCGCCTGGAGGGGGTGGAGGACTTTGCGCTGCGCACGCTCAACCGGCTGCTCAACCAGGCCTGGGATGGAGGCCGGACGCTCAGCCACGTGATCGCCTATGGCGAGCCGCGGCCGTCGGACGAAGCCGCGCCGGCTGAGAAAGTGCCGGGCACGCTGGACGATTACGCCTTCACCGTGCATGCCTGCATCGACGCCTGGCTGGCGGGTGGGAACATGAACTTCTACCGCGTGGCCGTCAAGCTGGCCGACGCTATGATCGACCGCTTTTACGACCGCGCCGCAGGAGCGTTCTACGATACCGCCGCGCCCCAGGATGGACAAATGCCGTTGGGCGTACTGGCCGCAAGGCGCAAGCCCCTGCAAGACACGCCCACGCCGGCCGGCAATCCCGCCGCGGCCTCGGCCCTGCTGCGCCTTGAGCCCCTCAGCGGCCGCCGCGAGTATCGCGAGATCGCCGAGGATACGCTCAGCTCCTTTGCCGGCATCGTGGAGCACTTCGGCCTCTACGCCGGCAGCTACGGGTTGGCGCTGGAGCGGTTTCTGCTGGATCCCGTGCAGGTGGTCGTGGTGGGTTCCGGCCCTGAGGCTTCCCGCCTTGAGGCCACGGCGGTGGCGCGCTTCGCCGTCAACAAGACCGTGATGCGCATTGCTCCCCACAGCCTGGTTCCTGGCGCGCTCCCCGAGGCGCTGGCCGAAGTGCTGCTTCAGGTCCCGCCGCCAGACGGAGCCCAGGCCTGGGCGCTGGTGTGCCTGGGGCGCACCTGCCTGCCGCCCATTACCGAAGCCGAAGCCCTGCTGGAAGCCCTGGAACGCTGAGCCTGGGCCAGCCGCCCGCGGCCCTCCCCGCGGACTGCCGATAAAGCCTTGCAGCGTGGACCAAAAACGCGTCAAAATGTGCTCTCTGAATCGAATCGCAACAGAAGAATCTAGTTCTCCGCCCAAACCGCCGATGAACCCCTTGCGGGTGTTTGTCTCTCGCAGGGGAGAGCTTGTACAGGTCTGGTTCAATTCGGGCGATGGTTTTTTGGCTGGCGCTTTCCGCCTCCCTGCAGGCGCAGCAGTATGTCTTTCGCGCCTACCGCCAGGCCGAGGGTCTCAAGAACCTGGGCGTGAATGCGTTGGCGACTGACCGCAAGGGGTTTCTCTGGGTGGCCACGGAGAACGGCGTCTACCGGTTTCTCGGTTCCGGATTTCAGCGCTACGGCCCGGATCAGGGCATCGACGGACTCGATATCCATGCTCTCGTTGTGGACCCCGACGATACAGTCTGGGCGGCCGCAAATCAGGACCTCTACCGTTGGGACGGGCAACGGTTCGTTCCTGCTCGAAGCAGACCGATTCAGGTTGCGGCCTGGAACCACATGGCCGTTGAAGATGGGCGCCATCTGCTGATCGTGGAAAAACACAGGCTCTACCGGCTGGAGCACGATGCCGCCGGCAGGACGCTGAGCTACTTTCCGGTATTTTCCGACCGGCTGGTGGCTTCCAATCCCGACCTGGCTCAGGTATCCGCCGTCAGCGTTGTCACCGAGCCTCTCAATGGCCTTCAGATCTGGATCGGATGCGGGAAAAAGCTCTATTCCTGGGTGGATGGGGAGAGCGGGATCCCCGGCGATGGCCCACCCAGGGGGTCCCCGGCGCCCACTTCGTCGCCGGGGTGGAAGAAAGGCGGCCTGGTCCAGCCGCGAGACGGCAACCTGACCGAATGGGGCAGGAAAAAGGGCCTGGGTGAGGATACCTGGGAAAGCGTCCTGGTGGATCGTGCAGGCACCCTCTGGGCCGGGGGCCGGTATCGCGTGGCGGTGCTGCCACGCGGGTCTGCGCGCTTTGTGGATCGTAGCATTCCAGGTTCCACCCGGGGGAACGCGTATGCTCACGCCCCGTTCATTGAAGACCGGGAGGGCCGGGTTCTGGCGCCTTGCGAAGACGGCATTGCCCGCTGGGATGGAAACGGCTGGCGGATCATTGGCCGGGCGAACGGGCTGCAGCTCATGGGACACATCGGGGGGATGGCCTTCGACGCGGCTGGCGACCTCTGGCTTGCCACCCGCGGCGACGGACTTTCCAGCTGGGTCGGCTATGAAGACTGGGAAGGCTGGAACGATGTTCAGAGTCTGCCCTCCGCCGTGATCTGGACCATGATTCCCTCCCGGGACAAGCGCATTTTCATCGGAACCGACAAAGGGCCGGCTTGGATCGACCCCCGCAGCGGCTCGTCCGGCCGCCTGTTTAAAATGCCCCGGTGGACCTTTGGACAGACGGACGCATTGGGGATCAATGATGACGGCACCCTCTGGGCCGGAACCTTTTCCGCCGCCGTTCTTCGCATCGATGCGAAGACCGGCGAAACCACACAGACCGCAAAATTGCCGTCCTTCATCACGCGCACTTTGGCGGACTCGTCCGGGCGCGTGTTCTTCACCACCGATGAGGGCATTTTTGCACGCGAATCCGGAGATCCCAAGGCCGCGCCGCGACGGATTGGAGCCGCAGATGCGTTTTTGACTGCCTCCGCCCAGGTAGATACAGGCTGCAGATCCCCCAACGGCGCGCTCTGGTTTCTGACTCACAACCGCCTGCTGCGCCTCCAGGACGGCCAGTGGACCGAGCCGCCCATCGACGGCATGCCCAACAAGCTGCGCGGACCCCTTCTTGATCTCTCCTGCTCCCCGGATGGCGCCCTGTGGGCCACTGGCCAGCTGACAGGCACATGGCGGCTTACGCCGGGCGGGGACCGGATGGATGCCTGGCGACTGGAACTCCCTCCCGAAATGCACACGCTGGCTCCCCTGGCTATCCTTGCAGATGGCCGCGGTTGGGTCTGGCTGGGAACCGACCTTGGCCTGGCGGTGTGGAACGGCCACAGTTGGCGCCACCTGACTCAGGAGAGCGGCCTCATCTGGAACGACATCGATCAAGGGGCCATGCTGGCCGCTCCCGACGGCTCGGTGTGGATTGGAACCAGCGGGGGCGTGGCGCACCTTCTGCATCCGGAGCACGTCTTCGATTCAGCCCCCCTTACCGCCATGGTCACCGGAATCCGGCGCGGAGACGACCTCTACCCGGCTGCGCAAGGGATCAGGCTGCCGTGGTCCGCTCTACCCCTGCACTTCCAGATATCCTCGCCGGCCATGCGCAACCGCAGCGAACTGATCTTCAAGTATCGAATGGACGGTCTGCAGCCGGACTGGATCGAAAGCCAGGACGGCATGGCGGTCTTTTCCAACCTGCCCGCAGGGGCGTATACCTTTGCGGCCATGGCGCGCAACCCGAGCCTGAGCGCATTTTCCGCCATTGTGAAGGTAAAAGTCAGGATTCTTCCGCCGTGGTGGAAGACCTGGTGGTTTTATGCTCTGTGCGGCATTGGCTCCGTGCTCCTGCTGCTGGCCGCCGTCCGGATTTTCGTGGGCCATCTGCGGCGAAGGAGCAGGGAACTGGAGAAGTTGGTTCGCGAGCGCACCCATGAACTCGAACTCAGCCGCGAGCAGTTGCGCATCCAGGCTACTCACGACGGGCTTACCGGAATGCTCAATCGCATGGGCGTTCTGCGTGCGCTGGCCGCGGAGATGGACCGCTCGCGCCGGGAGAACCGGCCGCTGGTGGTGGCGCTCGTGGATCTGGACCACTTCAAGCGCATCAACGACGCCTTCGGCCATATGGCAGGCGATGAGGCCCTGCGCCGGTTCGCCAATGCAGTCGGCTCCGCCATTCGCCCTTATGACCACGCCGGCCGCTACGGCGGAGAGGAATTCCTGCTTGTCCTCACTGAGATCCCGCCCGAGGCCGCCGAGCAGAGATTGGCCAGCCTCTATGCCTCGATCTCCAACCTGAAGGTGCGCACACGCGTGACCGAGTTCGGAATCAACTGCAGCATCGGCGCCACCGTCTTTGACCCATCCGCGGGGCCCGTCAGCGAAGAATCCTTGCTCGCGATAGCCGATCAGGCCCTCTATGAAGCCAAGGCCGCGGGCCGTAATCGCGTCGTTTTCAAAAGTGTCCGCCAGGCGGGCGCCAGCGATGAAACCTTGCTTGAACACTCGGTCTCAACCATCTGACCGAAGAACCGGCAAGGAACCAAAGGCTCTTTATTCGCTTCTGAACGGATTCCCATCCTCCGGCTTGAGCAGGGTCGGGTCGTGTTCCGGCGCGGCCTCTCCGGCTGGCTGGCCGCGGCCTGGGGCGCCCTTTTCGACAAACGTGCTGAACACCCGGTTGGGGTCGCCGGGCAGCAGATGGTGCTCCTCGAGGGCCAGCCGCACCCGGCGGCGAAACTCCCTCACCGGCCCGTATTGTTTGGTGGCCTGCGTCTTGAAGACCACCGGAAAGATGACTTCAGAGCCTTTCACGGCATCCACGCCCAGAATCTGCGGATCGGCGACAAAAAGGTTGCGGAACTCCTCGCTGTTGCGGATGTCCATGGCGATACCCTTCAGAAGGCCCAGAACCGTGTCCGGATTGGCCGAGAAGTCCACGCTTACATTCACCGTGGCCACCGAGTAGTCCACGCTCAGGTTGGCCACGGTGGTGATCTGCGAGTTGGGAATCACGTAAAGGGTGCCGTCTGCGTCGCGGACCGTGGTCTTGCGCAGCGTCATGGCCTCCACGGTGCCGGCCAGACCGGCCAGCCGCACCGTATTCCCCACGCTGAACTGGTCCTCGATCAGGATCAGGATACCGTTGAGCACGTCCTTGACGATGTTCTGCGCCGCCAGGCCGAGGGCGAGTCCGGCCACCCCGGCCGAAGCCAGCAGCGGAGCCAGATTCACTCCCAGCGCATCCAGAAACTGCAACCCGGCGATCAGCCCGATGACGGCCAGGCCCGTGGCGCGGATCACGCCGGACAGCGTTCTTACCTGCCCGATCCGCTCGGGACCAGCCGCGTGCTGCTCGGCCACGTGCGTCATGTGGTAGGTGATCAGCCGCAGTAACCGGCTGAGTACAAAGGCGATGACCGCGACCACTAGCAGGTGCGGCAGCTTTGTGTGAATGAACTCCTGGGTGTCGACGACCCATTCGTCCAGCACCTTACCCAGGAACCGCCCTTCCCTAAACAACCCAAATCTTGCCGCAATCAAAAAAGGATGCATCCCAAACTCCTGTTTCTAGACTAGACTGTGCGCAGGAAGGTCTGGGAACCCTCTACCCCTTTACCCCAGCGGTCGAACCGTCCTTCCCGGCACAGCCCATGCACAACGCAGGAGGTCATCCCATGAGATTTCACCGAGTCCGCGCACCGGAGAGCCCGCGCCCGCCGCGGTTGAGGGTGCTATGCATTGGCGTCCTCGCAGGCTTGGCCGCCATCGCCCTCGCACCGGTTGTCGGCCAGGGACTGCTGCAGTCCACGGCGCATCCTCCCCGGCTTCCGCAACAACAACTGAACCGCATACCCGATGCCAATCAGCAGAACGACATTAACGGACAGCAGGCCCAGAAGCAGAGCTTCGAGGCGGCGAATGCCGAACGGAAAAAACAAATTGCCGAAGACAGCGCCAAACTGCTGAAGCTGGCCACCGACCTGAAGACCGAGGTGGACAAGACCAACAAGGACACGCTTTCGCTCAATGTGATTCGCAAGGCCGACGAGATTGAGAAACTGGCCCACGATGTGAAAGAGAAGATGAAGCTCACGGTGGGGGCAAGCTGAGAAAACTGCCGGCTTCCCGCGCACCAAGCCTGTTTCGTGGATGAAGGACAATGCGTAAGCCGCCATCTGCATCTTCGACCCGCACACCCGGCCGGTGGATTTCCCAGACCGCGCGCCAGGCGCTGTGCCTCGCGCTGCTGCTGGTGCTGCCTGGTGGCGCGCAGAACGGGCCGGGCTCGACCCCGCGCGGTTCTGGCGTGCAACCTATAGGCCAGCGCGTCGGCGGTGGCCTGGAGGAGATGGGGACCGTCGATCCCATTGAGGCCGAAAAGCGCCTGCGCGCGCTCAACGCCGAGCGGCAAAAGTCCATGGTCTCCGACACCAACAAGCTGCTCAAGCTGGCCAGTGAGCTGAATGCCGAGATCAGTGGCGAGAACCCGGATTCACTGACTCCGGCCCAGCTTAGCAAACTCGCCGAGATCGAAAAGCTGGCGCACCGCGTGAAAGACAAGATGAGCACCTCCGTGCGCGGAGTGCCGGTGTTCCAGCAGCCCACTCTGCGGATACGATAGCTTTCGGATTCTCCCTTTTTGGGGGGGGAGCACCGCATATTGAATTCGCTGCTGTTCGACAAGGCGCCGGGTTGTTACAATCAAGCGTGGCTTCCTGAAAGAACTGCAATTTGGAGAGTAACGGGAATGGAACTGGCAGTTTCCAGCGCTTGCGTGCCGGAGCCGGCTGCCGCCGTTGGCGGCCTGAGCCCAGAGCAGATGGTTGAGATCTACCGGCTAATGTACCTCTCCCGCCGCGTGGACGACCGCGAAATCATGCTCAAGCGCCAGCAGAAGATTTTTTTCCAGATCTCGGGCGCCGGCCACGAAGCTTTCCAGGTGGGCGCGGGGCTGGCGTTGCGTCCCGGCTACGACTGGGTCTTCCCCTACTATCGCGACCGCGCGCTGTGCCTGGCCTTGGGCGTTACCCCGGCCGACATGCTGCTGCAGGCTGTGGGCGCGGCCACCGATCCGGCCAGCGGCGGCCGTCAGATGCCCAACCACTGGAGCAGCCTTCCGCTCCATATCGTCAGCTCCTCTTCCTCCACCGCCACGCAACTGCTCCATGCCGTGGGCTGCGCCGAGGCGGGCCGCTACTTCAGCCGCCATCCTGAGGCCGCGGCCAGACCCGGGGTCCCCGGCGACGGGTCTTCGTCGCTGGGGTGGAAAGCCGGGGTCCCCGGCGACGGGTCTTCGTCGCTGGGGTGGAAAGCCGGGGTCCCCGGCGATGCCCCGACCCTGGAGGGTACCCCGGCACCCACCTCGTCGCCGGGGTGGAGAGCCGAAGGCGATTATCGCGCCTTCCGCGACGTCGAGTTTCACGCCGACGAGGTCGTCTTCACCTCGCTGGGCGAGGGTTCCACCTCGCAGGGCGAGTTCTGGGAGGCGCTCAATACCGCTTCCGGCATGAAGCTGCCGGTCCTCTTCTGCGTGGAAGACAACCGCTACGCTATCAGCGTTCCGGTCGAGGTGAATACGCCGGGCGGGAACATCTCGCGCCTGGTGGCCAACTTCCCCAACTTCCACTTTGCCGAGGTGGACGGCACCGATGCGGAGGCCTGTCTGCGGGTCTTTCAGGCTGCCGTGGCGCACTGCCGCGCCGGCCTCGGGCCTGCCTTTGTGCATGGCCACTGCGTGCGGGCTTACTCCCACTCGCTCTCCGACGATGACCGCCTTTACCGCTCCGCGGCCGAACGCGAGGCCGACGCCATGCGCGATCCGCTGGCTAAAATGCAGATGCGCCTCTTGCGCGAGGGGATTCTGACCGCGGACGAGATCAATTTGCTGGAACAGCAACTGGACCGCGAAGCCGCCGAGGCCGCCGAGCACGCTCTTGAAGCGCCGCTGCCCGAAGTGGCGGGAATCGCCGAGCACGTCTACTCCGAGGACCTGGACCCCACCAGCCCGGCATTTGCCACCGAGCAGGTGCAGGCGCCGGGCTCCGCGGGCGGAGGCAAGACCGGGGGCGAAAAGGGAAGCGCCCCGCGCACCATGGCCGACCTCATCAACGCCTGCCTCCACGACGAGATGCGCCGCGACCCCCGCATCGTGGTCTATGGCGAGGACGTGGCCGACGCCAGCCGCGAAGCCGTGCTCGCCGAGGTCAAGGGCAAAGGCGGCGTCTTCAAGCTCACGGCCGGCCTGCAAACCGAGTTTGGTTCGGAGCGCGTCTTCAACTCGCCCTTGGCCGAGGCCAATATCGTGGGCCGCGCCGTCGGCTACGCCCTCCGCGGCATGAAGCCGGTGGTCGAAATTCAATTCTTCGATTACATCTGGCCGGCCATGCACCAGATCCACAACGAGCTGGTGCTCATGCGCTGGCGCTCGAATGGCACGTGGGCCTCCCCGGCCGTGATTCGCGCGCCCATCGGCGGCTATCTGACCGGCGGCGCCATCTACCACTCGCAATGCGGCGAGAGCATCTTCACCCACATTCCAGGGCTGCGCGTTGTCTTTCCCTCCAACGCCCTCGACGCCAACGGCCTGCTCCGCACCGCCATCCGCTGCGACGATCCGGTCCTGTTTCTCGAACACAAGCGGCTCTATCGCGAAACCTGGGGCCGCGCGCCCTATCCCGGCCCGGAGTTTGCCATTCCCTTCGGCAAGGCCAAAATCGTCCGTCCCGGAACCCATATCACTCTTGTGACTTACGGCGCCATTGTGCCCCGCGCATTGCAGGCTGCGCAGAGGGCGCAGCGCCTGCACGGCGTCGAGGTCGAGATTTTGGACCTGCGCACCCTCAATCCCTATGACTGGGAGGCCATCGCCGCCTCCATCCGCAAGACCAGCCGGGTGATCGTGGCTCACGAGGACATGCTCAGCTGGGGCTACGGAGCTGAGATCGCGGCCCGCATTGCCGATGAACTCTTCGAGTGCCTGGACGCGCCGGTTCGCCGCGTCGGTTCCATGGATACCTTTGTGGCCTACCAGCCGATACTCGAGGATGCTATCCTGCCCCAGCCGGAGACCATACTCAAAGCTATCCTGGACCTGAAGGCGTATTAGGGCGGATGAAAGCCTCCATCGCATGTGTTATAACTCGCTCCGCTGGTGCGGCAACGGCGGCAGCGCCGCCGAATCGCAGCCCCCGGCCGCTGAATCGCCAGGGGCGTGGGCCAGGAGTAGCCTGAGCAGACCCTGCCGGCAGCCGGATACAATACGGGGATGAGGTTTTGCACTCTATCCCCGGGACTTGATTTGAGGTCAACCGTCCGCGAGGCGGTCCAAGCGGCATGAAAAACGTTCTGCGCCTGCTGCGCTACGGGCTCCCTTACGTGCTGCACGTGCTGCCCGGCGTGCTGCTGCTGGCCATGGTGGGCCTGCTGGACAACTTCCGCGTCCTGCTCTTCCAGCCCATCCTCGACAGGGTCCTGGACCCCAAAGCGGCCGAGGGTCCCATTCTCCTGGGCATTCCCAAATCCCAATACCACATCGATCTCCGTATCCTGATTCCTCATTTCATGCACATGCACAATGCCTGGACAGTGGTGGCCTTTGCGCTGGTGGCGGCCACCATGATCAAGGGCATCTGCGATTACTTCGGCACCTACCTGGTCAACTACGCCGGCTTCGGCATGGTTACCGACCTGCGCAACAATCTGTACGAAGCCACTCTGCGCCGCTCCTCCAGCTTCTTTCACAAGCACCCCACAGGCACCATCCTCTCCACGCTCATCAACGACGTTGATCGCGTGCAGGTTGCGGTCAGTTCGGTCATCGGCGAGTTCCTGCAGCAGTTCTTCACTTTCCTGTTCGGGTTGGTGCTTGTGATCCGCCTGGGCGGTCATCTCAGTTGGGCGCTGCTGTTGTTTATCCCCGTAATCGTCGTCTCCTCGCGCAGGATAGGCAGGGAAGTGCGCACCCGCACGCGGACCGGGCAGGACAAGCTGGCCGAAATCCAGAATATTCTTCATGAAACGGTTACCGGCAACCGCATTGTCAAGGCTTTCAACACCGAGCTGTGGGAGATTCTGCGCTTCAAGACCGCCGCTCGCCGCCTGTTTCGCGCCAACCTGCGCAGCGTGCGCGTTCAGTCCATCAGCTCCCCTCTCATGGACACCATCGGCGCCATCGCCATCGCCATGCTGCTGCTCATTGGGCGCAACGAGATTCAACACGGCCGCATGACCATCGGCCTTTTCGGCGCGTTCATCATCGTCCTCTTCAAGCTCTACGACCCGGTGCGCAAGTTCGCTTACTTTTACAACAGCTTTCAGCAGGCCATGGGCGCCTCGTCCTCCATCTTCGCCTTCTTCGACGCCAAGGACGACGTGAAGGAGCGGCCGCACGCGGTCAGCATGGGTCGCTTCCATAGATCCATCCGCTTTGAGAACGTGGGCTTTTCCTATTCCACCGAGGAAGGCGAGCACCAGATCCTGCACCACGTCGACCTCGAGATCCGGGCTGGGGAGGTGCTTGCGCTGGTGGGACCAAGCGGAGCCGGCAAGTCCACCCTGGCCAACCTGATTCCGCGCTTCTTTGACGTTACCTCGGGCTCCATTCTCATCGATGGGTACGACCTGCGCTATCTCACCCTTGCCTCGCTGCGCCGTCAGGTCGCCCAGGTCACGCAGGAGACCATTCTCTTCAACGACACGGTGCGGAACAACATCGCCTACGGCCGGCCTGACGTGAAAGCCGCCGTAGTGAAGCGGGCCGCGAAGAATGCCCTGGCGCACGACTTCATCCTGCAGATGCCGCAGGGCTATAACACGGTGATCGGCGAAAAAGGTTTCCGGCTCTCCGGCGGCGAGCGCCAGCGCCTGGCCATTGCCCGCGCCATCCTCAAGGATGCGCCGATTCTGATTCTCGACGAGGCCACCTCGGCCCTCGACGCCGAGAGCGAATCGCTGGTGCAGGCCGCGCTGGCCAACCTGATGCAGGGGCGCACGGTGATGGTCATCGCCCACCGTCTCTCCACCATTCGCCGCGCCAACCGCATCGCCGTCCTCGAAGACGGCCGCATCACCGCCATCGGCTCCCACGAGGAGCTTCTGACTTCCTCACCCACCTATCAGCGGCTCTATCAACTGCAATTCATGGACGTACCCGAGCCGCAAGGTTCAGAACCTTTGGAAAAGAACCCGCCTCAAATGGAGCTGGCGCTCACCAGCGGTCCTGAGGAGTAGCAGGAAATGCCGATTTATTCGATGACCGGGTTTGCGCGCGTTCAGGCTCGCGTCCAAAATCGCGATCAGGACCAGCTCAGCTACACGCTCACCATCAAGAGCGTCAACCACCGCTTTCTCGACGTGCAGTTGCGCCTACCCTCCGGCCTCGACGCTTTGGAGATGGAGCTGCGCAAGACCCTCAAGGACTCGCTCGTCCGCGGCCACGTCGATCTCGCACTCTCCATCGATCGCAGCTTCCAGCAGAAGGCCGGCTACAATCGCGAGCTGGTCGCCGGCTACGTTGCCGCCTTTAGCGCCGCCCGCGATGAATTCGGCCTGGGCGGCGAGCCCGACCTGAACGCAATCCTCCACCTGCCCGGTGCTTTGCAGACCGACAATCGCGGCGATGAGGACCTGACGGTCCTGGCCGAAAGCGTGCTGCAGCAGATTGGTTCGCTGCTCGAGGCGTTGAAGATCATGCGGGCGCGCGAGGGTGAGGCGCTCGCGGCCATTCTGCACGGCACGCTTGACCGGCTCACGGAGGCCACCGGCGGTGTGGCCGAGCTGCGCCCTGAAATCGAGCAGCGCTACCAGGAACGCCTGACCCAGCGCCTGCTTGCCGCCACCGGACCGGAATTCAACCGCCAGCGCCTGCTCGAGGAGGTCGCCGTGCTCGTCGAGCGCAGCGACATCGCCGAGGAACTGACCCGCATGCACGCCCACATCGGCCACTTCCGCGAGCTGCTGGACGCCGGCGGCGAGGTGGGCAAAAAGCTGGATTTTCTCCTCCAGGAAATGAACCGCGAAGCCAACACCCTTCTCTCCAAGACCGGCGGCGTGGGCGGCAGGGGAACCCGCATTACCGAACTGGGACTGGCCATGAAGGCCGAGATCGAAAAGGCCCGCGAGCAGATTCAGAACGTGGAATAAAATCGGCGGCAAAGTGGATAGGGGAAAAATCGAATCGTGGCAGGCATTCTCTTCATCATTTCGGCGCCCTCGGGCTCTGGCAAGAGCACGCTGGTGAGCGAACTGCGCAGGCAGGTCAGCGGCGTCGAGTTTGCCATCTCCTGGACCACCCGCCCCCCCCGCGGCTCTGAAGAAAACGGGCGCGAGTACTTCTTTACTTCTCGCGAGGAGTTTCAGCGCATGATCGACGCCGGCATCTTCCTGGAGCACGCCGAGGTTTTCGGCCACTTCTACGGGACCACCCGCCATTCGCTTGTCGAGGCGCGCTCCGACGGCAACGACCTGTTGCTCGACATCGACGTCCAGGGCGCGGCGCAGGTGCGCGCCAAAATGCCTGAGGCCGTCAGCATCTTCATCATGCCCCCCAACCCCAGGGTCCTGCGCACCCGCCTGCGCAATCGCAGCCGCGCCGAGGGCGTGGTCAATGAAGAGGAAGTCTACCGGCGGCTCAATGCGGCCAGCAAGGAGATTGAGAATTATCGCGAGTACACGTATATTCTGGTCAACGACATTCTGGACAGGGCGGTAGCGCAACTGGAGGCCATTGTGCTGGCCGAGCGCTTCTACCGCAATGGCGAAACCATCGCTTACCGTTCCCGCCGGGTGTTGGAGGTGGCCGCGGCCTGCCTGCAGATCAACTCCCAGGAGCGGCTCAAGCCTGTGCTGGAGGCCTTTGGCATTATTGGGGAATCCGGCCAGCAGCAACTCGACTTTGGGCCTGACCCCTATGACGATGACGTGGACCCCGATGACGACGAAGGGGACCCCAATGAGGATGAAAAGGACACCGATGACGATTGAGACGCAGTTCGACTCGAACTACCGCAAGGTTCTGGTCGCCGCCCGACGCGCACGCCAGTTGCAGAACGGTTCCCACGCTCTGGTCCACAGCCATTCCACCAAAGCCTGCCGCATCGCCCAGGATGAGATCGCCGCCGGCAAGATCGCCTACGTAAAAACCGAAGAAGCCGTGGTCAAGCCGCTGGTCGAGGGTCCGGCGATTCCGATTCTGTTGAGTTAGCGTTCCCGCCGGCAAAGTGGGTGCCCCACCCTCGCCCCCGCCTTCCCCAACGGAAACCGGCTACAATCGAGCCATGCGAGTCACCGTGGGCGTCTCCGGCGGAATTGCCGCGTACAAGGCGGCGGAACTGGTGCGCGCCTTGCAGCGCCAGGCCCTTGAAGTCCATGTGGTCATGACCGAGGCGGCCACGCGATTCGTCCAGCCGCTCACCTTTGCCGCGCTCACCGGCCACAAGGTCATCACCAGCCTGTGGGACGACACGGGCGCCGGCGACGGCTCCTACGAAGCCTCCACCGAACAGAACGGCATCGAGCACATCGGCGAGGCGCAATGGGCCGACGCGCTGGTCGTCGCCCCCGCCACGGCCAACATCCTGGCCAAGTTCGCCCACGGCATTGCCGACGACTTCCTCACCACCCTCTACCTGGCCACGCCGGCGCCGGTCCTGGTCGCCCCCGCCATGAACGTGAACATGTGGGAGCATCCGGCCACGCAGGCCAACCTCGAAATCCTCCGCCAGCGCGGTGTGCGCGTCATCGAGCCGGGAACGGGCGACCTGGCCTGCGGCATGGTGGGCGCGGGCCGCATGGCCGAGCCCGAGGCCATCGCCGGCGCGGTCCTCGGCGCTTTTGGCCGCCGCCACGATCTGGCCGGCGAAATCGTGCTCGTCACCGCCGGCGGCACGCGCGAGGCTCTCGACCCCGTCCGCTTCCTCGGCAACCGCTCCAGCGGCAAGATGGGCTACGCGCTGGCCGAAGCCGCGCACAGCCGCGGCGCCAAAGTCATTCTCATCAGCGGCCCGTCTGCCCTCCATCCGCCCCCGCACTGCGAGCTGATCAAAATCACCACCGCGGACCAGATGCGCCAGGCTGTGCTCGAACGTATGACCGAGGCCACGCTGGTGGTCAAAGCCGCCGCCGTGGCCGACTACCGCCCCGTCAACGTCTCCGAGCAGAAGCTCAAGCGCACCGGCCCCATCACGCTCGAACTCGCGCCTACTGAAGACATTCTGGCCGAGGTCGTGCGCCGCCGCCGTCCCGGCCAGCTCATCGTCGGCTTTGCCGCCGAGACCGAGAACCGCATGGAGAATGGCCGCGCCAAGCTGCTGCGCAAGGGCGCGGACGCCATCGTGGTGAACGATGTGGCCGGCGAGGGCGTGGGCATCGACGCTGACAACAACGCCGCCACGTTCCTCACCCTCACCACCTCCATCGAGCTGCCCGAGATGCCCAAGCGCAAGCTCGCCGACCGCATTCTCGACGAAATCCTCACCCTCCGCCGTCCCCGTCCGCTGGTTCTCGAATTCGACGAGCATGTGGACGAGAGATCGCGGCCCGAAAAGACCAGCCCCGAAAAAGCGAGACAGGACGAGGTGCTGAGCCAGTCCGTTCCGCCCGCCGCCGCCCGCCGGCAACTGATCGTGGAATAGAGCAACTGACCGTGAAGTGAAGTAACTGATCGTGGAGTAAAGAAGTTGGCGCGACACCTCGATCTCGCAACCCGCGACGCTCTCCTGGCCCGCGTCCGCTTCTACCGCGACCTCGGCCTCACCGAGTTCTACCGCCGCCCCGTCGACCCCGTGCTGCTTGCTCAACTGGAAGCCGAGCCGGACCTGTTGTCAGAACAACCAGAAAATCCGCGTGCCCCATCCTTTCCGCTTTTTTCCGCGGAAAGGGTGGGAGACCACGCAGCTTCCCAGCCCGATTCTTCCCAGCTCGTCCCAGCCCATGAGGACCATCCAATTCCTCCCCGCAAGCCGCTTCCCGCGCCCCCTCAAATCGCCGCCGCCGTCGCCCCGGCCGACCGCGCCGCCGCCCTCCAGCTCATCCGCGACGAAATCGGCGACTGCACCCGCTGCCCGCTGCACAAGGGCCGCAACAACCTGGTCTTCGGCGACGGCTCGCCCTCCGCGCGCCTGATGTTTGTCGGCGAAGGCCCCGGCGCCGACGAGGACGCGCAGGGCCTGCCCTTCGTAGGCCGCGCCGGGCAACTTTTGAATAACATGATTGCCGCCATGGGCCTCAAGCGCGAGGAAGTCTACATTGCCAACATAGTCAAGTGCCGCCCGCCCGGCAACCGCACGCCCGAACCCGCAGAGGGCAACACCTGCTCCCCATTCCTCTTCCGCCAGATCGACGTCATCCGCCCCCAGGTGCTGGTAGCTTTGGGAGCCACCGCCGCCACCTATCTCCTCGGCGCGCGCCAGCCGTTAGCCGGTCTCCGCGGCCGAGTCCACGCCTTCCGCGGCGCCCAGCTCATCGTCACCTATCACCCGGCCTACCTGCTCCGCGACCCCCGCCAGAAAAAGGAGGCCTGGGCCGACCTGCAAATCGCCATGCGGGAGCTGGGGCTAAAGCCGCCCGGACGGGGCTGAGAAGCGCGCCTCACAGTTTCACAATATTTGCGCCGCTTTGTGCCGCTCTGAAATGTCCGGCGTAATGCATTGATTATGCTTGGGTTGCGGGGTGGTACCCAGTTTCACAGATTAACAGATTCTGTGTTCCTGCGGGGTTGGCGGGGGGGCAAGCCATTGAATCTGCGTGGTTTAAGCGGCTCCACAGTTTCACAGTCGAAGAAACGCGATTTTTTGGGGCATCCGGCGCTGCGGCGGGCCTGTCGGAGGCCGGTTTGGCCACGGGGAACGCGCTCGCGGCGCGGGAGATTCCGGGCAAGGTTTCGATAAGGTACTGCACAATCCGGGACAGCGATGAGTCGCGCGCGGCCGCCCAAACCCGGGCCTGGCGGTATGACTGGTCGCTGACGGTCACTGTGATGTTTTTCGTGGTTTGCACTCCGACGGCGCAGATTGGCTTCCCTGCCCGTCCTCTACTTGCTATTGTGCTCGAAAGGGGGGTAATTCTCTGCAAGAGAGCCGGAAGGCTGCGGTCCGTCCCAGGCTGGTCCACGAAAGCCGAACGACGATTGGCGCTATAATCACGGCACTCCCAAACAGGCGGGTTTGAAATGAAGGAATATGCGGCTGTATTCGAGAAAACATCGAACGGCTGGAGCGCCTACGCTCCGGACCTGCCGGGGTTGGGCGTGGCGGCGGCGACCTTCGCCGAAACGGAGCAGTTGCTGCGCGAGGGAATTGAGCTTCACATCGAGGGAATGCGCGAGGACGGTCTGCCGATTCCAGAGCCGCTTACCCAGGTGATGCGCATGGCAATTCCCGCCTGAGCCGATGGAGGTTTGTGGTCTCCCACCTTTTTCGCGGTGACGCTGCGAACGGGATGGGGCACGCAGTCATGGATGGTCAGACTTGGGCCACCCGCCGGGGCAGCGCAGAGCGAGAGGGGACGTGGACTCTGCGCTGCATGGACCCATGGCGCCACTGCCGACCTATTTCTTCTCCGCGATGAAGGTCGATGTGCGGTCGGTCAGCTTATTTGTCGAGACCACCGTCATCTTCTTCCCGTCAGACGAAACGGTCAGTTTCGCTACTTCGACTTCCTTGCCGTCCCGCTTGTCGGTCTCCTCGATGGTGTGGGCATCGATGCGCTTCAGAGAGACAGAGTCGTAGGTATACGCTCCGGTGACCGGGTAGTCTTTGCCGTCAAATTTCGCGGTAAAGGTCTCGCCTGTCGGCGAGGACATGGTCAGCTCATCGCCACTGGTCTTGTACGTGACGGTGAGGCCATTCGCAGATTCTTGAACCTTGGAGATTCGCCACGAGCCGGAAGTCGCATGCACTCCCGAAGGCGCAACTCCGACCAGCGTGGCGGTAGTTTCCGCAGTCACCGTGTCACCGCCGCTCTTGGGATGGGAGGTGATCTTGACCGTCAGAGTCTTGCCGTTGGCCGAAACGGTCCGGGTCTGTTCGGTTACGACCGTGCCGCCCTTTTTGGTCGTGACGGCGATCGACTTGGGATCGACTTCGCGGACGCTGATGGTGTCGTAGGTCTGGCCGGTGACGGCCTGGTCCTGCCCGTCGGCCTTGACATCAAAACTGGGGTTGCAACTGACGCAGTGATACCAGCCCTGGCTCAAGTAAAAGACGTTTGGCTTGGGCGAAAACTTGGTTTGGGCAATGTTGGTGTGCCAGGTGCCGTCGAATGGGCTTTGCGCAAACGACGATGCGGGAGCCCACCATGCCGCCACAAGAAACAGCGCGCAGGCAACGAACCGCTCTATTTTGTTCATCTGGATTCTCCTCCACAGGGATTGGGTTTTGGCGCTCTGTGCCCGGGGGCAAATCGGATAATTTGCGCCCTGCCAGGATGGCCGCGTCAATTGTACATGCCACTTCCATATACAGGGGCATTTTTCTCTTGTCGCTGAATCCCAACTAACTCCGGCGGCCCATGAAGGGGTTAGTTCTGCCCCTGGCCGCCAGGACCTACCCCTGATCCCGCCACAAATAGACCCCGCCCAGCAGGCCGGTTTCATTGGAGACGATGCTCACGTTCTTCGGTGGCGTGAAGTCGATCTTCTTGGTGTTGCCGCCGCCCAGGTAGAGGTGGTCCCAGTTGAACAGCAATTCGGTGTCCTCGATGGCCTCCTGGAGCAGCAGGTTCCACTCCTTCTTGCCGAATTTGTCGATGCCGCGGCGGCCCAGGTAGTCCTCGTAGGTCATGCCCTTCTTGCGCCAGATGTGGTGGCCCAGCTCGAGGCCGGGGCACAGGTGGCCGTTGGTGAACAGGGCCGCGCCGAGGCCCGTGCCCAGCGTGATGACCAGTTCCACGCCGTCGCCCTTGATGGCCCCGTAGCCGGCGACATCGGCGTCGTTGCCCACACGCACCGGCTTCTTCCAGCGCTTTTCGAGCTCCGCCTGCAGCGGGAAGCCTCCTGCCCACAGCGGGTGCAGGTTGAAGGCGCCAAAGGTTTTCCCGTGCTTGACGACGCCGGGAAATCCCACCGAAACGCGGTCGAAACCGGGCAGCAGCTTGCGCAGCTCGCCCAGTCCGCCCAGCACCGCCTCCGGCGTGGGCACCTCCGGAGTCACCACGCGCTGCCGTTCGCTGACCGGCTTGCCCGTGGGATCCAGCAGCAAGGCCTTCAGCCCCGAGCCGCCTATATCGATCGACAGCGTGATGGGGCCAGGGGTGGTGGACGAAGCGCTCGGCGAAGCGCCGGGCGCCAGAGAGGCGGTCGAATCGGTCTTGGGTGTCATCAGGACGAATTGTAATTCCCGAGGCCCGGTTTGCAAGGTCCGGGTCAAACGATATTCACAGTTCGCTCGTTCCGCGCCCGCCATCCCCTACACTGATTCTTGCCTCCCATGCCCGCCTACTGCGAAGTCGCCTTGCCCGTGCCGCTGGACCGCGCGTTCACCTACGCGGTGCGCGAGGGCCAGCTTCCCAAGCGTGGCGCGCGGGTCATCGTGCCATTCCGGAAGGAAAAGCTCATCGGCGTGGTCACCGCACTCGGCACCAAAGCTCCGGCGGACTTCGAAGTACGCTTCCTTGAGGCCGTTCTCGACGACGAACCCCTGCTCAGCGAGCAGTTGCTCACCCTGGCCGAGTGGATGGCCCAGTACTATCTGGCCCCGCTGGGCGAGGTGCTGCGCGGGATGTTGCCGCTGATGGCCGAGGTGCGGCGCACTGTCTACTACCGCATCACCGACCTGGGGCGCGACGTGCTGGCCGGAAGTTTGGACGGGGACGCGGGGCGGGGCAAGGCAAGAGGGTGGGCTGCGAGTCAATTTCCCGAAGAGCCCACCTCAGGGGCTAAAGCCCACGGTGATTTGGCCGACTTTGATGCCGGGGCTAAAGCTCCGGCCTACCGTCCCAGGCTTCCGGATGCCGTCCATCCCAGGCTTCCGGATGCGGCGAGTCATTCCGTGGGGTCGAGGGGCAGCGCGAGGCGAAGGGGAAAGCTGTCACTAGAAGAGCAGGACCTGGAGCGCCGCGTTCTCACACGTCTGGCCTCCGGCGAGCCGGTCAAAGTCTCCATGCTGCGCACGGCTACGGCGGCCACGCTGCCGGTGCTGGCCGGGCTGCTGCGCAAGAAGTGGATTGCGCGGGAGACGGCGGCCCAAGAGCGCGATGCGCGGCGGATGGAGCGGTTTGCCGTGCTCATCCCCGAGGCGCGCCTGCCCGCATTGACGCGGAAGCAGCAGGCCGTCCTGGCCGAGTTGGCGGCCTGCGGCGGCGAACTGCCGCTGGCCGAGCTGCGCCGCCGCGATCTGCCCTCCTCCACGCTGCAAACCCTGGTCCGGCGCGGCCTGGTCCGCATCGACGAGCGTCCCGCCATCTTCCATCTGGGCGGCCTGCAGCCGGCCGCGCCGCCTTTCTGGCTCAATCCACCGCAAACGGACGCGCTGGCCGAGTTGGCCACGGCTCTGGGGGGATTCCATCCCTTCCTACTTTACGGAGTGACGGGGTCGGGAAAAACCGCCGTCTACCTGGCCGCCATGCAGCGCGCGCTCGACCGCGGGCTCTCGTCCATCCTGCTGGTTCCCGAGATCGGCCTCACGCCGCAAACCGCCGGCCTGCTCGACCAGGCCTTCGGGCAGAAAGTCGCGCTGCTGCACTCCGCGCTGACGCCCGAGGAGCGCAGCGAGCAGTGGCGCCGCATCCGCCGCGGCGACGCGCCCATCGTGGTCGGCACCCGCTCGGCCATCTTCGCTCCGGCGCCCAACCTCGGCCTCATCCTGGTCGACGAAGAACAGGACCAGAGTTACAAGCAGGAGGAGACGCCGCGCTACAACGCCCGCGACGTGGCCGTGATGCGCGCCAAGCTGGCCGGCGCGGTGGTGGTGCTGGGCTCGGCCACGCCGTCTCTCGAGAGCTGGCAGAATTCCGTTCTGGGCAAATACGCCCGCATCGAGATTCGCGAGCGGGTGATGAACCGCCCGCTGCCCGAGGTCGAACTCATCGACATGCGGCAGGAATTCCAGCAAACGGGGCAGGACCAGCTTTTCTCCCGCGCCCTGGTCGAGCAGACTCGCGAGGCACTGGAACGCGGCGAGCAGGCGTTGATTCTGCTCAACCGGCGGGGGTACTCGTTTGCCGTGATCTGCCGCGCCTGCGGAGAAAAGCTGGAGTGCCGGAACTGCGCCATCTCGCTGACCCATCACAAGCCGCCGGCCGAGGATGCGGGACTGGCGCGCGAGGGGCAGAGGCTGGAATGCCACTATTGCGGGTTCAGGAGGACGGTTCCGGCGCGCTGCCCGAAGTGCGACAGCGAGCATCTTTACTACCTGGGCGCGGGCTCTCAACAAGGGGAGGAGCGGCTGGGCGAGATATTTCCCTTCGCGCGCATCGGCCGCATGGATCGGGACACCGTGCACGGGCGGCACGATTTGGAAAGGTTATTGGCGCGGCTGCACTCGGGCGAGATCAACCTGCTGGTGGGCACGCAGATGATCGCCAAGGGACACGATGTTCACGGCGTCACGCTGGTGGGCGTGGTGGGCTGCGACCACGCGCTGTCGATGCCGGACTTCCGCGCGGCGGAGCGGGTTTTTCAACTGATGACGCAGGTCTCAGGGCGTGCGGGGCGGGGCGATCTGCCGGGGCGCGTGGTGGTGCAGACTTACTATCCGGACCACTACGCGATTCTGGCGGCCAGCAAGCACGACTACTTGAGCTTCGTCGAGCGCGAGCTGAAATTCCGCCGCTGGATGCACTACCCGCCCTTCGGCGTGCTGGCCAACGTGCTGGTGCAGTCGGAAAAGCTCGAAGAAGCGGCGGGATGGTCGGCGGAGCTCGGCAAGTGGTTCCAAAGAGGCGCGCCGGAGGGCGTGCGCGTGCTGGGGCCGTGTACAGCGCCGATCGCGCGCATCAAGGGCGTCTACCGCTTTCACATGATTTTGAAGGCTGGTTCGCGGAAGGCGCTGAATGCGGCGCTGCGGGGGATGCTGGCGCACGCGGATACTGCGGGCGTGCCGCGGCGTAATCTGGTGGTGGATGTGGATGCGCTGCGGCTGATGTGACGCGCCGGTCCGGTGGTTACGGCGCCGCGCGGAACGGATCGATGTGGAAGAAGTGCATCAGCGAGCTGTCGTAGAACGGCGTGGGCGTGAATGTGAGCAGGAAGATCACCAGGCCGATGACGGCTAGCACCACCCGGCTGCGGCTCAGGCCGGGAGCGATCGCAACCCTGGGGTGGCGCATCGCCGGAATCATCAGGAACAGACCCCACAGCAGCCAGCCCACCCAGCAGAGCGCCCCCATCAGGAACAGCACAATGGGCAGAAAGTTGGTAACGAGCTTGTGCATCCTGGGCGAGATGGCATACAGAATGTGCCCGCCGTCGAGCTGCCCGCCGGGAATCAGGTTCAGCGAGGTAATGAACAGGCCGATCCAGCCGGCCACCAGCACCGGGTGGGGCGCAATGTGGTCGAACGACGGGGTCGAGGGGGCCCACTCGAGCAGCAGCGCGTGCAACATGCGGAGGGTGAGCGGTTCGCCGCCAAGACGGATGATGGCGGCCGGCGCGTTGGCCGGAGCGTGGAAGCTGAGCGCAAAACCCACCCCCACGGCTACCGCCGAGGCCACATAACCGGCCAGCGGTCCGTAGATGCCCACATCCATCAGCGCGTCGCGGTTGGGAATCGGGGTGCGGATCTGAATGACGGCCCCGGCCGTGCCGCTCAGCGTGGGCGCCGGCAGCACCCAGGGCAGCGTAGCGCGTATGCGGTGCCAGCGGCAGGCAAAATAGTGGCCAAACTCATGGATCAGCAGAATGCCCAGCAGCGACGCCGAGAAGGCCCAGCCCGTCTTGAACATTTCCGGATGGCCGGCGAGCCAGCCCCACGGCCACAGGTCGCTGTCCCGCGCCACCGGCGGCATGCCCTCGATGAAGTTCTGCATGAACCGGGCGCCGTTGGCGGTGGTGGTTACCACAGTGGCAGCCAGCAGCAGCAGTGGCAGGCCATACTCCCGGAAATATGAGCGCACCGGATTCCTCGACGTAATCTGTTGGGAGGCTGGGGCAGCCGGAATCCTCCCTGAGGGATAGAGCAGGGGTTGCTCTCGGCCGCCCGCCTTCATCCGTGGGCCGGAAGGCTCATTTGCCTCGTCCGCGCCCTCAACTGCCCGGCGCGCCGCCGCTGTCGAGGGAATGCAGTTCCTTGCCCGGTTTAAAGCGCACGGCTTTGCCGGGAGTTATGCTCACCTCGGTACCGGTGCGGGGATTGCGGCCGATACCGGTTTTGCGGGCGCGGACGCTGAATACGCCAAATCCGCGCAGTTCGATGCGCTCGCCGGCGGTCAGAGCCTGTTTCAGGCCCTCGAAAACCGTATCCACCGCGGCCTCGGCTTTGGTGCGCGGCAGGCCCGTGCGCTCGATTACTTGATGGACGATGTCCTGCTTAATCAAAGGGGAACCTCGCTAAGGCGACTGGATTGAATGTACTACGCCTTACCGAAGTCATGCTACAGGTTTTGCGGGAATTAGGAAATAAAGGAAATGTGCATTCTCAGTTTTTTCCCTCGGGAAACCGAATCTTGCGCCTCGTAACCCTCTCAGCAGGGCCGTTTTCACCCAAACTTCGCCAGGATCTTTTCGCCCAATTTTCGCCAGGGCCATTGTCATTTGCGGGCGCCTCTCGTAAAATTAAAACAGCATTGTTAGATCAATTAGCGCTTTTTCAGCGAAAAACCAGCTATTTTTCTCTGGACAGGAAAAATCAGCCCGGGATGAGGAGAGGCATGTCGATTCAGAGCGACCGTTGGATCCGGGAACAAGCCCTCAACCACCGGATGATCGAGCCCTGCAGCGAGAACCAGATCGCCGAGGGCGTCATCTCCGATGGACTTTCCTCCTCTGACTATGACCTCCGCGTCTGCGACGAATTCAAGATCTTTACCGATGTGAACAGCGCCATCATCGATCCCAAGGCCTTTGACGAGCGTTCCTTTGTCTCCGTGCAGGCCCCATCCGTAATTGTGCCGCCCAATTGGTTTGCATTGGCGCGGTCAAACGAGTACTTCCGTATCCCCAGGGATGTTTTAACAATCTGCGTTGGGAAGTCGACCTATGCGCGTTGCGGAATCACAAGTGAACGTGACGCCATTCGAGCCGGAGTGGGAGGGTTTCGTGACACTTGAAATCTCCAACACCACGCCGCTACCGGCCAAGGTTTACGCCAACGAAGGGCTGTGCCAGATTCTATTCTTCCGTTCCGATGAAGCCGGCGAGATCAGCAATGCCGATCGCAAGGGCAATATCAGAAACAACAGGGGATTGTTCTTCCAAAAACTTTAAGGGCTTTTTTTTGTAATACCCCCGGTTGGACTGGTTCAGAAGACGCAAAGATACGTGCGGCGATGGGTGGCGAAGAGCGCTCCCTGGCCGCACTGGGCCCAGCTCTCCTGCTCATTGAAGAAGGGAGAGCAACATTTCCACGTTTCGCTATCACGAACCAATTCAAATCGGTTTGGTGTCCGATGAGCCCATGCGGCTTGCAGGACTCGCCAGCATCTTTGACCATCCGGCCCTCGAAGGCAAGGCGCCTCTGCTTGCCATTGCGGGCAGCCTGCAGGAACTGCTCACCCGCGCAACGCTCGAGTGTCTGGTCATGGACCTCCACGCCTCTAGCGGCGGTTTGGCGATTATAGAGTCCATTCGCCGCGCTCGTCCCTCCCTGCGGCTGATCGTAATCGGCCCGGAGGGCAACGACGAACGGGTCCTGGAAGCGATCATCGCCGGGGCCAGGGGCTACCTGGATCCGAACGCCGATCCCGCCATGGCCCGCCAGGCCATCGAGGTGGTCACCAGAGGCGACATCTGGGCGCCGCGCCGGCTGCTCTCCAAACTCATCGACCGCCTCCTCAAGGTCCCCGATGGCAGCCTCACCAACGGTGCACCCTACCTGACCGCCCGCGAAAAAGAGGTGCTGGAACTGATCCTGCTGGCCCATTCCAATCGCGAGATCGCCCGCCGCCTGGGCATCGAGGAGCGCACCGTCAAGGCTCACGTGGGCCGGCTGATGCGCAAAACGGGCTCCGACAACCGCATCGAGCTCACCATGCGCACCCTGAACGGTCCGCCGGCGCCCCACACCCACCCCAGGCCGGTCGCCAAGCTGCATCACCCCGCAGGCATGTTTACGGCGGCAATTTCTTCTGAGGATCGAGATTGATGTGCATTGAGGAGAAATGCTCCAGGGCGTTTCCAGGAATACTATGCCCCTCTTGATTTGGATCAGGGTCGCCGCTCGCTGAGGCTCGCGTCGACGCAAAGGGGTCTGCTTCGGGGTACACCATTGCTGGAAACGCTATAACCGGCTTTCTTCCGGCGGGGAGGGCCAGCCGGGAATCCTGCACGCGCCAAAGAGCGGACGGCGGACGCGCGATGGCAATCCACCCCGGGGTTACTTCCTGTCCTTGCGCGGCGCCTCTTCCCACTGTCTGCGCTCGTCTATGTCCTCCACGCTGCCGTACCAGCGGACAATCTGACCCTTCGGTCCAACTCGCGGCGATCCCCGGGAACGCACCCACCTCCATCCCCGGTCGACGGTTTTCACCCTGTATTCGACGTCAATTTGCTTTCCGCTGTGAAGCCCCTCTTGCAGCGCTTTCATGGTGGGCTCCACATCGTCCGGATGCACCGCCTCCAGCCATCCCAGGTTTCGCGTACGTTCCCGGCTCAACCCTGTCAACATCTCCCATCCGGAATTGATGTCAACGACGTTGCCCTCCGAATCCATGGCCCATTGGATATTGGGATTGAGATTGACCATATACCGGAGGTGTTCCTCGCTCTCGCGGAGCGCGTCGTTGGTTCGCTTCAGCTCGGTAATGTCTATCACCGCAACGGAAACTCCGATCACCTCGCCCGCCTCGTCCAGAGCCGGCTGATACGAGACCAGGTTCGTCCCATCCGGTTTCACGGGATCGTTCGGGGGCCTGGAAAGCTCCACTTCCTCCATCGCCTCGCCCTGCAATGCGCGGCGAATATACGGCTCAATCGCCGGGAATATTCCAGGAGCCATTTCCTCCACTCTTCTTCCCAGGAAGGCTGCCACCGGAGCGCCATTCATAGCGGCCAGGCGCCGGTTGATGCTTACGTAGCGAAGATTTCGATCCAGAAAACACAAGCCCACAGGGGCGCCGTCATAGAGCGCCCGCAACTGTGCCAGACGTTGCGTGGGCAGCGCCTCCAGGCTGGAGACAACGGAGCCATCGCCGGACGCCGGCGATCGCGGTGACAGCCCGTGCGGCGCAGCCGCCACGATTTTGGGGATTTGATCTGCCGTCGCCGGCCGCCCGTAGAACCATCCCTGGCCGAGCGTGCAGCCAAGGCGCAGAAGCATCTCTGCCTGCTCCTCCGTTTCCACCCCTTCCGCGATGGTAATCAGATCGAGGCTTTGTCCCAGTCCCACAATCGCCGCCACGATCTTCCGGCTTTCGCGTTTGCTGGTCATCGAGCCGACGAAGCTTTGATCGACCTTCAAGACATCGAACGGGAGATCCTGAAGGTGCCGCAGGCTCGAATATCCGGTTCCAAAATCGTCCAGCGCCATGCGGCAGCCCATCGCTCTGAGCTCGATGGCAATCTGCCGCGCGCGCTCCAGGTTGTTGACAAGGGCGCTCTCGGTAATCTCCACCATCACCCGCTGAAGCGGGAACCCGGAGTCCTTGGCCGCTTCGCAAATCTGAAGGGGCAGGCTGCGATAATGCAACTGAACGGGCGAAAAGTTGAAGGCCAGCGCAAGCGGCTCCGGCAACACCGGCGCCAACATGAATGCCTTCCGCATAATCTGGCTCGTAAGGTTTCCGATCAGCCCGTTCTCTTCCGCCAGTGAGATGAAATTCTCCGGCAGCACCATGCCAAGCCGCGGGTTTTTCCAGCGCGCTAAGACTTCAAAACCGGCCAGGCGGCCGGTGTGAAGTTCAACTACAGGCTGGAAGCACGGCTCAACCTCATCCAGATCGAGCGCTCGTCGAACAGTGCCAATGTCTACCTGCATGCCCAACACTCTATGGCCAAATCAAGAAAATGTCTATCTCAATTGTTTCCCACCATGAAAAGCAGTTCCGCATTTATATACAAAGGAGAGCAACTTGCGAGCCATAGTGAGCAAGGAGGGAGAGACATATTGCGGCACCCGATCCACTCTGGAGCGACAGAGGATATCGACGCTGTTGGCCGGCAAGGAATTGGGATGTGCGGGGGCGGTTGGCGGGCTGCTTCACCGACCGCCGCTCTTGCTGGTCAAGCATCAACTGCCTGAGATGCTGGCGCAGCGCATCTACGGGCTGGCGCTGGGCTATGAAGATCTCAACGACCACGAGCAGTTGCGCTCGGACCCGCTGCTGGCGCTGCTCAGCGGCAAGCGCGATCTGGATGACCCGCTGGCGGGCAAGCCGGGGTCCCCACGGACAGGTCTTCGCCCGTGGGGTCAAAGAGCACGCTGAACCGGCTGGAACTGGTTGGCCGCAGCGGTCGCTATCACAAGATCGGTTACTCGGCGCCTGCTCTGGACCGCTTGTTGGGGGCCTGTTTCTGGAGTCGCACAGCAGCGCGCCGGACCAGATCGTGCTCGACCTGGACGCGACCGACATCCCGCTCTACGGCCATCAGCCGGAGGGCTTCTTCCACGGCTACTACGACAGCTACTGCTATCTGCCCTTGTATATCTTCGCGGGCGACCAGTTACTGTGCGCGCGGCTGCGGGCGGCCAACAAAGATGCGGCCGCCGGAGCGGTCGAGGGAGTGAGCCGCACCCAGAGGGTCCCCGGTCGCCCAGGTGCGCCAGCACTGGCCCAGGACGAGGATCGTATGAGGAATGAAACTTGTATTATAGCGGTTCCACAATTGCCGTACCCCGGAACCGCTGCCTTCAAGTGGCTTTTTCCTCAAGAAATAGCCACCTTTACCATCACCACTAAGGGCACGTGAATTGTGGAACCGCTCTAGAAAGCCAAGGCAGGAAACATGTCCCCAAGACTTCCTCGCATCAGCTGCGTCATCCGTGCCGCCATCTCTGTATACATCGACGTGGCGCAGAACGCATTTGCACAGATGCTTTCATTGGCATCTCTCAAGGCGTACTGTGTAAGAGTTTTAAGAACGCAAACGCGGATATGCGTGGCATCGCTGCGGAGGGTCTCAAGAACCTTGCGGTCAAACGAGGCGGTGTTTCGGGCTGCATAGTCGGCCATCTCCAGCATCACGCGGGCGTTCTGGTAGATCGCCCAGAGACCATAAGGGCCCTTAATGCGCTTCCAATTCTCCTCCGGCGTTGCTTTCAGCCCTTTGTCCCAAAGGAATTGATCGTTCAACCCGTGGGCGCCCCAGCTCGGTTGCAGCCGGGACAGAAGCGACTCCCACGACTGAGTATTCCGGCGGCGCACACTTGCTCTCCAACGGTAAAGGCAAACTGCCACCGCGGCAATTGCGGCTAGTTGGAGCAGGGTGAAAATCATAAGTTCTCCTTCGCCTGACAAACAGCATTTATTCGATTCTTCAAGGCAACCCCAGCGGGTTCTCGCTCTTCGTGCTGCCGGCGATCGCACCCAAAGCCGGCGCACATTTGCACTTAAAGTAACTTATTCAAATTAAAACGGTAAATGATACCTTCGGGTCACCGTGTGATGCTTCGGGGGGACCGCGCTGTTGCGGCCAGGGCAGAAACCGCCGCTGGCCAAATCGCGGCCCAGAAGGCGCAGTTTTCAGCCCGGTGACCGCCGCTTGGTCAACTAGAGCGGCTCCATAATTGCTGTACCCCGGTAGCCGCAGTGGCGGAGGATATCGACGTTGTGGCTGGCAGGGAATGGGAAGTGGACTCCGTTATCGCTGGGCTTCGGCTTCTCAACTACCGGTGCCAGCGGGCTTGGATGAGTCTCAAATTTGGAACGGCAAGCAATGGATCGGCAGTCGATTGCTTGCGGCGATCAGCCCGCGCGCGGCGTCGGCCCAGCCGTTTACTTATGAGTAAACTTTTCCTGTTACTACAGGCTAAGGCCCTTTCGTGCCCTTGTGCGAAAGATGCATATCCCACAGACTTGTTTACAGAAACAACGCAGATCTGGGGAAAGGAGTTCCCAGGCAGCATGTTTTCCATGAGGCCCGGGAACTCCTCTTTTTTCTGTTTTCTCTCTTTCGCGACTCATCACGAAAAACAGGTCCGCTCGTCTCCCTTTCATTTCTTTGCCACACCCAGCGACGAATCCAACTCTCAAAAGCGGGGTACACGTCCTTGATGCGTTTGCCTGCATATTGAGGAGCCGGGAGGATCGCGCTCTGAGCCCCGTTACCAATCAGCAAACTCTGCGTATTACTTTTTGCCGCAGTCCTTGGGTGCTCTTGTGTGGAAAACAGTTTTTCCTCAGACTTGTTTACAGAAACAACGCAGATCTGGGGAAAGGAGTTCCCAGGCAGCATGTTTTCCATGAGGCCCGGGAACTCCTCTTTTTTACCTTTTTTGCGGCTCATCGCGAAAATCGGGCCTGCGCGTCTTTCTTTCCACCCTCCCCCACGTCCATTGATGCATCAGAATCAGCAGGAGCAGGCGGTCCGCTCCTGATGCGCGTCCCGGTTGCGCGGCAGGTGCGGCGCAAGGGCCAAAGCCTCGCAGGCAGTGCGCAGGCAGGGCGCGGCACGCGCGTCCCGGCGCGGATGCTGTACCCTGTTTCAGGACGGCCCGCGGCATCGCGATGCGCCTGTTTTCGTTCAACACTCAACCATCCGCGCCGGGCAAGGCAGCGGAGTGAAAAGGATTCGGATATGAAGAAGACAATTGCTTCCGTCTGTCTCTGTTTCGTGCTTACGTGCACCGCCGCAGCGGCCTCGACGCGCGAGGATTTGCAGGCCCGCATCGACTCGGCCAAGCAGGTCCTGGACCAGATCATGGCCGCCCAGGACTCGACCATCCCCATGAACATTCTTCAGCAGGCCACCTGTGTCGGCGTGGTCCCGGGGCTGATCAAGGGAGCCTTCCTGGTGGGCGCGCAGTACGGCCAGGGCGTGGTCACATGCCGCACCGGCCACGGCTGGAGCGCGCCGGTCTTCATTCGCATGGCCGGGGGGTCCATTGGATTTCAGATCGGCGGCCAGTCCACCGACCTCATCCTGGTTGCCGTCAATGCCCGCGGCTTTCAGGACCTGCTGAAGAGCAAGTTCAAGATCGGGGGCGACGCCTCGGCCGCAGCCGGACCCGTGGGCCGCAACGGAACCGCCGCCACGGATTGGAAGATGAACGCCGAGCTGCTCAGCTACTCCCGCAACAAGGGCCTTTTTGCCGGCGTCGATCTGGACGGCACCAGCGTCAGCCAGAACTCGGAAGACACCGAGCTTTACTTCGGCCAGCCGCACAGCTTCGACGCCATCCTCAAGGGCACCGTCGATGTTCCTCCGGGAGCGGTCGAGTTTGTCCGCGATGTGGCCCAATACTTCGTCAAGGCCAAATACCGCAAGCAGCCGTAAACCAGCACAGGAATCGGCGCGGGGAGGTCCGGACTAGGCCGGACCTCCCCTCGTTTGCTTTCCTCGCCGTCAATCGTCCCGGTGCCTCGCGCCGGCATTCTAAACTGTTCTTTGCCTTCCACCATGCGGGAAAACCCCATTCGCGAAAACGTAGAGTATTGGCTGGCCCTGGCCGTCGTGCGCACGCTGGGGCACATGCCGCGCGGCCTGGCGCGCGTGCTGGCCGGCCTGCTGGCCTTCGCCGTCTATTGGTCGTTTGGACGCCTGCGCCGCGTGGGTGTGCGCAACCTCCAGTTGGCCCTCCCCGAGCTGCCCATCGCGGAACGCACCCGCATACTCCGCCGCGTCTATGTTCATCTGGGCTGGCAACTGGTGGAATTCTGCCGCATGGCCCGGTACACCGCCGAAAACACCCGCGACTGGCTTCGCACCGAGGGCCTGGATCACTACCTTGCCGCGCAGGCCCGCGGCAAAGGCGTTCTGGTGGTGACCGGCCACCTGGGCGCGTGGGAGCTCTCCAGCTTTTATCACTCGCTGATGGGACACCCCATGGGCATGGTCATACGCCGCCTGGACAACCGCCGCCTCGACGAATACGTGAACGGCATCCGCTGCCTGCACGGCAACCAGGTCCTGCACAAGGACGACTTCGCCCGCGGCCTGCTCACCGCCATGCGCGCCGGTGAGACGGTCGGCATCCTGATGGACACGAATATGACCCCGCCGCAGGGCGTGTTTGTGAAGTTCTTCGGCATCGAGGCCTGCACCGCCTCAGGATTGGCGCGGGTGGCGCTCAAGACCGGCGCGGCGGTGCTGCCGGGGTTCATGCTCTGGGAACCCGCCGAGCGCCGCTACGTCCTGCACTTCGGCCCTGAGCTGGTCTTCACCGAGACGGAGGACCCTGAAGCCGACATCGTGGCCGCAACCCAGCAGTGCGCCTCCGCAACGGAAGGGTGGATTCGGCGCTATCCTGACCAGTGGCTGTGGATTCACCGGCGCTGGAAGACAAGGCCGGCGGGGGAGCCGGGGCTGTATTGAGGGGGAAACGCATGACGCTGGGCGAACTGATCGAAGCATTGGGCGGGAAGCTGGTGCAGGGCAGCCCGGAGTTTGTGGTCCAAGGGGTGAACTCCTCCGCGCTGGCCGGCCCCTCCGACCTCGTCTTTGCCGAGGATGCCGCCGCCGCTACGGAGGCCCTGGACAGCAACGCCGGAGCCGTCGTTCTCCGCGCCGGTTCCGCCGCATCGTTCCCACAGAACAAGCGCGTCATCGATGCCGCCCAGCCCCGCCTCTGGTTTGCCCGGGCCGCCAGGCTCCTGAAGCCCGCGCCGCCCGCAGCCGGCGTCCATCCCTCCGCGGTCCTTGGCGCGCAGGTCGAGCTAGCCGCCGACGTCTCCATCGGCCCGGGCGCCATCATCGGCGACCACGCGCACATCGGCGCCGGCACCCGCATCGAAGCCGGCGCGGTCGTCGGCGAGGGCGTACGCATCGGCGAGCACTGCCGCATCTATCCCCGCGCCGTCCTCTATCCCGGAACAACCCTTGGGGACCGCGTCGTCGTTCATGCCGGCGTGGTCCTGGGCGCGGACGGTTTCGGCTATGTCCGCGATGCCGCCACTGGCGCTTACACCCTGTTTCCTCAGCAGGGAACCCTCCTCATCGAGGATGACGTCGAGATCGGCGCCAACTCCACCATCGACCGCGGCGCCCTCAAGCAGACGCGAATCGGCCGCGGCACCAAGGTCGACAACCTGGTCCACGTGGGCCACAACTGCGACATCGGCGAAGACGTGATCCTGGTCGCCCTCACCGGCATCTCCGGCTCCTGCTCGGTTGGCGACGGCGCGGTCATCGCGGGCCAGGTGGGCATCGGCGACCACGCCCACATAGGCCCCGGCGTCATTCTAGGAGGGCAAGCAGGCGTTCTCAGCGGTAAGACGGTCACCAATGAGGGCCTCAGGCCGGGAACGGTCCTGTGGGGCACGCCAGCGCGTCCGCTCCAGCAGGTTCTGCGGGAGATCGCCGTCGTCTCGCGGCTCGCGAAGCGGCGCGGAAAGGAATCGCGAAAAGACAGCGGCGAGTAATCCGATTCTGTCTGCAAATCTGAATAAGTTGGAGGTCCCCGTGATCAAGCTCGCAGTTCCCCTGCTGCACGTCTCGGTTGCCAAAGCGGCCATCGGCTTCTATTGCCACCGCCTCGGCTTCCGCCTGGAGTTTGCGCATGGCGTTGACGACGCACACTCCGACCCCTGTTACGTGGGCATCTCCCGCGATGGCGTGTGGATCAACCTATCGTCATTCAGCGGCGACGGCGTTGCCGGCGGCGTCGCCAATCTGATGGTCGACGACGTAGACGCCTTGCACGCCGAATTTGTCGCCAGAGGCGTCTCCATCGACAGCGGCCCCGTCGACCAGACCTGGGGCCGCCGCGAAATGTATGTCAAGGACGCCGATCGCAACTGCCTCCGCTTCATAGAGGATCGGCAATCCCCTGCATGAACGCACTGGGAACGAGGCCCTGGAGCCTGCTGACCACTGACCGCTGGCCACTGCTTTTAAAACGGCTTCTCGGTCAGAAACGGCTCCGGCTTCAGCGAGCCGTCGCGCTGCTTGACCAGCATCTGCACTTTGCCCTCGGCGGCGTCCAACTCCTGCTTGCAGGCCGCAGACAACCCCACGCCCTCTTCGAAGAGCTTGAGCGACTCCTCCAGGGCCAGGTCGCCCTTTTCCAATTGATCGACGATGGTTTCGAGCTTCTTCAGCGATTCTTCAAACGAGGGCATGGCATTCACTCCGTGGGACGGGCTTCCGGTTTCGGCAGCACGCTCGAAATCACTTCGGCGGCGAGGGCGTAGCGGCCGAAGGGCGCGCTCACCTGCACGCCCTGGACCAGCGGGCGCACCGCCGCCAGCATCTCCTGGGCAATGAGCACGCCTTCCCGCCGCGCGGCGTCGGGCGAGCCGGTCTGCGCCATGCGCAGCATGATCTCCTCGGGCATGGACACGCGCAGATCGTTCTTCATGAACTCGGCATTGCGCAGGCTGGTCAGCGGCCAGATGCCCGCAATCACCGGAATCCGGAACCCCTCGATGCGCTCCAGAAACTCCTCCAGCAGGCGCAGGTCGAAGACCGGCTGGGTGATGGCGTATTCGCCGCCGGCCTCTACCTTGTACTTGAACCGGCGCAGCTCCTGCTCGATGTCGGGCACGCCGGGGTTGGCGGCCACGCCGATGGTGAAGTTGGTGCTGGCGCCGATGGCGTTGGCCCCGATGTCCAGCCCGTGGTTCAGCCGGCGCACGATGTTGACCAGACCGATGGAGTCCACGTCAAACACCGCGGTAGCGTCAGGATAGTTGCCCAGCTTGGGCGGGTCGCCGGTGAGGCAGAGAATGTTGCGCAGCCCGATGGACGAGGCTCCCAGCAGATCCGATTGAATGGACAGAATATTGCGGTCGCGGCAGGTGTAATGCAGAACCGTCTCAATGCCGGTGTGTTGCTGAATCTGGATGCACAGGCTCTGCGCGCTCATGCGCGCCGAGGCGCGCGGCGAGTCGGGCACATTGATGGCATGCACGCCCAGTCCTGCCAGCAGGCGCGCGCCCTCGATCTCCTTCACGCAGTCGATGCCCTTGGGCGGCACGATCTCCACCAGCGTCACGAAGCTGCCCTGCGCGACCAGAGCCCCGATCCGCGAGCGCTCACCCAGCGGCGCGGGCGGGGTCTCGGTGTTCAGCTCGGGAGCCGCGCCGGAACCCTCCACGCGCGCCTGCGCAACAATGGCCCGCATGGCCGACCGCATGGCGCGGATGTGGTTGGGCGTGGTGCCGCAGCAGCCGCCCACAATCTGCGCTCCGGCGGCAATGGCCTTGCGCGCGAAGCTGGCCATGTACTCCGGCGAGCACAGGTAGATGTTGCGGCCCTCCACGGCCCGCGGCATGCCGGCGTTGGGCATGGCGGCCAGCGGCAGCGCGGTGGCCGTGCGCATGGCTTCAATGGCCGTCAGCACCGTGGCCGGGCCGGTGGAGCAGTTCACGCCGATGGCTCCCGCGCCCCACTCCGTCAGCAGGGCCGCGGCGTGCTGCGGAGAGGAGCCGTCCAGGCAGTTGCTGTCGTCGTCCACCGTCACCATCACCAGCACGGGCAGGTCGGGGGCGATCTCGCGGGCCGCCGTCAGCGCCTCCCGCGCCTCGTTCAGCGCCGGCATGGTCTCGATGATAAGGAGGTCCGCGCCAGCCTGGGCCAGAGCGTCAATCTGCTCTGCAAAAGCCGCGCGCGCTTCGTCCAGGCCGGTCTTGCCCAACGGCTCCAGCCGCACGCCCAGCGGGCCCACCGAACCGGCCACCCAGGCCTCGCCCGCTTGCTTATCCTTCAGGTGTTCCACGGCCTGGCGCGCCAGGCGCACGCCGGCGGCGTTGATCTCCGCCACCTTCCCCGCCAATCCATGCCGCGCCAGACGGAAACGGTTGGCGCCGAACGTGTTGGTTTCAAGAATCTCGGCGCCGGCCTGCAGGTACTCCTCGTGGATGGACAGAATCAGGCCGGGGTCGGAGAGGTTCAGCTCGTCGTAACAGCGGTTGATGAAGATGCCACGGGCGTAGAGCACGGTCCCCATGGCGCCGTCGGCAAGCACCGGGCGGCTGGCAAAGATGTCGGCGAATTGGGTCATTCTGCTGCCATGCTAAGCCACAAGGCCGGACCGCGCCAAAGCATTTTCACTTCCGCGGTTTACCGAAGCCGCTGGATGCAAGTGGCGATGGCGTGCTGTACGGGGTCTCAGGCGATGCCCCGACCGTTGGAGGATACCCCGGCGGCCACTTCGTCGCGGGGCGGAGCCAAGCGCCACCCCGCACATTGCGGCAAGGGCGGCATGGACGTGAAAATGCCCTCGGACCGGCTCGCTTTGTTATACTTTGGGAGTCATAAGCTGGTTGGGAAACGGTTCCGGAACACAGAGTTTTTCGATCTCCGAGACTCTTGCGATCGGCTTCATCGACCGGCAACCGCCATCAATTCGTTCACTCCGCGGCCCGCGCCGCGTCTTTCGTCGAGGTAAGGGATTTTGAACAAGAGAAGTCTTTGGATGAGCGCCGCAGCCGCCTTGATCGTTGCCGCCGCGCTGGCAGGTTGTGGCGGCACCACCTATTTTGCAGGCCGTAATCTGCCCCCCAGCGGGTTGACCAACCGCGTCGTGATCGCGATCCAGAACCCCAGCGCATTCGCCAAGGGCGCGCTCCAGTTTGTCGATGCCTACTACGACATCCGCAGCGGCTATAACGACAAGCCAGCGTCGTTTTCCATCTCCGGGTATTCGGGTGCGCTCCCCATCACCATCCAGAACATGCCGGAAGAGCAGTTGGGCGTGGTCTACGGCTCCGGCGACGGCAGCTTTACCCCGGTCAGCTATGCCAAAGAGAGCAGCAGCGGGGCCCAGGGCGGCCTCAATGGCCTTTCCTCCAGCATCTTTATCACCCGCAATCAGAACTACACTTTTGCCGCCAGCCAGCAGTCCCACTTTTTTACGGTGATCGACCACACCAGCAACGGGACCTATGCGCTCGGCATTCCCGGCGTGTACCGCGTCAGCGTGAACCCCGGCGGCTCACTGGCCCTGGTCTTCGTCCAGAACTCCAACTACGCGTACTATCCGGTAAAACTGTCGCCCGCGCAGACCACCAACTACTCCGGCGGGTCCTCCACCTGGCCCAAGGCCGCCGTGGATTGCGAGCCGCAGAACGCGCCCGGCTACTGCCTCTTTCAGGCTCAGAGCCCGGACCACGTGGACGCTACCGGCAACTACTATGGAGCCCCGCTGGTCTTTGACCGGCCGGTCAAGGCCGTCTTCTCCTCCGATGGCGGAACCGCCTACATCCTCAACTGCGGGCCGGAGTGCGGCGGCAACAATGCCTCGGTTTCCATTCTGCCGGTGGCTCCGCTCATCTTCCTGGTCGGTCAGGCGTCCGGAACCCTGCCCACCAACGCCACTCTCGCCGGTTCCACCATCGCCATCCCCGGCGGCGCCAGCAATGCCCTGGTCGACGGCTCCACCATGTACGTCGTGGGCCAGCAGTTGATGCCCGACGGATTCTTTGGCGGCCACCTGACGGTGGTCAATCTCTCCACCAACAAAGCTTCCAGCCCCGTTGCCATCAGCGACGGAGCTCCCGGCGGCATCAGCCGCATGCTCGAGGCCGACAACGATACGCTGTGGGTGGGCATGAGCAAGTGCACCAACGGCGAGCGCGCCAACAACCCCAGCGTCTACAAATCCGGCTACGGCTGCCTCACCATGTACAACACCTCCACCAACACCGTGACCATGCTGGAGCCCTACCTGGGCGACGCCACGGGTATTGCCGCAGTGACCGGCCTGAACAAGGTCTACACGGCGGAGGGCGGGCAGGTATACATCTACTCCACCGTGGACGGGTCGGCCATCGACAACCAGTACGTGACCGTCACCGGCACGGCCTACGACGTGGCCTACATGGATGCGGCCACCGACGCCGACAACACCGTCTACTGAGCGGCACGGCGCGCGGCATCGAGTTCCCGGAGCATTGAACCCCGACGCGGAAGCGCCAACCATGCAGATTCACCCTCTGTCCGTTCCCCGACGAAGGTGGGAAACCACCAACCTCGAGCGCCGCCCGCCCATGAGGAGCAATCGCCAATGACCGCCGATTCCGTAGCTGATCCCACGGCGGCAGACGTCCTCGCCATAGCCGCCCACCGCGACGACGTGGAACAAACCTGCGGGGGAACCCTGCTGCGCATGGCCTCGCGCGGCCTGCGCACCGCCATTCTCGACCTCACCCAGGGCGAAGCCGGAACCCGCGGCAGCGCCGAGGACCGCGCCCGCGAAGCCGCCCAAGCCGCCCGCCTTCTGGGCGTCACTTGGCGCCAAGCCCTCGACCTGCCCGACGGCGCGGTCGAAAACACCCTCGAAAACCGCATCAAGATCGTGCGCGTCCTGCGCCGGCTCCGTCCCCGCGTCGTCATCCTCCCCTACTGGCAGGCCCGCCATCCCGACCACTCCGCCACCGCCGCGCTCGGCTATGAGGCCTGCTTTCTCTCCGGCCTCGCCAAGATGGAAGCCGGCGTCACCGGGGTTCCCAGCGATGGCCCGACCCTGAAGGGTACCCCGGCGCCCACTTCGTGGCTGGGGAGGCAAACAGGATCAGTCCCGCACCGCCCCTTCAAGATCGTCTACGCCAGCCTCTACGCCGACGTGCGCCCCACCTTCATCGTGGACATAACCCCTTTCATCGAGCAGCGCCACGCCGCGCTGATGGCCTACCGGTCGCAATATGCCAACCAGCCCGCCGGCAGCGCCCTGTTTGTCCCCGAGGAAGAAATTCGCGAGCGCACGTTTGCCGAGGCCCGCCACTACGGCCTGCTGGCCGGCGTCCGCTACGGCGAACCCTTCGTGCAAAAGGAAGTCGGACTGGTCGACGACCTGACCCTGCTGTCCGTGCAATCGATCTGAGGTGTTTTGCGCTTTTTGGGGGCGAATATCGCTCATGAATACCGCTGCCGCAGTTGCGGAGTAGAATGACTCTGTCTTGAGCTCCCATGTTGGCGCGAAATGGGAACGGAGGCCACATATGTCGACGCAGACCTGGGACCCCTCGGATTATGGGAAGAATGGCGCTTTTGTGCAAACGCTGGCAAGCGAAGTGCTCGAATGGCTGGCAGCCAGAGGGGGCGAAAGCATCCTCGACCTGGGCTGTGGCGATGGCCAACTGACGCAGCGGATCCTTGCCACCGGCGCCACTGTGGTGCCCGTGGATTCATCGCCGGAGATGGTCGCCGCAGCGCGCGCACGGGGCATTCTGGCCCAGGAAGCCAGCGCCGAGTCGCTCCCCTTTTCCGACCGCGCCTTTGACGCCGTCTTCTCCAACGCCGTCCTGCACTGGGTCAGCGATCAGGACGCCATGCTCGGCCAGGTGCGTCGCGTTCTCAAGCCCCACGGCCGTTTTGTTGCCGAGATGGGCGGACACGGCAACATCGCCGCCATCCGCGTGGCGCTCGGCGCCGTGCTGGCCCGCCACGGCTATGGCGATCGCGAAGACGGCGTCATCTACTCTCCCACCCCCGACGAATATGCGCAGCGCCTCGAGGGCCATGGCTTCCACGTGCAGCGGATGAGTCTGATTGCGCGCCCCACGCTGCTTGCCGAAAGCGGCATGGAAGGCTGGCTCCGCACCTTCCGCCGCGGCGTGCTCGACGGCCTGCCCGAACCGCTCCGCGACACGGTGGTCCAGGAGACCGCCGCACTGCTTGCACCTGTTCTCCGCGACGAGGAAGGGAACTGGACCGCCGACTACGTGCGCCTGCGCTTCATCGCCACGGCCTGACGCCGTTGCCTCACTGCAGGAACCACATCCGCCCGCCTACGCCGATGAGCGTCAGCGCAAAAATCCGCCGCAGCCAGATCTCCGGGATGTGCTGCGCCCCCGCCGCTCCGAAGTATCCGCCCACCAGAAACCCCGCCGCCAGCAGCAGCGCCACGCGAATGTCGGCGTTGCCCTTGCGGTAGTACTCCAGAAACGCAAGGATGCCCACCGGCGCCAGCAATGCGCCCAGCGAAGTCCCCTGCGCCTTGTGCTGATCCATGCCCAGCAGCCACACCAGCGCGGGGACAAATAAAATGCCGCCGCCAATGCCCACCACGCCGGAAACCATCCCCACCACCAGGCCAACCAGCACAATCATCCAGGTCATTTGAGCCCCCGAAGACGCAGCGAAGACCGCGCGCCCGGCTCAATCCTAAACCATGGCGTGTTGGACCACCCGCTACGTTGCCAGCAAGGCTGCCGCGCGATGCTCTCGGCCAGCGTTATTGATCCGGCCTCTTTGGGATGCGACCGTGAAATCCCGCCCTAGCCGCAAAAACAACGACGCGTGGCCCAGAGGGCGCCCCGGTGGGGTACCCAGTTTCGTTTGAATCGTTAACGGGCGGATCAATAACAGGCACCCGAAAGAAAAACGCAGAAAATCCGGGGGCTGTGCGCATGAATGGCCGCTCCCCGGTTTTTTCCATGGGGCGTTTCTCAGTCTGCCGCCAGCGCCTTGAAGCGGAACAAAAGACCCGCAAAGGCGCCGCCCAGGCTTGGCACCAGCAGGAAAAGCCAGACCTGGCGCAGAGCCTTGGCGCCCACAAACAGCGCCGGCCCCAGGCTGCGGGCCGGGTTCACGCTGGTCCCGGTAATGTGGATGCCCAGCAGGTGAATCGCCACCAGCGTAATGCCGATCGCCAGTCCGGCAAAGCCCGCCGGCGCGGCCTTCTGCGTCGAGCCGAGGACAACGGTGACGAAGATCAGCGTGGCCAGAAACTCGAACACGATGGCGGAGAGGATGCTAAATTCGCCCTGGTAGCCGGGGCCCCAGCCGTTCTGTCCCAGGCCGCTCGCGCCGATGTTATAGCCTCCGCCCCCCATGCCCATGACAATGACCGCGATCACCCAGGCAGCCAGAATGGCGCCCGCGAACTGCCCCACCCAGTAGCCGATCAGGTCCCTGACCGGCATACGTCCGGCCGTCCACACGCCCAGGCTTACCGCCGGGTTGATGTGGCAGCCGGAGATGGGCCCAATCCCGTACGCCGCGGCGATCAGCCCCAGGCCGAAGGCGAACGCGATGCCCACAATGCCGACCTTGTCGCCGGCAACCGTCGCCGTGCCCACGCCAAAGAACACCAGCGTGAAGGTGCCCACCAGTTCCGCGAAGTATTTCTTCATGATCCCTCCAATGGATTTCCTCAGGTTTCCGCGCCCTTGAGGGGCCGGAGCTGCGCGCCTCACTTCCCTGAGACCAGGCGGCGGTGGTCCGATGCGGGGAGCGCGGCAAAGCCGCCCGCTCAAAGTCAATGAGAGCCGAAAGCGTTGCTGGATACGCGCACGAAGTCTTTCAAAGGCCAGCGCCCGGAGTCAAGAAAAACCTGTGTACTTTTGCCCGGAGCGCCATCAGGCCGCCGCGAACCGCCTCATCTCCGGTCAAGTTCACGCCACATTCACAATTCGAATTCACACAACGTTTGCATTCTGTTTGCCTGATTGCATTACTCTGTTAATGGTTCCGTGCGGCCTCCGCATCTGAAAATAAACGGCCGCCGGGCGAGGGCAGACCGTTTGAGCCAAACCGTATTTGTACTGGAAGACGACACCGATATCGCGCGGCTGGTGCAGCATCATCTTGAAGCTGCCGGGTTTGCGGCGCGCCTCTACTATGCCCCCACCAACGTGATTTCCGACGCCGAGCGCCAGCCGCCGGCCCTGTTTCTGCTGGACATCATGGTCCCCGGCGGAGACGGCCTCGACGTATGCCGCCGCCTGCGCCAAAACCCCGCGCTCTGCACCATCCCCATCATCTTCCTCACCGCCCGCGCCGGCGAAAACGATCGCGTGCTGGGCCTCGAGCTGGGCGCCGACGACTACATCACCAAGCCCTTTGCCACCCGCGAACTGGTGGCCCGCGTCAAGGCCGTGCTGCGCCGCTTCGAGCGCCCCACCACGCCTTCCATCATCAGTTTTGAAGAAGTGATCATCGACGCTAACGCCATGCAGTTGAAGGTGCGCGGCGAGCTGACCACCACCACCGCCACCGAGTTCCGCCTGCTCGACTACCTGGCGCGCCACCCCGGCCGGGTCTTCAGCCGCGACCACCTGCTCGACGCCGTCTGGGGCGACGCCCGCTTCGTCACTCCCCGTTCCGTCGACGTCTATGTGCGCCGCATCCGTGAGAAAATCGAGGTAGATCCGGAGAACCCGCGCTACCTGAAAACCGTGCGCGGGGCCGGCTATCGCTTCGAGCTTCCCAAGGGCGAGTAACAAAGCCGGCTTATGCCGGCCGTGCGCCGGAATGGGCCGGACGGGAGCGTCGCTTTGACTCGAAGAGTCTTCGCCAGGCTGCTGGGACTTTTTGTCCTGCTGCTGGTTCTCCAAACCGCGGTGCTGGAGTTCGTCTTTCGCCGCCTGCTGGAGAACACAGCCGGCGAGACGCTGCACCTGGTGGCCCACGAGGGCTTATGGGCCGGCCTCATCGCGCTCGCCGTGGCCCTCCCCCTGGCTGCCTGGGCTGCCCGCCGCATCGCCGCGCGCTTGCGCCGCGTGGTGGCCTTTGCCCGCCGCATCGCCGATGGCGACCTGAGCGCCCGCCTGGCCTTGACCGGCGAGGATGAATTCTCCGCCATGGAAGCTGCCCTCAACCGGACCGCCGAACAGCTCGGCCGGAACTTTGCCGAAATCGAGAACCGCCGCCAGGAGCTGGCCGCCATGCTCGACTCCATGCAGGAAGCGGTCGTCGCCATCACCCCCGAGGGCCTTGTCCGCTGGTCCAATGCCGTCATGCAGCGCATCGCCGGCACCCCGATCCACGCCGGCCGTCCGCTGGTTCACTTCGTCCGCGACCCCGATCTCCTGGCCTGCGTCCGCGCCGCCCTCGATCACCATGAGGTCCGTTTCGGACGCGCCAGCACCCTCGCCCCAGGCCGCATCTTCGAGATCAACGCCGCCCCGCTGCCCTCCGGAGGCGCGCTCGCCGTGCTCCACGACGTCACCCGCATCGAGGCCGCGGAAAAATCCCGCCGCGACTTCATCGCCAATGTCAGCCATGAGCTGCGCACCCCGCTCACCTCCATCCAGGGCTACGTCGAAACCCTCGTCGAGGACCCGCGCCCCAACCCCGCAACCACCCGCGAGTTCCTCGGCATCATCCTCAAGAACACCACCCGCATGAACCGCCTCACCGAGGATCTGCTCGCCCTGGCCGGCGTCGAGAGCCCCGACTACAAGCTCGCCCTCCAGCCCACCCGCGCCTCTGCCCTGGTTCACGACGCCATCGAGTCGCTCGGCGGCATCGTCGTCGACTCCGGGGTCCAGCTTGAATCCTCCGGCGCCCCCGACGCGCTGGTCCTGGCCGACCCCGACGCCATGAACCAGGTCTTCGGCAACCTCATCGAAAACGCCCTCAAGTACGGCAAGGAAGGCAAGCGCATTCGCGTCGGCGCCCGGCTGCTCGAGACCGAAGCCGCCTCTGAAGCCGCCCCCGAAGTCGAATTCACCGTCCAGGACTTCGGCCCCGGCATCGCCTTCGAGCATCTGGGCCGAATCTTCGAGCGTTTCTACCGCGTCGACAAGGCCCGCTCCCGCGAGTCGGGCGGCACCGGCCTTGGCCTGGCCATCGTCAAGCACGTCGTCCAGGCCCACGGAGGCCGCATCTGGGCCCAAAGCGAACTCGGCGCCGGCGCCACCTTCCACTTCACGCTGCCGCTGGCGCCGGCTGCGGCGGTTGCCGCTCCAACCGCTATCCTTGAATAGGCTGCAAGCGCATGCATATCCGCCGTTCATCGGGAGATACTTGCAACATGGGAATTGGCCGCAGCATCCGCATTTTGATCTGTTTTTGTTTTCTGCTGCTGGCGGCCGGCCCCGCATCTGCCGCCGATCGTCAAACCGCGCTCGATGTTTATGTACACACTGCGGACAGCCACTACCAATACCAGTTGGTTGAGAAGAAGCATCATTCGGATTACACCGCGTACCTGATTCGCATGACCTCGCAGGAGTGGCGCACTCCTGCCGAGGTGAACCAGAGTGTGTGGAAACACTGGTTGAGAATCTATATTCCGGATACGGTGTCCAGCTCCATCGGGATGCTCTACATCCTGGGAGGCTCGACCAGCGATGAGCATCCAAAGCCTGACGATAAGCTGGCCTCGCTGGCAACCATCACTCAATCCGTAGTCAGCGAGGTGTACAACGTTCCCAATGAGCCCCTCATCTTCGCGAACGATCCCTATGGCCCGCGCAAGGAAGACGAAATCATTGCCTACTCGTGGAGAAAGTTTCTCGATACTGGGGATTCGACCTGGCCGCTGCGCCTGCCCATGACAAAAGCCGCGCTGCGCGCCATGGACACAGTCACCTCTTTTGCCGCCAGCAGGAAAGCCGGCAGGCGCCGCGTGGACCGGTTCGTTGTAGTCGGCGCATCCAAGCGCGGCTGGACCACCTGGACCACCGCCGCAGTGGACCCGCGGGTGGTGGCCATCGTTCCCATGGTCATCGACGCGCTGCATGTGGTTCCATCTTTTGAGCACCACTACCGCAGCTACGGCTTCTGGGCCCCCGCAGTCAAAAACTATTACGATGAAAATCTGGTGGACGATCTGGACGGCGAGGCGTTCAAAAAGCTCATGGATATTGAGGATCCCTATTCCTATCGGGATCGCTTGACCATGCCCAAACTGATCGTCAACGCCGCCGGCGACCAGTTCTTTTTGCCCGACTCTTCCCGGTTCTACTTCAACGATTTGCCTGGAGAGAAGCATCTTCTTTACGAGGCCAATGCCGATCACTCGCTACAGGGGTCGGACGTGAACAATAGCATTGCCGCCTTTTATCAATCGGTGCTGCACGACGGCAAGCGCCCGAATCTTCAGTGGACCTTTGAGCAGGATGGTTCCATGCGAGTCACCGCCGACCAGACCCCGCTCACGGTGACCCTGTGGCAGTCGGCAAATCCCGATCATCGCGATTTTCGCGTGGAAGCCGTTGGCCGTTCCTACCAGGGCAGCAGCCTGACGGCAGATAACTCCGGGGCCTATGTGGCTCGCGTGCCGAAACCTGCAAAGGGTTGGACCGCATTTTTTGTCGAAGCCACTTTTCCCGGCGAGGGGAAGTACCCCTTCAAGTTCACAACCGCGGTCCGCGTCTTGCCCGACGTGGAAAACTATACGTTGCCTGAAAAAGGAAAATCGAAGTTGCAACTGAAATCCGAGGCATCCCACTACTGATCCTTGAACCGGAGCATTCCTTGGCGGCAAAAAGCGCCAATCCCGCAATCTATTCAAATCCCCGTAACATTGAACGTAGACAATCGTATGCGGCAGTTCATCTGCAAGGGAGATCTCTGTGAAGAAGACGTTAGTTGCCGTTATGTTCCTGATTTTGGCCGTGGGCGCGGCTCAGGCCCAGAAGTTGACCGGGGCGGGCGCGACCTTCCCTTATCCGATTTATTCCAAATGGTTTAGCGAGTATTCGGGAGCCCATCCGGGCGTCGAAATCAACTATCAGTCCATTGGCTCCGGCGGCGGCATCCGCCAGGTCACCGCCGGCCTCGTGGACTTCGGCGCCTCCGACGGACCGATGACCGACGAGCAGCTCGCCGCTTCCAAAATCAAAATCATCCACATTCCCACCGTCCTCGGCGCGGATGTGCCCGCCTTCAATGTTCCCGGCGTCACCGACATCAAGTTCAGCGGCGATGTGCTGGCAGACATCTTCCTGGGCAAGATCGCCAACTGGAGCGACGGCCGCATCGCCAAAGACAACCCCGGCGTCAAGCTGCCCGACCAGAAGATCATCGTCGTTCACCGCTCCGACGGCAGCGGCACAACATATATCTGGACCGACTACCTGAGCAAGGTCAGCAAGGAGTGGGCGGACGGACCTGGCAAGGGCGGCTCGGTCGCCTGGCCGGTGGGCGTGGGCGGCAAGGGCAATGAGGGCGTGGCCGGCCTGGTCCGCCAGTTGCCCGGAGCCCTGGGATACATCGAGCTGACCTATGCTCTGCAAAACCACATAAGCTTCGGCGAAGTAAAGAATCCGGCGGGCAACTGGGTCAGGGCCTCCATTGAGGGCGTCACCGAGGCCGCGGCCAGCGTCAAGCAGATGCCCGCCGACTACCGCGTCTCCATCACCAACGCCCCCGGCAAGGACGCTTATCCCATCTCCAGCTTCACCTGGTTGCTGATTCCGGTCCATTCCGCCGACCCCGCTAGGGGCAAGATCCTCAAGGATCTGCTCAGTTGGATCGTCAACTCCGGCGAAAGCGAAGTCTCCGCTCTCTCTTACGCGCCGCTCCCCAAGTCGGTCGCGGAAAAAGTCCTCAAGACCGTCTATTCGCTGCAGTAGAAAGCTCACCGGCAAAAGGGTCCGGCATCCCCGCCGGACTCTGCTTCTGCTCGTTCGAATTCGAAAAGAAACGCCGTTTCGCGGCTTCGTCAGCTCCCCAGGTGCTCCCCGATCAGCCGGTCCACCAGCGCCGTCAGCTCCTCGCCCGTCCGCGGCAGCACAAACGCCCTCGCCGCCTCATCCCAGTCCAGTTTGAAGCTGGTCGAAAGCGCCGAAATCCAGATCTGCCGCATCGGCGCGTTGGGCGTAATCACGAACTTGCCCGCCGGCTCCTCGAACATCACGTTCAGCAGGCCGCCCTGTCCCTCCACCTCGAATCCGGCCTCATCCTCTTCCTCGCGCACAATCAAATGCTGCATTAGCGAGTCGAGAGCAGTTTCGGCCAGACTGCGGAACTCCAGTTCGTCCATCATGGTTCCAGTCTAACAACTCCACGGGCCATGAGACTCTGGCCGGGTGATTCAGTGGTGGGACAGATGGAAGGGAACGGGCTGAAGCCCGTTCATGCATCTCGCAGAAGCAAAGGGGCTTCAGCCTCTGAGGAAAGGCCTCTCCAAACTGATCCACGACCGGGGATTCCGGCATTCTTGCTGCTGATTTGGGATTCCGTCTGTCCTTCTCCGCCTTGTCAGCGCGGAATTGCACGCTCTTCACCAGCGCGCCGCACTTGGCTTGAATCCTGGGCCGGGAGGGGCAACCGCATGCGTCTGCCGTGGGTAACTGTGGCGCTTCTGGCGGTGGCCCAAGGCGCCCTTTGCGCCCAGGCCCAGCCGTCCCCGCAGCCCATACCGGCCGGCCAACTGTTCCGCGAGGTGGTCTACAACGAACTCCGCGACCACGGCAGCCACGGGTACTGGCGCTACTGGGTCCAGCGCCAGCTGCAGCAGGAAACCCGGCTTGAAGACCAGGTGGAGACCGCCCAGGGACCCATCGCCCGGCTCTTTCTCAGCAACGGCCACCCGCTCAGCGCGGAATCCCAACAGCAGGAACAGGCGCGCCTCAAGCGCCTGCTCAACTCGCCCGGCGAACAGGCAAAGCTTCGCCAGGGGTATGACGACGACGAAAAGCAAATCGGCTGGATTCTGGCGCTGCTGCCCGATGCATTCCTCTTCGAACATGACGGCGACGAAAACGGCTGCAACCGCCTCCGCTTCCGCCCCAATCCGGACCATCCCGGCCACTCGAGCGAAGCGCGCATCTTGCGCGCCATGGCCGGCACACTCTGGATCGATGCCCGGATGAAGCGGCTCGTCCGCCTCGACGTCCACATCGAAGACGATGTGACCTTCGGGTACGGCATACTGGGTCGACTCAACAAAGGCGGATGGTTCCAGTTACAGCGCGTCCAGGTCAGTCCCACGGACTGGAAGACCGAGCGCATCGAGGTGCACCTGTTCGGCCGCGCCCTGTGCTTCAAGACCTTCGCTCGCGAGACCAGCGAGGTGCGCGGCGGCTTTGTCCCGGTGCCCGCGGCCATGAATCTGGCCCAGGGAATGGCGCTGCTGGAACAGACCCAAGCCCAGGCCCAAGCCCAAACTCCATCAGCCCAACCCGGAGCCCGGATTCCAGCCAGCACCGCCCTGATCGCCCCGGCGATCTTCGCCGTGCACCCCTGAACCCGCTCGCGCCCGCACCGGCGTAATTCAACAAATCGCAACCGCGGGCGCGCCGTTTGTTCGATTTTCGGACAAAAACTTCAAGAAACCTAAAGTTCGCTCCCCGCACGCCGATGAACGGGACATGGGAAGCCGTTCAGGCAGGAGCGAATATGGGAATCACGCCAATCGTCAACCTCACGCCGCTCACCCGCTCCATCGAGCCGGCTCTTGAACCGCTGCCCATGGCCCGTGTGGAAAACTCGGCGCGAACCGGCGACGAAACCTATTCCCCCAGCAACGGAAAATCCGCGCGCGGATCCGAAGACGACGCAACCGAAGACGAATTCGACGATCCGCTGGAAGACGTCTTTGACCGGCCCGACCCCTCCCCAATCGAAAGAAACCTGAATCGCCAGATCAGCTTCTTTGCCTGAGCCATGTGTTTTGCCATTCCTGCGCGGCTATCCCGCTGGCATCTTCCCAATCTCTTCCAGATTGATCCCCCCAAAACGATTTCGCCTTCGCCCGGATAACAGCCGCGCCCCCACGTTCCGAGTCGGCGACCAGCCGGCGTAAGGGCGGATTTCTGGTCGCTAGGGCGTTTTTGAGGACTTGGGATCCCACTCCGTTGAATCTTTTAGATATCAGGGGCGAATCACTAGTGCTGTGACTGCGTGATTTGGAAATATCGATCAGAACAGAATGGGTGCCCCAGGTCTTCCGCCGTGGCGGACCGCGGCGGAGAAACCTGGGAAGTACAAATTCACGTGGTCGTGGTACTAGCTTAGTAAGCGTCCGGTTGTAGCCGCTCAGTAAGATTCAACCAGAGTTGATGTAGTCCGGAAGCACGCCCGCCAAGTGGCATTTTCGCCAAGAAAATGCCCCCCCGTGAGATTCTTGGCAAGGACACATAACTCTGGTTCCGCTCTGGAATGAGCGGACCAACAAAAGCCGATCCCGCCTGCCGGTCCGATTGTAGGCAATCTCCGGCAGGCGAGCACGGCGTTTCTCCACAATCGGAGCCCGGACGTCAAGGCGCTTGAACCATCTTGCCGGCAACAAGAAGGGCGGCCAACCGGATGGTTGACCGCCCTGAGTTGGAGCAGGCATTGAGCTTACGGCTGGTACCACACTGACGTTTGCGCCTGATTGTTATTCGGATCCTGGACGGAGATCTGCCAGTTGTAAACGTCTCCGGAGGTCAGGCTGCCCACGGAGGGCGTGTTGCTGGAGTCGGTCGGATCAGTGCCCCAGGTTATGGATGTGATCGAACTGGAGAAGCCGTTCGCCTTGGAGTTCTGACCCGGTATCTGCCAGATGGTGCAGTTGCCCGAGCAACTGGTCTGGTCGGAGAGGTAGAAGCTGTAGTTGAAGTCGCTGCCCGTGGCACTGGACGAATCGGTCCAGGTAAACGTGGGCGTTGTGCTGGTGCTGCTGTTGTCATTGGGCGCAAGGTTGGTTGGGGCATCGCTTGGTCCTACGATGGTGCTCCCGCCGTCCCAGCCCGTCACGGCGCCTTTCACCGTGCTGCCGGTATCCTGGCTGCCGTCGCTGTAGGTGACCGTGAAGTCGTAGGTGTCCCCCACCTTCGGCGTGCCGCCAGGAAGCGTGACGGAGTACTGGAATTTAGGGTTGCCGCAATCGGAGCAACTGCTCATATCCAGGGCCACGGTCCCGCCGGTGTTGATCAAATTCGGGCCCGCGTTCAAGGTTACGGCCACCGGCAGCTTGGCCCCCTCGTCCACTTCAAAATCAAGCTGGTAGCTGGTCGTGGTCGCGCCGCAGTTCTGGCAAGTGTTGGATGACCACTGCGTGCCAACGATCGCCACGCTGTTCGCCGCGGACAGCGTAATGCCAGGTACCGTCTGCGAGCTGCCCGATATCGTCACGTAATCCGAGGCCGGGATCTCATTCCTGACATTGGTGATCGTCCCGGCGCCGAACCCGCCGGTCTTGTCCTGGTCGAGGATACCGACGACCACGTAGTTTGAGCCGCTGGGAACGGTGATCGGCTGTGGAAATTGATTCACTCCGTGTTGCGGGTTGGCAATCTCGGTGACATAGATTCCAACCGGGTTGCCTCCAGGGCCCGACAGTTGAATCATGCCCAGGTATAACGGTGCGCCCGTGTTGATGGTGATGCTGTTCGGGATGGTCACCGAGCTCGAAACCGCGGTGCATGTCCCGGTGCAAGCGGGCGTGCCAATGGTCACCCCTGTAAAGCCGGACGTCCCGCTGCACCCGGTCGATGTGTAGTTGCACCACCCCGACGGATGCGGATTGGTCGTGTCCAGCGTGTCAAAGGACCGGGCCTGGAAGTAGTACGTTTGGCCGCTGGTGAAGCTGAAGCCCGAGCCGGCGAGCACAGCATTGTTGAGGACCCAGACGCCGTCATGCCCAGCCGCCGTGAACGTGTGGCTTCCTGCGATGGTTCCGAATTGCCCGCCACCGGTCCCGCCGCCAAGTGTGGGACTGGTGCTCCATTGCACCAGATACTGATTCGCGTCCTCCTCGCCATTGCTGTTCTCGCTTGGATTGAACTCGATCAGCACCCCTTGTGCGTTAGGAATAATGGTGCTGATCTTGGGATTCTCGGTCGGGGTTGTAAACGTGGGATCGGCCATGGTGAGGTCAGCGTTGCTGACATCCCCATCCACCGTTACGGCGACGCTGCCTATCGGGTCAATCGCGTTTTGCAGGCCCTGGCCCAACGGATCCATCCATGCATCGATCGTGTTGCTGCCCGGGGGCACGCCGCGGATGGTAAAGGCTCCTCCTGAAGTCAGCGTGGCCTCGGTAATGCTGGTGCCTGGTCCGCCATTCCCGCCGCCGCAGTTGTTGTTGTTCACCACCAGGTAGGTCTGCCCCTTCTGCGAGCCGCTGTAGCTCACCGTGCCGGAGACCGTGAAGCCCACATTCGCGTTGAAGTTTTCTCCACTCACATTGTTGTTGCTGGAGGTGTTTAACGTCAGGCCCGTAATGCTGGTGGGATAGAACAACGTGGCAGCTCCCGCAAGCGACGGCTCGATGGAGTAGGTGCCGTTGGGAATGCTGGTGAACGAGTAGGTGCCGTCGCTGGCGGTGGTCGTGGATTGAACCAGCGTGGAACCGTTGTAGAGGCCGACCGTAAAGGTCACGGGCAGGTTCGAGTTGCCGTTGAAGCAGTAATTGGGCAGGAAGAACTGTCCGCTTACCTGCGAGCCGGCGGGGTTGACGGTGATGGTATAGGTCTGCGCGGTGCTGGTCAAGTGTGTTGTGTTGTCCTCGACGTTGACCTGGAACTGCACCTGGCTAGTGGTGGTTGGGGTGCCGGAGACCGTCAGCTGGTTGTTGCCCGTGGTCTCCACGCTGATGCCGTTGCTAATGAGGAGCGGCGTGTTGTTGGTCAGGACCGTGCTATTCACTGTCCAGGTGTAGTTCGGTCCCACCCCCCCGGTTGCCGTAATCGTCTGGTCATACGCTGTGCCGACGGTGGCGCTGGGCAGGGTGTTTGCCGGCAGCGTGGGCGCGCTCGGCGTGCTGACGGTGAAGGTGTAAGTCTGGCTGATGGAGTTGCCCGTTGTGGTGTCGGTCAGCTGCACGGTGATCGACTCCGTGGTGGCCGTCGTAGCCGTGCCGGTAATGTTCACCGTGGCGCCGCTCACGTTGGCCGCCAGCGTTCCGTTCGAAGGCGAAAGCGCGGACGTGATCGCGATGGAAAGGCTCCCGCTGCCACCCGATCCGGAAATCGACCCGTTGTAACTCACACCCGTGTAGCCCGGCGGCAACGAGTTGGATGCCGGCAGCGACAGCGCACCGTAAATCGTGATTGATAAGGGTTGCGTTGCCGTGTCGCTGGCCGAGTCCGTGACCTTTGCAGTGAAGCTGGGGGCGCCCGATTGAGTCGGGGTGCCGGTGATAACGCCGCCACTCGACAAGCTCAGGCCGTAGTTTGGCAGGTTGCTGCTTGTCGTCGTCCAGGTGTAACTCTGGCCCGAACCGCCGCTGGCGGTGAGCGTCTGCGAATAGCTGACGCCAACATTGCCTGACGGAAGAGTCGTTTGGTTGACCTTCAGCTGGTTATTCACGGCCAGCGTGAAGGCAACCGCCGCGGAGACGTGGCTCTGCGAGTCGGTTACTGCCACGCTGAAGCTCGCGGTGCCCGTCGTAGGCGAGCTGCCGGAGATGACTCCGGTGCTCGTGTTCAGGCTCAGGCCGATGGCAGTGAGGCTGGCGCCGCCGGTGGTGATCTGCCAGCTGGTGTAGGTTCCCGAGCCGCCGGAGGCCGTCAGCGTCGTCGAGTAGGAAACGCCGGTGGTGCCCGCGGGCAGAGTGGTGGGGCTGGTGATGGTGACAGCGGCCTCAATGGTCACTGTGAACGTCTGGCTGGCCGTGTTCCCGTACGAATCCGTCGCTTTGACGGTAAAGCTCGCGCTGCCCCCCACCGGTTTGTTCCCGGACAGGACGCCGCCGCTGGACACGCTCAGGCCCACCGCAGTCAGGCTGCTGCTGCCCGACGTTACCGACCAGGTCAAACCCGTGCCCGTGCCGCCCGAAGTCGCCAGGGTGGTCGAGTAGGCCGTTCCGGCATAGCCGGCCGGCAGTGTGGCTGCGGTGGTGATGGTAAGCCCCGCGCCGATGGTCACGGAGAACGTCTGGCTGGCCGTGTTGCCGGCCGAATCCGTCAACTTGACGCTAAAGCTCGCGCTGCCCGCAATGGGCGTAGTCCCGGAGACCACGCCGCCGCTGGACACGCTGAGGCCCACCGCCGTCAGGCTGCTGCTGCCCGCCGTTACCGTCCAGGTCAAGCCCGTGCCCGAACCGCCCGAGGTCGCCAATGTCACCGAGTAGGCCGTTCCCGCATACCCCTCCGGCAGCGTGGCTGCGGTGGTGATGGTCAGCTCCGCGCCGATGGTCACGGAGAACGTCTGGCTGGCGGTGTTTCCGCCTGAATCCGTCACCTTGACGCTAAAGCTCGCGCTGCCCGCAATGGGCGTAGTCCCGGAAACCACGCCGCCCGACTCGCTCAGGCCCACCGCCGCAAGACTGCTGCTGCCCGATGTCAGCGTCCAGGTCAAGCCCTGGCCCGTGCCGCCCCCGGTCTGCAAGGTCACCGAGTAGGCCGTTCCAACATAACCCTCCGGCAGGGTCGCGGGAGTGGTGATGGTCAGCCCCGTGCCGATGGTCACCGAGAACGTCTGGCTGGCCGTGTTCCCGTACGAATCCGTCACCTTGACGGTAAAGCTCGCGGTGCCCGCAATGGGCGTGCTCCCGGAGATGACGCCGGCGCTCGAAACGCTCAGGCCCACCGCCGTCAGGCTGCTGCTACCCGACGTCACCGACCAGGTCAATCCCTTCCCTGTGCCGCCTGAAGTCGCCAGAGTGGTCGAATAGGCCGCTCCGGCGTAACCCGCCGGCAGTGTTGGGGACGTGGTGATGGTCAGCCCCGCGCCGATGGTCACGGAGAAGGATTGGCTGGCCGTGTTCCCAGCTGAATCCGTCGCCTTGACGGTAAAGCTCGCGCTGCCCGCTATGGGCGTGGTCCCGGAGACGACGCCGGCGCTGGACACGCTCAGGCCCACCGCTGTCAGACTGCTGCTGCCCGTCGTCACCGACCAGGTCAATCCCGTGCCTGTACCGCCGGAGGTCGCCAGGGTCACCGAATAGGCCGTTCCCGCATAACCTTCAGGCAGCGGCGTGGAGGTGGTGATGCTCAGCCCGGCGTCAACGGTAATGGAGAACGCGCCATTGGCTGAAAGGCTCGCCACCGTATCCGTTACCGAGACGGTGAAGTTGGTCTTGCCCGGCGTCCCTGTGGGCTGGCCCGTAATCGCGCCCGCCGTGGAGAGGTTCAATCCCACGGGAAGCGTCGAGCCGCTGGCCAGCGCCCAGGTGTAGTTGGCGGACACACCCGTGCCGCCCGTCGCCGCCAGCGTCGTCGCCGGATAATTCAACCCCACGTACCCCGTCGGCAGCGTGGCGGCCGTGACGCTCATCGCCGGATAGCTCACCGCGATCGCATAGGTCTGGGAGGTCGCCGCGTCCCCATAGGCGTCGGCGGCCTTCACGGCAAATGAGAAAGTGCCCGCGGCGGTGGGCGTTCCGGTAATGGCCCCGGAGGCGGAAAGACTCAGCCCCGTGGGCAGGGAACCGCTGGCCAGGCTGTAGGTCAACGTGCCCGCGCCGCCGGTAGCCGCCACCGCGGCCGTGTACGCAGCTTGATATGTCCCCGCCGCCAGAGTGGTTGTCGTAAACGTAATCGCCGGTGCCGCGGTGATCGTCAGGCTCAGCGTTCCAGTCGTCGCCGTCAGCGGCGTCGGCTTGCCGGAATCGGTCACTTTCAAGGTGATGTTGTAGGTCCCCGCGCAGGAAGCCGTGGGGGTGCCCCCGATCGAGGCTCCTGAGGAAGACTGCGTGATCGTCAGGCACGTCGGCAGAGTGCCGCTGGCCAGGCTCCACGTATAGGGAGCAATGCCGCCTTTAGCCGTCAGCGTCGCCGTGTAGGCCGTTCCCACCGTCCCTGCCGCCAGCGCGCCGGTCGTGATCGCCGGCGCCGCCGGCACCGTGATCGTCACACTCGCCGTCTTGGTCGTATCCGCCACCGACGTCGCCGTCACGGTCACCGTCAGCGCCGAACTGGAAGCCGCGGGCGCCGTGTAAGTCGCCCCCGTGGTCGTCGTGTCGGACAGCGTTCCGCCGCCGCTCACCGTCCACGTTACCCCGTCGCTGTTCGTGTCGTTCGTCACCGTCGCGGTCAGGGTAAGCGTGTCCGTCCCGTCCACCGTCGTCGCCGACGCCGTCACCGCTACGGTTTTCGGAGCGGAGCTGCCACCGCAACCGGAAATGCTGAAAGCCGCGACCATTGTGATAGCAAATAGACCGATAGCCGCACTGATCCTAAGACCAGAAAGAACGAATATTCTCCGGAACACAGACGCCTCCCAAATTGTGTAAAGAGTTTGCGACTGCAGACCTTAGACCGTAAGGAGCTTCCTTGTCAATAACACTTTCTTGTCAATAACAATCGGTAGACCGCTGGGAGTCTGGCGCAAATAGGATTTTACGAAAACTTAAACCTCCTTAAATCAATGACTTACGTAAACACGCAGAATCCGCAAGTTATTGATTCTAAAGGATCGGAGATTTGTTCCCGACAGACTCCCAGGAAAATCCTTGCCCGCAGTAATTTTTTAGATATCGGAGATCGTTAATGTTAAGAGAGATTACAGCATATAATTACCAACGTTTACAGTCCTAATTACCAAAGTATACAGTCCTAACTGCGTCATTTTCATGCATATGCTCCACTCCGGCTCTGAGCCGGCCAGCCAGGTCCGAACACCGGTTCAACGCCAGGGAATCGCGGCAAGCACCACGTCTTTTCCACATTCGGAGACGGGCGTTGGACAGCCGCGCCTCCCCGCCCCATGCGCTGCGCTTGGATCCAGATGAGCGTCTGCCAAATCTGCGATGGCGTCGGGCTGGTGCGGGTGGTCAACGGCTCCGGACAATGGGTTTCCCGCGCCTGCGAGTGCCAGGAAATGGTGCGCGAGGAGCGCCGTCTCGCAGCCGCGCACAGGTTTGTCGAAGCCGCTTTTCCGAACTGCCAGCCGTGCCACTTGCTCTTGCTTCGCTCACAACGTCATGGTCGAGCGGGCCGCCACCGCCGGGGCCCCCGCGGGAAGAGTGGCCGCCGCCTCCGCCCCCGGCCCCGCCGATAGAGTGGGCCACGCCCTGGACCAGGATCCCTGCGGCGCTGAAGAGGTCCGAAGCTGCACACGAACCGGAATCGGTGCAGGTTGAGCCGCTCGACCTTGAGCTCGATCCGTCGCAGGATGCGGTACTGGCCGGGCTCAGTTCCATCCCCGCCTTTGACCAGGAGCCCTGCGGCGTATGGTCCGCGGAGGGACTTACCGTAGTCGGAATGGGCATGCGCGCCGGCCTGCACATGACGGTCGAAACGCGGCTGGTGATTGAGCAGGCCGCCAGGATGCTGTATCTGGTTGCCGATCCCATCTCCGAGGCTTGCATCCTGAAGCTCAACCCGGCCGCGCAGTCGCTCGGGCACATGTATCAGACCGGGAAGCGGCTCGAAGTGCTCGCCGGCTACCTCATGAAGTTCTACAAGCCGGAGCACGAGGTGTTCCTGTATCACGCCCCGGAGCTTCCTGCCAGCCGTCCGCTGATAGAGCGTGTGGCGCTCCGCGACCTGCCCAGGGCCGAGTTCATCTCCATCTCGACCTTGTACATCCCGCCGCGCGGACAGCCGCAAACCAATGAGGAGAACATCCTGCCGCTGGAGCGGATGGAGGTTCGGAAATAGATAGCCGTTCGGTTTCCGCGGATTCACTGCGAAGGAAGGACGAGGCTCATCGTCCTTCCTTTTTACTTAGAATCTGTCTAAAAACTAGCCAAACATATTTGAAATTTGACCCCACCGGTTGCCCGTCCGATGATCTTGTTGTCCAGACGAGAACATGAGAGGGCGACCGATGGAGACGTTCACAAAGCTGTTTGGCAGCCTGCTGCT
>Ga0181527_1000087_pt1 | contig 100815 bp, 82 predicted proteins | sample PEATcosm2014_Bin_30_FD_119762 | JGI IMG/M metagenome (GOLD analysis project Ga0181527, IMG submission 119762) | Peatland microbial communities from MTU Mesocosm Facility, Houghton, MI, USA - PEATcosm2014_Bin06_60_metaG | ecosystem: Environmental > Terrestrial > Soil > Wetlands > Peat | place...
GAGATTGGAGTTCTGCGAATGGGCGAACGCAGATTGCAGACTCTGTTTGAAGGCGCCGCAATTCAAGATGAGATTTGAGATCTTCGAGGGGAGATGAGATTGGAGTTCTATGAATGGGCGAGATGAGGCCGGGTATTTTTCATGTGGGGAGATTGGAGATCTGCAGATGGACAAGATGCGGCCGGAGATTCTGCAAGGGACTCTGGACCTGATGGTTCTGAAGACGATTGAGGCGATGGAACCGCTGCATGGGTACGGCATCGCGCGTCGAATCGAAGAGGTGAGCAGCGGCGTGGTGAGTGGCAGCGGGCTAAGGCTGAATCAGGGAACGATTCATCCGGCGCTGGAGCGCTTGCTGCGGCGTGGGTGGATCGGGGCGGTATGGGGAAGATCGGCGAGCGGGCGGCGAGCCAGGTTTTATGAGCTGACTCCGTTGGGGCGCGAAGGGATGGCGCGGGAGACCGCGAACTGGAAACGAATGGCAGGGATGATGGCGAGGTTTTTGGGGACGGGGAAGTAGGGAATGGGGAATGGGGAATAGGGAATAGGGATCAGGGGTCGTAAAACAGGGATCAGGGATCAGGGGACAGGGATCAGTGACCGGATGGGGGACCCGGCAAACACTTCCGACTAGCCGACTTCGCGGTACAAATCCGACTTAGTAAACGCATTAGCGATTTGGTGTTAATTGGAATCGGAGACCATTATTTTTTCTCATCGACTTAGTACCTCGTCCGGCTATACTCCTTGCGTGGCTACCCGCCCCATTCTGCGCATCTTCATCTCATCCACCGCGGTCGACCTGACGAGTTATCGTGATCACGTCCGCGATGCGGTTCTCCGCCTGGAAGACCTGCCAATCCAGATGGAGACGTTCTCGGCGATGCCGGGGCAGCCGGTTGCGGAGTGCACGCGAATGGCCGCCGAAGCCGATGCAGTTATCTGCATCGTGGCCCATCGTTACGGCTATGTTCCCCCGGTAGAGGTTGGCGGCGATGGCGAACGATCCATCACATGGCTTGAAGTGGACGCTGCCCGGCGCGCCGGCAAGCCGGTCTTCTCTTTTCTCGTCGATCCACAGGCCCCTTGGACGGCGGCAAAAGAGCAGGACCGTCTTGTGAATGAGCCTGAAAAAGTTGCGGAAATCAGCAAGGCTGTTCAAAAACTCAAGGAATTCAAAGAGTATCTGTCTTCCCAAACAACACGGCAGCTCTTCTCGGACCCTCACCAGCTCGATGCCCAGGTGACCGCCGCACTCTCCCACTTCCAGCCGCAGACAACCCTCTCGACTGCCCGAGCCTGGAAGCCGCTTGTCTGCCACGCTCTCCAACCCGCGCCCCATTTTCGTGGCCGCGAATCGATTCTGAACGAGTTGAAGGAATGGCTGGCGTCGCCGGTTACACCGGACCGCGTGTTCTCACTTGTCGCCGCGGGCGGCACGGGCAAGACCGCCATCGTCCACGAAGCCTTCCATCAGGCAAAATTCTCCGGACAGGCCGGCGTCTTCGTCTGGTCGTTTTACGAGGACGCGCGTACGGATGAGTTCCTGCGCGCTGCCTACCTGTACTTCACGGGCAAAGACGATACTCCGGCGGGCGGAATGCTGGAACGCCTGCAACTGGCTCTCTCGGGCGACGCTCCGCACGTACTGATCCTCGACGGCTTGGAGAGAGCGCAAACCGATGAAGGTCTGCGACGCCGCGGCGAACTCGAAGACCAGCAACTCAAGCGCCTTGTAAAAAGCCTGGCCGGTGGATTAGGAAATGCCCGCGCCCTGGTCACTTCGCGCTTCCCCTTAGTCGATCTCGACGATTTCAAGGGCGCTGGTCATCGCGCCGTCCTGCTCGACGACCTGGACCGAGACAACGCTCTCGCGGTGTTGCGTGCCTGGGGTCTCAAAGGGGATGACGCAACGCTTGCGGATATCATTGAGCCGCTCAATATTCAGGGTACGTACCATGCTCTTTCGGTCGCCGCGCTGGGGTCTTATCTGGGCAACTTCTCGAGCGGCCCGATGCCTGAATTTTCGCTCGCTGACGCCAAAGAATCCGACCCTAAGGCCAGCCGCCTTTATCACATCCTGGAGCAATACGCCAAGGCGCTCACTCCCACCGAGCGCGATCTCCTTGCGCGGCTATCGCTCTTTCCTCGTGGCGTGCGGGTTGAACTTCTCGGCTGGATTGTGCAAGCTGGCGGCCAGATTGCCGGCGCGCTCGTTGGTTTCTCGGATCAAAAGCTGGTGGTGCAACTTGAGCGACTCAAGAAGCTTGGCCTGGTTTTTGCTTACGGGAAAGGCCGCGAGCTCGTTTATTCGGCCCACCCATTCATGCGCGATTTCTTCCGCAATCTTCTTGTTGCCCCGCCCGAAGCGGTCCACGAGTCCGTGCGTGCCCGGCTGGCTCCGAGCCTGGAGGCAAAACCCCGTGAGCATCCAAGAGACCCAGCCATTCTGGATCAGTATGAACTTCTGATCGAGGAGACACTTCTTGCCGGAAGAGTGCAAGAGGCATTTGATTTGTACTGGTACGGGCTGGGTGCCACTTTGCACCTCATGAAGGTTGGCGAAACCTCCCGCGGTCTCCGCATTCTTGAACGCTTTGCGCCGCAGGACGATTTCTCCGGCATCGTGTCGCGGCTGGCTCAAAGCGCCCAATCGCTTCTGGCCTCCAACCTCGGCCTACTCGCTTCGTACGCCGGGGACCTCGCGCGAGCTCGTAAAGCACACTATTACAGTCTGGAGATCTGTCGCCAGACCTCCGATGCACTGAGCCAATCTACCAATAATGTGAACCTCGCCCATTTGGAATTCAATGCCGGAAATTTCTCGCTGGCGGCCGATTGCTCCCATCGCGCCTTCTTGCTGGCAGGACAGGGTGGAGAGGCCTGGGAAATCTCAAGCACATTGGGCCATCGCGCGTCCGCGCTCACCGCCCTTGGCGAGATCGAAAAAGCGGCTGATCAGTTCAAACGGGCTTCCGAAATTGTAGGAAGAACTCTTTACAGCTTGAACGGTGTTCAAGAAGCCGAATTCAAGGCCCTTCGAGGTCTTCGGCAGGAGGCGATCAGTCAAACGGAAGAGAACCGCCAAGTTGCCGTAAAAAATGGCTGGGGCGATGACCTGTGCCGATGCGATGCCCTTCTGGCGCGCCTCTGCAAGGATGATCACGTTCGGGCCTCGCGCCACTTCGCCGATGCGCGGGCCTTTGCCTCGCGCTCCGGCATGGTAGAACTCCAGCTCCGTTGTTTTCACGCCGCGTGTGAATTGCAGCGCTCGCTTGGCGATTCCGCGCAATCGATCACGGAGGCCGAGGCGGGCATTCTTCTTGCCGATACCTGCGGCTTCGGTAAGTATTCGATTGATCTGCGTCTGGCTCTTGCCGAGAGCCTGCTCGCCGCGGGCGTACCCACCAAGGCCCTCCAGCACGCTCGCGCCGCCCTCGACCGGTCTCAGGCGCCTGAATGCCAATACGCCTGGGGTCAGGCCAACGGGCTGCACCTCTGTGGTATCGCCCACCTCCGTCTTGGCGAACGAGAACTAGCCCGGCAAAGGCTCGCGGCGGCGCTCGAACTGCGCCAGCGCCTCGGCCATCCCCGCATCGATGAAACCCGTAGCGCTTTAGAAAAACTGAGATGATCCGGGCCAATCCTTCGCAGTTTTTGTCCCTCAATAGCGACACTTCTGGCGGGTGCCTCGCATCCCAGGAACCTCACCCAACTACAATCCGGAGGTGCTCCAGGTCTCGATATTGAAACGTGAGTCGCACGAACCCATCCCAGCCACGGATTACTCCCGAAAAACGCCGATACCATCAGTAATGACTCTCGGTTGACGCCCAATCGCCTTATCGTCTGCTGACTGACGGACACTTTACTCAAGATGACAACATTTGCGGGCGCGCGACGAGGAGAGGGGATTTAAGCGCGGCTTCGCCGCGTGGGTTGATTTTCTAAAAACAAAAGAACGATTTTTGCCGGGGTTAAACAGGCTGCGGAAAAAGTCATTTTTCCAAGCGATTCACACGAAAAGCAGGCCGCAGGGGCTAAAGCCCAACATTTGTATTGTTGCACTTACGGCACGACTAAAGTCATGCCCTGACGCTACGTGCGACTCCAGACAAGTTTTTCCGCAAGCGGTGAAGTCGTGCCCTTTCAAAGATACGAAAAGCAAATGCAGGTCCTTCGACTCCGCTGCGCTACGCTCCAGTCGCTCAGGATGACAGCACATTATGTTAATGCTGCGCTCCATTCACGATGACAGGCGAGGGTGATAAAAAGCTGGCCCACCGGCGAGCGATGGGCCAGCAATGGAAGGGTAACTCTTATTGGCTGTTCCCCGGTTGTGCAGGCTCGGCGGCTATATCCTGCTCTGCCTGATCAGCCTGCTGGGATTGCTGCTGAATCTCAGTCGCAGCGTCAGGATCTGGCGGAGGCGCGATGGCCGCATACGGCGCCTGGGATGTCTGAGTGGGGACGGTAGACGGAATCGCCGGCAACCCGTCCTTGCCCTGCTTGCTCTGCAACTCCTGAAGACCCTGATCGATGGTCTCCCGCATATGGTTCTGCATCTCCTGCAGATCGGCCAGAGCCACCGATACCGTGGCTTGTTTCCCGCACTCATTGCCGCCCTTGCTGGCCAGAACAACCATATCGGCGGCCTGCGCGTCGGCAGGAGGCGCTGATTGCAACAGCAGCACATCGCCGTCGCTCAAGCTGCACTCGGTTTGCGTGTTATCCACCACGTCCAGCGCTGATCCCACCACGAATACATGCGGCTTGCCCTTGGCGGCATCGCTGAACAGGCGATCAAGCCCGCTGGAGCCGGGGTCCGCATCCTTCTGCTGCGATGTGAGGGTGGCCTCGTTGTTTTCCAGCGCCAGCTCATTCTTCACCTCGTCGGCGATCTGCTGCTTTACCTCGGGAGTCAGCAGCGGAGGGCCAGCCGCGTCTGGGGCCGCGCCATCGTTTTCGCCAGCCTCCACGTGGGCCGCATAGACCGCCTGCAAATCCTGCGAGATCAGGTAATCGGTCAGCCAAAAGGCTGCCGAGGGGTACACGGGATAGGGAGCAAAGTAGTAGCCGTAGAAACCGTACCAGGGAGTGCCCGCAAATCCCCAGCCGAAGGTGATCGGAGCAGCCCAGGGGTTATACGCCCAACCGTAGAAGAACGGTGAATAAAAGGCGCCTGGAGCATAGATGTTCAGATAGACACCGTGGTAGGGATAGCCCATGTAGCTGCGGCCGTATACGCGGCCGTGGAATACATAGGTGCGCCGGCCAAAGTCGTGGCCGTGGTAGCTATAGGGGTGCTGCACATATCCCGGGCGGCCCTTCTGGTAGACGGTGCGGTTGTGGTTGTGGTCCTCCACCGAGACCCGGCGGCCGCCGTTCAGGCCGTGATGCACATCCATACCCCGCTTGGCGTCATGGATATCGCTGGGCTTGCCGTTGGCGCGCGTGCGAACCGTGTTGCCGTTGGCGGTATGATGCTCCGTGGTTCCCCGGGCGGTGGTTGGCCTGGGGGTGGAAGGATGCCCGGCTGACGTGGGCGGGTGACTGCCCGACGGTCCTGGCCGGCTAACCGATGGCCCTGGCCTGTTGGTGGACGGTCCTGGCCGGCTGGTGGATGGCCCTGGCCTGTTGGTGGACGGTCCTGGCCGGTTAGTGGAAGGCCCTGGCCTGTTCGCGGGCCGGGAAGCCGGCGGATGATAGGCCGGCGCGGGATGGGAAGCCGGTGGATGATAAGCCGGCGCGGAGGGCCTGGTGCCGGCGTTGGCCAGGCGGGCCATGCCCAGAAGCCCGGCAAGAATCATTGCGGCTAAGCCAAGTCTGGCTGCTTTGCCAAGGATGTTATTCATCATGGAATTCTTTTCCTCTCTCGAACTTCGAATTTTGCATTCAGATCTGGATACACTGATACTCACTCAATACTGCTCACTTTTCCGTTGATGAAGGTAACCTTCATCTTCAATTCCGTGTAGAAGTAGATTTCCTTTGGCCCGCTGATCGCCTTTCTCTGCGGCTCGCCAAAGTCGGCTGCCACCTGAGCCTTACTTTCGCCGATAGTAACAACCGGCGCAGGAGCGGGCGGTGGCGGCGGCGGCGCTAAATTGTCATATTGGCGCTGCGGGGGAGCGGGTGGCGCGGCTACCGATGCTGCATCCGGCCCGGCGGCATTGCCATTGCGCGCATGAATCTTGCCTAGCATAGCGTTAGCAACACTCTGGATTTGCACATTGGGGCGCGCCGACCTGTTTTCCAAATCAAGCGCCCTCATGAAAGACGATTCGGCCTCAGCGTACTTCATCAATCCGACCTGCGCCTGGCCCAATTGGAACCACAGAATCGAGGCATCCGGTTTAACCTGCGAATCCTTCAGCATGAGGGCTTCAACCTCGCCATACTTGGCAGCCCTGGTCTGCTCGTCGGGCGCGCTGCCGGCATCCTTAAGGTCTTGAACGCATACGCGCAGATCGGCATTCAGGGTTCTGATGATTTCGTTGTTGTGCATCGTTACTGCATTGCGAGCCCTGATATTTTCCAAGGCGCTCCTTTGTTCCGGAGTGAGCGTGTCGAGGAACTCGCTGCGCGTCATATCGATATCCTGCACCGTGTTCTGTCCAGACAGGATTTCCACTCCTTTGACCGAGTCGATAAACTGGTCGGGCGGTGTATCCGGCATCCGGAAGAGCAGCATGTAGACGCCGGGGTCTGCCTGGCCTTCATAGTCGCCGGAGGGTGAGACCGGAAAGGTATAGATTGACGTGAGGCCGTCGTCGGTGGAGAGACTGACCGACCCCGATGTTTTAGGCACACCTTCGGGTCCGATGACTTTGCCGTGAATCCCGCCTGGCTGTGCAAACAATGGCAACATTGCGAAGGCCAGCAGGCCGATCCAAAGTGAGATCGCGCGTTTCACATTCTTCTCCAAGCAACCATAATAACTGTTTCGTCAGGACGTTACATCAGAAACACGCTGATTCCTAATCAATGCTGCTCACTTTTCCATTGATGAAGGTAACTGTCATCTTCAGGTCGGTGTAGAAGTACAGCGTCTTCGCTCCGACGACCGTCTTTTTCTGCGGCTGGCCGAAGTCGGTGATCACCTGAGTCCTGCTTTCGCCCACGGTAACGGTTGGCGCTGGCGGCGGCGGAGGGGGCGCAAGCTCTTCATATTCGCGCGCCGGCTCGGCCGGCGGAGCCGCTTCCGGCTCAGGCGCGGGCTGCTCCGGCGGCACTACGCTCAGCACCTCGGCAATCGTGGCCAGAACTTCGCTCGCGGGCGGCATCTGTTTTTTATTGGCAAATGGAAACTTCAGATCCCCGCGATAGCGTATTCCATTGTCGTCGGCGTCCGTGAGCAGCTTGAACTGGACCCCGTCTTTCTGAACCGTAATCGACACAATCCAGCACTTGTCGCCGGCAGCCAAAATGCGCGGTGGCGGACCTGAGGGCACTGCTGCCATCCCCGAGGGGTCCAGTCCCGCAACCATTCCCGTCAGCATGGCGGTTCCAAATGAGCCCCACGCTCTCTTCCCACCCCCGCCGCCGATCTTGCCATCCTTATAGGTGTTTGATTCCGTGAGGACGGCCGACAGGGCAGACAATCGCACTCCATCCTTGTGCATTTCAACCACATCGCCGGGGGCGGTAATTTCCGAGAGGTTGGCTGTCGTGGTGGAGACTTTGAACGTTGAGTTGAGTTTTTGTTGCAGGTCAGACGGGTTCCCGGCCTGTCCATGCGCCCACGGAAGCGCGCCGGCCAACAGAAAAGAAGCGAAGAGACAAACAGCTCGTTTCATAGAGGTCCTTCCTAAATGGCATTACTGATTCGATGGAATCATAACACCGGAGCATGAAAATCGGAATAACGTGTAAAACTGATTCACATCACCTGAACAGGAAAGCGGAGACAAAAGGCTTTCTGGATCAGGGCGAATCTGGCCAGGCACTCCATCCTTTTCGTAACATATTCGGAAAGAATGCACTCCAGGGATTGATTCACTGGGCAGAGTGGTTTCAACAAGTGTGACTCTGCGCACTCATCGAAGCCACTATTCCGGCAGCTTGCGCAGCTTTCCCTGGGGAAGCAGTTCATAGGGATCGCCGCGGTAACACACACGGCGCGAGCCAAAATAGCTTCTGACCCAGAAACAGAAGCCCATGAAATCGCGCAGGGGGTAGAGCCATGCGTTGCGAAAGGAGGCGCGGTCGCGAACCACGTAACCGGCGACCAGCAGGCAGAGCAACACGCGGTTGAGAACGGTGATGGCCAGCAGGACAAGACCGAGGGCCAGGTGTCCGGCGGCGCCGAGAGCGGCCAGGGCCAGAAGTCCAAAGGGAACGGCATAAGTCAACACTTCGCCAAAGTGTCCCAGAGGCCGTGAGAAGCGCGTGCTGGTGGCCCAGCCCTGCTGATGAGCGATGTTCTTTTTGAACGAGGCGTTGCGGACGTGGTGCTCGACGATGTAGCTGGAGAGGACCACGGTTTCTCCAGCCGCGGCGGTCCAGTTGCCCAGCACAAAGTCGTCGGCGTAGTATTGGGCGGCCCGCTCAAAGCCGCCGATTTTTTCCACGGTGCTCTGGCGCACGGCTATGGAGGGGCCAAGGGCGAAGCGCATGCCTTCCAGCATCTCGGCCACCAGCACGCCGGAGGTCATTTCCACGCTCATGCCCATGGCCTCCAGTTGCGCCCAAAGCCCGGCGCGGGTGACGCCGCGATAAAGGCAGGTGACCATGCCGACATTGGGGTCAGCGAACGGAGCAACCACAGAGGCCAAATAATCGGGGGCGACGCGCACATCGCTGTCGGAGGTGACGAGGATGGGATGGCGAGCCTCGCGGCGCATAATCTCCAGCGAGAAGGTGCGGGCATTGGGCCAGGGCGGCTCGCCGCAGGTGAGAATGCGCGCCTTGACTTGCGGATAACGCGCGGCAACGCGGCGCGCCGCAGCCAGGCCGGCGTCGTTGCTGTGGCGCGCACAAAAAAGAATCTCGTACTCCGGATACTCCTGCTCGAAAAAGCTGCTAAGGTTCTGCTCCAAATCCGGCTCGTCGCCATGAACGGGCTTCAGAACGCTGACCGCAGGCAGAAAAGCGTGCGCTCCGGCGGCGGTAGCGGCGCGGAGGCGAAAACGGAAGACGCCCAGGGCGACCATCAGGCTGTAGACGGTCGAGGTAATGACTCCAAAGACGGCAAGCGCGCCCAGCGCAATAGGAGCAATGGATCCGAAGGTCATGTGGCGTGGTCGATCTCAAAGCCCGTGCTGCACCTTGTCAACCATCCCCGGAGCTTTGGGCGGGGATGGAAGAAACCGGGATAGCAGTGCACCAAAGAGGAATTTTACTCCAGCGATGCCGTTTCCCGCGTTGTTTACAGCATCTTGTCGCCAACGCTAGAGCAGTTTTCCAATTCACGTGAACTCAACGTCAGTGAGAAATGTGGCTTTTTCTTAAGGAAAAAGCCACTTGAGAGCAATGCTTTTGGTCTACACCTTTTGGAAAACTGCTGTAGCCAGCGTCGTATCCGCCGCCGCCCTGCTCCAGCCGATGCGCAGGTTCTTCACGCCGTGCAGAGCGAAGGCGCCATCCGGCGAGCGCGGCGCCGTCACGGCAAAGAAATCCGCCCGCTCCACATCCGCCAGGTAAAACGCCGGGCGCGCATCGGGAGTCGTGTTGGCAATTTCCACGTGGCTCATCTCCACGTTGCGCATGTGCCGCATAAAAAATCCCGACGCCGGCATGAGCCCGAACATCGACGGCTCCGGATACATGTTCTCCATTTCCGGCGGCTGAATCCTGGCCATCTCCGCCGTGCCGCCGCCCGCTGTCTCGATATAGATGTTGGCGAGCTTTACATCTTCAATCGAGTAGCCTGGAATTCCGCTCAAAACCGAGCAATTATTCTGCGGCGCGTTATAGCAGGCCAGGTTGCTGATCAGCACGCGCCTCAGCGTTCCTACCCTGGCCGCCTCTTTGGGTCCGCGCAGTCGCGCGCCGAGCCGCATGAAGATCGGCCCTGAAGCCAGATCACGCATGGTCGTATTGGTGATGGTGATATCCTCCATCAGCGCGCCATCCACGGTTTCCAGCGCGTATCCATGGCAGCCTTCAAAGATACAGTTGGAAATAGTCACGTTGATGAATCCGCCATTCGATTCCGTTCCGCACTTGATGCGCCCGGTGCGCGACACGTGAAAATCAGGCGCAAACTTTTTGAAGGTTCCATCCAGCACCGAGCCCAGCTCATAAGTTCCCGTGACCCAGCAGTTGGTAATAGTCAGGTTCCGCGTTGGCCGCGCATAACCCAGCGCATAACTCGACTTGGGGCAGATGCCGTCATCCCACGGCGAATTGACCGTGCAGTTGGAGACGCGCACATTCTGGCAGCAATCGATGTCCATGCCGTCGCGGTCGGTGTCGATCTTGAGATTGTCGATGGTCAGGTTATCCACGCCGGTCAGCAGCAGCGCAAAGTGGCCGCACTTGAGCATTGCAAAATCGCGCAGCAGAACATTGTGGCAGTTCTTCATCGCGATGGCCTTGTGCCCACTCCCGGCTGCTCGGCCTTGTAGATCGGATAATCGCCGCGAGGGATGAGGCGGTCTCCCCCGAAGCTGAGGCCTCTGCCCCAGATGAGTCCGGTTCCGGTGATGCTGAAGTCGTGAATACCCTCGCCCCAGATCAGCGAGTTATGCCAGTGGTTATGTCCGTAATCCTGGTAGGCGTCCCACTCCGTCTTGGGATCGGCGGCGTCGTACACGCCTCCGTTGTAGCCGGTCGTCTCGCCGGACCTGGGCGAGTCGGCGGCGATGAGGACGCTGCCCTCCTCCAGATGCAGATGGACGTGGCTCTTCAGGCGAATGGAAAAACAGAGATAGCTTCCCGCGGGGAAAAGGACCACGCCTCCGCCGGCAGCCGCCGCAGCCTCAATAGCCTTGTTCACGGCCGCCGTATCCAGCGTTTTGCCGTCTCCAGTCGCGCCGAACGCGCGCACGTTAAAGATTGCAGAGGCAGGGCTAGCGGCCGGTTTGCCGTCCTCTGCCGCAGCCGCAAACGAAACGGCGGGAATCGCCGCAGCCGCCATGCCGATTCCGCCGGTGCGCAGAAAATCGCGCCGCAACGGATTAAATGAAGTCATGGGAATCTCCCCTGAGGATGGATTGTACATTCCGCATGATGTGGAGGGAGAATGGCCTTCAGGTCCCTAAATTCGCCCTACCGCCCATGGCGTTCCCAAAAGACAGCCGGAGTAACGATCGGGTAATGCTCGCCCAGCGCGAGCAAATCTTTGTCTCCGGTGACAAGGTAGTCGGCCTGTGCCGCGCGCAGGGTTGCCAGGACCATTTGATCTGCGGGGTCACGCAAGGCTGCGTCCTGCTTGGTGCCGGGTTCAACGATCTCTGCCAAAAACAGGAAGCTGTCGGCGAGATCGCGGATTTCAGCGGAAGTGAGCTTGATGCGCGGTAGCCGCGGCAGCACGCGTACCAACTCATCGAGAATGTACCGCGACAGGACCAGATCGAGTTCGCCCTCCCGACATGCGTTCAGGATGCGTCCGGGAATGCTTCCGGGATAAGCGAGCGCAGACACCATGACGTTAGTGTCCAACACAACACGCAAACCAGCCATCAGCTCCGCCGTTCGCGCGCGACCGCCGCATCAATCTCCGCCATGCCCTGCTCGGCGGGAACGCCTGCATAGGCCTCGGCGAACCGGCTGCTCAGTTGGTCAAATCTGTCGCGCATGGCGCGGATGCGAGCAAAGAGATCGGCGCCTACCAGGGCGGCAACAGGCTTGCCATCCTTGTTCACCACGATGCTGGCCTTTTGATACTGGACCTGGTTGAGCATTTCGCCCAGATTCTGGCGAAAATTGACGGCATTGACCTCGGTGACCATAGCGCCCTCCGGCCATTATGACCATTATGGTAATTATGACCGATATGGTTGTTTCTGTCAAAAGGTGTGCCCAGCCTCGAATTTGGGACCTGTGGTACGAGCTAGAATCTAGAGGCTGTCAGCTAGAAGTTGAAATTTAGCTCTTGGCGAAGGCCGCTGCGTGGCTTTCCAGCTCCGGGTCCCAGTGTTTGGGCTGGTATATGCAGCAGGGCTCCTGGGCCAGGGGGTCGCCGGTGAGGGCATAGGCGCGGGCGCGGGAGCCGCCGCAGATCTCCTTGTACTCGCAGGCGCCGCACTTGCCTTCCAGCTTGCCGGTGTCGCGCAAAGACTTGAAAATGGGCGCGTTGCGGTAGATCTCGGCGAGAGGGGTCTCGCGGATGTTGCCGGCGTGGATGGGCAGAAAGCCGCTGGGATAGACGCTGCCCACGTGGGAGATGAACAGGAAGCCCTTGCCGTCGTTGACGCGGCGTGTGGTCCAGCTGGCGGTGCGGGTTTGGGCATCGCTGGTGGGCGCGCCGGGCTCATAAACCATGGCGGCTTGTTTGGTGATGACCGTGTGACCCTGTCCGTGGTCCGGCATATCTCCATGGCTCATGCGGCGCTCTTCCAGGTTGTGTTGCATCAGGTAACGGCGGTAGTGCATGGCCTCGGTGGTCTTGATCTGGAAGTTAACGCGGTTAGAGAGCGCGTAGATTTGCCCAAAAACACGCTCAAATTCCTCTCCGCTGAGCAGGTCGTCGAGTTGACCGCGCCCGACGGGAACCAGGAAGAAGACATTCCACATCACGATGGCCAATTTCTCAAAAAGGGCGCATAAATTGTCCAGATCGTGGGCGTTATGGCGGCTGATGGTGGTGTGCACCTGGATGGGGATGCCGGCCTCGTTGGCCCACTCGATGGCCTGGATGGTGCGCGCATAAGCGCCGGGAAGTCCGCGGAAGGCGTCGTGAATCTCGGGTGAAGAGCCATCGAGCGAGATGCCCAGCCGGACCAGTCCGGCCTCCTTGAGCTTGAAGATGGCCTCGCGGGTGAGCAGCGGCGTGGCTGAGGGGGTCAGCGCCACCTGCACGCCTTTATCGGCGGCGTAGCGGATCAGCTCGAAGACGTCGGCGCGCTTTAGGGGGTCTCCTCCGGTGAAGACGAAGATGGGCACGCCCATGGCGGCAATCTGGTCAATCAGCGCCTTGCCCTCGGCGTTGGTCAGCTCGTCGGGGTGGGCGATGGGCTGGGCGGCGGCGCGGCAGTGCTTGCAGGCCAGGTCGCAGGACTGAGTGACCTCCCAGATGGCGAGGAAGGGGGTTTCGTCATAGTTGAGCCCGCCACGGGCGGGGATGTTGTGCATCGGTTGCATGAAACCTCCATCAGAATCGGCGCGGGGCGGGCCCGTTAGCAGGGCCAGCGCTGGGGAATAGAGCTGACTTTCGTCTATCAGGAAGTCCAAGACTCTGCCGTTGGGATGATTTCCCTCCAACAGGAGGGCACTATGAAAGGTTACAACAGAGCCCCTTGATGTGGAAAACGCTCCGGAGCATCGGATTCAGGACTAGAAGAACAGCCGCAGGGGGCGGCCGGATGTGATTTGGATCACCTTATTTGATTCAAGGGGTATTTTTTGACCGACTTTTGATAGACAAATTTCCCAAAAGAGTCGCACAATTCCCATTCTGTTAAACGATTGTCCTGGAATCTGCGCGTTTCTTCACGGGCACAGTGGCTACAGGCGCATTTGAAGCTAGAGTTGATTTGCCCATCATTGCGGATATCCGCAGCACAGAGCCGTCGGGCAAGGCAGCCGATGGCAAGCCCCTTCCCAATCTGCCGCACATCCAGGAGGTTTCCATGGCCACTGTTCTCAAGCCGGGTTGGAGCAAGCCCTCCACCATACTGTTTGCATCTGAGATTCCCGCAAATGAGAAAGCCTTTGCTTTTGCCCTGGCACAAGCCATGGAGTTTAGCGCGGAACTGATTCTGTTTCACGCCTATGACACGCTGGTTGTGTCGGCGACGGAGAGTGCTAGCGTGCTCTACTACGATGCCGACGCTGCCGCGCGCGACGAGATGGAGCATCTGGAGCCGCTGGCAGAGCGTGTCCGGGATGCGGGCGTTGAATGCGAGACGATGGTGCGGCCGGGGTTGGCCGCCGACCAGATTCTGACCTACCTGCGCGAGCGTGAGGTGGACCGCATCGTCATGGGCACGCACTCTCCGGGTCCTATCGGCAAGCTGCTGGTGGGGTCTGTGGCCGAGGCTGTGCTGCGCATGGCCAGCGTTCCGGCCTACATCGTCGGTCCGGAGGTGGTGAACCGCAGGCACAGCAGCTTCGTCATCCGGACAATCTTATGCGGCTTAAGCCTGAACGAATCCAGCGCCATGGTGGCCAGCTTTGCCGCGCATCTGGCCGCAGAGCACAGCGCGCGCCTGGTTTTGCAGCATGTAATCCGTCCCCAGGAGCGGCATGAGGTTCTGGCCGGCCGGTCAATGGAAGAGATTGAGGACGAACTGGTTGCGCTGGTTCCGGCGGCGCTGCGGAAGAAGATCGCCGTGCAACCGATCGTGGCGCCGGGCGACCCGACCGAGGAACTGCTCTACCAAGGCCGGGCGCAGCAGGCCGACCTGATCGTGCTGGGCGCGCAGGGCGCTTCGGCCTTTGCCGCCGCGGCTCGCCTCGGTGTGGTGTACAAGGTGCTGGCCCACGCGCGCTGCCCGGTGATGACCCTTTCGCCGGTAGTGCTGGCGGCCAGCGGAGTCAAGAAGGAAAGGGTTCACGCGGGCGAGGTTTTTCTGGCGGGTGTGTTTTAGCGCCTCAGCCCCGGTACACTCATGCAAATAGCGAGTGCGAACCGGAGTTGATTCGTCAAGAATCCTGGCGCGGCCTTTGCTGGCTTGCTCTACTCTGAGCCGGTGCGGTCGATGCCATACGAGTCAAGCACATCCCGGAGCGTCACAATGCCAAGCAGACGGTGAATATCGGCCCGGTGGATGACCGGCAAAACATCAAGATGGTACGTGCTCATCCGCTCCAGCGCCAGATGCAGGGCATGATCCATGTGTAGATGGGGAACATGCAGTGTATCGATGATGTTTTTCAGCGGCTGTTCTTTTCTCCCATCGACCAGAGCAAATTCCAGCGTCTCACGGCTCAACATACCCAAAAAGTAATCCTTGTCCGCTACCGGCCAGACGCGGAATGGACTGAAACGAGTCTCTTCCACCGCATCCTCGACACGCATCTGCGCGGAAAGAATTTGTGGAGAGCGCTGCATCACCTGAGCCACCATGCGCCGGCTTTTTTGGTGGAGCGTGCCGGGCGTGGGCAGGTGAATGCCGTCCTGATGCGCCAATGCCTCGTAGATGGGCTGCTTCTGGAAGCGCCGCGAGATGAAAAGGCTGGTCATGTTGGCGATCATCAAGGGCACAATGACCGCGTAATCCCGTGTCATTTCAAAGATCATCAGCACCGAGGTCATGGGAGCGCGAACGATGCCGGCGAATACCGCGCCCATGCCCACCAATGCATACGCTCCCGGCGTGGCCGTGTATCCGGGCAATAAGTTGTGAGCCACCGTGCCGAGGGCGCCTCCCAGCATGGCGCCAAGAAATAAACTAGGTCCGAAGATTCCACCCGCGTTGCCGGATGCGTAGCTGACCGTGACGCCAATCAGTTTGAGCGCCACCAACAGCAGCATCAACTTGAGCGCCATCGATCCGTTCAGAGCGTAGCCGACATAGGTATAGCCCACTCCCAGAACCTGGGGCACAAACCAGCCCATCAGGCCCACCGTCACGCCACCCACCACTGGATGCCACCTTTGCGTTTTTTTGGGCAAACGCAGAAAAAAGCCGCGCATGCCCAGTAGTAGCTTGGTAAAGGCCACCGACAAAAAGCCGCCGGCAATGCCCAGCAAGGCGTAGATGCCCAGTTCCAGCGGATGCACCAAAGTGTATTGCGGCACCTGAAAGAGCGGGTTATTGCCCAGCAGCAGCCGCATCATCGCCCAGGAGGTTGCTGAAGCCAGCACCACCGACCCCAGAATTGGCGCGTTCATATCGCCCATGACTTCTTCAAGAGCAAACACCACTGCCGCCATGGGCGTATTGAAGGCCGCGGCAATGGCCGCCGCCGCACCCACGGGAATCAAGGCCTTCACTTTTTCCGGACGCAAACCGAGCGCGCGGCCGAGCACAGAGCCGATTCCCGCGCCCACCTGGACCGACGGACCCTCGCGGCCCAAAGGAATCCCGCTGGCCAGCGTTGTAGCCGTGCAAAAAAACTTGCCCAGAACGGTGCGCAGCGAGATGAATCCATCCCGCGCGAAGAGGGCTGCCTTGGTCTGCGGCACGCCGCTGCCCCGCGCGTTGGGAAAAAAGCGATAAAGCAGGAAACCCATGGCCAGCGAGCCGGCCACCGGCACCAGCACTCGCCTCCACGCGGCACTGTCCACCGGATAGAGGCGAATTCCCAGTCGCTCCGTGAGCACGATAAACGCGACCACGGCCAGCCCGGTAAGCGCACCAATCAGCAGAGACAGAAGAAGAAAGACCTGCTCTTCGCGCTCGTGAAGATGCGCGCTCCAACGCGCCCCTTGGTCAGCGAGCCATTTTCTTTTTGGCTGGTTCTCAGCGGTGGCGGCAGATGGCATAGAGATAGTTTACCGAACGGCATTTCATGATCCGGCGAACAACAATCAAGCATATATCAGTTCATTCGGCGAAAATCACCAGTACGCTCAACGACGAACGAAGAAAGCTAAACAATCCGGATTCAGTGCAAGTGACGGGCATCCCGGAGACTGACTCGCTGCTAGAAGACGTATGCGGATGGAATCTCAGGCCCGATGGAGGTATACTGACGGCAGGCGGCGGGCTTGACCGGCCACAAGTGAGGTGCGTCTTCCACAGTGATTCAAGTGCACTGACATTCGACCTTCCAGCCTCGGGAACTTCCCGTTGGCGCGCGGTGGTTCGTGTGCTTCGAAGTCCCATGGACTCCTTGAGTTGCGCCCTCCTTCCTTCCTGTTGTGCCCTCTGCGGCTCCTCTCTGCCGCATCTCTCTTCCGTGCCAATTTGTGATGTTTGCTGGACGGAATTTCCCGTTCAGCATGAAGAGCTGTGCGCCCGCTGTGGCGACACGCTGGACGCGCCAGTGCAGGCCGGCCCAACGAGTTCCGGATTGTGCAAGACCTGCCGGCTGGCGCCGCCGCCGTTTCTGCGAGCGGTGGCCTACGGGCCTTACGAGGGCCGGATGAGAGAGGCTATCCAAGCTCTGAAGTACGACCGGCTACTTCCAGCGGCACGGCTCCTGGGCCGGATGCTTGCCCGTGCTATTGCCAAACTGGCGGATGAGGCGCCCGGCGAGATGCTGGTGGTACCGGTACCGCTGCACCGTTCCAAGTATGCCGAGCGCGGCTTCAACCAGGCCCGCTTGCTGGCCGCGTCGGCGCTGGAGTCGCTCCGTATGACGCATCCGGAGTGGCGGCTCACGCTGGCAGCGAGCACGTTGATGCGAATACGCGCCACCGAAAGCCAGTTTGGCCTGACACCGCGCCAGCGGAGGCTGAATGTGTAGGGAGCCTTCGAAGTCTCCGATCCGGCCGCGGTAACAATGAGGCACGTTCTGCTCATCGACGACATTCTTACTACCGGCGCAACCGCCCGCGCCGCGGCTCTGGCGCTGGCTCAGGCCGGGGCAGCCTCGGTGAGGGTAGCCACGCTGGCCAGGGCGGGACGCGTACGCGACAGCCGCCGGGTTATCTCTGCGCGCTTTGACGACGCGGAGGATTATTTTGTATCAGCCGGCAGATCGCCGGCCGCAACCATGTACGAGGCAAGCATTGATTCATTGCACGAGCAATCATCTTTTTGACGAGGGGAAAAAGGATGTCGCTGGGAAAAGCCATGATTCACGCACGCAAGCAGAAGTCCATCGCCAGGGCCGCGGCGCTGGCCGGAGAGAAGGCGACGATCCACTCCACGCACATCCTGCAGATGCCGGTGCTGGTGCTGAACGCCTCTTATGAGCCGATCAACATCTGCGGCGCGCGCCGCGCCCTGGTGCTGGTGCTCAAGGGCATTGCGCGCACCGAGGAGGAGCACGGGTTGATTCTGCACGCCCAGCGCAGCCGCATTCCCATGCCCTCGGTAATCCGATTGCTCGAGTACCGGCGCATCCCCTACCAGACGCGCGCCCTCTCGCGCAAAAACATCCTGCTGCGCGACCGCAACACCTGCCAGTATTGCGGCGAGACGCTGCCGCCCGCCGACCTGACGCTGGACCACGTGGTTCCGCGCTCGCGCGGCGGCAACTCGACCTGGGAAAACCTGGTGGCCTGCTGCCATCCCTGCAACCGCCACAAGGGCAACCGCATGTTGAGCGAGATCGACGACATGATTCTGCTGCGCGAGCCGCGCGCCTTCTCGCTGCACACCAGCCGGCAGATCATGCGCATGTTGGGCAGGGCGGATGACCGCTGGCGGAAGTATTTGTTCTATTGAAGCAAAGCTGCTAAATCATTTTTCCTGTTTGTGTAGAGTGCAGCGTGGACCGGGAGGTCCATGCAACAGCCGGCCAGGAGGCCGGCGCTACCTGTTGTTTCAGCCACCGGCAACCTTGAGCCAAGCAAGAGATTCACTCTATACCAACAGTCAGTATGGTCTAGCTGCCAGCTCCCAGAAGCCATCTCATCCAAGTCATGTAACGCATCCCTCAGGGGTACCCCCACCCGTATTTTGGGCGCAAATTCCTTGTTTTCATGGGCTTACAGACAGGGTTGCGCTGTAAAATATAGAAAACAAAGAAGTTCCCTGCAAAATATTCCTGGCAAAGGAGTTACGGGACGTTTTGGCCACTGATGGCCGCTTCCGGCTGGAAAACGGCGCGAAGAGGAGGCGCCGGGACGATTGGAGGGAAAGCTTCTAATAATGATTGTGCACGAAATGGGGAAATAATCTGCAAGGACTGGCCGTCCAGGCAAACGGCGCTTGCGCGCCATGGGGTTCGAGGTCTCCCCGGTCCCCAAATGCAAGGGACCGGGGGCACCCGCATAGTTGGGCCTGAACCTGGAAGACCTATTCTGCTCAGGCTAAAATCAACAAAATAAACGTATTGCACTAAAATACTATCGATAGTCGATAATTTGCTATTGACAAACAATCACATTCTGGTATGATTAGTTTCAAGGTCTTGAAAGGAGACTCTATGAAACCCGAAAGTCAGGCAAAACTTCAAAAAATCAAAAGAGTCAGCAGAACCCTCCGCATGATCTGCAAAGTTCTGTTGGTTTTGATTGCGGTCGTGAGCGTCCTCTGCGTTGTCTGTATAGCTTATGGAGCCGGCAACATCAACGTCGACAATATGATCTTCTCAACTGCCCAATTGCCGCTCGAACTCCGTCTGCTACTGGGCGCGGTCACCGCTGTAACATTCGGGACGCTGTTCAAATGCGTCTACCATCTACATCTGCTCTTTGAAAACTACTCCCGGGGAGAGGTTTTTACCAGGGAGTCGGTCGGGCAGCTCCGCAAATTTGGCGTTGCCTGCCTGCTATGGGGAGTCATGAGCTTCCTGTGGGTCTTGTCGCTCGCCCTTACGGCGAATCCGATGAAGACCTTCCAGGCCCACTTCGACTCCTTCGTTATCGGAGCCATCATCATCGTTATCGCATGGTTTATGGATATCGCCGTAGACTTGCGCGAAGAAAACGATCTCACCATCTGAACGGGAGGAGGAGAACAGTCATGCCGATTATCGTCAATGTGGATGTGATGCTCGCCCGGAGGAAGATGCGGTTGAACACGCTGGCCGAAATGGTGGGAATCACTCCGCAAAATCTATCCGTCCTCAAAGCCGGCCGGGCCAGAGCCATTCGTTTTAGCACGTTGGAGCGGCTTTGCGAAGTGCTCGAGTGCCAGCCTGGCGACCTTCTGTCCTTTGAAAAGAACTCGACCACAACAGCGAATGAGTTGAGGGGTTCATTGGAAGCGTGATCCACGCTGGATCGAATAATTCCGGTGTTACCGGCAATACGGTAATTGCCCCGCCACCAGCGGTGCGATTTGGACTATGAATCCTTCACACAGTCCGTAGAATAGCTCCAGATGGCATTTACCGAACAATACGATGTGGCCGTCGTGGGCGCAAGGCACGCGGGGTGCGAGGCAGCCATGGCGCATCCGGCGGTCACTAACAGAATGATGCCCCAGCGATTATTCATGATTTCTCCCATCATCAGATTAGACATAGGGACAGGTATGCCGGATAGTCCCATTTGCGCGCTGCTAAGATCAAAATTTATAGACTATTTAGCGTAAAGAGTGTCTTGTCTGGAGCCGTTTTTCCAGCGAATTACTCGATTATTCTGGAAATACACCACGGAAGTGCCGTATTCAAATTGATCGTCCGTAAACGCCGTCGGGGTTCCTTGAACCACCAGCACCTCATCCTTGGATGAGCCAATCGTGAAAAATCCCAGGTCGGGATCGACGGAAGCTTGCGGCCATAGCTTGACTCGAATGGGGGATGAGACAGGATCGATGCGCCAGCCAATGACGGCATTGTCCTTGAGATATAACTCCGACTTGCCATATACGAGCTTATCTTCAGAGGATGCTGTCGGAGTCCCTTGCTGAGTTATCACCTCGTCTCGCGTGGAACCGACCGTGAGATAGGATTTGAGCACATGAACCTCGGGCTGAGGTGAATGGGTTGCGGCATGACTCTTCTTCGCCTGCTGATGATCAGCAGTGATAGCCGCGGGCTGCGAAACAGATTCAGACGAAGACCTGAACCATTCGAATCTTTGCAAGTCTCGCTCGATAGCATCGAGAAATCTTCTTTTTGGCGCCTCCAACCGGCTCAGCAAAGTATTCTTGCCTGATTTATAGACACTGGTAGCCTCATCGCCCACTGAGCCCTGAAGATCAAAGGCAATCCAGAGATATCGTCCACAAAGAATTAAGACCGCAAGCATGGCCAGCTTGAATACGAATTTGGCTACGGGCCAAAACCGAAAAGGAGGAATCCAACAGGGGATTTCGATGGACGCTGTCTTGCTTGTTGCCGATGCAGCAGGCGGCGCGGACGCCGGAGGCGCAGCATCGGCGGAGGCCTTACTTGGCCGTTGCACCGGGCCGCGCTTCGCGGCGGGCGAAGTAAGAAAGACGAAGGCGGAGTTGATCTCCTTCAGCTTGTTCTCCGCGGCTACCCTCAACTTTGGGTCGCCCGGAAAACGGTCCGGGTGCCAAACCTTGACGAGCAGGCGATAGGCGGCTTTGATTTCATTTTCCGTCGCATCGATTCCAACGCCAAGAAGTAGAAGAGCGGCGCATTGAGGACACCGTTCACTCCTGTCATCCATACAATTTCCGCATGCACAGGTGATCATCTCGCCCGATAGCCTCGCATTTCTCAATTTTGGCAGACGGCCCAATTATAAAAGAGGCCGCGGGTGCGTCGATCATCTGCGCGCGTAGAGAGGAATCCGTAGAATAGCTCCAGATGGCATTTATCGAACAATACGATGTGGCCGTGGTGGGCGCGGGGCACGCTGGGTGCGAGGCGGCCATGGCGGCGGCGCGCATGGGGCTCAAAACGGCGCTGATCACCATGAACCTGGACCTGATTGCGCAGATGAGCTGCAATCCGGCGGTGGGCGGCGTGGCCAAGGGGCACCTGGTGCGCGAGGTGGACGCGCTGGGCGGCGTGATGGGCGAGGTGACCGATGCGGTGGGGATTCAGTTCCGGCTGCTGAATGCGTCGCGCGGGCCGGCGGTGTGGAGTCCGCGGGCGCAGTGCGACAAACAGCTCTACCGGATGAAGATGCGCGAGGTGCTGGAGTCGCAGGCAGGATTGCACATCCGGCAGGCGGAGGTGGTGGGGCTGATTGTGGAGGAAGGAGAATCTGGTTCGATAGAGAGTCCATCCCAGGTCCCCAAATGCGAGGGACCTGGGGCACCCACATTTATTCCCCGCAGGCGCGTTCTGGGGCTGAAGCTGCGCGATGGGCGCAAGCTGATGGCCGGGGCCACGATTATCACCACTGGCACATTTCTGAACGGGCTGATTCACTGCGGCGAGGAAAAATATCCAGCGGGGCGGAGCGGGGAGCCGGCCTCGGTTCTGCTGGGCGAGGCGCTGCGGGCTCTTGGGCTTCGGACTTGCAGACTCAAAACAGGAACGCCGCCGCGGCTGGACGGGCGGACAATTCGCTGGGAGGCATTCGAGGAGCAGGCGGGCGACGCAGAGCCGACCCCTTTCAGCTTCCGGACGAAAAAGATTGTGCAACCGCAGATCTCGTGCCATATTGCCTTCACCACGCCGGAGACGCTGAGGATCATCCGCGCGAATGTGCACCGCTCGGCGATGTATTCGGGGCAGATTGCCGGGGTGGGGCCGCGCTATTGCCCGTCGATTGAGGACAAGATCGTCAAGTTTCCCGACAAGACGCAGCACCAGTTTTTTTTGGAGCCGGAGGGGTTGCACACGCACGAGGTGTACGTGAACGGCATGTCCACATCGCTGCCCATGGAGGTGCAGTGGGAGATTGTGCATTCCATTCCCGGCCTCGAGCAGGCGGAGATGCTGCGGCCCGGCTACGCCATTGAATACGACAGCGTGGACGCGACGGAGCTGGACCGCACGCTGCGCGTGAAGGCCTTCGAGGGCCTTTACCTTGCGGGACAGATCAACGGGACGAGTGGCTACGAAGAGGCGGCCTGCCAGGGAATCATGGCCGGGATCAACGCGGCGCTCATGCTGAAGGGCGAGCCGGCCTTCACGCTGGACCGCAGCGAGGGATACACGGGCGTGCTGATCGACGACCTGATCTCGATTGGGACGAACGAGCCGTACCGGATGTTCACCTCGCGGGCCGAGTTCCGGCTGCACCTGCGCATCGACAACGCCGACCGGCGGCTGACCCCTCATGGCAGACGGCTGGGGCTGATCGATGACGCGGCCTGGGCGGAGTACGAGCACAAACAGGCGCGGATGGCCGCGCTGGAGCGGCTGCTCGTCACCAGCAAGGTTGACGGAGAGCGGCTGGGCGCGGCGGGGCTGGGCGAGCTGACGGCGACGGCTGGTTTGACCTGGGCGCAACTGCTAAAGCGGCCGGAAGTGGGCATTGAGACGGTAATGGGCGCGATGCGGGAAGAGCTGGCGGCCGATCCGTTGCTGGCGGAGCTGATTGCTCAACCCGATCAAAGTCATGAAGCGCGAGCGGCTCTGCGCAACGAGGCGCGGGCCGTGGAGACGGAGATCAAGTTTGCCGGCTACCTGGAGCAACAGAAGAAATCCATTGCCAAGTTGAAGGCTGCCGAGGGGGTGGCGATACCGGAGTGGCTTGACTACGGCGCCATCAGCGGGCTATCGCGGGAGATGCGCGAGAAGCTGGAGCGGGTGCGCCCGGTGACCATCGGCCAGGCCAGCCGCATTCCGGGAGTGACTCCGGCGGCGCTGGGGCTGGTGCATGTGTCGATCCGGCTACAAGGGGCGCGGAGGGTTGGCTCGTGATGAATGGGGCCGAATGAGGTTTGTGGTTTCCCACCCTAGCCGCAAAAACAAAGACGCGGCGAGGGTGGGGCACCCAGCAAGTCAGCCTGTGCCGCCCTACTGGTTGCCCTTGTCGCCCCGGGTGATAAACGGAATGTGGAAGGGCATCTCGTCGTTGGATTGCTTCTTGTGCTTGGGATTGGTGTCCTCGGGGAGCCTGGTGCGCTGGGAGTTGATGCACAGCCATCCCCCATGGACGCGCTCGAAGACGTGGGTGAAGACGCCCTTTTCGTCCACCTGGGCGGAGCCGACCTTGTGGTGCATCACGTACGTGCCGTTGGCTACCGCGATGTCGCCCAGCATGCGCACGGTGATCACCTTCTGCTCGAGGTGGAGGATTTTGTCTTCGCCGGTGATCAACTGGGCCACTTGCTGGTTGCGGGTGGTGATGTCGCCGCCGGCGGAAACGTCCACGAACAGCGGGGAGAGCACCAGTTCCAGGGCGTACTGATCGCGCATGTTGATGGCATTATCCCAGTCGTCTTCAATCTTCTGAAACTCCTGAATCGCCGGGCTTTCGGCTGATGCGGCGGCGGACTGTAACGCGGCCGGAGCCGGATTCTGAGCAATGGCAAAGCAGACTGAGAGCAGGAAAACAGAAAAGCCAGCTACAACACGAGTCATGCTCACGATGAACTCCAGCCAGAACAAGGGTCAGGGATCAGGGGTCGGCAAATACGGTTCTGGCAAAATTTGAGGGAAACGATCCCGGCTATTAATCCCTATCCTGTGATGATAGCTCCTGGACTCGGCAGAGTGGCAATGGGGAGCGGAAAAAAGAACAAAGGGTCTAGTTCAGTGTTTGCAGATGTTCTGGCTCATGGAGGGTGATCAGGGAGTCTTCGATGGAGATCCAGCCTTCCTTGCGGAACTGGCCCAGGGTGCGGGTGACGGTTTCGCGGGTGGTACAGGCCATGGAGGCCATCTCCTCGTGAGTCAGCAGCAGCGGAAAGCGGAAACCACCTCCATCAAGGTGTTCGCCGATCTGATGAGCCAGCTCCAGGAGCAGGCGACCCAGGCGGGCGGCCACGGTCTCGGCCAGGGCGATACGGCAGGCATCCTGCAAGGCAAAACGGTACTCCTGGCAAATGCACTGGACAGCGCGCATCTGCGCCTCTTTGTGGGCGCGCAGGAAGGTGAGAAACCGCTCGCGCTCGACGGGGCGAAGCTGGGCGGCGGTAAGCGTTTCGGCAGAAACCTCGTAGACGCCGTGGGAAAGAACCGCATACAGTCCCAGCATGGAGCCCGGTCCGGCAACGCGGACGATCATCTGGCGATCCTTAAGGCGTCCGGCGGTGAGCTTAAGATAGCCGCCGCAGATCAGGTACAGGCAGCTCGCATCCTCGCCCTGGTTGAAGAGGGAAGACTGGGCGGGAAGCGAGACGGTGCTGGTAGCCAGTTCAAGGTCGGCCAGTACGGCGCTGCCCAGAGAGCAGAACCAGCCGGGGCGGCGATTGGAGCAGGCGGCGCACCCCACAGGAACCTGCCGCGCGATGTGTTTGTGTCGCGTATGTGTAGCTGCCGAGTTCTCAGTATGCGCCATGGTCTTGTCCCGTCCGCGCCGGTCCAATCTTTCCATCCCGGTTCCAGAACCGAGTCCAGCACGCTGCGCAAGAACCGGACCGAGATGGAAAACCCTGGCCTCCTGGGGAAGAAACCCTTACCTGTAGTAAGTTTGCAGGAGCCGCTGCGGCTGTGGATGTGATGGGCCTCACGTCTATGCAAGGACCTGCCAGCAGGGGTTTTATCGCGGATATTGCCTTTCAAAGTACGCCTTTCCAGCGGTTCATGGTAGACATAAAGCCGACTAAGCAGGAAAAATACGAGTGAGAATTGAAGGCTGGAGAGTGGCATAAGGGAACGCCCTTTCATACCGCGAAAGGAAAGGCAAACAATATATCACAACCGGTAGACACATCATGTTGTGCTTTTGATCACAAGCAAGCCTCTCATACGGGGCATTTCGGGGGAGGGAGCCGAGCATCCAAACCATAGGATCATCTTAGGAATTGCCAAGAATATGTTCATTTTCGGGAATCCAGATCACTTTAAGACAGGAAAGCAAACCGGTAACAACCCCATATTATGGATGTGATGAGCATCACTGCCTGCGGATGTGATGAAACCGTAGTTTACCTTCATGAGGTGATGCTCCGCACAATGAGCACCTTTTGCAAGAGCAGAATCGATACGCATGCAGCCGGAACGGCATTCCCGATGGGGGTCTGCCGTTTTGAGTTGTAAGCGCCGGTACTGTTGTTCGCGGAAGCGGCTATGAGAGCATCCGAGGCGGTATTTGATGCATAGAAATAGGCCTGTCACGCAATTTTCGATTGGTGCGGCTCCGGGCAGCAAGCCGGGGTTGCGAGCTTGTTTGATGTTGATTCTGGGCGCGGTCATCCTGTGCGTCCCCGTGCTGGCGGCTCCGGCGCCCGGAGATAAGCCGGCTACCGCGCAAGTGAAGGATACAAATCCCGCGAATTATGTGGGCAGCGACACCTGCGCCACCTGCCACAATGAGGTGGCCAAGAAGTTCGCCGATAATCCTCACACCAAAATAGCTCTCATGCATGGTAAATCCGGGGCAACCTGTGAGGGTTGCCATGGCGCGGGCAGGGGGCACGTTGATGGCGGCGGCGACGTGACCAAGATCTTCAATCCTGCCAAGGCGACCGCGAAAGAGGCGGCCGCCAACTGCCTGGGTTGCCACGCGGGAACGCATCCCAACTTCAACCGCTCTCCCCATGCCAAGGCCGGTGTCAGCTGCATCAGTTGCCACGACATTCACGCCGGCAAGGCAGAGCCGCTGCTGAAGGCCGCGCAGCCCGCGCTATGCTTCCAGTGCCACAACGACGTGAAGCCGTTTTTCAACATGCCTTTCCATCACAAGGTGAATGAAGGCCTGGTCAAGTGCGGCGACTGCCATGACGTTCACGGCACCTTCGGGAACAACAACATCAGGTCCACGGCCGATCAGAACGCGATCTGCACCAAGTGCCACATGGAGAACCGCGGGCCATTCGCGTATGAGCATGTACCGGTTAAGGCGGAGGGGTGCATGGCCTGCCACACTCCGCATGGATCGCAGAACGCCCGGCTGCTGAATATGCCCACGATCAACACGCTGTGCAACCAGTGCCATAGCCCAGTCGCCGCCGGCACGGTTCACGGGATGAACTCCGGATCAGCCGAGTTGCAGCCCTGCATTGACTGCCACACCATGATCCATGGCTCTAATATCGACCCGTATTTCAAGCGGTAACGGAGCAGCACCGCGCCCTCCGGAAGCATCGGATGGCGCGGCGCAAATTCCGGGCAAGTTCGGTGCACGAGTTCCAGATTTCGATGTCAGCAATGATGTTTTTTCAAGCGAGGCTTCAAATGAAGAAGATAGGCTGGTTTTCCCGGCTGTACAATCAACAGCCCTCTATCGCAATGATTCAGCGCATCGCAGGAGTCATTGGAGTCGCCGTTCTACTGATGATGGCGGGTATCGCGGCTGCCCAGAATCCCGCGCCGAATGAGCCGATGGCTGTCCCGGAGGGATATACATCCCATCAGACGGTGGACGTCGGCGGGCACATTGCCGCCATCAAGGGCAGCGGAGCCATGTACGACACGCTGGTCAATCAGCAGTCCGGGCCGCGAATTCTGGGCGCGACCTTTGAATTACGCGCGCTCCCGACCAACAAGCATACCCAGGTCGATTTACTCCATGCCATCGCCAGCGGTTTGGGCGGCGATCCGTATAACTTTGCCAAGCTGGACTTTTCCAAGGGCAGGTTCTACGAGTTCTCGGGAACCTTCCGCCGTGACCGGCAGTACTCCGACTACGATCTGCTGGGCAACCCGAATATAAACACGGGGCAGTCGATTCCCATCGGGCCCTCCAACGCGCCCATCAGCACGCTGGCGTGGCCGCAGGTGCAACACTCGTCGGTGATGTTCAACACGGTGCGCCGCATGACGGACACCAGTGTCACCATCTATCCGCTGGCGAAGGTGACGTATCGGGCGGGGTACTCGCAGAATATCTTCCAGGGCCCAGGCATGAGCCCGAGCTATAACATCGCCAAGTACAATGCCCTGCTCGAACAGTATCAGCGCAACAGCACTGACGAATTCACGGCAGGGGTCGATTGGAAGCCCTCGCAGGGCACCAAGCTGACCTTTGATGAGGTGATCACCCACTTCAAGACAGGCACCTACTTTACGCTGGACCCGAACGGGTTCCTAGTGCAGGAGGCAGACGGAACAAAGGCCTACCTGGGCAACTGGGACAGCCAGACCGCCTACGGCATCGGCGGCTGCAACACCGGCAGCATGGGCAGCGGATACACCAACAGCAGCCACTACACCATCCTCTCTCCGGCGCAAACCCCCGGCGGCCTGCCGATCATCAACCCGGCATGCGATGTGGTGACCAGCTATATGCGCTCTCAGCCCACGCGCGTACTTACACCCACGGAGATCGTCCGCTTCCAAAGCACCAGCATCAAGAACGTCACGATGAACGGCGATTTCCGCTACACCAGAGCGAATATGAATCTCCCCAACTATAACGAGAATTTCCAGGGCCTGGATGGGGCGGCTCGTTCGATCACGTATGACGCCAACGCCAGCGCAAAGCGGGCGGTTGTCTCTGGAGACTATGGCTTTGTGTGGAAGGCGACCAGGACGGTCAGCATCTCCGATCAGATTGACTACTCTGATGTCCATCAGCCCGGAACGGCCGTCTTCACCAGTCTGACCACCCTGACGACGCCCGCGGCCCCCAATCAAACCATCAACTATCTCGGCACGCTGACCACAACCGTTGCGGCCAACGGCGCTTCGACGATTTCGGGAGCAGCTGCGGTCAATACGCCGCAGCCGGCCTACTTTGGCCAGAAGTTCTTTACCAATAATCTGACCGGAACCTGGGATGCTTCATCGCGCGCCACGCTCTCGCTGACCTATCGCTACCGCACGCATACCATCGCCGAGAGCCTGAATGGCGCAGCCTATAACGCCCCGTTAGCCCTGGGCGCGGACAACAACGGAACCGTTACCATCAATGAAAACGGCGGCATTTTCAACGCATTCGTTCGTCCTGCCAAACATTGGGATCTCAATGGCACGGCCGAGGTGCTTTACGACGATAACGCATTCACCCCGGTCGGCCCGCGGCAAACCAGGCACTACAGAGTGCATACCACCTACAAGCCGAGGCCCTGGGCGACGCTCTCGGGCGCCTACAACGATCTGGAGCGGCATAACAATACCAACAACAACCAGGCCAGCGTGGCATACGAGGCCACCCTGTCAACCCCCACCAGCCTGCCGTTTGATGGCCCGCTCAATCATGTGGATCACAGCCGGGTAGTGAGTTTTGGCACGGTGCTGGCGCCGAATGAGCACTATGGGTTCGACTTCAATTACGCCTATAGCGATGTCTATGCGTCCACCAACATCTGTTATCTGAACGGCTCTCCGACCTCAGGCACGAGCGTTTCTCAGCCCGGCGCCGTGCAAACGGCCACGGCGCAACTGTGCCCAGGTATCTTTACCAGGGGATCGACGACCATCCTCTCGGACTGGATGGGCAGGGACTTCATGGATGCTCCGACGCAATTTGTGTCGGCGGCTCTCCACCTCTCCCCGGTCGCCAGAATCAACACCAACATCGGCTATCGCATCAGCGATGTAAAAGGCACCCGGTTCTTCAACGATGCGCGCGACGTCAACGGCTCGCTGGTCTCTGCGTATCAGACTCCCTTTATGAATCTTGCGTGGAAGATCCATCCCGGATTGATTTTTAAGGCAGAGTACAACTTATACCAATACGCCGAGGGCGGTCCCTCCGGCTCGCCGTACTGCAGTATTGCAACCTCTGTAGCGGGAGAGTCATCGATTGTGCCTTGCACATCACCCACATTAACCGGTCCGACCGGTCTGACTGAACCGACTTCCGGCCTGACCGCGCCGCGGACCTTCCGCGCGAATAACGTTACCATTTCCTTGCATTACGCGTTCTGATTCCGCAGGATGATCGGGCCAGACACAACCGGCGCAGTTCCCTTGAAGTACAAAGGAATTGCGCCGGTTTGTCTGAGGTGACATTCTGGTATCGTCCCGGTTGTGGTTTCGGCGGCCGATTATGGACGCCGTAAAATGAGTTTGAAAAACATTCCAGGCGCCGGGCTCATGCAGTGCGCGCTGGCGAGTGGTAAAGACCAAGAGGAGGGTTGCAATGACAAAGATGTTTCGATACCTGTTGGTGCTGGCCGTTGTAATGTCGTTGGCCGGCGCCGCGAGCTTTGCCCAATCCGGCGGCGAAGCGACTTACAAGGCCAAGTGCCTCATGTGCCACGGCGCCACTGGCACGCCCAGCGCGGGAATGGCGAAGATGGGCGTGAAGCCAGTCTCCGATCCGGAGATCAAGAATCTGACAGTGGCCCAGATGATTGCCACGGTCAAGAACGGCAAGGGCAAGATGAAGCCGGTCGCGGGACTCACCGACGCGCAGATCAAGGAAGCGGTGGTTTTCTACCGCCATTTCCTGAACCCGCAGCCGTTGCCGCCCGGCCAGTAAAGAGGGCCGCAGCCGAGCGCGACAGGCCTGCCCTGGTGCGAAACCAGAATCCATGTGCCCATATACGGGGTTGATTATCTCGGGAAATCATCACCCTGTACAATGCTTGTCAGGGCGCAGCAGTCGAGGTTTCGCACTGCCCGGCGGGCCGTCTTTTTTCATTGTGGGGGGATCAGGTGCCAGCGTTTCAAAAATTCCGTGAGAACTGGGTGCGTCCGGCGCTATTTTTCGGCAACAATCCTATCAGCCTGGTCGGCGGAGCGATCACCACCGCCGCCGGCGTGACGATGATTGCCTATTGGCTGGTAGAATTCTTCGGCCGGCCCAATGACAACCCTTATCTAGGCATCATCTTCTTTCTGCTTTTGCCCATCCTATTTGTTGGCGGGCTGCTTCTGATCCCCGCGGGCATGTGGACGCGCCGCAGAAATCTGCAAAAAGCCGGGCTGATTCCGCTGGAGTTTCCCAAGATCGATTTCAACGACCGGATCTTTCGCCACGGCGTGGACATTGTTCTGGTAGCCACCATCGTGAACTTTCTGGTGGTGTCGATAGCCAGCTATCGCGGCTCGGCTTACATGGATTCGCCGCAGTTTTGCGGCCAGAGCTGCCACGTGATGCACCCGGAGTACACGGCCTACAAGATTGCCCCGCACTCCCACGTGGATTGCGTCGCCTGCCACATTGGCGAGGGCGCGGCGGCGTACTTTTCCGCCAAGGTAAACGGCACCAAGCAGATTCTTGAAGTCACATTCGACCGCTACCCCACGCCGATACCGTCGCCGGTGGAAAGCCTGCGCCCGGCGCGATACACCTGCGAGGGCTGCCACACGCCAGCCCGGTTCATCGGCGAAAAGCTGCTGGTCAAGTCCAGCTTTGCCGACGACGAAAAGAACTCCGAGACGCAGACTGTGCTGGTGTTGCACCTGGGCGGGCTGGATGGCCTCTCGCACCTGACCGGAATTCACGGCGTTCATCTGGGGCACATCGAGTATGTCGCCACCGATCCGACCCGGACTTCGATCCCCTGGGTGCAGAAGCGGAATGACGACGGCACGGAGACGGTGTTTACATCTTTGCCAGCGGGCAGCGGAATTCCGCAGGGCGAACGCCGCGTGATGGATTGCATTGACTGCCACAACCGTGCGGCGCATCCCTTTGTGACCGCGGAGGACGCGCTCAATCGAGCCATGGCCGAGGGCGCGGTCTCGCCCGAATTGCCGTGGGTTCACAAGAAGGGCCTGGAGCTGCTCAAAGCCGATTACACAAGCGATGCCGAGGCGCACGCGAAAATTCCTGCCGAGCTTGAAGCCTTCTATCGTGCCGAGCATCCAGAGGTGCTGGCAACGAAAGCCGCGCTGGTCAAGTCGGCGGGTGAGCAACTCGCGATTCTTTACAGCCAAAATGTCTTTCCCTACATGAAGATGACCTGGGGAACCCATCCCAACCACATCGGCCACATGAGTTATCCGGGATGCTTCCGCTGCCACGATAGCGAACACACTGCAAAGGACGGCACAGCAATTCCGCAGGATTGCGCGGTCTGCCATAACCTGCTGGCCGTGGATGAGACCAAGCCAAAGGTTCTCTCGGATTTGGGCATACAATAATCTTCTTCGTTTAGGATTTCCTGGGCAGCAACGGCACAAGCGCAGGCACTTTCTGCGCGTACTGATCGTAGGCACTTCCAAACTGCAGCCGCATCCACCGCTCCTCAAACCGCAGCTTGAACCACAGCATTGCGAAGAGGAAAGCAAAGGCCACCAGGCCACGAACCTGCCCGATGGCGATCGCCGTGCCTAGAAATCCGGTCAACAGCCCGGTATAAATTGGATGGCGCACCAGGCCATACGGTCCGCCAGTGATGAGTTCGTGGTCTCGCTTGATCGTCACCGGACTGCTCCAGTTGCTACCCAAATACACGCGCGCCCAAATCGTAAAGCCAATCCCCAGCACACTTACCACCGCGCCAATCCAGAACCAGGCAGTCCAGTTGGTTTCAGAAAGATAAGACAGGTAGAGCACGGGAATGGGCAGCCGGGGGCTCATCAGGAAAACAAACGCGAAAGCAAACGTCACAACCCGTACGATCCGCGACACAAGCGGCTCAACCCGTTCGTTGGTTTTGGCGCCGCGCGCCGCAACTTGCCAATAGAGAAAGTAAACCACCCACAGCGCGAGAAAGAACCAATCGTAAAAAAGTTTCATAAGGCATCCATACGGCCGTTACTCAGGCAGTATACGCAAACAACTCATCACTAGTTCCCAATCGTGCGGAGGTCTGGCGTGGTAGCCTTGATCTTCAGTTTGAAGGAGCTAAATTCTGATGTCTACCAGCCATCCATTTCACTTCAATCTTGTCGCCGCGGCCCATGCCGCCATGATCGAGCACGGCTTCCAGCCGGATTATCCCGCCGGAACCGATAAGGAACTGGCTGCGATCCAGGCTCATCCCGAGCTGCCCGCCGCCCCCGGCGCTCAGGATTTGCGCAGTCTTCTCTGGTCCTCGATTGACAACGACACCTCCAAGGATCTGGACCAGATCGAGTGGGCAGAACAGTTGCCCGATGGCCGCATTCGCGTGCTCATCGGCGTGGCTGACGTGGATGCGCGCGTTAACATCGGCTCGATCATCGACGGCCATGCTAAGAGCGAGACGACCTCGGTGTACACCGGCGTCAAGGTCTTCCCCATGCTGCCGGCAGAGCTTTCTGAGGGCATCACCTCGCTCAACGAGAACGAAGACCGCGTGGCGGGCGTAATCGAGTTTACCGTGGATCAGGCGGGCACGGCATCGGACGGAAAGGCTTATCGCGCGCTGGTGCGGAATCATGCGCAACTAGCCTACAACAGCGTGGGCGCGTGGCTTGAGGGGAAGGGGCCAGCTCCGGCCAAGGTGGCCGCCAGCGCCGATCTTGCCGCGCAATTGAAGCTCCAGGACACGGCTGCCCAGTACATGGTCGGCAGCCGCTTCCAGCACGGGGCGCTGGACCTGGAGACGATTGAGACGCGCCCGGTGATGCTGGACCAGGAAGCGGTGGAGATTGCGCAACTGGAAAAGAATCGCGCCACCTCGCTGATTGAGGAGTTCATGGTGGCGGCCAACGGCGTCATCGCGCGCACGTTTGAGGACGCCGGCGTGGCCTCCATCCGGCGCATCGTGCGCACGCCCAAGCGCTGGGACCGCATCGTTGAAGTGGCTGCTGGGCTGGGCACAAAGCTTCCCGTCGAGCCCGATTCCAAGGCGCTCAACGACTTCCTGCTGGCGCAGAAGCAGAAGGACGCAGACCACTTCCCGGACCTGTCACTGACCGTGATCAAGTTGATGGGCCCCGGCGAATACGTGCTGGTGAAGCCCAATGAAGTTTCGCCCGGCCACTTCGGCCTGGCCGTGCAGGACTACACTCATTCCACCGCCCCCAACCGCCGCTTCCCGGACATGGTGACGCAGCGGCTGATGAAGGCCTGGCTGGCGAAGTCGCCGCAGCCATACTCAGAAGGCGACCTCAACGCCATCGCGATTCACTGCACGCTTATGGAGGATAACGCCCGCAAAGTGGAGCGCGAGATGGAAAAGCGCATCGCCGCTGTCGTCTTGCATCCACGCATCGGCCAGAGCTTCCCGGCCATTGTCACCGGAGTCAACAACTACGGCGTCTTTGTTCGCACCCTCGACCCGCACGTGGATGGAATGGTGGTCAGCGGAGGCAAGGGGCTGGACGTGGGCGACAAGGTGACAGCGAAGCTGGTCTCCACCGATCCGCAGCGCGGCTTTATTGATTTTGCGGTGTGAGGGTGGGCTAACTGATGAACTGGAGGGTATGCTATATCTGGGAATGTGTGATGAGCAATGCTAGAATTACGTGCATTATCGATGTGAGGTAAATGTTATGAGCAACGAGGGAGATGACTCAGCCTGGGGATGTGGGTGTCTGATAGTTATTTGTGTGATAATTGCCGCAATTTACGGAGGGTATCAATGGCTGGAATCAGTTGGATATATTTCACATAACGTTGAAACCGTGATCACAGCACAGGGCAATTGGTTCGTAGGAGAAAGTAAGGAATGTACTTCTCCAATAATCGAATCGAACCCTTTTACATATATCAGTTGCGATGGTGGCCCCGAGCACAAAGTAAAAATCCAATTCTACGGTAGGGAGAAACAAGGAGGTAAAGCAGCCATCTGGAATTGTAAGCGAAATGATATGTCTTTTATGAATGATAACGCGTTTACGTGCAAGCAAACAGGTTATTGGTAGAGCTTAGCCGAGTGTCCTCTTCCTCAACTATGAGCCTTTGGATTCTATTATCTAGGTGTTTACATTGTGCGCACATTAATGTACACTGATTGTGATCACATTTGGAGGGTGAAGCGATGGGCACCGTGGCCGCTGAATCGAGCCGATTGCGCGCGGAGAACATCAATCTGCGCGTCAGCCGCAGCCAGAAGGCGTTGATCGACCGGGCAGCAGAGGCGCAGGGGCGCAACCGCTCCGATTTCATGCTGGACGCGGCCTGCCGGGAAGCGGAGTCCGTCTTGCTCGACCAGTGCTATTTCCAGTTGGACGATAAAGCATTCAAGCGCTTCACGGCAATGCTGGATGCGCCACCGGCAGACAATCCCGGGTTGACTCGTTTGCTCAAGACGAAGGCGCCATGGGACAAGTAGCTATTGGGGAACCTTCTGCTCCGGAAAAACTGAACCCCGCTCACGATCTCTCGCAATTCCGGTGCGGTGAACAGGAGCTAGACGACTGGCTCAAGCGCAGAGCTCTTCACAATGAGGATAGCGGCGCATCCCGGACCTATGTAATTTGTATCAAGCGGCAAGTAGTGGGCTACTATGCGCTATCCGCAGGCGCGATTGCGCATAAGGATGCTCCTGGGCGTGTCAGGCGGAACATGCCCGACCCCGTGCCGGTGATGGTGATTGGCCGGCTTGCCATGGATATTCAATTACAGGGGCGTGGAATCGGTACAGCTCTTTTGAAGGACGCAGTCCTCAGAACTATCCAGGCCGCCGGAATTGTCGGCATTCGCGCAATTCTTGTACATGTGCTCAGCGAGAGCGCGAAGCGATTTTACCAAAAACTCGGATTTATGGAATCCCCCACAAATCCAATGACCATGATGATCACAGTTCAGGCAGCGGCTAATACTCTTACCAAAATATTTTGATGAGCCGGACGCCCCTGGTCACGATCCCCGGATACCTGAGCCACGGATTGCCCCAACCTGCCGGCCAGGGGCGATAATACCCAGAGGAGTTCTCATGCGCAGATTATGCAGTTGCTGCTTTCTTCTTTCCTTTCTGTTTGGCCATGCCTTCCTCGGCCAGTACAACCGCGTTCAAGCACAATCAGCCGGAAGCAGCGTGTTGCCGCCTGCGCCGCGCGCCAAGGAGGTTCGCATGAAGCATGTGCTGGTGATTGGCCAGACCAGGGACTGGGAGCACGACTCCGTTTCGGCGGCGATGGCTGCCATCTACAACATGGGCCGGGAGAGCGGCTTGTGGGATACCACGATGCGCACCGACACCAAGCTGCTGACCAAAAAAGAGCTGCCGCGCAACGCCAAGAACCTCAACTACTTCGATCTGATTGTCTTTGCCAACACCAGCGGCGAACTGGAGATGGACGCGAGCCAGAAGGCGGACATGATGTCGTTCATCAAGGAGGAGGGCAAGGGCTTTGTCGGCATTCACGCCGCGCTGGACACCAACCACACCTGGCCGGAGTACGGCGAGATGCTCGGCGGCTGGTTCGACGAGCATCCATGGATGACCTTCAATGCGCCGATTATCAACGAAGACCCCAGCTTTCCGGCCGTGCGCCACTTTCCGGCCGCATTTGTGAAATACGACGAGATCTATCAGCCGAAGGCCTGGTCGCGCGATAAGGTCAACGTTCTGCTTAGTCTCGATCCTGCAAAGTTGGAGTATGACAACAATCCGATGATCCACCGCGCTGACCATGATTTCCCCGTGGCCTGGAGCAAGATGTACGGCAAAGGGCGCGTCTTTTATTCCACGCTCGGACACACGGAGGAGTCCTGGCAGGATCCGGATCTTCGCACGATGTACTTTGAAGCAATCAAGTGGGCGCTCAGGATGACCGAGGGAAGCACGGCTTCTCACCCGCGGCGGTAGCGACGGCTCCATGCCGTTGACCAGCTATTCACTCTTCACGCTCTTTTAACACACCTGCCTGGAGCGGGACGCCGCGATAGCGCCCTCATAAATCCGATGAAAAACGGTAAATGAAAAGCTTCCTGCTTTCCTTCACATTGTTGCAGGACAGATGCAAGTGATTGCATCCTTTGGCCGGAAAATTCCGTCTAAGGGAATAGCAGTTTCTGCAGAATCATTTATTACCCAGTCAACGCATTGAGTGAAGCGCGCTGTGCGGGGTGCTTTATTCTAAGATGTGGCCCTCCGGTTCGACTCGCTTTTTGCGTGAGCCGCCCAAACGGATGCCGGCTCCACAAAAAGGGGATTGAATGCGCGCAGGTTTTTCCTGGATAGCAGTTGTGCTTTTCGCTGGAGCAGGTTTGCCGGCATTGCCTTGGTGCGCGATTGCGCAGGAACCGGGCTCCGGAGCGGCCGCCGTTAGCGAGCTTCCCGAAGCCCCGCAGGCACAGTTTGTGTTGGCCGCGGTTGATCCGCAAGCTCCTGCCGGGCAAAGCCAGACCGCAGCAAAGCCAGCCCCGGCCGGCGCCGCGCAAGGCAGCTCCAGCTCGCAAACCGGCGCACAACAGCCTGACGCCAAGAAACTCCAGTATCTAAAGGCCAAAGAACAAATCAAGGAGGAGGAGCATCAGCGGATACTGGGGATTGTTCCCAATTTCAATACCACGTATCGCCACGACACCGTCTCTTTGACCCCGGGCCAGAAGATGGACCTGGCCATTCATTCCTCGGTCGACCCGTTCACCTTTGCCGCGGGTTTCATGGTGGCCGGCTACCACGAAGCCCTGGACCAGAACAAAGGTTTCGGATGGGGGCTCGAGGGCTATGGAAAGCGCTCTGGCGCAGCCTACCTGGACGCCGTCGACGGCACCATGATCGGTAACGGCGTCCTGCCCATTATTCTTCATCAGGATCCCCGCTACTTCCGCCTGGGCTATGGAACCACGCGCCACCGGCTGTTTTATGCCATAGCCTCCAGCTACATCTGCAAGCACGACAATACCGGCAAGTGGGAGCCCAACTATTCCAATGTTGGCGGCAACATTATTGCAGGCGCAATCTCTAACCTCTACTATCCGCCCAACGGTGCGGGGATCGGCCAGACCTTCAGCAACGGCTTCATCGTAACCACGGAAGGCACGATCGGCGGGGTCTTCCAGGAGTTCTGGCCGGACATATCGCGCAAGTTCCTGCATCGGGATCCCACGCACGGTATCGACGCCACGACTCGCGCGGCCTATAAGGCAAAAAAGGAAGCCCAGCAGCAACAAAAGTAAATCCTGGAGCGGATGCGCGCGGCGTACAGCCGCTCAAGATTTCAGCGCTGGCGCCATGCGACATTTTGGCGATAAAAAAGCGGCGCGCAATTGCTGCCTGAGCGCGCCGCATGGAAAGGTTCGGGCCGGAGCAGAGTTCCGGCCTTTTCTTATAGCCGGTTATGGATAAACGCCGCGCAGTCTGACAGCCTCAGCCACGCGCCCAATGCCCAGCATGTTGGCCGCAATGCGCATCGAAACCTTGTGATCCAGATGGATCTTCAAAGTATCGGCGAACGAGGTCTTCATGATGCGTTCCAGCTTGGTGTAGACATCCTGCGCATCCCAGAACAGGTGCTGTTCGTCCTGCACCCACTCGAAGTATGAAACCGTCACTCCGCCGGCGTTGCACAGAATGTCGGGGATCACGAAGATGCCCTTGGCTTCCATAATTCTGTCTGCCTCCGGGGTGATTGGTCCGTTAGCTGCTTCGGCGATGATCCTGGTCTTCACGGCTGCGGCATTGTCGGCGTGGATGGCGTTTTCCAGCGCCGCAGGCACCAGGATCTCGCACTCCATGGCCAGCAACTCGGCCGGTGTGATGGCCTCTGCTCCCTTGAATCCCGCAACGCGTCCGGTGGACTCCTTGTGAAGGAGCAGCGCTGGTGCGTCCAATCCGTTCTTGTTGTAAACGCAGCCGGTCGAATCGCTCGCCGCGATTACCTTGGCTCCGGCCGCATGCAGCAGGTCCGCGGCAAACGAGCCGGCGTTACCAAAGCCCTGAATCACGACCCTGGCGCCCTTCAACGGGATCTTCAGATGCGCGCAGGCATGCTCGATGGTGTAAAAAGCGCCGCGCGCGGTTGCATCGTTGCGCCCCAGCGAACCGCCCAGGGCGATCGGCTTTCCGGTTACCACGCCCGGAATCGTATATCCCTTGGTCATGCTGTAGGTGTCCATGATCCACGACATGGTTTGCGCATTGGTGTATACGTCCGGCGCGGGAATATCCTGCTCCGGTCCGATGAGGGGTAGTATCCCAGCCGTGTAGCGGCGCGTCATGCGCTCCAGTTCGCCCGGCGTCATGTGCTTCGGATCGCAGGTAACTCCGCCCTTGCCGCCGCCGAATGGAATGTTCATCACCGCGCACTTCCACGTCATCCAGGTTGCCAGCGCCTTCACCTCATCCAGCGTTACCTGCGGGTGATAGCGAATGCCGCCCTTCGCCGGTCCGCGCGCCGTGCTGTGCTGCACACGGTAACCCTCAAAGCGGTGAATGCGCCCGTCTTCCATGCGCACCGGTATACTGACTGTCAGAATCCGTTCGGGATACTTGATTACCTCCCGAATATCTTTGTTGAGCCCCAGCTCGTTCGCTGCCGTATCGAAGTTCTCCAGCGCAACGTCATAGGCGTTATCTGCAACTCTTGTTGTGCTCATTTTCTTCCTTCCTCCCTGGCTGATCGGGTTTAAAAAGCGCTTTCAGGCAAGATCAGCGGATCAACATGCAACCATTTCTGCCGGAGTCCGATGGCTCCATTGGTCTTTCATCCCGCGCTTGTAAACCGGCGCCAGCCAATTCCAATAAGCCTGCAAATGTCCGCGCGTCGCATCGAAGTACAACTTCTGCATCTCGCGCGTGATAGCGCCAATGGCGCCGTCTTTTACCGGATGATGATCGACCTGCGTTACAGGCGCAACGCCGACCGCAGTCCCGGTGAAAAATAGTTCGTCGCAAACATAGAGCTCGCTGCGGTCGATGGGGCGTTCGACAACCTCGAAGCCGAGTTCCCGCCGCGCCAGCTCCATTACCGAATCGCGCGTGATGCCCTCCAGAATGTTTTCGGTTACCGGCGGCGTAATCAGCTTTCCCTTGCGCGCCATGAAGATGTTGCAGGTTGTTCCTTCCGCAACATGACCGCTTTCGTTCAGAAAAATCGCTTCGTCAAAGCCGCAACGGCGAACCTCGTCGCTGGCCAGCGCGCTGTTCACGTAGGCTCCGCAGATCTTGCCCCGCGCCGGAATCGCATTGTCGTCAATCCGCCGCCACGAGCTCACCCCCGCATGCAGCCCGCGGTCAGTGGGCAGATAATCGCCAAAAGGCAGCGCCACAATCGCAAAAGCATCCTGGTCGTCGCAGCTCACGCCCACCCGCTCTGCGCTCTTGTAAGCCAGGGGACGGACATAGAGATTTGTGCGAAAAGTGTTTCTGCGCATCAGCTCGAGAGTGATCTCGCTCAACTTCTCGGGCGACAGGGGAACAACAATCCGCAGGAAACCGCAGTTCTGCTTCCAGCGCTCGTAATGTTCCACGGGGCGCATCACGAAGAGCTCCTGTTGCGATTCGTCCCAGTACGCGCGAATCCCTTCAAATACGCCGGTGCCGTAGTTCAAGGCATGCGTCAGAATACCCACGCGCGCTTCGGCGAGCGGCACATATTGTCCGCCGAAATACACAATCAGCTTCGGATCTCCATCAGCTCGCAACACACACCTCCTTGCGCGAACCCTGGCACGACTCTCTGTAGATCTCCCGGCCACGATTGAGCGCGCGCTTATTCAACTCCACCCAGCGAGGATTTTTCACCAGCCTGCGCATTGCCGCGTCGATGTTTACATCCCTCACGACTCCGGTGATCTCCAGAAGCGCGCCCAGCATCACCATGTTGCAGGCTCGCGCATCACCCAGCTCGTTGGCCACGCTCGTAAAGGGGCACGCTAAAACATGAACGCCATCCTGCTCGCAATCGTCCGGAAAGGTGTCGCCGTTGTAGAGAATCCATCCGCCCGGCGGCACGCTCTTCACAAACTTCCTGAGCGAGGGTTCATTCATTGCCGCCAGCACAGTGGGGTTCGTCACCAAGGGCGAGTCGATCAAATGCGTAGAAAGGCGCACATGGCAGTTGGAGGTTCCAGAGCGCATCTCCGGCCCATATGACGGCAGCCAGGAAACCTCCAGCCCCGCGTCCAGCCCGGCCTCGGCCAGCACCTCGCCCAGCAGTAAGACTCCCTGCCCGCCAAAGCCGGCTACCCGCACGCGAAGATCCAGATCCGGCGCACTCTCGTCGCGCACCAGCGGATTGCCTTTCGGCAGACTCTTGTTGTCGACGCCAAGAATCTGCGGTATCCGATCAAGCGGCGGCGCAGCCTCGGGCAATGGATGTGCGTGCGCCTCTTTGGTGCGATCAAGAATCACCTTGACCGGAAACGTCTTGGTCAGAACATCGCGCACCCAGTGCTGCGCGTCAACCGGATTCATCTTGAAGATCGTTGGGCAGGGCGCCAGCACCTCGATCAGCGAAAAGCCCAGCCCACGCACCTGGTTTTCCACGGCGCGCTTGATGGCGCGCGATGCCAGCGCAATCTGCTTGTTGTCTCCAAGAGCCACGCGCTCGATGTAGACCGGAGCCTCCAGCGTCGCCAGCAGCTCGCTCATGTGCAGCGGATATCCCTCGTTCTCCGCCTTTCTTCCAAACGGAGAGGTTGCGCTCTTCTGTCCCAGCAGGGAAGTTGGCGCCACCTGCCCGCCGGTCATGCTATAAATTGCGTTGTTCACAAAGATGATCGTGATATTCTCGCCGCGATTGGCCGCGTGGAGTATCTCAGAGGCTCCGATCGCCGCCAGATCTCCATCGCCCTGATAGCCGATGACGATGCTCTCCGGCCTGCTGCGCCTCACCCCCGTGGCCACCGCGGGCGCACGCCCGTGCGCGGCCGAGATATTGCCCACGTCGAAGTAGTTGTAGGTAAAGACGCCGCAGCCTACCGGGCCGACCAGGATTGTTTTGTTCTGGATTCCCAGTTCATCGATGGCCCGCGCCAGCATCTTATGCACCTGGCCGTGTCCGCATCCGGGGCAATAGTGCGTCTGGTGCTGCAACTCTTCTTTGCGTGTGAAGCGCGCGAAGAATGATTTGGGCCTGCCGTGCAGAACTTCGTATTCAGGTACCATCTCGTTAGACATAGGACCTCCGTTCCTCTTCGGGCTGCATTGCCGGCAGAATTTGCCGCGCCTGATCTTTCACGATCCTGAGTACCTCTTCGTGCGACGGCACATTTCCGCCCACGCGGCTGAAGAACTCCACCGGCCGCGCTCCATTCAGCGCCAGCCGCACATCTTCTACCATTTGTCCGTTGCTCATTTCTACCGTAACGAAGACCCGCGCACTCCTGGCCAGCCGCTGAAAATGCGCGCTGGGAAACGGAAACAGCGTAATGGGCCGCAGAACGCCAACCTTAAGGCCAAGCTCGCGAGCTTCGGCGGCGACGGCCTTCAAAATCCGCGCCACGATTCCGTAGCCTGTCAGCACTATCTCCGCGTCCTCGGTCCGCCACTCTTCAGCGCGCGCCTCGCACTCCTGCGCGCGCCGATACTTCGCCTCCAAATGGTTCTGATGCGCTTCCAGTGCATCGCTATCCAGATGCAATGAGGTAATCAGATTGCCGCGCGTCGCTTCCGTCCCCGTCACCGCCCATTCCGGCTGCTGCGGTGCTACGGCCGTCTGCGAAAACTCCACCGGCTCCATCATCTGCCCGATGAATCCATCGGCCAAAAGCACTACCGGATTGCGATAGCGGTCGGCCAGCTCAAAGGCCAGCGCGGTCAAATCCGCCATCTCCTGCACGGAGTGCGGCGCCAGCACGATAGTCCGGTAGTTGCCGTGGCCGCCGCCCTTCACCACCTGGTGATAGTCGCCCTGCTCGGCGTTAATGCTGCCCAGGCCCGGCCCCCCGCGCGTGATGTCGGCGATTACGCAAGGCAGCTCCGCGCCGGCCATGTAGCTGATGCCTTCCTGCATCAGGCTGATTCCCGGTCCGCTCGACGCTGTCATCGCGCGCACACCCGCGGACGACGCGCCGTAGAGCATGTTCATCGCCGCGACCTCGCTCTCCGCCTGCAAGAACACTCCGCCGGTCTGAGGCATATAGAGCGCTGCCGCCTCGGTAATCTCGCTGGCAGGCGTAATGGGATATCCATAGAACGCGCGGCACCCGGCGAGAATCGCGCTCTTCACAATCGCTTCGTTGCCCTTCATCAGTTGCTTGCGCATTTGCTCGCTCCCGCGATCCTTGTATCAACGCCGTGCCCTTTATCGGCCGGATGATGCACAATCTTCAAAACCGTAAGCGCCCCCGGCTCGGGACACACCATAAAGCAGATTCCGCATCCCGTGCAGCCCATGCCCGCATACGTGGCCGTGCGATAGCCGTAGTGATTCAATAGCTCGCTGAGGGCGATAACCTTCGGCGGACACGCCTCCACGCAGAGCCCGCAACCTTTGCACTCATCCACGTCCACCTGCAGCACGCCTCGGTCCTGCTTGTCCGCAATCGCCATACTCACTCCTCTCCACAACGCCGCAAGTTCTCAGGCAAGCGCGGCCTCGGTTTTACGCTCCATGTAATGAGAGCTCACCGCAAAATCTTCCAACTCACCCCTGAAACGCGGATCAGCAATAGCGATCAGCGCCTCCGCCCGCTCGCGCAACGTCTTTCCATGCAGGTACGCAATGCCGTGTTCGGTCACCACGTAATGCACGTCGGCGCGCGAAGTAACCACGCCCGCGCCCGGGTCCAGCACTGGTTTGATCCGCGAAACCGTTCCGTTCTTTGCCGTTGAAGGCAGCGCAATAATCGGCACGCCGCCCTTGGAGCGCGCGGCTCCGCGAATAAAATCCACTTGTCCGCCAATTCCGCTGTAAGGCTTGATTCCCAGCGAGTCCGAGCACACCTGCCCCGTTATGTCTACCTGCAGCGCCGCGTTGATGGCCACCATCCTGTCGTTCTGCGCCACCACATACGGATCGTTGGTGTAGCAAATAGGCCGGAATTCAAAAGCCGGGTTATCGTGGACGTAATCGATAATCCGTTGCGATCCGAGCACGAACGCAATCACTGCCTTGCCGCGATGCAGCGACTTGCGCTCTCCATTCAGTACGCCCGACTCCATCAGGTCGATCACGCCATCACCGACCATTTCACTGTGAATTCCCAGATCGCGCTTGTCTCCCAGGCAGGCCAGCACCGCTTCGGGTATTCCGCCAATGCCGGTTTGCAGCGTTGCTCCGTCGGGAATCAGAGAGGCAATTTTTTCCGCTATCCGGCGGTGCCTCGCGGTGACCGGTTCCGGATGCACCTCCAGCAGCGGACGCGATGTTTCCACAATCGCCGAGATGCGGCTCACATGAACAGCCGTTTCTCCATGCGTGCGCGGCATCCTCTCATTTACTTCGGCAATTACCGTCCGCGCGCAGCGGCAAGCGTTCAAGGTGCTGTCCACGGTTGTTCCCAGGGTCACGTATCCGTGGTCATCCGGCGGCGAAACCTGCATCAGCACTACGTCCAGAGGAAGAGCGCCGTTAACAAACAAGTTTTCAATTTCGCTGAGGAAGATAGGTGTATAGTCGGCGCGCCCCGCAATCACCGCCTCGCGCACATTGTCGCCCAGGAATAATCCGCGATGACGAAAAATCCCTTCGTACTCCGCTTTAGTGTAGTCTGCGTCGCCCAGCGTCTTCATATGAACGATCTCGACATTGCGCAGCTCGGGAGCTCGCGCTATCAGTGCATCCACCAGGGGCGATGGCGTGCCACATCCGGACTGGATCCATACACGGTCACCGGAACGAACCATTTTCAGCGCCTGTGCGGCTTCCATACATTTATTTCGATACTCTTCGCGCCAGTTCGTCACCGCTTGCCTCCGTGTACGCGTCCGCATCTGCTGTGCATCCGGGTTTCTTGCCGCTGACGTTTGTACAAGACGAACGCACCAGCTTGACTCTTGCACATTGAGAAAATCAATGCTGGATTCCGGGAGTAAAAATATCTCCAAAACCCAAGCTATTCTCGGCTTCGCAAAGGTGCGTGGCTGTGACGCGCGTCACCCTGCTCTCGTTGTTAGATAGAAACTATCTTCGGAATTATGATAGTTTCCGATTGTAAAGTTTTCACCTTAAAAAGATAAGAGTGTTAATTACAGGTACCGCTTAACTTTATAAGTGCTGTACCGGAAAAACTGATATAAATATAAAGAAGACTGCTATGACTATAACGTCAATTGAATCAATGACATATAAAGATGCAGTTGGTTAACTGTTACCTTGTGAATATATGTCCTTGGAGATCACGTCATTTAAAGTGAGTATCCTGGTTGCACAGTATCGAAAACACTATAAGTCGGCATAACACGCGTAAGACATCCATCTACTTCGTAGTTATCATGAGTTATAGGTTACATAAGTATGATACACGCTTCTATCTGACATGAAGTGCATACGCAAGAATAGTTAGATCCTGGAATAACATTTGTATCGTTCTTGCTTTTCTCAGACAACTGAATTCTAATCTTCTCGGATGAGCAAGTGCTTCCAATTCGTCGCAAGCCGCATGAGGCAATGCTCTGGGCATGCTGGGAGCGCGGCGCTGATGATGACGGGATTCAGCGCCGTCATCGGCCAGGTCGTGCTCATGCGCGAGCTAATGGTCGTCTTCAGCGGAAACGAAATATCGCTGGGAATCATGCTTGCCACATGGCTCTTCTGGACAGCTACCGGCAGCATCCTGTGCAGCAATATTCCACCGCGTGAAATCAACGAGCGGCGAACGATAGCTGTGCTCGAATGTCTGCTTGGCGCCAGCCTGCCGCTTGCGGTCTGGGCATTGCGCGCCAGCAAGAGCCTGTTTCAAACGGTCCCTGGCGAACTTGTTGGCCCGATACCGGTGCTGCTTGCGTCTCTGATCTGCTTGAGCGTGTACTGTGTAGTTGCCGGAGCGTTATTTGTGGCCGCAACGCGCATGTATGGCCATGAGCGTGCTGTTACCGTTCGCGCCGCGACGAGTTCAGCTTACCTGCTGGAGGCGGCTGGCTCCGGACTGGGAGGTGTCGCTTCCAGCTTTGTATTGCTGCATTATCTTGAGCCGTTTCAGATTGCCTTTGTCGTGCTCGTACTGAACCTCGCGATGGCAATCGTTCTTTTGTTCCGGCTGGGCCGCAAGCAGACTGGTTTCGTGGCAGTGGCGGCGGTGCTTTTCGCAGTCTTTCTTCTTGCGGAGGTTGCGCCCTGGATGGAGCAATCCGCTCAGCAGCGGCAGTGGCGCGGATTTCAACTGCTGGCATCGCGCGACTCAATTTACGGCAACATGACGGTCGTTGAAACGGGCAACATCCGCAGCCTGTATGAAAATGGCCTCATCCTGGCCAACTCGCCGGACGAAAACTCCGCTGAAGAGGCGGTGCACTACGCGCTTCTGGAGCATCCGGCGCCGCGGCACATTCTGATGATAGGCGGCGGCGCCGGCGGGGCTGTCGCGCAGGCGCTTCGCCATTCCACTGTAGAGCGTATTGACCTGGTCGAGCTGGACCCCGCTCTTATTGGCATGGCGCGGCAATATTTTCCCTCCGAATCCGCATTGCTCTTCTCCGACCCCAGGGTCCATCTGCACTACGCGGACGGCCGTTACTATCTCAAATCCACGCGCGACTCGTTCGACGTAATCATCGTGAATGTGCCCGACCCGCAGACCGCGCAGCTGAACAGGTTTTACACGGCTGAGTTCTTTCGTTCCGCGCGCGAGCATCTGGCGCAGGGCGGATTGCTCGCTCTCGGTCTGCGCTCATCGGAGGAAGCCATTAGTCCCGACCTGGCGGAGTTCCTGCGCTGCATCAACCGCACACTGCGAGAAGTTTTTCCATTCGTTGTCGCTCTGCCGGGTGAGACGATTCACTTCTTTGCCGCAACGCGCCCTGATGTTCTGACGGATAATCCCCATGTTCTGGTCACGAGGCTGCTCGAGCGCAATCTGAAAACGCGCTATGTTCGCGAATACTTTATTCCCTTCCGCATGATGCCTGATCGCATGGCGCAGGTGCGCGATTCGCTGCAACCGCTGGCAACGACGCAAGTCAATCGCGATTTCTCACCCATTGCCTATTACTTCGACGTGGTGCTGTGGAGCGCGCAGTTCAAGCCGGCCTATGCCGGATGGTTGCGCGCCGCGGAGGATGTAAATTTCACAGTCGTTTTCGGCGCTGTTCTCATAGTTCTGTTGATGGTGGCGGCGATTCTGTCGTTTGTGCCCGCTCCAGAGCAACGCGCCCGCGCGATGGCTGGATGTTGCATGGCCGCGACGGGCTTCACGCAGATGGCGCTGCAAATATTTTTGCTGTTATCGTTTCAATCTATCTACGGCTTCATCTTCCATCAGCTCGCCATTCTGATTGCTCTGTGCATGGCCGGAATTGCCTTTGGAGGTTGGCTGGGCATGCGCCGCATTCGCGGAGGCAATAATCCTCACTGCAGTGCCGTTGCATCCACGCAGTTTCTTCTTGCTTTGTCTGCTCCTGTGCTGATGCTGCTGGTCAGCCTGCTCGCAAAACTTTCCGGGATGGCGGCAAACTGGCTGGCCGCACAGTGCGTCTTTCCTGCGATGGCCGCGCTTTGCGGTTTGTTGGGAGGCTACCAGTTTCCTCTGGTGACGGAGATGTATTTCCCGAAGGCCGGCGGCCGGCGCAGGCTCGGCATGCTCTATGCCATTGACTTACTGGGAGGGAGCCTGGGCGCATTGGTGCTGAGCGGCTACCTTATCCCCGTCTTTGGATTCTGGAAGACCGCATGGCTCTGCGCGGCGATCAATATGGCGCCGGCCCTGCTGGCCGCGCGGGTCTGCGTAGAATCCAGTCTGTTTCGCAAAAAGCGCAAAACGGAAAATCCTGACCAGGTTCAGTAACTGTCAATGAGTATCACTCACCGCTGGTTTATGCTCGCCGAAGACAACCGCGGTGAAGCTGAAGATATCCGTGTCCTCATCCATCCAGCACGTGGGACTCATTCCGGCCTTGTGGCAGGTCTGCTCAAGAAACGTGTGCCGGTCCCATTTTTGTTCCACCGGAACTTGCGGAAGCAGAAGGCCTTCGCTGTCTCCGTTTTTCATCAGCAGTCCGTGTTGGCCAACCTTGATTTGTTGAACGTCCGTCACGCGCCGCAGAGGCGACAGAACCGAGATTTCGTATTCCAGGCTGGGCAACTCCGATGCCGATACCGGCTGGAAGCGCGGATCTCGCAAGGCGGCCAGCGTGGCTGTGTCGCGCACAGTGATGTAGAGAGGCTTAACAGCGGAGGTGTAGCCGATGCATCCACGTAGTTCGCCCGATATTTTCAGGGTCGTGAAGGCGCCGCGCTCCTGATTCAGCGTTGCGCTAGTGCTGGCGGGCGGTTCATAAGCAAATCGCTGCTGAATCACGTATTCCACCGACTTGCGCGCCAGGGCGAGCAACTCTGCCTTTTCCGGCTCGCTCAGCGAAAACGGTATTTCCGCTGCTTTTCCGCTGTCTGCTTTCACAAACACATCAGCGCTGTATCCGACCACACGCGAGTGATCGCCCGTTATGTCGCCGGAATTTGCGTACTTGAGCACCTTTGCCTGGTTGGCTCCCATGCGCTCGGCGTAGATCATTGCGGCCACGATGGGCGCGCCGCCACATGCCTCCCAAATCCCCGGCTGGCCCGGCCCGCGCCACTGGAAGTTGCGCGACATGCTGAAGTAATCCCACGCTTGCAGCGCATTGAGCGTCTTATGATCGATGGTCACCGCTTCATCGTAGGGGTGGTAGTGCGACAAATCGGAGCTGGCCAGCACCAGCGTATCGCCCGGCTTGCCTTCGCTTTTGATCAGTTTGGCCAGCGCCACGCCCAGCGCGCGGCTGTTCTCGTAGCTCTGGTCACCCATGATGATGGGCACGAGTTCAAAATTGCCCAGCACCTTTTGTAGCCAGGGCAACTGCACTTCCAGCGCGTGCTCGCCGCCGGCCGATGTGGGATCGTGTCCCTGGCTCGAAAACTTTATCGACGGGCTCATCTTCACCAGCTTTTCCGCGAAAGCCTTGTCCACCGGCACGTTCCCCAGCGGCGTCGCGTAGGCGTCGCCTTCATAGACAGAAGTAAAATCGAAGGCCTCATGGTGCGACGGCGCAATCACCACCACCCGCGTGTATTTATGTCCCTTCAACTGTGCGTAGATATAGGCGGCAACGGGTCCGGAATACTCGTAGCCGGCATGCGGCGCAACCGCGGCGATGATCGGATCGGTAATCTGCGGCCCGGTGACCTTGGCCAGCAGATCGTCGATCGTTGCGGAAAGAACCTTGGGGTCGGCTGGGTAAAAGCTTCCGGCGACCGCTGCCTGCCGCACCTTTTGCTGGCCTGCGACGCTGTCGTGCTTGATAGGTGTAAACACCAGCAAAGCCAAAAGCGGCGCCACCAACAAAAAGGCGCTTGGATACATGGCGATATTCATCAACTAATCCTCCTCTGCGTTCTCATGCGTGCCAGATGCCGGGAATCGGCTGTTGGCAGAACGGGCAACTGTTCTTGCGGATCAGCACCTGGCTTGCGGTAAACCCTACGCGCTCCACCAGCATTTTGCGGCATTTGGGACAATAGGTGTTCTGCGACGGATGACCCGGCACATTGCCAATATAAACGTAGTGCAGTCCCTCGGCGTCGGCAATCTCCTTGGCGCGTTCCAGTGTGGGCACCGGCGTGATGGGCAGGTTCTTCAAAAGATATTGGGGATGAAACTGCGTAAAATGCAGCGGCACATCCGTGCCCAGGTTTGCCTTGATCCATTGCGCCAGGCCGCGGAACTCCTCATCGCTGTCGTTCAGCGTAGGCAGAACCAGGTAGACGATCTCCGTCCACTTGCCCATCTTGCGCAGTGTGACCAGCGAATCCAGCACCGGCTTCAGTTGCCCGGTGACAACCTTGCTGTAATACGATTCGGTGAAGGATTTCAGATCGATCTTGACGGCGTCCATCTTTCCATACGCCTCCTTCATCGCGTCTTCCTGCATATAACCGTTGGAGACAACAATGCTGCGGACGCCGGCGGCGTGGCCCGCATCGGCGGCATCCATCAGGTATTCGGCAAATACCACCGGCTCGCTGTAGGTGTAGGCAATCGTGGGACATTCGTATTGCCTGGCGAGTTCGGCCACGCTTTGCGGCGGCATGAAGTGCGCGGGAACCTCTTCGGGACGCGATTGAGAAATGTCCCAGTTCTGGCAGAATTTGCAGTTGACGTTGCAGCCCGCCGTGGCTATCGAGAACGCGGTCGTCCCCGGCAGATAGTGGAAGAGAGGCTTCTTCTCGATGGGATCGACGTGAGCCGCGCAGACCCGCGAATGGACCAGAGTGTAGTAAACGCCGCCGCGGTTCTCGCGCACGCCGCAATAACCGCGCTCCTTGTCCCCCACTGCACATTCCCGCGGACACAGCTTGCACTTGATCTTTCGGTTCGGCAGTTTCTGGTAAAACTTTGCTTCGAAAACGTAGCGCGTGTCGGCTTCAGTCTCCGCAGCCGCGCCGGAGGGAATCGCGGCGGCGGGCTCGGCAACAGCCATCCCCAGCGCCGCTCCAGAACCCAGCGCCGCGCCTGAGGCCAGGGCGCACTTCATGAACGAGCGGCGATCGAGCGGTCGGCCAAAAGTGTGATTCACGGCATCCTCGACATCCAGCTTACAGAACATATGGCGCCTCTTTGCAGCTATCTCGGTTTCTACTTTTCCCCTTACACCTCGATGAGCGAAATCTTTGTTGGGTCGTTCGTGCCCAGCCGGTGTTCGGCGTCGGCCGCAGTCGCAATGTAGCGCGGTGCGCGCTCCTCGGCCGCCAGCGTCTTCCAACCTTTTTCTGCGCGCTTGCGCTCGATTATCTTCCAGCCGGTGTGGTCGAGCGCCACCGGATCGGTAGAGACCAGCAGGGAATTGGCGTTCCAACTGTGTTCCGGCTTGTAGCCCGGCCCGCCCTCGTACATCGCCGTGGTCGCATCGCAGATGATCAACCGCATTTTCGAGCGAATCTCCGGCAGCATGTTTAAATCCGCCACGTAGGGATTACAGCCGTCCGGATGGTACTTGTTGGGGTTATGAATCACGCCGTACATATTCTTGAGGGCGATGGTCACGCCGGCGCCGTCGTGGTCCTTCAGCACGGGCAGATTGATGAGCACATTGGTGCGCCGCGTGAGAATCTTCGACAAGCAACTGCCCACGCTGCCCCAGGCCGCCAATTCATCCTCGTAGCCGGCGCGATCGGTGCCGTAGCATTGCACGCGGTCTCCGCCCACCGCAAGATGAAAGCCGGCGCGCTCCAGCTCGTCGCTGTCACGATCCCAAACCAGAATGTCGCTCGCCTTGACGCCGGCCTCCTGCAACCGTTCGCAGATAGCCGCGACGAGCTGTACATTCGTGGAGATGCCGCGGCCTCCCAGTGTATTCACCTTCAGGCTGACTTTATCGCCGGGTTGAACCAGATGTCTCCACGCCTCGACGGTGCGATCGCGGCCGAAGAGAGCTTGCATAGCGCGATCTACGAGCGCCAGCATCCGTTGTGAATCCACCGAGGAGCCAGTGCCGCGCAATTGCTCATCGCGCGCCACGACGACCCTTGATTTTGCGCCCGCCGTAACCGGTCCCGCGGCTGCTCGTTGTCCAATTCCGCCGCCGGCGCACAGGAGCGCAGCTCCGCTGAGAGATTGTTTGAGGAAACCTCTGCGACTGCTATGCGCGGTGCTCATTCGCACTCTCCGTTGAACCCTTAGCCCGCCTCGGGAATCAGTCCATGAAGGGTCCAATTTCGACGTCTGCGGGCAGGCCCTTCTGTGTCCCGGGATAAACGGCTGCCAGGCGCTCCACTGCCTAAGTCTACGCTTATCGCCGCCCGACGAATTGTGCAGTGATGGCCGTTACCGGGCGCGCCCCTTTACAGCGGCACTGTGCCGAACCAGCCAGGCCAGACCCACTTCCGAAGTGGACCGGGAAGGCAAGTAGCAGGGTAAACAAGCCATAAAATATGGTCTGTTCGGCAGAAAATCCTACACATTTACCATTATCTGCTCATAATAATGAGCGTTTAATGCCGATTCGGTGATTATAGACTATAAATACGCATTGCTCCTCAGCCAGACAGCTGAGTCTTGCCCGGAGTACCTTCTCTTCGTTCTGCCTCTATCGCCCGCCTGCCGCGGAAGCATAAACTGCGCAAGAGGATACATCCCGTGACAAAGACAGCTCAGAGCGTCCCGAATCTGCCTGCCAGCCATTCCGCCAAGCGCGGCTACAACCTCTTTCTGCTTGTCGTTGCGGGGCTGGGCGGCCTGCTCTACGGGATGGACATCGGCATCATCGGCGGCGCGCTGCCTTATCTGCAAGCCACTTCGTCGCTGACCGCCGCCGAGCTGTCCATGATTGTGGCGGTGGTGATGCTGGGCGCGGTCTTCTCTACGCTCTTTGCCGGGATGCTGGCCGACTGGATGGGCCGCAAGCCGCTGATGATCCTCAGCGGCCTCACCTTCGTCGTCAGCATTCCCATGATCGCCCTCTCGCACGGCTATGCGCCGCTCTTCTTTGGCCGCTTGCTGGAAGGTGTCAGCGCCGGGCTGATCGGGGTCGTCATCCCCCTCTATCTCGCCGAGTGCCTGGCGGCCTCGGACCGCGGCAAGGGAACCGGCGTCTTTCAGTGGCTGCCCACCTCCTCCATGGTCTTCGCGGCGCTGCTGGGCATCTACTTCAGTTATCACGTCGCCGCCGTGGCCCAATCCGGCGACGCCTCGGCCCTCTTTGCCTACAAGGATCACGCCTGGCGCAATCTCTTCTGGGTTGCGCTGCCTCCCGGCATCCTGTTTGTGCTTGGCTGCCTGCTGGTCACCGAGTCGCCCCGCTGGCTCTTCAAACGCGGCAAAAAAGAACAGGCCCACGCCGCCCTCCTGCGCTCCCGTACGGAGCAGCAAGCCGCCGTCGAATTACGCGAGATGGAAGAGTCCGCGCGCAAAGCCTCCACGCTCACCTCCACCGGCAAAAAAATTCAGGACTCGCTTCTGCGCCGCAAGTACATGGTGCCCTTCCTGCTGGCCTGCATCATTCTCTTCTGCAACACGGCCACCGGCGTCAACTCCATCATCGGCTACAACACAAGCATCCTGCTGCAAAGCGGTCTCTCTGACTTATATGCCCATTGGGGCTATGTCGTCTTCACCTCGATGAACTTCCTGCTCACCATTGTCGGCATGGCGCTGGTGGATCGCAAGGGCCGCCGGTTCCTTCTCATTCTGGGCACCAGCGGCATCATCGCCTCGCTGGTGGGCGTGGGCATTCTCTTTCTGCGCACAGAATCCGTCAGCCTCGACGCGCGCTCTCATGTCCAGGCCCTGATCACTCCCGCCCAGGAGCTGACGCTGCGCTTTGATCGAGACGAGGCCGCTCGACTTCTGGCCTCCCAGGGCGTCGCTGACAAGCGGCTTGACGCTAACCGCGCCTCGCTGGCCATCATCTACTCCTATGGCGACTTCACCGCCGCCACCACCTTTGTCCGCTCCGACGATCCCGCCGCCCGCCCCATTGAAATCACCCGCGCCAGTTGCGTGCCCGCCAACAAGGTTCTGGCCTTCTTCAAAAATCCCCTCGGCAACCTCGACGCCGCGCAGACCGCGCCGTTGAAGATCGAGAAGGCCCTCGTCGGCAAGGTGCCCAGCGCGCGCCATGGCTGGCTCGTTGCCCTGGGTCTCTTCCTGTTTATGGGATTCTTCGCCATGGGCCCCGGCGTCTGCGTATGGCTGGCACTCTCCGAGCTGATGCCTACCCGCATCCGCTCCAACGGCATGAGCATCGCGCTGGTCATCAACCAGTTGGTCTCCACCACGCTCTCCGGCATTTTTCTGCCCTTCGTCAGCAAGCACGGTTACTCGTCGATCTTCTTCCTCTTCGCCGGCTTCACAGTCATCTACTTTATCGTCGCCGCCTTCTTTTTGCCGGAGACCAAAGGCAAGACGCTCGAAGAGATTGAGGCTCATTTTGAAGGGAAAGCCGCCAGCGCTGCAAGCTGACAATTGTTCCTACGCGGGCGACATGGATGTATTGACATTTGTATGTACGTGTGGCATACTCAATTCCTATGAAGAAGCTCGCAGCTGCGCAGAAGCGGGAGATAGCCGCCATCGCCGCCAAGAACGACGCTACGATTGATTTCAGTGACATGCCCGAAGTGGTCGACTGGACAGGCGCTGAGGTTGGCCGCTTCTACCGGCCCCTCAAGCGTCCCGTGACTATGCGGTTGGACGAAGATGTGATTGAGTGGCTGAAAAGTTATGGCCGCGGCTATCAGACTAAGGCCAATCTGCTCCTGCGCCACGCCATGGTAACCCATCAGCTCATAAGGTCGAAGGGCCGGGGCGCAGCATAGTTCATCAGCGGACAATAGTCATTGCGAGAGTGTGTGTTGCTGTGATGAACCTGTTCGCTTGCTCCTTGCGCCCGCCTGCCCGGACTGCGTATCGTTGTCTTGCAGCTTCAGTGTTTTCCGGAAAGTGACCATGGACGTTCTGAAACGGCTTTTCGAGCAGCATTACCGGTTGCCGGCCGAACAGGTGCAGCCGCTTCAGGGCCAACTCGGCGGCTCCGGTCGCGCCATCCTCCGTCTCACCGGCGGCGGAAAGAGCGCCATCGGCATTCTCTACTCCGTGCGGGAGGAGAATGTCGCATTTCTCGAGTTTTCCCGGCATTTTCGCAGCCACGGCCTTCCCGTCCCGGAGATCTATGCGGAGGACCTGAGCCAGGGCGCCTACCTCGAAGAAGACCTGGGCGACACCACGCTCTTCGATTTTCTCTCGAGCAATCGCGCCGGCGCGGTCATCGCTCCGCCTGCCATTGAGGCCTATCGCAAGGTGGTTGCCATGCTGCCGCGTTTTCAGGTCGAGGCGGGCCGCGATCTGAATTACAAAGTCTGTTATCCGCGCGACCGCTTCGACCGCCAGTCCATCGCCTGGGACCTGAACTACTTCAAGTACTACTTTCTCCGCCTGGCCGGCATTCCATTCAACGAGCAGGCGCTGGAAAATGATTTTACCCGCCTTGCCAAATTTCTGCTGGCCGCCAAATCCGATTATTTTCTCTACCGCGATTTCCAATCGCGCAACGTAATGCTGCGCGAAGGCCAGCCCTACTTTCTCGACTACCAGGGCGGACGCAAAGGCGCGCTGCAGTACGACATCGCGTCCTTGCTCTACGACGGCAAGGCCGATCTGCCCCCCGAGCTGCGCCAGGAGCTGCTCGACCACTATCTCGATTGCCTCGGCAAAACCATCGACCTCAACCGCGATGCCTTCATGGAGCACTATTACGCGTACGTGTACGTGCGCATTCTGCAGGCCATGGGCACCTATGGCTTTCGCGGCTTCTATGAGCGCAAGGCGCATTTTTTGCAGAGCGTACCCTTCGCGCTGAAGAACCTGCGCTGGCTCGTTCACAATGTCAAACTGCCCATCGCTCTGCCCGCGCTGTTGGAGGCGCTGCAAGGTATGCTGGCCTCGGAGAAATTGCAGGATCTGGCTTCATCGGCGGAGCGATTGAAGGTGCGCATCTTTAGTTTTTCATTCCATCGCGAAATCCCCGCCGATGAATCCGGCAACGGCGGCGGATATATCTTCGATGCGCGCTGTCTTCCCAATCCGGGCCGCGAAGAGCAGTTCCGCGCGCTCACCGGCAAGGATTCGGCCGTAATCGACTATCTCATTCGGCAGGCAAGCGTTCACCAGTATCTGGCCAATGTGCAATCGCTGGTGGATTCAAGCGTAAGCAGCTATCAGCGCCGCGGCTTCAAAAACCTCATGGTTTCCTTCGGCTGCACCGGAGGCCAGCACCGCTCCGTCTATCTTGCCGAGCAGTTGGCTCAGCATCTACGCGAAAGCGGCGGAGTAGACGTCGCCGTCCGCCACATCGAACTGGAGAAGATGCTCCGATGAAGGCCATGATCCTGGCCGCGGGCCTGGGCACGCGTCTGCGGCCGCTCACTGACGACCGTCCCAAGGCGCTGGTCACACTAGCCGGGCGCACGCTGCTGGAGATTACTCTCGCGCGCCTGCGCTCCTTCGGCGTCAGCGAGGTCATCGTAAACGCCCATCATCATGCCGAGATGATTGCCGATTACATCAAAGCTCATGACTTCGGCATGAGAATTGAGCTCTCTCTCGAAGAAAATCTGCTTGACACCGGCGGCGGCCTGAAGCGTGCCGCGCATTTTTTCATAGATTCCGTCGGGAGTAATCCAGAGCCGTTCATTCTGCACAACGTCGATGTCCTCAGCGCCATCGATCTGGGACGCATGATGCGCTTTCACATGGAACAGCGCGCCCTCGCCACGCTGGCCGTTCAGCAGCGCGAGAGTTCGCGGCAATTGCTCTTCGACGAGCAGGGCCAGCTCTGCGGCCGCCGCATTGTGCGCGCCGACAGGGCAGTGTCGCCGGAGATTGAATGGGCGCGGCCCTGCCTTGGGATGCAGCCGCTGGCCTTTGCCGGCATCCACGTCCTTTCTCCTCTGATCTTCGAGAAGATGGACGAGCAGGGCGCTTTTTCCATCATCGATGCCAACCTCCATCTCGCCTCTCAGGGAGAAAAGATTGTAGCCTTTCGCGCCGATGGGTACTATTGGCGCGATCTCGGCCGCCCGGAGAACCTCCTCGCAGCCGCCCAGGACATTGCCAGCGGAAAGTACTCCCTAACCTGATTCGGATGCGATGCGCGCAATTCAGAAGTTGGTCAGGAATGTTTAGCTCTGGCATCATCCCCGCCCGCTCCCATCAGCACCAGCGAGCGCTGCGCAAAAGGCGAGTAGACCAGCGGCGTCATGCAGGCCAGCGCCAGTCCGTAATGAATGTGGTGCAGCAGCAGGAAGGGCGCGAGTGCCCAGAGCTCATCGAACGGCAGTAGAAACGGCCACAGCTTGAGAAAATTTCCGCGGATTCCGGGCGCGTGAAAGAGCGTAGCGGAGAGCACGAAGAGGCGGACGGGAATCAGGATTGCGGCAGTCACAATCAAAACAGCAAGCGTCACCGTTGCCCATGGCAGAGGCGCGAAGAGTTCTTCAATCTCCGCCAGATTTGCCAGCGCACCCACATAGAAGCCCAGGTACATGATCTGCAACAGGACGAACAGCGTCTTCACCACGCGATGCGAGATCCGCGGAAGCTCCTCTGGCGTGGCCAGAATCTGGAAACGAACTTTGTGCGCAGGCTCCGCCGCCGGCGCTCTCCGCGCATCATCACCTCCGCCGATACGCTTCACCGGAGCCAGGAAGCGATAGCCGCGCCGCGCCAGTGTCTCCAAGAATCTCGGATTGCCTGCCGTATCGCCTAGCGCTTCGCGGATGCGATTGACGGCCGAATTCACGCCATGTTCGTAGTCAACAAAAGTGCCGTCGGGCCACAGCTTCCGGCAGATCTCCTCTCGTGTCAGCAGCTCGCCGGGCTGCTCCAGTAACATGCAAAGCACCTGGAACGGCTGCGCGTTCAGCTTGACGCGGAGACCCTGCCTGCGCAGCTCTCCCGTGGCCGCGTCCGCTTCATAGACACCGAAGCGATAGCTCCGTGCTGGTCGTGATTCTGCCATGATTCCTGTCTAGTGTATCCGATCACAAAATCAATCCGAAACTATTTACACAATGTACAACTTTTATCAAGTTTAACCGCAACAATCACTTGCAAGGTGAGAAACTTGTCATCCACAAGTGAGGTTTCATGCATTGCCTCGCCAGCCGCTGGCAGCGTAAGGTGCTGTTCATGACGCAACGCACATCAGTTTCGCTACGGCGCTCCATTTTCTGCGGCCTTCTGATCCTTGCCTCCGCGCCCGCAGGCCTCATGGCTGAACCAGCGCCTGCTGCAATCTCTGCCTTCAACTCCTATATCAGTACGGTTGAGTCGCGCCTCGCCCAGCAGCATCGCTCGCCAAGCGATTATCTCGCTCCCGTATCTCCAGCCGCGCAGAGCGAGATGCGTCTGCGCCAGGGCGAGTTGATCATTGAGCAGATCACTCCCTCCGTTGCAGCGGATTTACCCGAAGCCATGCTGCACCACTGGCGCGGCACAGCCTTTGCACCCGGCGCCACCGCCGCGGATTTTGAGCGCCTGATGAAAAACTTCAACGCCTATCCACAAAAATATTCTCCTCAGATCCTCCAGGCAAAAATCCTCTCGCAGCAGGGCGATCATTTCCAGGTCTTGATGCGTGTGCGCCAGCGCCACGTCCTCACCGTGGTCATGGATACAACCTACGACGTTGCCTTTGGCCGACTCGACGCATGGCGCGGATTCAGCCTCTCACGCAGCACACAAATTACTGAGATCGATTCACCCGGCACACGCCATGAGCGCGCGCTTGTTTCCAGTGAGGAGCACGGCTTCCTCTGGCGGCTCGACACGTACTGGACCTATGAGGAGCGGGACGGCGGACTGTACATGCAGATCGAGTCCGTCTCACTCACGCGCTCCATCCCCACCGGCCTCGGCTGGGCGATTGGTCCCTTTGTCCAGAGCGTTCCCCGCGAGTCGTTGGAGTTCACCCTGCGCTCCACCTGCAACGCTCTTCGCAAATAGCACGAATTCGCCCATTCACTCATTCACTATTTCACTCGTTCACTAACACCGAAAGGAGCCAATCATGTCCACCCAATCCGCTCTCACCAATCCCGCGCCCTTTCAATCCGCGCGCCGCATCAACCAATCCCTCACCGCTTCCCTCGAAAAGCGCGCCTTGCTATGGATGGCCTCGCGCGCTCCCCGCTGGCTCACCTCCGACCAGCTCACCCTCCTCGGTCTTAGCGCGCAAATCGGCGCGGGCCTCTTCTACGCGCTCTCCCGCTTCAATCGTTACGCCCTGCTGCTGGTGATTGTGTGCCTCGCGCTCAACTGGCTCGGCGACTCGCTCGATGGAACTCTCGCCCGCGTGCGCCATCACGAGCGCCCTCGCTACGGCTTCTACGTCGATCACATGGCCGACATCTTCGGCTCCGTCGCGCTCATGTGCGGCCTCGCCTGTTCCGGCTTTCTCCACTGGCAAACGGCTATTGCCATGCTCATCGCCTTTCTCATCCTATCCGGCGAGAGCTTCCTGGCCACCTATTCGCTTTCCCGCTTCCAGCTTTCGCAGGGCATCTTCGGCCCCACGGAGATTCGCATCCTTCTCGTCATCGGCAACCTAGCGTTGCTGCGCAATCCCTATGCCAATCTCTTCGGCTATAAAATTCTGCTCTTCGATCTGGGAGGAGCTATCGCCGCCCTCGCCATGTTCGCCATGGCGGTTCACGTCACCCTCCGCCACACGGCGCAGCTCTACCGCCAGGAGCCGTTGCCGTGAGCACCTTCATTCGCTGGGGCAAATTCAATCTGGTGGGAGCCGCGGGCATGGTCGTACAGCTCGCCGCGCTCGCTCTCTTCAACCGCTGCGCCGCGGGCCATTATCTCGTTGCCTCGGCCGCGGCCCTGGAGCTCACCCTGCTGCACAACTTTATTGCCCACCTGCACTACACCTGGCGCGACCGCCGCAACAACTCCGCGCTGCTCTCACAACTGCTGCGGTTTCATCTCTCCAATGGGCTGGTTTCCATGCTGGGCAATCTAGCCCTGATGCGCCTGCTGGTCGGCGCCGCGCACCTTCCCCTGCTCGCCTCGAACTCCATCGCCATTCTCTGCTGCTCCATCGTCAACTTCTGTCTGGGAAATAGCTGGGCCTTCGCCATCAGGCGTCAGACATCAGTGTTCCCTGGAGCATCCACACTTCACTCCTAAAATTCTTCACCGGCAAAAAAGGCGCATCGGACTCCCGCGCTACTGCACGTTCACCACGGTCGTCAGCTGAATGCCGGCGGATGAATTGCCGATCATCACGCTCACCGGCTCGGCCTCAACCCGGAATCCCGGCAGATTCTCGTCCCACCACGCAAGCGTGGAAGCCTTCAGCGGAATCTGCACGGTCCTGGTTTCGCCGGGCTTGATGCTGACGCGCTGAAAGCCTTTCAGCTCTTCGCGCGGGCGCTCCACTGCTGAGTGCGGATGGCTGACGTAAAGCTGCACAACCTCGTCGCCCGCGCGGCTGCCGGTATTGGTGACGTCGACGCTGATGGTGATCGCGCCATCCCTGGCCAGTTGCGCGGAGCTGGTGCGTAGGTTGGAGTATTTAAAGGTCGTGTAGCTCAGGCCATAGCCGAAGGGATACAGCGGCTCGCCTTTGAAGTACATGTAAGTGCGCCCGTGGCGGATGTTGTAATCCATCATCGGCGGCAGTTGATCGAGAGAGCTCGGCCAGGTTTCCGCCAGCCGTCCGCCGGGGTTGTAGTCGCCGAAGAGAACTTGCGCCAGCGCTGTTCCCTCATCCTGCGACGCGTGGGTTATATGCAGAATCGCCGGCACATGAGCCTGGCTCCAGTTGATGGCGTATGGAAAGCTCGAGACCAGAATAACAATCGTCTTCGGATTGACAGCATAGACCTGCTTCACCAACTGCTCCTGCTCCAGCGTGAGGCTCTCGCGGTCGCGGCCTTCGCGTCCGTCGCTGGGAACGGTGCAGGGCAGCGTTCCTCCGCCGTCGATGGTGCTGTGCCAGTCATGCCCCATATCCGGTCCGCACGTCGGATCGTTGCCCACCACCACCACTGCCACATCGGAGTTCATTGCCGCATTCACGGCCGCGTTGCCCAGCTCGCTTTCGGCGTAGTTCACCTTCACGCCCGCTCCCGCTGCCTCCCGGATTCCCTTCAGCGGCGTCACCGTATACGGAGGCGTGCCGCCATACCAGTCCCAGTGAACCGAGTCAGCCAGCGGCCCGATCACGGCGATGGACTTGAGGCCCTCCTTTTTGAGCGGCAGCAATCCGCCTTCATTCTTCAGCAGCACCACCGACTTTAGCGCCATTTGCCGCGAGACGGCGCGAACCCGTTCCGTATTCCAGGGCTCGGGCGCGTCTTTAATCTTCGTGTAAGCAACCATCTCCGGCGGGTCCAGCAGCCCCAGGCGAATCGCCATCCGGAACTTGGGCCGGAGCAGCGTGTCGATCTCCGCCTCCGTAATCAAGCCCTCCTTCAGCGCCGCCTTGGTTTCGTCTTCGTACCTGTCTAAAAATTGGTTGATGCCGGCCTTCAAACACGCCACCACCGCCGCCTTCTGATCCGGATAAAGATGGCGCGGATCCACCAGCAGATGCACCGCACCGCCATCGCTCGATAGCACCTCCAAGCCCCATTGATCGCGGACAATGCTCTTCAGGATCGGATTCACGGCCATCGTGGTGCCGTTCCAGGCGTTGTACGAAGCCATCACCGCCTTCGCGCCGCCCTCCTCGAAGCCCATGCGGAAGGGAACCGAATAGTACTCCCAGAACAATCGCTGGTCGAAGTCGGAGGACGACCTCTCGCGCAGGTTCTCGTTGCTGTTGGCCAAAAAATGCTTCAGCAGCGCCGCCGCCTGCCAATACTTCGGATCGTCCCCCTGCAAGCCCTTGATAAACGCCACGGCCATGGTGCCGTTCAGGAACGGATCTTCTCCGTAGACCTCCTCGCTGCGTCCCCAGCGCGGATCGCGCGCCAAATCGGATTGCGGTCCCCACAGCATCAGAATCTGCCGGTCGTACTTCGCGGTCTGGGTAATGAAGCGCCCCTCGTAGCCCTCCACGCCCGCCGCCTGGCGCACCAGCTCCGCATCCCACGACTCGCCCAGGCCCTTTGCCTGCGGAAACTGCGTCGTCGTAATCGGCAGCCGGTTGCCTCGCGGCTCGCGCTGCACCACTCCGTGAATGCCTTCCGAGTTGCCTATGTTGGCCACGCCCAGCCGCGCCACGCTGGTCCGTGTGCCCAGGCAGGCAACCTTCTCCTCAGCCGTCATCAGGGAGAGCAGGTTGTCGATCCGCTTCTCCATCGGCAGCGCCGGGTCGTTGAACGGATAACGGGCCTGCTGGCCAGGCGCGCTGAGCTGCGCCAGTGCAATCACTGCAACCAGAAGACAGAGTCGTGTGGCTGGATGCTTCTTCATCATGGCGGATACCGCCTCGGCTTTCTCCACATGCGCCCATCGTGGCCGTAGCTCGCTGGGGCGCAAGTGTGGTCTGTAAACGTAAGCAGGTTATCACATCGGCCATCCTAAACTGAGGCCAGCATCTTGAGTGGAGAAACCTGCGCCATGAATAGCAGGCCCATTCTTGCGTCATTCACCCCCTGCGGTATGCCTCCGGAGGGAGCAGATGGCTTCAGCCCTCTGAAAGAGAGCGAACTTGCGCGGCATTCAGGCCCGGCCTTTGCCGATTTCCAGGACTTCAACGTGTAGAGTATTTTCCCGTTTGACCGGCCACTCGCCAAAGCGAAATGTCTCTGGATTGCCGGCCAATCAGGAGTTGTAGGGCGATAAGGGCGTTTTCGAGGATAGATACGATTATCGTTCCCTAAAGCACGCTGGATGAGTGCATTGGCCTGTTATCACCAATCGAGGCTCATGCCTATGCGGATCGGCGAACCCTGGCCGACTCCCAACCAATTACCCCGCAGTGTGCTCCCATCCCCGCCGCGTTCTTGATTTTGTGGCAAAGTTAGGATCGCCTGGCCAATTTGGTCCCCCCTTTTCCTCAAATTTGAGCATACGAAGCCGATAGGTACTCTAGACAGCCCCAAACGAGAACGTATACTGGAGTGGATTGGCCATGCCTCAAAACGGAATATCGATTCCCCAGAAGCTCAAGCATGACTTCATTCTTGAGGTCGTGTTCGAACTCCGATTCGAAACGTCTACCCTTCCGGAAGTTTTGTTCGGCCGCCTCGCGGATCACACTCCATGGCGGGGCTTCCTTCAGGAACCACTACCCGCGTACAGCATCCCAGCGGTGATGCGACAGACTGACCCAATCCTCCGCAACCAACCTTTCTTCCAACTATTGGGAGATGAGGGACGCCGCTCGGTCAAGATCGGCCCTCATGTCGCGTCCTACCACCGCACAGCACCTTATGTGGGCTGGACACAATTCAGCGCCGAACTCGATGAGTTCTTCCAAGGAGTCTTTGGAAAATCAGAAAACACAAGTGTCTCGCGTTTAGGATTACGCTACATTAACGCCTCTACATTGGAACTGCACGGTATAGCTGCGATTAACGATCTGAACTTGCGGGTAATGGTCGCGGATGATCAAATTGGGCAAAGCGTGAACCTCAACTATATGAACGAGCATACGAGGGACACACAAAGCGTGGTCAGAATTGCAACTCCCGACTTCGTGATCGGGACCGTTCCAGCGGGTGCTTCCCTTATGATCGACGTTGACGTCTTTACTAAAGCTGGATTTAAGGCAACAGCCGCTGAAGATGTAAGAGAATGGGCTGAATTTGCGCACGACGAGGAAAAGAAGCAGTTCTTCAGGCTGCTTAAGCCAGAAACAACCGAAGCCCTTAGGGAGAAATAGATGCTTGCAACTGCAAATGGCACCGTTTCTGCGCGTACACGGGAGTTCGAATACAACGGACTACTGGCGAGAGACGCAGAGAAAGCAAAATGGTTCGAGGAGTTCGTGAGATCCACTCGTTCCAACGAAGGAACAAGCTATATGATTTGGGGCAACAATGAGCCCCGTCCACCCGGCGCGTCTTGGTTTCGGCTGGTCGAAAGGCGAATCTCCGAATCTTCAACACCAGATCCTAATTTGGCGAGAGGCGGTCGTTGGTTACCGCAGGCTACTGCAATCGCAGCGCTCAAGTTCTTCGAAGCAGCAAGTGATCTGCTTCCCGGAGAGCCATACATCTACGGTTCTCCCCTAGGAGATTTAATAGCCGAATTCGACGGAGAAAAGGGTACGCTGACTAGTGTTATTGGACCAAACGTTACACTCTTGTTTGCGATCATTGGCGGAATTCCGATCAAAAAAACTGTCTCCCCTGAGGGCGGGGAACGGGAGCTACGATCCAAGCTGAGAGGATTGGCAGAATCACTACGCACGGGGAAGCATGGCGCTTTGGATACCGAACACCGATAAGATCGGCCCAAACGAACACTTGGGACGACGTCTTTTCGACAAGCCGCAACTCATTGGGGCGCTTGATCAAAGGCCGAGACATCGCCTGCGGCTCGGACACTTCCTCGAAAAGAGAGACGGAGGCGAAACCTCCCTTGACCGAATGGGCGAGTCATGCGTAAACAAGGGAGTTCGCTCCTATCTCGCTCAACGAGCGATCAAAGCGGCGGAGAAATTCAGGGAGCCGCAGCAATTTAATGGCTGGACAGTAATACACATCAAAATCCTTAGGAAACCACCACACGGTACGCCTATTTCAGTCGAGCCGTTTCCCATAACCGCGCCGGAACTCGACGAGCTTGATAAAAACATCTATCACGCCCACGCACTGCCAGAGGGGAGAAGCTACAATGATATGGCATTCCAACTTTTCTGGTTGTTCTCCGAACATGGAAGAACTGAGTACTACAAGCACATACTGAACTGGCGTGAGCGCTGGATGATCATTTGTACACGGTTCCGCGATTGGCTTTGGCTATCATCACAAGAATAGTGCAGTATTAATACCGATGAACATTCATGTCGCCTGAAAAGATTCTCAATGGATGCATAATCGCCGATGCGCTCACCGAGAACAAATCACCCCCCGGAAGTCGGCTTGTAGGAGGGTTTCTGTGCGCCTGCCGGGTGCCGTCTGCCTGGACAGCCTGCCCTGAGAGAAATCGAAGGGGTCAGTTTTGCAGATAATTACGTTCTCTTGGTGCACAATCAAAGCATGAATGATGACCAGAGTCGCGTAGTTTTTCTATTCCCTATTCCCTATTCCCTGCCTTATTTCTCCTCTATTCCCTATGAAATGTGTGACTTAGAGGCAAAAAGCACCCCCTCCCCCCCGGGGTCCGATTCACCTTTTGTTCGCTTTATACAATAAATCCGCCTTAACTCCTGCAATATCAACTACTTTCACACGCCTTCCACGCCGCGCATGATTATTTCAAGACCGCCGTTTTCAACCGCTCATCGATCACTCCGCGAGGTTTGGGGTTTTCTTCGATTGCACGTCGAAAGAGGTTTTTTCCGGCAGGATTTGGCAGCGAGAGACCGGAAAGCAACAAAACAGGGAGCCGTTCAGGCTCCCTGTTTTGCTGATACTGATGAGCTGTTACTTCTTTCCTTGCAACTCGTCGGCCAGGGCGTTGGCGCCGTAGAGCTTACGCAGTCCTTCGATCATGCCGGCTGAGTGCACGGCGACGGTACGATTCTTTGTGCCGTCATAGACAAAATCGCCGGCCATGGACTCGATGTTTCCGTCGAAGACCAGTCCGACCAGTTCGCCGTCGCGATTGACAACGGGCGAACCGGAGTTGCCGCCGATGATGTCGTTCGTGGTGACAAAGTCGAGCGGGGTGGAGAGATCGAGCTTGTCGCGTCCGGCAGCTTCCTTCGGCGTCAGGTCGAAGGGCGGCTGGTTGCTGAAGCTGGCGGCGCGGTCGTAAAGCCCGTAGAAGGTGGTGAAGGGTGGAGCGATGGTGCCGTTATAGGGGTAGCCTTCGACGGAGCCATAGCTCAGACGCAGGGTGAAGGTGGCATCGGGATAGGCGCCCTTGCCGTAGACCAGAAAGCGAGCTTTGCCCAGCTTTTCGCCGGCAGGGGTGAGCACGCTGCTGATGGTGTCTCGAATGCGGCGGTAGGTTTGGCGGTTGATGGGATCGACGCGGCGCGCCGCCACGATCATGGGATCGGTGGAGGCCGCCACGGCTGCCTCGCCGCCGTCGATAAGCGATTTGCGGAAGGCCACGTCAGCCAATTTGGTTCCGTCCACCAGTTCGTTGACGGTCTTGTCCACGTCGCTGCCTTGCAGGATAGCCTGCAAGTAGGCGTCGTCTTTGCCCAGTTTTTCCTGACCCAGCTTGAGCGCGGTGGTCATGTAGAGCTTCTCCGTCGCGGGGTATATCTTTGCCGGCGACATCATCTGCTGATTAAGCGACTCCAGCCCGGCCTCGTGATACTGTGGAAGGCGCTCGCCATCTGGCTTCTTGATTTCCGTCACGTACTGGACGATCTGCAGCGCGATAGTGAATAGCCGGCTATCGGTGCGGCGGAAGAGTTGGACCTTGATCTCCGGCTTCACCTTTTCTTCAGCACGGGCAATGTCGTCCCAGGCTTTGCCATATGCCTTCTTCCACTCTTTATTGGCATTCACCTTGGCGCGGAAATCGGCTTCGTCGGCCTGTTTCCTGGCCAGGATAGCGGGGTCGGCGAGCGCATCGCGGCGTCCCAGGTAAACCTTGAGGCTGTTTTGCAAACCGAAAATCAGAGTGCCCACCAGCCGCTGATTCTCCGCACTCTGCGCGGCAAAGGCCTGCGCTGCGGCAATGCGGCGCTGCAAATACTCGGTGATCGCCGGGCCGCGAACGTCGCGCTCCATCAACAACTGGGACACGGTGTCATCGCGCTCGGTGGCGCCGGGATGGCCGGAGACAAAGACCAGCTCACCGGGCGCGGCGCCCTTGGCGCTCCATTTGAGATAGTTTTCTGAATTGATCGGCTTGCCGTTTTCATAGACGCGGAAGATGGCCATGTCAAGGTCGTAGCGCGGATAGGTGAAGTTATCCGGATCGCCACCGAAGAAAGCGGCCTGCTGCTCAGGGGCAAAGACGATGCGCACGTCGCGGTAGGCTTTGTAAGTGTAGAGCCAGTACTCGCCTCCCTGGTAGAAGGAGACCACGTCGGAGCGCAGGCCGGTTTTTTCCTTGCTCTCTTTTTCGATGGCGGCAATCTGGGCATCGCGGGCTTTTTCCGCCTGAACCGCATTAGAAATTCCCTTGGTCGCGCCCTGCACGCGCGCGGTCACATCCTGCATGCCGACCAGCACGTTCACCTCAAGGTCGGGAGACTTCATCTCCTGATCCGGCGTGGCCGCATAAAAGCCGTCGCGCACATAATCGTGCTCGGCGGTGGAGTTTTTCTGCAACTGGCCGCGGGCGACGTGGTGATTGGTAAGCACCAGGCCGGTGGGGCTGATAAACGATCCCGAGCCGCCGTCCATAAAACGTACACTTGACAGGCGCAGATGGTCCAGCCACTGCTGGCTGGGATGGAAGTTGTATTTGGCCGCCAACTGCTTGAGCGGCGGGTTGTCAAAGGTCCACATGCCCTCTTCGGCGTGAATCACGGGCGCGACGGCCAGCAGCAAAACGGCGGGCAGCAGCACAATAGAACGTATTTTGCGAGCGAACATATAAATCCTCATGGGTTTAGCGAGTTAGCAAGTCAACGATGTAGCAAGTCAGCCTCCGCCGGCTTGTTACAGTTACGGTTTCGGCATCACCAGCACTTCCACGCCTGACGCTGCGTCCTTCTGGTGGAAAATTTGCTCTGTGGCTTTCTGGAACTCCTCCGGCTTCGCGTTGGGAATGTCGGTGAAGGTTTGCGGATTGCGATCGGTCAACGGAAACCACGAACTCTGCACCTGGACCATGATACGGTGGCCGCGGCGGAAGGTGTGGAAGAGATCGGGCATTGTGAAGTTGATGTCAGTTTGTTTGCCCGGCGTCAATGGTTCGGGCTTCTCCCAGCTCGAGCGAAATTTTACACGCAAGGGCTCGCCGCGCACCAGTTGCTGGTAGCCGCCCATGTGCAGCGGCGGAGCATCGAGAATGCGCTTGCTGCTGCGCGGGATATCTTCCGGGTCGGGGAAATCTTCCGGATAAACGTCGATGAGCTTCACGTCGAAGTCCGCGTCCGTGCCGGAGCTTGCGATCTTGAGTTTCGGCGAAATGGGACCGGCAATGGTCACATCCTCTTCCAGCGGCTCGGTTTGATAGACCAACACGTCGGGCCGGTAACTGGCGAAGCGCTGATCGTCCACCATGTAGCGCTGGGGAACAGTGTCGGTGGTGTAGCCCACAAACGGAACGGGGTGGTTGGGGTCGCTGAGATACTCGTCCACGCCGCTCTGCTCGGCAGGCGGGTCAAAACTCAGCTTGCCGCCGGCGTGGAAATAGAGCATTCGGGGCTGGGCGGCCTGGGGCGGCCAGGAGTCAAAGCTGCGCCACACATTTGCGCCGGTCTCAAAGACCACCGCTTTAGGTTGCGCCACGCCCTTGCCCTTGAGGTAGTGCTCGAAGAAAGGGAACTGAATGTGCAGGCGGAAGTACTCGGCGGTATTGGAGTTGAACTGCACATCGCCCAGATGGGAGCCATCGCTGCGCGCCCAGCCACCATGCACCCACGGGCCTTCGACCAGCGTAGTGGGTGTTTTTGGGTTGAACTTGCTGATGGCATAGAAAGTCTTGTAGGGGCCGCTCAAATCCTCGGCGTCATACCATCCGCCCACCACCAGAACAGCACAGCGCACGTTTTTCATGTGGCGAGACAGGTCGCGGGCCTGCCAGTAACTGTCATAGGTCGTGTGACTGGCCTGATCTTTGAAGAGCCAGTTAGAGCTCTTGGGATAGAGGTTGGCGATATTGCCAGCCTGGAGATAGAACTTGTAACTGTCGGGAGTTCCGTAGTCGAAGGGGATGGATGGTTTGGGGGTGAGCGGGGTCTCCTGCGGCTTGAAGAAGGAGTAGAAGCCGAAATTGGCGCTGAGCATGAAGGCTCCGCCGTGATAGGCATCGTCGCCCAGGAAGAGGTCGGTCATGGGCGCCTGCGGGCTGGCGGCCGCCAGCGCGGGGTGCGAGTCGATGATAGACGCCGAAGTATAAAAGCCGGGATAGGAGATTCCCCAAATGCCCACCTTGCCGTTGTTGTTGGCAATGTGATGGAGGAGAAACTCGATAGTGTCGTAGGTGTCCGAGGAGTCATCCACGTCGGCGGGAGACTTTTTGTCGTCGATGTGCGGACGCATTTCCTGATACTCGCCCTCGCTCATCCAGCGGCCGCGCACATCCTGGTAGACAAAGATGTAGCCGCTTTTCTCGAACTCCTCGGAGGGTCCCAGATGACGTGGATACTGATCCTCGCCGTAGGGGCCGACGCTGTAGGGAGTGCGGTCCATCAGAAAAGGATAAGATCCAGCGGCTGCATCCTTGGGCACATAGACTGCGGTGAAAAGCCGTTTCCCGTCACGCATGGGGATACGGAATTCGTATTTGGTGTAATGGGCGCGGACGTAGTCTTCCCTGGGCGCGTCGGGGGCCGCAGGCTGGGCGCAGAGAGCGGCGGGAACAGCAAAAACGGCCAGAATCGTAAAGAAACAGCGGTACGGCTTCAGCATTTTCGGCAACAATCTCCTGAGCAACCAGATTACTCCAGCAGGCGGGCAAGACGCCTGACAGGGTGAACGACGCGCAACTGCCAGCCTGCCTCGGCTTCCTATAGGAATCCTGTTTCCGCGCGTTCTGGGCTGGCGAAGCGCGCCTATAGCCGGGATGCGGCAATCATCCGATGTTTTTTCTCCAGACTCTGCATTTTTTTATTGAAACGCGGGAGATTTTCGGGCAGAATAAATGAAACTTTTACACCTCACCCACCGCAAAATCACTGGTAAGCCATCTCTATCGGCATTATATGAAACATCAGGCACGACCTTTGGAGGTATTGACGTGAAAAAAGCTCTATTGGGATGCATGCTCTTTTACATCCTTTTCGCCGCCGTTTTCTCCTCCGCGCAGACCGCAACCACCTCGCTGCGCGGCGTGGTCAAGGATCCCAGCGGAGCGCTGGTTCCAGGCGCAACAATCACCATGGTGAACAAGGCCAACGACAGCAGGCTCAGCGCCACCACCAACAGTACGGGATTCTATCTCTTCTCGCAGATTTCACCCGCCCGTTACGCGATCACGGTCTCGGCCAGCGGCTTCGGCAGCCAGACCAAGACGGCCGAATTGCTGGTCAACCAGCCGGCCACCATCGACTTCACCCTCACGTTGCAGGCCAACGTAGTCACCGTCGATGTCAGCGATACCACCCAGACGATCAATACTACCGATGCCACGCTGGGCGTCTCCGTGGGCAGTCTGACGATTGAGTCGCTGCCTATGGAGGGACGCGACCCGGTTTCGCTGCTCACCCTCCAGCCCGGCGTGCTGTACCTGGGTAATTCCCAGGAGAACGACACCATCGACAGCCGCAGCGGCTCGGTGAGCGGCGGCCGCTCTGACCAGGGCGACGTCACGCTGGACGGCATGGACGACAACGACCAGATCAACGGGACGGCTTTCACCGGCGTGCTGCGCGCCACGCTCGACTCCACACAGGAGTTCCGCGTCACCACCTCCAACGGCACCGCCGACTCCGGCCGCAGCTCCGGCGCTCAGGTCACCCTCGTCACCAAGAGCGGCGGGACCAGTTTCCATGGCGCGCTCTATGAGTACTATCGGCCTACCAATACCGTGGCCAACAACTGGTTCAACAAGTACCAGGAACTCTTGCTGAATGAACCCAACAGGCCGCAAAAATACGTCATGAACACCTTCGGCGGCTCCATTGGCGGCCCCATCAAGGGCGGTCCCATCAAGAAAGACAAGCTCTTCTTCTTCGCAAACTACGAGGGGCAGCGCAAGGCCATCGACAGGATCGTCACCCAGACGCTTCCAACGCAACCGTTTTATAGCGGCGAACTGGGCTACCAGGATGTCAATGGCGATACGCAGTGGCTGACATCAACCGATGTGGGCAGTCTCGACGCTGGTTGCGCCCCCGCTAACGCTGGCTCTGGCCCTGGCCAGTACAATGCTCCCTGCGGCGTGAATCCCTACGTTCAGTCCTACTTTCAACCCTTGGCGGCGAAGAGCTTCTACGGCACCGCGCCCACGGTCGGCGACGGCATCAACAATGCCGGCTATATCTTTGCCTCCCCGTATCCCTCTTCGCAGAACACCAGCATCGCCAAGATCGACTACGCCATCAACGACAAGCAGCACGTCTTCTTCCGCGGCAACCTGCAGAAGGATACCCAGGCGGGACAAGAAAACCTGCCCGGCCAGCCGGCCTCCTCATGGCGCGAGGACAACACCAAGGGCATGGCCGTGGGCCATTCCTGGACTCCAACTTCCAAGATCGTCAACGACCTGCGCTACGGTTTCATTCGCCAGGGATACTCCACGCGCGGCATCGGATCGGGGACGGGTGACTGGGTCGTTTTCCGCTTCCTCTCGCAGCCCGAGGCGCAGACGCGCTCCACCGTGGTGAATGTTCCGGTGAACAATATCATCGACAACTTCACCTTGACCGAGGGCAAGCACACGATAAGTCTGGGCGGCAACTGGCGCAGCATTGTGAACAATCGCGGCAGCGACGCGAACTCCTACTCGAGCGCCAGCACCAACCCCTATTGGATGAACGACTACCCGAACGCCCCAGCGGACCTGGGCGGCGGGTTTGCAAATTCCTACGAGATCGCCTATGACACCCTGGTGGGAACGGTGCCGGAGACCACCCAGCAATACAACTATTCGGTTACCAATCCCACAACCGGGACACTGTTTGCGGATGGCGCTTTCATCAACCGCCATTTCAAGGCCAACGAGTTCGAATACTATCTTCAGGACTCCTGGCGCATTACGCACAAGCTAACGGTCACCTACGGTATGCGCCACTCCATCCTGCAGGCTCCCTATGAGACCAAGGGCCAGCAAATTGCTCCCACCGTCGATACCCATGCCTGGTTCGTCCATCGCGGAACAGCGGCTGCTGAGGGCCAGGTATTTGAGGATAACCTCCAATTCATGCCCAGCGGCAAGGCCAACGGACGTCCCGGATACTGGGCCAAGCAGAAGGCCAACATCGCTCCGCGCCTTTCCGTTGTCTACGCGCCCAATTCCAAGACCTCCTTTCGCGCCGGCGCAGGCATGTACTACGATCACTTCGGCCAGGGCATCGTAAACTCCTTTGATCAGCAAGGTTCCTTTGGCTTAAGCAGTTCGGTAATCAGCCCGGCAGGTAATTACGGCGTAGAGAACACGCCCCGCTTTACCGGCCCGCATGTTATTCCGTCGCTGGCCGGCTGCCCCAATCCCGCTACCACCATCCACTATCCCTTCACGCCCTCCACCCAGGACAACTGCGATTTCGCCATCACCTGGGGCATCGACAACCAGCTCAAGACGCCTTACTCCTACTCCCTGGATCTCTCCGTGCAACGAGAGCTTCGCGGTGGCTTTAGCCTGGAGGTAAATTACGTGGGCCGCCTTGGTCGTCATCTGCTGCAACAGCTTGATCTGGCAGAGCCCGTCAATCTGGTCGACCCCAAGGGCGGCGGAGATTATTTCACCGCCGGCGCGGCGCTCTCCAAGATTTCCGACGAAAACGGAGGGTGTAATCCCTATTCATCGAGCCCTTGCACGGTGCCGAATGTGCCCACGATCCCGTACTTTGAGGATATTTTCCCGCAGATGATAGATTACGATTACGCCGGTGAGAGCGCGACACAAGCCATCTACAACAACGAGTGGGCGCCCTACCGCTACAGTTACGGCGAGACCACATCCCTGGCCGATCTCGACTTCTACTGCTATTACGGATGTCCGAACGGAACCCAGTTCTGGCAGAGCCAGTTCTCCTCGCTTTACGCCTGGTCGTCCATCGGCACAAGTTCCTACAACGGCCTGCAGGTAACCTTGCGCCATCCTTCGAGACATGGGCTGACCACCACCCTCAACTACACTTTCTCCAAGTCTCTCGACATGGGTTCGGGGGCGGAGCGCTCCAACGAGTTCTCTACCGATTCCTACGGCGGCACGGGAATCCAGAACAGTTGGAAGCCCAAGCTCAACAAAGGCGTCTCCGACTTCGATACACGCCATCTACTCACCTTCAACTGGGTCTATGCGCTTCCCGTGGGCCATGGCAAGGCTCTGCTGAGCAGCGCAAACAAAGTCGTCGACGGGGTACTCGGCAACTGGCAGTGGTCAGGCCTAAGCCGCTGGGCCAGCGGCCTGCCCTTCTCCGTCTACGAGCCCGGCTGGTCGACCAACTGGCAGTTGGAGGGCGCGGGAGTCGTTACAGCTCCGGTCAAGATTCATCGCCACATCGTCAACGGCGTTCCCCAGGTCTTTGCGGATAATTTGGCGAACACCATCAACAACGGCGTTTACACCGGCTCTCCGATTCGCCTGCCTTATCCGGGAGAAGCCGGACAACGCAACAACTTCCGCGGAGACGGCTACTTTGACATCGACTCCTCCCTGACAAAAACCTGGAAACTGCCCGACAATATCAAGCTGAAGTTTACCGGCGAGGTCTACAACGTGGGCAACGACGTCCGCTTCGATTGCAGCCCGCTCAATCTCAACGGTGGACTCACCAGCGGCACCTTAGGCAATTACGGCGGTACGCTGAGCACTTACCGGCGCATGCAGTTCGGCCTGCGCATCGACTTCTAACCCGCAAACCGAAACCATCACAGCTAACCGGTTGGAGCAATTGCTTCAGCCGGTTTGCTTTTGTGGCAAGATTCCAGGCCCTTTGGCGGGCGCAGCCAGGAAAGTTCCGGCCCACTTTCTATACTGAAAGCATGGCCAAGGCTCCGGTTTGCTCATGGACGCTGGAAGAGGCCGCGCGCGGTCGCGGCGCACGGCGCATTGCCGGAGTGGACGAGGCGGGGCGCGGACCGCTCTTCGGGCCGGTCGTTGCTGCCGCGGTCATTCTTCCCAAAGGCTGCCGTCTCGAAGGCCTGACCGACTCAAAGAAACTATCGGCGAAGAAGCGCGCGGAGCTGGACGCGGCCATCCGCGCTCAGGCGGTATGCTGGGCCATCGCCGAGGTGGATGCGGAAACCATCGACCGCATCAACATTCGCCGCGCGTCTTTGCTGACCATGCGTCGTGCAGTGGAGCAACTGGCGCTCAGCCCGGATTATCTGCTCATCGACGGACGCGATACGATTGACTGGGAGTGCGAGCAGCAGGCTGTTATCCGGGGCGACGGAACCAGTTTTTCCATCGCCGCGGCGAGCGTGCTGGCCAAGGTTTATCGTGACCGGCTGCTGGTGAAGCTGGATGGAGAGTATCCCGGCTACGGCCTGGCGCGGCATAAGGGCTACGGCTCACCGGAGCACGTGGCGGCGCTGGAACGGCTGGGGCCGACGCCGCTGCATCGCAGGAGCTATCGCCCGGTGGCGCAGGCGATGCTGCGATTCAAGTAAGACGAGGTTCTCAGGCTGGGCGTGGCTTCCGGCGTTGCAACCATTCCTGGACAGGCCGCGCCAGCAGCAACACTGCCAGAACAACCGTAATGGTCAATGGCGTGCGCACGCCGGGCTTGACCTGCCACCAGTAGTGAATCACTCCGCAGACGGCGGCTGCGTAGACCAGCTTGTGCAGACGGTTCCAGCGCTTGCCGCCCATTTTGCGGATGGCCCAGTTGGTTGATGTCGCGGCCAGCGGCAGCAACAGCAGCCATGCGGCCACGCCAACGGTGATGTAGCGGCGCTTGGCGATGTCGGCGGCCATGGCGTTGACGTCGAAGCCGGCGTAGAGCGCGACATACGTCAACAGATGCAGCGAGGCGTAGAAAAAGGCGAAGAGGCCCAGCAGACGGCGGAATTTAATCAGCCAGTTCAATCGCGGCGAGAGACGGCGCAGGGGCGTGATGGCCAGCGAGGCGGTAAGCAACCACAGCGTTTCCAGCCCGGTGGTAAAGGTGATAGTGGCCGTCTGATCCGCGCCGAGGTTATTGGTGGCTGCGCCCCAGAGCAGCCATCCCAGCGGCCAAAGGCAGGCCAGCCAGGCGAGGGACTTGAGCGCGATGAGGGTCGGTCGTTTCATGATGGGTGGGGTCCGGCCTTTGCGCTCTTTCCTTTCATGTGCGGCTTCGCGGGCGCGGCAGGCTTTTTAGCGGGGCGGCGGGGACGTTGCTTTGCGGAGATGGACTTGATGATAAGGCGGTGTTTCGAGCTGGGATCGAAGGCGATTTTAGCTCGTGCGGTGGCTTCGCGCATGAGAGTCTGGACAAGCGGGGTACGGAGTGCGTCAGGGGATGGCAGAACGATGTGCTTTGCTACATTGCCGCTGCCGCGGAGGATCTTGCAAGGATCGGGGAGGCACGCACCCTGGAGAAAAAATAGACTGACCCAGCGGGGATAGAGCGCTATGGAGAAGATGGCCTCAGAGGCTCGCTCGGTAGGGCTGTAGCCGATGGCGAGAGCATTGTAGTTGTCATAGACGAGTTCGAGGGCCGAGGGATAGAGGTGACGCATTTCGCTGCGAATGGCCCGGGCAAGAAAGACGATTTCTGGCGTGAACCTTGCCATGAAAGAGGCTAACTGCTGCTCGGCGGTTATTTCTTTCGGCATGGGCTTCGTCCTGTATCAGTAGTACTTTTTCAGGTCCATTCCACTGTAGAGGCTCGCAACCTGGTCGCCGTAGCCGTTGAACAGGAGTGTCGCGCGGCGCTGTGAGTAGAAGGGCTGTCCGATGCGGCGCTCTACCTTCTGACTCCAGCGGGGATGGTCCACGTTGGGATTGACATTGGAGTAGAAGCCGTATTCGTTGCGCGCCTGGTCGTTCCAGGTGGTGGGCGGCTGACGATCGAGGAAACGCACGGCGACGATGGATTTCGCCGATTTAAAGCCGTACTTCCACGGCACCACAATGCGCAGCGGCGCGCCGTTCTGGTTGGGCAGCACCTCGCCGTAGAGGCCGAAGGTGAGCAGGGTAAGCGGATTCATGGCCTCATCTATGCGCAATCCCTCGGAGTAAGGCCACGCGATGGAGGTTTCAGAGCCCCACTTCTCAATTCTCTTGTCGTAGTAGGAGAGGAACTGGAGGTATTTCGCGCTGGGCAACGGATCGCATTGGCGGATGAATTCGGAGAGCGAATAGCCGACCCAGGGAACGACCATGCTCCAGGCCTCGACGCAGCGATGACGATAAACGCGGTCTTCAAGCGGGCGTAGCTTGAGCAGGTCATCGATGTCAAAGGTTTTTGGCCGCTTGACCAGGCCTTCCACGCGCACGGTCCAGGGACGGACGGGCAGCAAGCCGGCGTTTTTCGCGGGCTGGTCCTTATCCACGCCGAACTCGTAGAAGTTGTTGTAGTGAGTAACGTCTTCGAAGCTGGTAAGTTGCTCGCCGGTGGTGGTGAGTGGGCTTTGCACGGTTTCGAGTTTTGTGCCGGCCAGCACGGAGAGAGATGGAGAGAGAATATCAGCGAGGCGATTGGCGCCAAGGGTGGCGGCTCCTGCGGCAACTGCGCCGGAGACGGCTGAGCGAAGAAAGAGGCGGCGATTAAGGTATTGATCTCGAGGCGTGATCTCCGATGAGGGAATCTCGGGCGGCTTGGCGATGAGCATGATGCGACCTCACGCGGGCAAATGCTGGTTGTAGTGATTGGATGGAATGGAGGGGAAACAAGTCGCAGGATTATTGAGGCGGTTTGGATTTCCCATCCTTTTCACGTACCTTGCGAAAAAGTCCGGCAAGTGCGTTGCCCTCCTGAAGCCTCATGCCCGGATGATGCGGATTCCCTGGCGCTCAAAGGGCGCCAGTGCTTCTGCCGGCGCGCCTGTATCGGTAATCAGGATGTTCATCTCGTTGAGCTGGCAGATGAATGCCGGACTCACTTTGCCCAGCTTGCTGGCGTCTGCCACCACAATCACCTGCTTGGCCTGCTTGAGCATTTTGCGGTAGACCAGCGCCTCGTCGGATTCCAGCGTGGTAGCTCCGCGCTCGGCATCCAGTCCCGTCACGCTCAAAAAGACCTTGTCCATGTAGACGTTTTCGAGAAAGGTGAGGGCGGCGTTTCCGGTGAGCGAAAACGACCACGCCCAGGGAACCACGCCTCCGGTCAGGTAGGTGCGTATGCCGGGCTGGTTGCACAGTTCCATGCCGATGTTGATGGCATTGGTGACCACCTGAATCTTCTCGCGATGGCGCAGGCTGCGGCCGATGTGCGTGGTAGTGGTTCCCGCGGTCAGGCCTACCGTCTCGTTGGGCTGGATGAGCTCGGCGGCGGCCACGCCAATGCGGCGTTTTTCCTCGGCAAAGCGCTGCTCGCGGGCCAGAAATGAGCTGTCGTAGCGGAAAGGCTCGTAGAGCAGAGGCTCAACCAGCGTTGCTCCGCCGTGTGTGCGGCGAATCAGCCCGCGGTTTTCCAGCTTGGCCAGGTCGCGCCGGATGCTGGGAGCCGACGAGCCTGCAACCTCCAGTATCTCTTCCACCGTGGCCGAACCAGCACGGAGCAGGAATTTGATGATCTGTTCTCGGCGGCGATTGAGCGTATCGGCCATATCGCACCGATTCTACCCTTTCTGAGAGTAAAAATGGAAGGCTTGAACGTATTTATTTGAGCGATCTGTGAAAATTTTAAGGATTTCACTCAATGAATTGACCAACATCTTCGTATATGATCGATTTCGGGGACAGATCGGCGTCCAGGAAGGTCCTGTGCCTGAATGAGCGTTTTCAAGAGTTTTGCCCACGAAATGCTGCGCGAAATCTACGAACAGCCGGCCGCCCTGCGCCGCACATTGGCCCTGTACCTGGACGGCAACCGGCTGCGCCACGATGTCGCGGAGCGGCTGGCGGGGTGGGCAAACCCGGCCGGCGAGGTGCTGATTGCCGCCTCCGGTTCCAGCCGCCATTCGGGCCTGGCCGCCGAGATTCTGTTAGAAGACCTCTGTGGGCTGGCAGTAGATGTGGAGTACTCGAGCGAGTACAGTTGCCGGGGCGGAAGCGATCCGCGACTGCCTTCGGTGATCGTCATCTCCCAGTCCGGCGAGACCTCGGACACGCTGGCGGCGCTGCGCGAGGTAAGCCAGCGCGGCGAAAAGACCCTGGCCATCACCAACGCGGACCTGTCTACCATGGCGTTGGAGGCAGGCGTCTCCATGCCCCTTGCAGCGGGCGTGGAAAAGGCGATTCCGGCCACCAAGAGCTTCACCTGCCAACTGGCCGTGCTCTTTCTGCTGGCCCTGTATGAGGCGCGGCGGCTGGGCCGGATGGATGCCGCGACGCTGGCGGCAAACATTGCCCGGTTGCAGGCGCTGCCCGATGCAATTGATGCGCAGCTCGACGGTTGGCGGGAGCAGATGGCCGCGCTGGCTCACAAGTACAACTCCTCCAACACCTTTCTCTTCCTCGGCCGGGGAATTCATTATGCCATTGCCCGCGAGGGAGCCTTGAAGCTCAAGGAAGCCTCCTATGTTCATGCCGAAGGCTATCCGGCCGGCGAGCTGAAGCATGGGCCGAATGCGCTGGTCAGTGACCGCGTGCCGCTGGTGGTTCTGGCCACGGTGGACCGCGCCAACGAAGCTTCCATCGTGCGCTACGAGAAGACGGTGCAACTGCTGCGCGAGATGAAGGCGCAAGGCGCAAAGGTGATCGCGCTGGCCAATGCGGGCGACCGTGAAGTCGCGGGGCTGGCGTGCGATTGCGTCGAAGTGCGGACGACGACCGAGTACCTGCTGCCCATCGCCGAGGTTGTGCCGCTGCAACTGTTTGCCTACTACATGGCCATGGAGCGCGGCGTGGACGTCGACCGGCCCAGAAATCTCTCCAAGTCGGTCGTAGAAAAATAGAGCAGGGCGCGAAGCATCTGCTTCCTTCTGAATTTCCAGTAAAATTCCGGATTTTCCCCGCGTTTTCCGGAGGTGGTTTCTTGCCACATGGTATGAATGAGAGGTTATCTGTTGCGGGCCTGTCCCCTCACCCCAGCGAGCAAAGATCGCTTGTTATCACCCCAGGAAGCAAATGCTGCTTCTTGGGGGCTGTGAGCCGCCGGGATGCTGTAGCCGCAAATCCAGTGACTTTGGTGCGGATTTATGTGACTTTGGCGCGAATTCCGCCGTAGTCTATTGTGCATTTTGCTAAGGGAATGTCATACTGATGAGTCTATGCCGAGACCAGGGGAAAATTGTGCTTATCGGCCGCGCACATGGGACGCGGGATAAGCTCAGGATAGGAGGAACGGACAATGAAGCGATTTTCGTCAGCTTTGCTCGCATTGCCGGTCCTTCTTGCCTTCACTCCAGCCGCATCGGCTGATACGTTCACTTTCAGTTTCATCGGCGTGGGCAACACCATCGTCGCCACGGGCATCTTCGCAGCAACCGAAATCGGCTCCTCCGGCGTCTACAACATCACCGGCATCATAAACGGGCAATTCACGGATAAGAACAAAGGCCTCAATATCGTTGACGCCCCCATCACCCTGATTCCGGACGCCGGCAGCCTCACCTTTATTTCTACTGTCGATGGCGCGGGCATGGACTACAACTCTCCCGATCAAACGGAATATTACGACAACGAACTGTACTACCCTGCCACGCCTTACAGTCTTGACGACTGGGGCGGCGTCCTCTTCAGCGCCGATGGTTACGAAGTCAGCATCGCCCAGGATATTAACCTCACTACGTACGGCGCCTGGGTCTCGGTCCTCGGTAAAGACGCGGATTCGAATAGCGCCTATTGGGCGGACACCGGTTCAAACATCAACTACGGCGAACCGCTCAACGGAGATGTCCAAAAGACCCCGGAACTGCCCTCTCTGCCGCTGCTCGCCACCGGGCTGCTCTCCCTGGCCTTCATCCTTTGCAGGAAAGCCAGAACACCCGCCCCGGCGTTGAACTCATGGAACTGAAGCGTTCCTAGCCGGCTACCTAAGTACTATAGTTGTATTAAACTTGGGGCGGACTTTCGGATTCGCTCTGCACAGGTTTGGTGCGCCCGGCGTCATTCTGAGTTTCAGTTTCTGGTCATTGTCTGCACGCCCACCGTCCGTTCAGGATTTTCAATTTACTGGTGTGGATCATGAATGCTCTTTCAAGAACCCCTCGAATTCTGGCCTTGGGCTTTGCTGCTTTGAGCTCGATCACCATTTCGTATCTGCCGCAGAGCCTGGCACAGAGCGCGGCAGCACGCGTGGCGCCGCAAAGCAGTGCCTCGAGTCCCACGGAGCCGATGGCGCTTTCTCCTGAGTATCAGGCTCTTCAGAAGCGCCTGGCGCGCGGCTGGAATACCTGGGATGTGCACAGCGTTATGACCCAGGTGCTGTTGCCCGAGGGGCTGGCGATCCATGTGGGCATCCAGCACAACACCACTCTGAACGGCGACGCGTTTCTGGGCGATGCGCTGATTGGACGTCTGGAGCCTGGAGCAGTAGAGGTGACGCCCGGAGCGCATACGTGGGATGGAAGCTATACGAGCGCCGATTATGCGTGGAAGGGGCACAAATGGCGCGTAGAAAGCGCCCACGATGGAAACGATATGGTGCTGCTGGTGACGCCGCTGGAGGCGAAGGCAACTTCGGCGCTGCCGCCGACGGTGGTGATCAGCGTTTCTAACCTACCTGAGGGCTATGCCGGTTATGGAATTGTTGCGAATACAGGCGTCGATTCCGCGATTGAAGTCGATTGCACGTGCTGGAATGATCCGGTTGAGTTTAAGGGTTCTTCGCCAGTAGCCTTTCCTTACTTTGCTATCGATCTGACTGCGCCGGTGGGAGTGAGTACACAAGAATTGGGCATGGCTGGTGAGTCGAAGAAGCCGCGCACTGTCGAGCAGATACGGAGCATCCTCGATCGCCAGCGGAAGGCCTACGAGAAATCGATCAAGGCGGCGGGCGAGAACGGGCCGATTATCGACGCGATTGAGACGACGCTGGGTTGGGACACGATCTACGAGCCGGAAAAGGGCCGCGTGATTTCGCCGGTGAGCCGAGTGTGGAGCGTGGGCTGGGGCGGTTATGTGCTCTTTGACTGGGATACGTTTTTTGCCGCCACGCTGGCCTCGGTGGGCGATAAGGATCTGGCCTATGCCAATGCGATGGAGATTCTGCGCGAGGTGACGCCGCAGGGCTTTGTGCCAAACTATGCGCGGGCGGGCAGCTGGAAGAGCGAGGACCGCAGCGAGCCTCCGGTGGGCGCGATTACGGTGCTGGGATTGTATGAGAAGTACCACGATCGCTGGTTCCTGTCGGATGCATTTGCGCCGCTGCTCAAGTGGAATCGCTGGTGGGCGGCGCACCGGGAGATGGACGGCTACCTGACCTGGGGCAGCGACGGCAAAAACCAACCGGAGAATCTGGACGATGGTTCCCGCGGAAGTTGGCAGGGGGCAATCTACGAGTCAGGGCTGGACAACAGCCCCATGTATGACGGGAGTTTCTACAACCCGGAAACGCATCTTCTGGAGTACGCGGACGTGGGGCTGATGAGCATGTATATAGCGGACTGCGACGCGCTGGCGAAGATGGCGGATTTGCTGGGGAAGATGGCGGAGGCGAAGGAAGTGCGCGAGCGCTCGGCGCGCTACCGGGAAAAGCTGGCGACGCTGTGGGACGATCAGGCCGGAATCTTTCTGAACAAGGATTTGCACACCGGGCAGCCGGTCAGGCGGCTCTCGCCCACCAACTTCTATCCTCTGCTGGCGCAGGCGGCCACGCCGGAGCAGGCGCAGGCGATGGTGAGCCGTCATCTGCTTAACCCCGATGAATTCTGGGGCGAATGGGTGATTCCGTCGATCGCGCGCAACGATCCGGCCTACAAAGATCAGGATTATTGGCGGGGACGCATCTGGGGACCGATGAACTATCTGGTCTATCTGGGGCTGAGGAAGTACAACCTGCAACCGGCGCGTGGCGAAGTTGCCGCCAGGTCGTATGCTTTGTTTCTGCGGGAATGGCTGCAACACGGTCACGTGCACGAGAACTACAACGCCAACCTCGGCTCCGGGGACGATGTCCTCAGCAGCGACCGGTTCTATCACTGGGGCGCCTTGCTGGGTTATATGGAGTATCTGGAGCAAAGCGAAAATCTTCCGTAAGCACACGCTGCATGTCCACTCGTCGACGACAAGGCCGAGATCGTTGAGCTGCTGAATGATGGCTTCGACGTTGCGGCGGATTTTAGGAAGGTTTTTGGAGCTCGCCAGGCATCCGGTCACCGGATGGATATTCTCTGCAACCACATTAGGTAAGGCGGAATCAACTCATTAGAGCTGTTTTCATTTCAGATATAACCACACTCATGAACTTCCGACATCAACATCTCGCCTTCAAGATTGCAGCCGCCGTGGCAGCCGGAATTCTTCTGCGCTTCGTTGTCGGCTTGCAGCCAATCTGGTGGCTGGTGTGGATCGCTCCCATGCCGCTGCTTCTGATGGCAATACGATTCAAGCCGCGGGAGGCTCGCTGGATCGTCGCTCTCGCCGTGGTGATCGGGGCCAGCGGCAACTTTCACTATTACCGCCTGGTGATGCCCTTGCCCGCGGTCATCGTAGCCGTTGCCGCGCAGACATTGCTATGGGTATTTCTCATCCTGGCCACGCGCCGCGTGGTGGTGCAATACCAGGCGTGGTGGACGGTGTTCGTTTATCCCGTTCTATGGGTTGCCATGGACACTTTGATGGCGGCGCTGCTGCCGGATGGCAACTGGGGCAGCCTGGCCTACTCGCAAGGGGATATTCTGCCCATCCTGCAGATCACTTCGCTGTTTGGCGCTGCCGGATTACTGTTCCTGATTGCACTGGTTCCTTCCGCGCTGGCTTTGGCAATCGCTTATGGCCACGCGCTGCGGCATGGCTGGATTGCATACGCAGTCACGGCGCTGCTGCTTGGAGCTTCGATTCTGTATGGATACCTTCGCTTGCAGAGGCCGGTGAGCGGCGTAGAAACAACTTTTGGCATTGTTTCCGTTGATGACCCAATCGGGCTGAAAGCGTCCGCATCGTATACCGCGAGTATCCTCCAGGAATATGACCAACGTGTCGCCGAGCTAGCCGCCCAAAGCGCTCGGGTCATCGTTCTACCGGAAAAAATCGCAATGCTGACGCCGGCGCGTGCCACGGAATGGCAACAGCATTTCAGCAATCTGGCTAGGCAAAACCACGTCTGGCTGGAAATGAGCGTAGGAATCGACGACGGCAAAAATCCAACGAACTGGGCGTGGCTCTTTACACCGGAGGGCGCGCTCGCCACGAGCTATCAGAAGCATCACATGGCTCCGCCTGAGCGACGCGACAGATATATATCCGGAACGGAGTACTCCGTACACACCATCGACGGCTTCACCTACGGACTGGCCATTTGCAAAGATATGCATTTTGCCGCGCTGGGCCGCGCCTATGGGCAGCGCCACGCGGCCGTGATGCTGGTGCCCGCGTGGGACTTCGACTATCTCGATGGCTGGATAGAGGCTCGCACCACAGTCATGCGCGGCATTGAGAATGGATATAGCATCGTCCGCGCATCGCGCGAAGGATTGCTTACCGCGAGCGACGCTTATGGCCGGATTCTTGCGGAGCGCCCGAGCAGTGCAATGCCTGGAAGTTCTCTACTCGTTAAAGTGGTGGTAACGAATCCTGTGCCGACCCTCTACACGCGGATTGGCAACCTTCTAGGCTGGCTTTGTGTTGCTGGAGCCGTTGTGCTTCTCTCGCTCAGCCGCAGGCGTGCTGCTCCAAGAAAATAATTGTCCGGATAACCAATTTTTCGAGACGGAATTACCGCGTGGGCCACTCATCGACGACGAGGCCAAGATCGTTGAGCTGCTGAATGATGGCTTCGACGTTGCGGCCAATCTGCGGACGGTCCTTAGGGCTGGCCTGGGGCGACTCGGCAACGGCGACGACGCGGCCATAGCGCCATGCGCCGGGCGGAAGGGCAGCAAGGGCCTGGACAAGGTCGGCGGGGCGCAACACGATCTCCCTGCGGCGGGCGGCGCGGGGGCGAAGCATGGTTCCCTTTCCGATGGTGCTGGGGTTGGCGTCAGCCAGAGTGATGCGCAGGTTGAGCGTGTCAGGGCCGACGGTGAGAAATGGGTTGGCCCACGCGCCCGGCTCATGCACATCCACATACATGCTCTTGGAGGGCAGCGGAATCAGAGCGAGGGCGGCGCGCTGCTGGTCGCGGACGGCGGCGGCGGCCTGGGCCTGATGCTCGGCGTTGACAGCGTCGTGGGCGACATTGGCCACGGCCTGCTGCTCGCGGTGGCAGGCGACAAGAGGCGAGAGCAACACCAGGGTCAGAAGCAGCCCCATGGCGGCATATCCCTTGAATCTTGTGTACTGAATCACGTTTTGAGAATAACAGCGCGGGCTGCGGGCTGACAGCAGACTAAAACTCATAGCGCATAGTGTCTACAGAATTCAGGTCCGCTGAAAACGCGCATTATAGCGGTTCCACGATTGCTGTACCCCGAAACCACTACCCTCAAGTGGCATTTTCCTCAAGAAAATGCCACCCTGCACGATGTCAAAAAGAGCACGTGAATTGTGGAACCGCTCTAATCAGGCATTTCGAGCACGGTCCAAAGATTTTTCAGATAGAAGTGGTAGATGGTGCGGCGGTCAATGAGTGAATCGGCCACGGCGTCATGGTCCACGGGAGCCGGGCGATGCAGCAAACCGACTTGCGCGGTGTGAATCTGCTCGGGCGAGGCGGGGTCGATGCCCCAGTTGAAGCCGAGAACGCCGCTGGGGTCGTGGGCTTGCAGGCGCTCGGTTTCCGGCGCGGCGGAGAGCACGTGCAATTTGGTTGGGGCACTGGAAAAGTAGACCAGCAGCGAGACCGTTCCCTCCGCGGAACAGAGGACCGCCCAATCGGAGGAGCCGGGACGCTCCAGGCTGGCGTGAATGACGTTTTCGGGATGATGGGCTTCGTAGGTCTGCGGGATGAGGCAGCCGCGGCGATTGAGCAGGACGGCAAGCTCATCGGGAATCTCCGGAAACGAACTGACGGGCAAATGGCGGACGAGGTAAGGGATGGATTGGCCGGCAATGACGATCCGGCCGGAGACGTTGAGTTGCGCGGGGGATGGCTCCGGCTTCTGGGCAGAAAGCAGGGAGCATGCGCTGAATAGTGCGCCCAGCAAGCAAGCGACATTTCTGAAACCGGCATGAACCATGAAGACCCCTCTGCTCATCATTCTAAGCGGAAACCATCGAAAAATACGGAACGGCGCGGCACACGGTCAAGGATGAAGATCGCCGTCTTCAGAAATCAATTGCTCGGTCGGGGATGGAATGGTTCCAGGCCGCCAAATCAGCAGCAATAGCAGTGAGCTGGCAAACAAAAGATAGATGAGGATGGCAGAGCCATTGAATAAATGCAATACAAGCGCCTGGAGACCGACCGAAGCCGTAGTCGCAAGCCTCATAACATTTCCTGCTCTCCACCTACTCAGAGGAGTTGATTTCAATTTAGGTGGAAGTGACCGACTTCGGACGCAGAGCATTATCCTTTGTACTTTGAACCCCACGCGAATGGTCTCAGCTGCGACCAGGATGAACAGTAACTGAACAAATGCTCCAGTGCGATGCCTAATGAGCACGCAGTCAGGTGTATACCACCTGCTTTCAGCAAAAAACATCAACACAAGCAGGATGAAGACGATTTGCAAGAGGCGAAGTTGGCGTTCTGGATTCATCAAGGTCGTTATCCCTGCGCGGCTTGGAGTTGAAAACTCCACAATATGTTAAATCCACCCAAGAATATGAAAGTGAGCAGCACACGGTCAAGAATGGCTTGCCGGTTTGACCCACTCCGGTCGCGGGCACTAGCTTGGAAGAGTGCGGGGGAGTCGTTTTGCGTCCTCCGGACAAACAGTACAAGGAGACCGGATGCAGAGCAAAAATTTCCCCTTGATGTGGAAGGGCGTGTGGGTGCTGATGCTGATGGCGATGGCCGTCGTGGGCGCCCAGACCCAGAATCTGAAGAGTTTCGAGCAGAGAATCACCACCAAAGTTCTGCCCAACGGGCTGACGCTCATCATCTGCGAGCGGCCGGAGGCGCCGGTCTTCAGCTACTCCACCTTCATCGACGCGGGCGACGTGAACGACCCCTCGGGCGAGAGCGGCCTGGCGCATATGTTCGAGCACCTGGCCTTCAAGGGAACCAGCCAGATCGGCGCCAGGGATTACGCCGCCGAGAAGATCGCGCTGGCCAAAGTGGAAGCGGCCAACGACGCCTACGAGGCCGAGTACTTGAAGGCCGTGGGCCGCGACGAGAAAAAGCTGGCCGAGCTGAAGAAGGCCTTCCTCGACGCTCAAACCGAGGCGCATAAATATGTCATCCCCAACCAGTTCACTGACGTGGCCGAGCGCAACGGCGCCGAGGGCCTAAACGCCGAAACCGGCCTGGACGAAACGATGTACTTCTGGTCGATGCCGGAGAACCGTTTGGAGCTGTGGGCGTGGCTGGAAAGCGGGCGGCTGGCCGACACGGTTCCCCGCGAGTTCTACAAGGAACGCGACGTGGTGATAGAAGAGCGGAGGATGCGCACCGACTCCAACCCCATCGGGCGGCTGGTCGAGCAGTTTCTGGCCACGGCTTACGTGGCGCACAACTACGGCCGCAGCAGCATCGGCTGGCCCAGCGAGGTGCAGCAGATCAACGCCACCGAGGCCATGGACTTCCACAAGAAGTATTACGTGGGAGCGAACATCGTCATTGCCGTCGTGGGCGACGTGAAAACCGCGGAAGCTTTGCCGGTGCTGGAGAAATACTTCAGCAAGATTCCCGCCGGTCCCAAGCCGGAGGAGATGACCACCGTCGAGCCCAGGCAGTTTGCCGAGAAGACGGTAGCGATACGCGAGCAGACGCAGCCCTTTTACATCGAGGGCTACCACCGGCCCGACTATCGCAGCCCGGATGATGCGGTCTACGACGCCATCAGCGACATCATGTCCAACGGCCGCGTCTCGCGCCTCTATCGCAGCCTGGTTCGCGATCAGCAAATTGCCGCCGAGGCCGCGGGCTTCAGTCCATTTCCTGGCGAAAAATATCCCAGCCTCTTCGCCTTCTTCGCCGTTCCGCTCCCGGGCCACACGCCAGCTCAGATGCGCGACGCCATCCACAAGGAGATCGACAAACTCAAGGCCGCCGACGTCAGCGACGAGGAGCTGACCATGTTCAAAACCCGCGCGCGCGCCGACCTGCTGCGCGGATTGGCCAACAACCAGGGCCTGGCCAACTCGCTGGCCGAGTACCAGACCCGCTACGGCGACTGGCGCGAACTCTTTCTGCAACTCGACAAGGTGGACAAGGTGAGCAAGGCCGACATTCGCCGCGTGGCCAACGAGATTTTTGTCCCCAGCAACCGCACCGAGGCATGGATTGAAACCGAAGCGGCGAGTGCCGAAAAATCCGCTGCGGTGCAGCACGATGGAGGCGCGCAATGAAGAAAACTTTTGGGAAGTTAATTATTTTTGCAGTCTGTGCGCTTATTTTTGCGCCGAACGCGCTTCAGGCGAAACATGCCAAGCCCTCCAAGCCTTGGGAGAAGATTCCCACGCCCAAGCTGCACGAGTTCAAGCCACACCAGCCGCAGCGCATCGAACTCAAAAACGGCATCGTCCTCTTTCTGCAGGAGGATCACGAGCTGCCCTTTGTCTACGGCTCGGTGCTGATTCCCGGCGGCGCGCGCGATGAAGATGTGGCCAAAACCGGCCTGGTGGGGCTTTATGGACAAGCGTGGCGCACCAGCGGCACGGCAAAGCTCAATGGCGACGCGCTGGACGATCTTCTCGAAGCCAGGGCCGCGCACATTGAGACCGGCGGCGGCGTGGATTCCACTTCGCTCTCCTGGGACTCGCTCAAGGGCGACTCCGATCAGGTTCTCGTCCTGGCGCTGGATTTGCTCTTCCATCCCAGCTTCAGCGCGGAGAAGCTCCAACTGGCTCAGCAGCAGGCGGCCACAAACATTGTTCGCCGCAACGACGACGAAGACGCGATTGCCGGCCGCGAGTCGGCCAAACTGGTCTATGGCCCCAATAGCCCCTACACCCGTCAGCCGGAGCTGGCCACCATCGGCGCGGTTACTGTGGAGGATTTGAAGGCCTGGCACGACCGGACTGTCGGCGGCAAAGAGGGCGGCGGAAAACTGATTGTCTCCATCAGCGGCGACTTTGATCCGGCGGCGATGGAAGCCAAACTGCGCGCGGCCTTCGAGCCTCTGCCACCGGTCAAGGTTGCGCCGGCGCGTCACGATAATTTTGCCGGTCCCAAGCCCGGCGTCTATTTCATCCACAAAGAGGATGTGAACCAGTCGAACATCGAGATTGTGGGCCTGGGCACGGACCGCCGCAATCCTGACGTTCCCGCGCTGGCCGTGATGAACGAGATTCTGGGCGGCAGCTTTGCCAGCCGCCTCTTCCAGAAGGTCCGCACCGAGCTGGGATTGGCCTATGAGGTGGGCGGCAGCTACGGCTACGCCTGGGATCATCCGGGCGTCTTCCGCGCCCTGGCGCTCACCAAGAGCGCCTCGACCGTGGACGCGACCAAGGCCACGCTGGCCGAGCTCGACGGCCTCACCAGTCGGCCCTTTACCGGGGAGGAGCTGGCTCGCGCCAAGGACAACATCCTCAACTCCTTCCTCTTCCGCTACGACACGCGAGAGAAGGTCCTCGCCGAGCGCGTGCGCCTGGAGTTCTACGGCTATCCGCCGGATTACCTGGAGACTTACAAGGCCGCGCTCGAAAAGGTGACGGTGGCCGATCTCGACCGCGTAGCCAAAAAATACATCCACCCCGCCAAGCTGGCCATTCTGGTGGTGGGCAACGGTCCGGAGATCAAGCCGTCCTTGGACGAACTGAAGCTGGGGTCGGCGCAGAAGGTGGATATCACGATTCCCATGCCCAAGCAGCCGACAGCGGAGCAAAAGTAAGTCAAAGTGGCTGGTTTCCCAGGTCCCAGAAACGTGACCTGGGGTACCCGGCGATATGTGCATGTCACTCGGAGTTTCGCCAAAGAGTGTCAATAGTCGTTCATAGCGCGAATTCATGGAGGGGAAGCGATGAAAGGCGTAATGCGGAATTACGTGGCCCTTTGGCTTACAAGTGTGATTCTGGCTTTTTTGGTGGGACGCTTTTTTCATAGCAATGTCAGTATCAATTTTTGGATGGCGACAACAACACTCCCAACTCTCGACGGAGGTTCCATCTCTGTTCCAAACTGGCGGATTATCCCTTTACGTGAGGTATGGTACTTCCTGATTCTGTCGATAGCTGGGGGAATAACCCTTGCAAAGGTATTGACGATCATTATCCAGTCTGCAATCGCGCATAACTGGAAACGCGCAGTTGTTTGGTTAAGCGGACTGCTCTGTATTGCATTTTTAGCCTATTTCATTTCGCTCTTGGCATATTCCGTGGGCGCATGGCGGAATTTGGGACTTGTTGTTTTCTTCAGTACTCGCGGCACATTGGGTCCGACACTGGTTTTTGCGACTGCTATTATTGTGGCAAAACTGCTTTCAAATGCCGCACAATCCAACAATGGGAAAGCCTGGTTGTTTTTGACCTTGAGTGGGCTGTCTATTACCAGCGTACTAACAATGTTCGTAATTCCAATTTTTGCACCCAGACTAGATATGGGTTCGTACAATGTTCCCAAAACATTCATTACACTGATCTTTCTCGATGGGCTGATGTACCTTTCGTTTGCGCTAATTGTTGTTTTCGCCCTGGTGAAACTAGTGGTAGTCGATGTGCGGCAATCACGTACATATGTTGGGCGGGTGACGCCAGGTGGCCCAACTCTGATTAACCACAAATGATTGGCGGGTGCCTTACCCTCGGAGCGTCTTTGTTTTTGCGGCTATCGGGGTCCCCAACGAGCGATTTTTGCTCGTTGGGGTGATCTAGAGTGAGGGATCAGAAACTGACGCTTTGGAGCGGACTATAACCTGTGTGTCTTGTAAGAGATATGGGATGTTGACACATACTTGACATTTTTGAAATACAAATTTTTCAAAAAATCGATATACTAAATATGTACGGAAAGTGTCCGTACATTCGCCACTGGAGGGATTATGGCTACCGCAGTCGCACCGATGCGCAAGGAAACAATACGCAAAGCCCGTGAACGGATCGATGTACGGCTTCGTCCTGAGCAGAAGTCAGAGATTGAAAAAGCAGCTCAGATCAAAGGACTCACGGTGACGGATTTCATACTTCAGAACGCCGTCGCAAGTGCCAGGCAGGCGATCCGGGAATATGAAACCTGGACTCTTGAACGTCCCGATGCGGAGATCTTTGCCGCGGCCTTGATGGAGCCTGCCGCGCTCGGTCCTCAGTTAGCCCAGGCAGCGAAGCGATACAAGGAGCGTTTCCTGCAACGATGAGCTTAGACCGAGCAAAGGACGAACTCAAATACTATTTTGAGCCGCTCCGAGAGCTGCACGACCGGGCGGCTTTCTCGTGCGGGAACGAAGCCCTGGATCAATACTTCAGGGGCGATCCCATTCGGCAGGATGTCAGCCGGAGAGTCACCAACGCCTTCGTTCTGACTCCAAACGGAAAATTTGTTGTTGGATTTTATACGCTGTCTCCCATCTCCATCCTCAGCGTGAATTTACCACGCAGCCTTCAGAAAAAGCTTCCTGAGCGGCCCATCGGCGCCACGCTCATCGGCCGGATGGGAAGGGATTTATCTCTACGAGGAAAAGGCGTCGGCGAAATGCTGCTGATGGACGCACTCCACAAAGCATGGCAAGCCTCGAAACTTGTTTCCTGTTGGGCAGTGGTCGTGGATGCCAAAGAGGGCGCACGCGATTTTTACATAGAGAACGAGTTTACCCCTTTCGCAACCCAACCAGACAGGCTCTTCCTGTTGATGAAGAAGATCGATTTGATCTTCGAATAATCGAGTTCCCATTCATACTCGCCAATAGGATGAAGAAACTACAATGGGAAGAGAAGATGAGTAAGTTTGTTCAAGAGGAGTTTTCGAGTGGAATCGAATTCGAAATGGCCGGGCGCGACCATCCAGCGGCCCGAGACCTGCGTGATTGACGCCGAGGTCGAGATTGCGGCCGGTGCAGTGATCGAGCCGTTTGTGCAGTTGCTGGGCCGCACCAAAATCGGCGCTGGTTGCCGGATCCGGTCCTTCACGGTGATTGAAAACTGCACTCTGGGCCGCGATGTGCTGGTTCGCCAGAGCTGCGTGCTCACCGAAAGCGCCATCGCGGATGGAGCAAGGATCGGTCCCTTCGCGCACCTGCGTCCCGGCAGCGAGATCGGCGAGGACGCTCATGTGGGCAACTTTGTCGAGACCAAGAAGGCCCGGCTGGGCAAGGGAGCGAAGGCCAACCACCTTACTTACCTGGGCGATGCAGAGGTAGGCGAGGGAAGCAATATCGGCGCGGGAACCATCACCTGCAACTACGACGGCGTGAACAAGCACAAGACGACCATCGGCAAGGGCGCCTTTATTGGCAGCGATTCCACGCTGGTGGCGCCGGTCACCGTGGGCGATGGAGCTTACGTCGGAGCCGGCTCCTGTATCACCAAAAACGTGCCCGCGGACTCGCTGGCGGTGAGCCGCGCTCGCCAGATCATCAAGGATGGTTGGGCCATAGCCCGGCGCGCCAGCCGGAAAAAAGAGTAAGGGTTGCGGCTGGTATTGGCTGCGGCGATGTTCGACGATTTCCCTGATCGGAGAACTCTATGAACGCATTGACTGCTCACGAAATTGCCACTCATCTCGGCGCTCTGCCAGAGTGGCGAATCGAAGAGGGAATGTTGACGCGTACATTTACCTTTCAGGATTTCCCTGCCGCGCTAGCCTTCGTCAACCGTGTGGGTGAGCAGGCTGAAGAGGCAGGCCACCATCCGGATATTGACATTCGCTACAACCAGGTGCGGCTGGGGCTGCTCACGCATGACGCCGGCGGCCTGACGGCCAAGGATTTCAATCTTGCGGCTGTCATCAACAGGCTGATCTGACTGCGCCCAGGCAATTCGCCCGGCCTTATCGGTTGCACACCTGTGGAAAAAGCCTATTAATCCCGAAATCTGGATTTATAGACGGTATCCGCCTGGTACACATTCAGCGCTGTTTTCGGGGGCGTTGGAGAGCTGCCAAAGATAAGAAAAATGTCAGGAAAGCGGCATTTACCACGCCTTAAGAGCACCATAAATATGTGGGAAAACCGCCTTCAAATTTGCTGAAATACATGATAAAAAACGGTTTATATCGTTATAGCACTATTGGACGCCTGCCGGGCGGGCTGTTTCTCATAGAAAATGTCTTAAAATGGGACACTGCATCGCCTTAAGGAACGCATGTCCTACACTCAAAATAATTTCGAATTTTGTATTTGACATCCTCCGAACCTATGCTATGCTGTATATATTCAGTCATGGAGGAGGCATCCTCCCTGCTGAATGTAGTTTGCGTCACTGGCCTCCCGGCACGAACAGCAAGAACGTTCGTGCCGCCTTTTTTTGCGCCAAAATCGATCCTTGCGCGCCCTTTGCGGCCTTGGTCGCCGCTCCGGCTTTCGATTCACACTCGCTCCGGTCTAGAATAGTCGCCAGGAGGGTCTTATGAACAACTGGATGCAACGCCGTTGGGTTCTCGGCCTGGCTGTCTGCGCCGTGACTGCGGCAAGCTTTGCGCAGTGGTCGAACCCGGCCGACGATATTCCCGCCTATCATCCCTCCGCGCCGCTCAATTTAAAAGCCCTGCCGCCGATTCTCTCCGGCAAGCAACTTACCGGCGAACATTTCCACTATCCATGGCAGGTGCACTGCTACCAGCAGGCAATCCAGATCAGCAGCGTGATCTACCAGCTTCCTTGCTACTGCCGCTGCGACCGCGCCCTGGGCCACACCAGCCTGCACAGTTGCTATGAGACGGCGCACTCGACCGAGTGTTCGCACTGCGCCAAGGAGGGCTTCTTCGCCTATCAGCAGACCAAGCTGGGCAAGACTCCGGCGGAGATTCGCGCCGCCATCATCCGCCACGAGTACGAGAGCATCGATCTGGAGAAGCAGTAGGCGGTGGGCAAGATCATCAAAGTCGCTGCAATCGCCATGGCGGTACTGATCTGCCTGGTATTGCTTGCTTATTGGGTGCTCGAAATACAGTGGCGACGCGATCTCATCACCAGGGGTTACGGGCGGTTCCTCGACACGACGGCGGAGGCCTTGGAGCGGCAGGTTAGGAACACGATCCCCATCGGCAGCTCTCGTCTGGTTGCTGAAGAAACCCTACAGAATGAAGGCTTGCGCTTCAGCTACGACCCTCCGTCGCAAACGATATACGCCGGTGCCGGATACCTGAAGGGAAGCAATCTCATCATATTAGAGGGCATCTCCTTCCGGCTGCATTTCGATAAGGACGCGCATCTCATCAGCATCGAATCCCATGTGGACCTGACTGGACCATGAACAGGGCGTGAAGGAAAACCGGCGTATAATAGAGACAGAACGAGTCAGTTGTTCTGGCTCGTACCCGATTTGGGGGCGTCACGGTTTCGACGGGATCGATTGTGGCTTAGGAGTCATGTCAGGGTGTGGGCACCTGTAATCGCCTGCAAAAACAAAGTTGCCGACTATAGTCTGCCACTTGCAGCTTAATTAATTAAGCTGCCGTCTTCCACGGCTTTGCCTATGGGCTGTGAGCGGACGTCATACAGTAGGCTGGCGGTTTACGGCTCGGTCCGTGTTGTAACCGCGAGATTATCGGACTAGTTTCTGGCGCATCTTGCCCGTTCTGAGCGCCAGGGGCGAACCAAATGGAACCGGGCAAAGCATGAACACTCCTGGCTGACAGCGATTTCGGACGCGGGTTCGACTCCCGCCGCCTCCACCAACGCATATGTAATTCTACTTTATTCACGGTTGCAGCCTGCAATTGTCAACTCCGACGGAAATTTGGTAGTGGGTCAGTTTGGTTTTCCACAGGGGAAAATTTCCGGCTTTGCGGAATCTATGGACTAGATTGAGGCGGGAAAGAATAGTCCCTCAAGTGCTGTTTTGCGGACTTGCCACTGCTCTAAGGGTGCGCCGTTCTCGGTGAGCTGGCAACGGCCCTCATCACTCAAGATGATCCTGTATTCAAGCCTGCGTATTCCAGCATCGTCTGAGACTTTGATAATGTCCCGATCTATGGAAAATCGCACAGAAGGGCGGATCGTTTCGGTACGTTTGACCGTGAAAGATTCGCCGTCCTTGCTCGGTACTATCACAAACGAGTGATACTCTGGCGACTTCTGCGATTGATTGATGCTCTTAACGTCCTCTTCTACGGCCTGATGCAGCAAACTGAACATCCGCTCAATCGTGCATCCCGCCCGTTCTTTCACCCAGTCGAGTTCACGCGGTATCTTTTCCATACCTCCATTATCCAAACCCCCTAGCGCCGTTACCACAAAAATCGTATTCTGCGCGATAATTCTTCTATGACCATCGGAAAGGGAAAACGACCGCGAGACCTAAACCAGCTCGCCAAGTGGATCGTTGACGCTTCAACCTCTGAGCCGTCCGAAACTTCCTCTTCCTCTGCGGCTTTGGCCGGCCCTCCGGCTCCCGCCAGCATTTCGGCCTACATGGCCGCTATGGGACGTAAAGGCGGTCAGATTGGCGGTAAACGCCGTCTCGTCACCATGACCGCAGCACAGAGACGCAAGGCCGCTGCAAAGGCTGCTAAAGCCAGGTGGTCAAAGAAAACCACATAGAAAGGAACAAGATGATCGGATTCGTCTACGTCAAGGACATCCCCAAAATCATCGTTTCCCTGATTATAGGCATAGCCTTAGTGCTCGTCTGGGCGTCAGCACTTGCGTACTTCTTTCCTCACGGTGGGACGGCGGCTGGATGGTTGGCTTTGGCGGGGATCGTGGGAACGTTTTTGTTTAGCTACTGGGCTGGAGAGAAAACCTGGGAGTGGATTGAATTTAACTTGGCTTTGTGGGGTGACAAGTATGGCGAAAGGCGTATGCCTAATTGCCATAAATGCCAATGCGCCCCTGAACAGAAACGTGACACTAATTGGTATGTCTGGTATGAATGCCCGCGCTGTGGGCGCAGAGGGAAAGGCTACCATATGGTGTTTGACAGCAACGCCACCAAGAATGCAATTCTTTCCTGGGGAGAGACGATTAGAACCTTGAGTGCTACTATAAACACAAAATAGAAACCCCGCCTGCCAGGGCGGGGCCTCGGTTCGCTCATCCACAAGCGAATCTTCGCACAGGATGAGTGTAAATGCAAACGAAAAAACCTCTCTCAATTGCAGAACAAGACTTCATTGAATTTTGTCAAGCATTGTGCCAAAGTCTTGATGCACAGGTTGCCCTACGACATCGCCTAATGCTTTCTGATACTCAGCCCACAAATCAGGCCGTCTCCGAAGCATATTCTCAACCGCAATCGCATGATTGAACGCGAAGGCTGTATTGTTGTGAAGTCGCTCTAGCGCCGCCTTCAATGCTTCCAAGCTCTCTGGACGCATAAAAACCCTCCGCGTCAACTATACCTGCTGCCCCCTTGACATGCTAAAGCGGCAATTGCATAGTGGTCAGTATGAACTGTCTGGACTCCAAAACCAGAGCGCAAATCGTCCGCTGCCTCATCGAAGGTTGCAGCATCAGGGCGACTTGCAGAATGACCGGAGCGGCAAAAAACACGGTCACAAAGCTCCTTGCGGATATGGGAACCGCTTGCGCCACCTTCCACGATTTCCACGTCCGCAACCTCAAGGTTCGACGGATGCAGGCAGATGAAATTTGGTGCTTCGTCGGTTGCAAACGGAAAAATGCCAGCCCCGCACAAAAGGCTGAGGGATGGGGAGACGTTTGGACCTGGGTGGGCATGGACGCGGATACAAAGCTGGTTATCGGCTACCTAATCGGGGGCCGCGATGGTGGATGGGCGCGGGACTTCATGGAGGACTGCGCCGGCCGTATCCGCAACCGCGTCCAACTGACGACGGATGCCCATAGAGCCTACCTGGAGGCGGTCGAGGACGCCTTTGGCGCAGACATCGACTACGCCATGCTCCACAAGATTTACGGCGCTCCCACAGATGAAGAGACGCGCCGCTATTCACCGGCAAAGTGCATCGGCTCGGACATGAAAACCGTAATCGGTGACCCGGACCCCGCCCATGTGAGTACGTCCTATGTCGAGCGGCAAAACCTCACCATGCGGATGTCGATGCGGCGGTTTACCCGTTTGACCAACGGATTCAGCAAAAAAGTGGAGAACCATGCTCACGCCGTGGCTCTCCACTACATGCACTACAACTTCTGCCGGATACATCAGTCCTTGCGGGTTACGCCAGCAATGGAAGCTGGCCTTGCGGATCACGTCTGGACCGTCGAAGACTTGATTGCGCTCTTGCCTAAACCTGTGGCGAGGCCAACCACAAAGGACCATGAACTATTCCTCCGGGCGCTCGGAGAAGCCGCCTAATGTTTCTTTCTATTGGCGCGGCGCATCCGTTCTTTACTCTCTTCCCTGATATTGCGGCACTCGTCCGTGAGTTCTGCAATACGCTCCTCAAAATCCTTGTCCGATAGAGTCGGGTTGGATACCGACATCAAGAGCGGTTTTAGCAGTAGAGCAAACGCTTTCGCCCGATACTCCAGATCAAGCAAACTTGACGGATTGATCTTTATGACCTTACCTTCACTCGGCAAAACGGCAACCTCGCTGAACTGCCCTCCGCAGCCTGGAACATTGGTCTTTACTTGATCCAGAATTTGCACTGCAAGAAGCGCGGCCTCGACAACCGTATCATCTTGAGGGCTCAATTTCCTCGACAGGAAATTCGCCAGCGTATCCCCAATCCCCATACAGGTAAAATCCTCGATTCGGTTGACCGACGTTCGCATGGTTTTGAGCAGCGTCAGCCCTTTTTCATCCCGAATACCAACAATCAAATCAAAGTACGGTTTTGGGTTGTCCGGGTAGAAATGGATATGCTTCTCGTGAACCTCAAGTAGCGTAGTTTCAAGAATTTCCTTGACCTCGTATCCATGGGTAACGAAAAGTGTGCGCTCTCTGATCTTGTCAACCGTCATCTTCACGAAATCCAGCCAACCGGAACCAGCGATGACAACGGTCGGCCCGGTGGTAGCTCCATCTGGGTTGATCGTGAAAATCTTTGACTCTTCGTATTTCTCGTAATCTGTCGTTACTTCACGATCTGCACAGATCACAATGCCGTCATTGCAGAGAAACCCGGCTGCGATGGTCATGGGAGGTTTTCTCCTCTCAGGCTGTGGAGGATACGGACGATAGCGGTTAGGGTACGGCCTTCGGGAGTCCATCTTAAACCCCCTGCCGAACAGTAGTCCAAATTGTGGAATGGTTTAACGCACGTACCGTTCCAAATCTCAGCTTTTCCAAACTGTGGAAAAGCAAAATGACCCAGTACCGGAAATTTCGGCATATTATTATTGATAAAACACAGAAATGGTGGAGCAGCCGTAGACTTGTGCCGATGATCCCAAGCCAGACTGACGCTGCCAATGCAGAGGGACGGCGATCACGTTGAACTTTACGCCAACGGGAGGACAGGCGATCCATGCGCTTTGCATTGTGTAAGAGCGGCTATCAGCTATTAGCAATCAGCCGTCAGCTCGTCGCGGCGGTGTTTTTGTTTACGGCGGCGGCAATAGCTCAGATTGATCCGGCAACGCAGATCGCATGGCCACTGATTACCAATGCGGGTACACCAACAGCGACCGGCGCAACATGCGCCGCGGCAAACTATGGGCAGCCATATCAAAATACGGCCGTGATACCTAATACGCGCTATCATTGCGCGGCGGATGGTTGGGAGCTGGATACTGGCGCAACCGGCCCTGCAGGGCCGAACACCGTCTCAACTTCAACCACAACCAACATTACCGGCCTCCTGAAGGGTAACGGCTCGCATGTAGCCGGCGCCGTCGCCGGCATTGACTACACGGCGCCGGGCGCTCCGTTTTGGGTGATTGAAGAAGGCGGCCAATCGCTTTCTACCGGCGGGATGGGCACTCCGCCACTGAGCACCACGCAGCCTTACAACAATGTGATGCTCACGCCAAACCTTACTGGTTATTCGCTGCCGATGATTCCCCTGATCGAGGGCGGCACACTTTGGGACGGCACTTCCAACGTTGAAACCACATCCTCCGGCTTGGCGAATTACCTGGCTGCCGCCAACACTACTTTGGGCCTCAGAGTCGGCGTCGGTCTTCATGGCTATGCAGGCTATTACTATACCGAAATCGCTCCCTCCACGCAGCCCTACAAGCTCGGCGTCGATCAATCGCTGCAATTCCGGCAGGGCGCGCTGGCGAATGGCTGGAACTTTGTGCCTCTGGCTGAAGTCTTGACGCATGGCGAATCAGACTATAATGACGGCAATGCAAACGTCACCGGCACGGCAAATCCCTACACCCTGTATGAAGGCTATCTGGAGCAGTATCAATCTGCGCTGCTCTCCAGCGAGCAGGCGATTGCGCCCAATGTCTATCAATACCCGCTCTTCATCTCGCAGATGAATCAGGGCTGGACGGGAGAGATGGCCCAGGCGCAGCTTCAGGCCTGCCTGGATAACCCGGCAACGATCTTCTGCTCCAGCCCGAAATATCAGTTGACCGCCGCCGCCGGCTCACACATTCATCTGAACAACACTTCTTATAAAGTGCTGGGCGAGTATTATGCCAAGGCGATTCAGGCCTGGGTCACCAATGGAACTTGGAAGCCGCTTTACATGACCGGCACTGTACTCTCCGGAAGCACAGTCAGCGTGAGCTTCAACATCCCTGTTTCGCCGCTGGTGATCGACACTGCCAACATCTACGCGCACACTCATTACGGCTTTGAATATACCGATGCAACCAGCTCGCAGACCATCTCCAGCGTTGCGCTCACCGGCAGCCCGGCCAGCGGCGTGGATGTAGTTCTCAGCGGCGCGCCCGGCGCAAATGCCTGGCTGCGCTATGCCTGGACCTGCCCCAACGGCACCACCCCGGGCAACTGGTGCCTCTCGGAAAATCATGCGATTGCTTTGGATGCCAACTATATCGGCGGCAATATCCGCGATTCTGATTCGACGGTCAGCCCGTCCTCGGCGGGCACAGGCACGCCGCTTTACAACTGGCTCTGGGCAGGACAAGTGCCGATTCCGTCCGTACCTGCCGCGCCCACCGTTTCAGCGACGTCGGCAGGATTGTGCGATACCTGCGCCAAAGTTACTTTCTCGACTTTCGGCACCAGTGGCTATCCCATCACCAATGTGACGGCCACCAGCAGCCCCGGCTCGATCCAGGTCAGCGGCACAACGTCGCCACTCTCCTTTACCACCCTGACAACGAACACTGCTTATACCTTCACTGTGGTCAGCACCAACGCTTACGGCAACAGCGCGGCGGCAACCGCCGCCTGCACCATCCTGCCACCCGCAGCAACGCCTACCTTCAGTGTGCTGGCCGGAACCTATGCCACGGCGCAGATGGTGACGATCTCCGATGCGACGCCGGGAGCGATCATCTACTACACTACCGACGGAACGACGCCGACCATAAGTTCGACCGTGTATAGCGGCCCGGTCTCTGTATCATCCTCGGAGACGTTGGAGGCAATCGCGACGGCCAGCGGCTACACCCAAAGCGCCGTGGCGACCACCAGCTATTTCATCACGCCCTTAGCTGTGGGTGGGACATTCGATTGGACGTGGATGGGCGGAAGCAGCACTGGTGACCAACCCGGAGTCTACGGCACGTTGGGTGTGCCCGCCGCAGAAAACGCCCCTGGAAGCCGCTATGAAGCTGTGAGCTGGACCGACAACAGCGGCAATCTCTGGCTATTTGGGGGCCAAGGCGCGGATGCCACCGGGAAACTTGGCTATCTCAACGATCTGTGGGAGTTCAATCCTTTCACAAACGAATGGAGCTGGATGGGCGGGAGTAACACGGTTAGTAGCAATTGCGACGAGTACGGAAACTGCGGCCAGCCTGGAGTCTACGGTACGTTGGGAACGCCCGCCGCTGGAAACATCCCCGGAAGCCTCGTGAACGCTTCGAGTTGGACCGACAGCAGCGGCAATCTCTGGCTCTTTGGGGGCTACGGTTTCGATTCCAACGTCACTGTTGGCACTCTCAACGACCTTTGGAAGTTCAATCCTACAACGAACCAATGGGCGTGGATGGGCGGAAGTAGCTCGCTGAACTGTGACCCAGACGGTGGTGACTGTTATGCCCAACCCGGAGTGTACGGCACGTTGGGCACGCCTGCCGCTGGAAATATCCCCGGAAGCCGCGTGAACGCTTCGAGCTGGACCGACAGCAGCGGCAATCTCTGGCTCTTTGGGGGAATGGGCCGCGATGCCAGCGGCACTAATGGAACTTTCAACGACCTTTGGGAGTTCAATCCTTCCACGAACCAATGGGCATGGATGAGCGGAAGCAGCGGGCTGATGAACGAGATGCCGGACGGATCTTTTGGCCAATCCGGAGTGTACGGCACGTTGGGATCGGCTGCTGCCGGAAACGTCCCCGGAAGCCGCGTGAGCGCTTCGAGCTGGACCGACAGTAGCGGTAATCTCTGGCTCTTTGGGGGATGGGGCCACGATGCCATCGGCAATTATGGCTATCTCAACGACCTTTGGGAGTTCAATCCTTCGGTTGGTGCCACTGGCGAATGGACCTGGATAGGAGGAAGCAGCACGGTCGGAAGCGACTGTATCCAGCGCACTAACCCGCTCATCTGTGGCCAGTCCGGAGTGTACGGCACGCTGGGAACGCCTGCCGCCGCGAACATCCCCGGAAGCCGCTATGGCGCTACGAGCTGGACCGACCTCAGCGGCAATCTCTGGCTCTTTGGAGGCCTTGGCTACAGCGGGACCGTAGGCGGCGATTGGGGCTCGCTTAACGACCTTTGGGAGTACAATCCTTCCACCAACGAATGGGCGTGGATGAGTGGTAGCAGCACGGTGCCGATAGAAATTGGCCAGCCCGGAGTGTACGGCACGCTGGGTACGCCTGCCGCCACAAACGTCCCCGGAGGCCGTAAGAGCCCTATGAGTTGGACCGATAGCAGCGGCAATTTCTGGCTCTTTGGGGGCTCTGGCTATGATGCCAACGGAAATCCTGGTTTACTCAACGACCTATGGAGATATCAGCCTCAGCCAACCACCGCTTCGCCGACCTTCAATGTGTCCGCAGGTACCTATACATCGGTACAGACGGTGAGTATCTCGGACACCACGCCTGGCGCAACCATCTACTACACCACCAACGGAACCACGCCGACGAAAAGTTCAACTGTGTACAGTGTCCCGATTACCGTCTCTTCGTCTGAAACGCTTCAGGCAATCGCGACGGCCAGAGGCTACGACCAAAGCGCCGTGGCAACCGCCGCCTACACCATCAACTTGCCTCAAGCAGCGACGCCAACCTTCAGTGTGGCGGCAGGAACCTATACCACGGTGCAGACGGTGACGATTAGCGACACAACACCGAACGCGACCATCTACTTCACTATCGACGGAACGACGCCGACGACCAGCTCATCCGTATACAGCGCTCTGATTACCGTCTCATCGACGGAAACGATCAAGGCAATCGCGGCGGCCAGCGACTACTCCCAAAGTGCCGTGGCAACAGCAGCCTACACGATCAATCTTCCGCAAGTCTCGACGCCAACCATTAGCTTGGCGGCCGGAAGCTACACCGCGGCGCAGACAGTTATCATCACCGATGCGACCCCGGCGGCAACCATCTACTACACCACCGACGGAACCCAGCCTGCGACCGCATCCAGCGTCTACAGCGGTCCGATTGTCGTATCGTCGTCGGAGACGCTGGAGGCAATGGCAACGGCCAGCGGCTATACCCAAAGCGCCGTAGCGGCCGCTGCTTACGTGGTCAACATTTCAA